>Ga0209131_1001518_pt1 | contig 16094 bp, 15 predicted proteins | sample GraSoi_2013_40cm_FD_185826 | JGI IMG/M metagenome (GOLD analysis project Ga0209131, IMG submission 185826) | Grasslands soil microbial communities from the Angelo Coastal Reserve, California, USA - Sample 9_17_2013_40cm (SPAdes) (version 2) | ecosystem: Environmental > Terrestrial > Soil >...
AGCGAGTAGCGCACGCCCGGGCCGATGTGCGTACGCCGCCGTCCGGCGGCAGCGACCCATTCGACCTCGCCCGCCGCGAGATCGAAGCGGTTGACGATGGCGCGCGGCATGTCGAGCAGCTGGCGCACCGGCTCGATCACCGCGGCGGCGATGGCATCGGCGCTCTGCTCTGCGGCCATGGCGTGGTCGATCGCGCGCAGGATCCGCAACCGTTCGGCATGGCGGGCGAGCTGGCGGGCGTCGCGCTGGTGCTCGATGGCGAGCCGTGCATGCAGCGCGCCGTTTTCGATCAGCAGCACGCCGAGCACGAAGCTCGCCGCGGCAAGGCCGTAGGCACGACCGGCGTAGAAGCCCAGATCGAAGCGCCCGCCGTTGAAGACCGCGGCGAGGCCGATATCGAAGAGCCACGCGCACAGCACCACCATCAGCCAGAGATCGAGCACGCTGTGTTCGCGCCGGCGCCAGAGCACGAGCAACGCCGCCAGGCTAAGAGCCACGCGCACAGCACCACCATCAGCCAGAGATCGAGCACGCTGTGTTCGCGCCGGCGCCAGAGCACGAGCAACGCCGCCAGGCTCAGCATCCAGACGCTCGAGACGATGAAGATCATCGCCGGCGTATAGCGATTGCCCTGCATGATCGCCGGCAGCACGCCTTCGCCCGCGGTCGCGAGCCAGGTCAGGCAAGCCACCACTGCCACCACCGCAGCGATGGCACCAAGCAGCGCGCCCATGACGGGCTGCCGTGCCGGGCGATCGAGCAGCGCATAGCCAACGACGAAGAGCGGGAAGCTCGCGTGCCAGAACATGTAGAGCCAGGCCGTGCTCTGCGCGCCGCCGCCGAGGAGTCCGTGCGGCGCGAAAAGGCCCGGGAAGCTGAGCGCATGCACGATCGCGAAGCAGGCGCTGCAGAGATAACCCGCGGCGAGAACGATGAGCGCAGGCGATCGCGAAAAGCGCGCCTGGCCGAAGAGCAGCACCGCGGTCACCAGGTCGCACACCACCAGCGCCGCCTGATAAGAAGGAATGAACGCCCAGAGTGGCGTCAGCGCTTGCTTGGCGAAGGGAATCGCGGCGAGAAATACCAGCGCGGACAATGCGACGGCGGCGAGCGCGAGCCTGCGGTCGCGTTCGGTCGCCGGGCGCGTGCTGACGAAATCCTGCCGCGCGAGTCGCGGAAGAGAGACTGCGGTTTCCTTCCGCCGCGCCTCGCTTACCTCCTCGAGCCCGGAACTCCCCATGGCATTGGTTAAGGATTTCATTGCATATCCAACCATAAGCTCTTCTAACGTAAGGTTTCTTCCGACCTCCTGTAAGTATTGGTCAGCAAATCGATACCTTGCTGTGCGTTTACGCACAGCTTTGCGTCTAAACGGTCGTTATCGCGCCGTCCCGGCTAACGACCCGGCCGGGCGCTCGACATGGACGCGCGGCTCGTCCATAGGCGCGCGGGGCCGAGGCGAGCGCAGGCAAACCCTCCATTCTTTCCGGTGCGAGCCCGTTTGATGAAGAGGGCTTTTTTTTGCGCCAATAGCGTGCGCGCTGCATTCGCAGCGCGCTCAAAAACTCCGAGGAGAGCTCTTATGTCCAGCAAGCAAAAGATTGTTGTCCGCAAGCCGACCAAGAAAATTGCCGATTCCCGCCGCGTGCGTTATGGCGCCGGCTCCGCACCGCGCGTCGTGCGTTCGCTCGACAAGGCGACTCAAGACACGCGCGCCATTCGTTTCGGCGCCGGCTCCGCACCGGCCGCGCTCAGGAAGTAAGCGCTGCCGCCATGAATGAAGCACCCCAGCCGAACCCTGCAGTCACTTTTTACGGGGCAGTGCCAGGCGTCCGCGCACCAATGCGCGCGGACGCCTCGGTGCTGGGAACCCTGCCCTCGCGCGGCTTTCAATACTGCGAAGCACTAAGGGCGGCGTCGTCCTTCGGCTGGTATGTGTTTCCGCCGGTCGATTTCACGCTTCAGTGGGACGGAGCGCAGATCATCTGGACGTATGGCGGAGCGAAAGGCTGGTATCCGTTAACCAGCGCGCAGTTCCCAGGCTTCCAGGCGGTGTTCGACCGTCTGGCGCCAAAACGCCTGCGAGGCTTCGCGCCGCCGTTCCTAACCGCCGTACCCGAGCCCGGCATCGTGCAACTCTGGACGGGCCTATTCGTTGACAGTGCCGAAAACTGGAGCATCCTGGTGCGCCCACCGGCGAACCTGCCACGCAACCTCGCTTACGACCTCTACGAAGGCATCGTCGAAAGCGACCGGTGGTTCGGTCCGCTATTTACGAACCTTCGGCTGATCAAGACTGACGTACCGATACATTTCAGTACCGAGACGCCGCTTTTGCAGGTGCAGCCGCTCCATCGCAGCACGTACGCCGAGGACGTGTCGAACCGCTTCGGTTTAGTCCGCGCGCTGGCTGACTTTCCCGCGCAAAGCTGGACGCGTTACGAGGAGAACATCGTAAAACCGAATCTGGAGCCCACGCGCGCGGTCGGCACCTATGCTGCCGAAGTGCGCCGCCGACGCAGGGGCGGCTGCCCCGTGCACGCGGAGTAGATGCGCGAGTGAACGGATATTTCGCCGCCGCAGTCGCGGTGCTCATCTGGGCGTCCTACCCGGTCGCGACCCGTGCCGGAGTCACCGGTTCCTTCGCCGCCGAAGAGCTGGTGACGCTGCGCTTCGGCGTCGGGGCGCTGCTCTTCTTGCCTTACCTGCTGTTGCATTTCCGCGGTATCAGCCGCGACGCCTGGCTGCGCGGCGTACCGCTCACCCTTTTCCAGGGCGCCGGCATGGGAACACTGGTGATCTGCGGCCTGCAATTCGCGCCGGCGAACCATCAGGCCGCGCTAGGGCCTGGTGTGTCGCCCGCTTGGGTCGCCTTGCTCGGATTTCTGGTCTTCGCGAAGCGACCCTCGCCGCGCATTATCGCGGGCGCAGCGCTCTGCGCGATCGGTGTTCTCGCACTCACCTGCGCCAGCGCAGTCAAGGAAAACCCGGCCGTGCTTGCTGGCGACGCGATGTTCCTCGCCGCGTCAGCGCTCGGTGCACTCTACGTACTCCAGCTGCGAAACTGGGGCGTCGGCGCCATGCAAGCTGCAGCCATCGTGACGATCTATTCGGCCGCGGTCGTGGTGCCGTGGCACCTGTGGTCGGCACCGGCGCCGTTGTGGCGGGTAGCGCCACTCGAGCTGCTCTGGCAGACGCTTTGGCAAGGCGTCCTGATCGGCTGCGTCGCGTTGGTCGCCCTGAACCATGCGATTACGCGCCTTGGCGCCGAGCGCTCGAGCGCGCTGGTCGCGCTGGTGCCGGTGCTGAGTACGATGCTGGCGCTCGTGTTCCTGGGCGAAATCCCGTCAACCACCGAGATCGTGGCAATCTTGGCGATCTCCGCAGGGGTCTCCATCGGCGCAGCGCGCTATGCGGGCAGCCCGGCGTCCACCAGTGCGCCAATGAAACATGCGGCCTGCGGGCTGTCGCGCCCGGGATAGCGCGCTCGCAGTACGCGGGCCGTGAGTCCGGGCTCGAATGCGCGCAGCTTGGCCATCGCGTTCCTTGCCTCCTCCAGCCGGCCCGAAAGCGCCAGCGCTGCCGCGAGCGTGCGCAGGGTCGGCGTATGCAGTTGGTTCTCGCGCAGCGAGCGCATCGAGAGCTCGATCGCACGGTCGTAGCGCTCAGCGACCAGGTTGGCCATTCCCGCGAGTGAATTGAAGTAGTAGATCATCGGATCAAGCGGCGACAGCGAGAGCGCGCGGTCGGCGCACTGCACCGCCTCGGGCCCACGTCCACGCCAGGCGTGCGTTATCGCGCGATGCAGCCAGGCGAGAGGCTCGTTGGGATTCGCCTCCAGTGCGTGCGTAAGGCGCTGCTCCGCAGCGTCGAGATCGTGCCGCGACCAGGCCGCGACTAGCGCGTAGACCGCCAGTGCCAGGGCATCGTCGGGATCGCAAGCAAGCGCGCGTTCCGCGCACGCCGTCGCTGCGGCGCTGTCCTGTGCCGTATCCTCGCTCACGCCCAGCGCCACGCGCATCACATGCCATTTCGCGAGCCATGCATACGGCGCTGGCGACACTGGGTTGCGCTGGATCGCGAGCTCGAAAGCCTGCCGCGCGGCGAGGAAATCCTCCTGCGACAGCCGGTGCATCAGCTCGATGCCGCGCAGCGTGATGCCGTAGGCGTCGAGCTCTTCGAAGTTGGTGATGCGCGCGCGGCGCAACTCTATAGAGCGCACCACCGGTGCGACGCTTTGCACCACCTTGCGCGCGAGCTCGCCTTGCATGGCGAACACGTCGACCAAGTCGCCGTCGAAGCGCTCGCTCCAGACGATGCGGCCGTCGCGGGTATCGGCCAGCTCGACCATCAAGAGCGCGCGCGGATGCGCCGCCTGTACGCTGCCGGAAAGCACGTACTGCACGCCGAGCATCTCGCCGATGGCGCGCAGGCCGAGCGGCGCGCGGCGAAATGCCATCGACGACAGGCGCGAGGTGACGAAAAAGTCGGCGACGCGCGAGAGCGCGGCGATGGTCTCGTCAGCCAGGCCGTCGCCGACGAAGGCAAAGCGCGCGTCGTCGGTGCGTAGCTGGAACGGGATCACCGCCACCGAAGGGCGGCCGTGCGCGCGCGCCACGGCGCTCGGCCCTGCGGCGAGCGGCTGCGCCGGCGGCCACAGGCGGAAGGCGCGCACCGCGCGCTCGCGGTTGCGCAGGCGCTGCTCACCCAGGTCCTCGACCGAGGCTTCCACGCCACTCGTCAGCTGATCGCGCACCGCGGCCGATACGATGGTCTCGCCGGCGTTCGCCAGCTCCGCCAGGCGCGCGGCGATATTGACGCCATCGCCCAGCACATTGAACGTCTCCACGATGACCTCGGCGACGTGGATGCCGACGCGCAGGCCGAGCGGCGGCGCGCCGCTCTCGGCGTTGGAGTGCGCGAGATCCTGGTGCAGCTCGAAGGCGCAGCGCACCGCGTGCAGGCCGTCGGGAAATTCGGCGAGAAAGCCGTCGCCCAGCGCGCGCGACAGGCTGCGTCCGGCGTGCGTCGGGATCACTTCGGCGTTGGCATGGGCGAAGAAGCTGCGCCAGCGCTCGAGCGTGCGCTCCTCGTCGCGCTCCATCAGCTCCGCAGCCTCGACCGCGTCGGCGACCAGCAACGCGCGGCGCTGCCGCTGCGCGCCGAGCGGGCTCAGGTGCCGCCATTCTTCCGGCAGCGCGAACCCCGGCACTTCCTCCGGACGCCATTCGGCAATCAGCTTTTCCAGCGCCGGCACGTCGTGCAGCACCAGCGCACGTCCCTGGCGCTCGACCAGGCCCTGGCGCGCCAGGCGCGAGAATTCGCGCGTCACCTCCTCGCGTGAAGTGCCGACCCGGCTGGCGATCTCGTTATGCGTCGGCGCGCGCTCGATGCGCGCGGCCCTGCCGCTCGAGGCGCTAGCCGATTGGACCCCTCGGGCGAGGCGCACCAGCTCGGCCCACACCCGTTCGGGTACACGCTGTGCGCCGAGCTCGAGCAGGCGATCGGCCAGCTCGCGCACCGAGCCGGAGAGGCGCCGCAGCAGCCGCTCGCGCACCGAGGGGTGATTGGCGAGGATGGCGCGGAACGCCTCCGGCGGCATCGAGGCGAGGAACGACTCGCGTACCGCGACCACGTCGGCGAAGTGCGCGCGTCCATCGATGGCCGAATGCTCGCCGACCATGTCGCCCGCGGCCACGTCGCGCAGGATGATCTTGCGGCCGCGGCCGGCCGCGGCAGTGACGCGCACCATGCCGGCGATCACGAAGTAGACGTCGCGGTCGGTGGCCTGGCGGCGGATCACATAGTCGTTGCGCTTGCAGCGCGTCCATTTGCACTGCAGGGCGATCTCGCGCAGGCTCGCGCCGTCGAGGCCCTTGAAGAGCTCGACCTTCTGCAGTCCGAGCACGGCCGAGATGCGCGGCGCGGACTTGTCGCGCGGCTTGCGACGCGGTCGGGCCATGGCCATGAATCGACTTTACCACCGTCTATAATCCACCCCCGATGGACACGCTCTCCCGCATCAAGAATCTCGCCAGCAAGGAGTTCTCGCTCGACGCCCAGGCGCTCGATCCGGCGGCGCCGCTCGATTCGCTCGGCATCGATTCGCTGTCCTTCATCGAGTTCATGTTCAAGATCGAGGAGGAGTTCGGCGTCAGCGTGTCCGACGAGGACCTGAAAGGCATCAAGACGCTGGGCGATCTGGAGCGTCACGTCGCAGCCGCGCTGAGCGCCGCCGGCAAGGCCTGACGGCGCGCATGGCCGAGCGGCGCGTCGCCGTCACCGGGGTGGGCGTCATTTCACCGCTCGGCTCGGGCCTCGATGATTTCCACCGCGCGCTGTGCGAAGCGCGCTCGGGCATTCGCAAGCTGCCGCCGGAAGTCGCGCAGGGTTCGGGCGTGCAGGTCGGCGGGCTGATCGATTGGCAGCCGGCGCCGCTGTTCAAGGAGGCGGAAGCCGCCAACCTCGATCGCGCCTCGCAGTTCGCGCTGGCCGCCGCCGCGCAGGCGATTTCCGCCAGCACGCTCAAGCTCGATGGCGGCAGCGATCGCACCGGCGTCTACTGGGGCACGGGGCTGGGCGGCGCTCACAGCCTGGAAGTGGCCTACAAGCAGGTCTACGGCGCGCGCGAATGGCGCGTGCGGCCGCTGACGGTGGTGATGGCGATGAGCAACGCCGCCGGATCGAACGTCGCCGTGCGCCACGGCCTGCGCGGACCGTTCGCGAATTTCGCCACCGCGTGCTCGTCCTCGGCGATGGCGCTCGGCGAAGCGATGCACACCATCCAGTCCGGCCGCGCCGACGCCATGATCGCGGGCGGCTCCGAAGCGCTGCTCACGCCGGGCACGCTGGTCGCGTGGCAGGCGCTGCGCACGCTCGCGCCGGCCGACGCGGCCGATCCTGCCGCGAGCTGCAAGCCTTTCGACAAGCGCCGCGGCGGACTGGTGCTGGGCGAGGGCGCGGCGGCCTTCGTCCTCGAGGAGGAAACGCGCGCCAGGGCGCGCGGCGCGCCGATCCTTGCGCTGTTGACGGGCTACGGCAATTCCTGCGACGCGGCGCACATGTCGCGGCCCGACCGCGGCGGTCAGATCCGCGCGATGCGCGAGGCGCTCGCTGAATCGCGCCTCGAGGCGCAGGCGATCGGCTACCTCAATGCGCACGGCACGGCGACCGCCGTGGGCGACGTGGTCGAAGCCGAAGCGATCAACGCGGTATTCGGCGACGCCACGGCGCGCCTGCCGGTGAGCTCGACCAAATCGATGCACGGCCATCTGCTGGGCGGCGCGGGCGCGCTGGAATTCGCTGCCGCGCTTTTACCCCTGATGCGCGGCTGGCTGCCGCCGACCGCGTTTCTCGAACAGCCGGATGCCGCGTGCAGGCTGCGCCACGTGCCGCTGCGCGCCGAGCGCGTGGCGCCGCCGCAGGCGGTGATGTCGAACTCCTTCGCCTTCGGCGGCTCGAACGTCGTGCTGGTGGCCGGCCGCGCCTAGACCGTCTCGCGCAACAACTGCTGCAGCGCGCCGAAATCCACCGGCTTGACGAGATGGCAGCTGCTGCAGCGCGCCGAAATCCACCGGCTTGACGAGATGGTGATGGAAACCCGAGGCTGAGGCGCGCGCGCGGTCGTGCATCTGACCGTAGCCGGTCACGGCGACGAGCAGCGCGCCGCTGAGCGCCGGGTCGGCGCGCATCTGCTGGGCAAGCTCGTAGCCGTTCATTTTCGGCAGGCCGATGTCGAGCAGCGCGACCTCGGGGCGGTACTCTCTGGCGAGCGCGAGCCCGCTCGGCCCGTCGGCCGCGACACGCACCTGATGACCGTCGCCCTCGAGCAGCAGGCGCAACGCCTGCGCCGCATCGCGATTGTCGTCCACCACCAGGATGCGGCGGCTGGTGCCTCCGGCGAGCGCCGCGGCGTGCCCATTGGTGGAGGGGCGCACGATCGCCGGCTCCTGGCGCAGCGGCAGGCGCACCACGAACTCGCTGCCGCGCCCCGCACCCTGGCTGCGCGCCTCGACCGTGCCGTCGTGCAGCTGCACCAGCCGCTGCACCAGCGTCAGCCCGACGCCCAGGCCGCCCTGCGTGCGATCGAGGCCTTGCTGCGCCTGTTTGAAGAGATCGAACGCCGTGGCGAGCAGCTCCGGCGTCATGCCGATGCCGTTGTCGCGCACGCTGATCAGCGCGTCGGCGTCGTCGCGTCGAGCGCTGAGCTCGATGCGTCCGCCTTCGGGGGTGTACTTCGCGGCGTTGTGGAGCAGGTTCTGCACCACCTGCCTCAGGCGCACTTCGTCCACTTCCGCGACCAGCCGCTCGTCGGAGAGGGCGATGGTGAGCGACTGGCGCTTCTGCTCGAACCATTGCATGGAAGCGTCCGCCGCCTGGCGCAGGATGGTGCGCAGATCGAGCGGCTTGCGGTCGAGCACCAATGCCGCGCGGGTAATGCGGCTGACGTCGAGCAAGTCGTCGACCAGGCGGCCGAGCTGCGCCGTCTGCCGCTGCAGCACCTCGCGCACCCAGATCTCCATGGGATCGCTGGTCGGCTTGCGCGCGAGCAGGGTCAGCGCGTTGCTGATCGGCGCCAGCGGATTGCGCAGCTCGTGCGCCAGCATGGCGAGAAATTCCTGCGTCTGGCGCTCGGTGCTCTCCAGGTTCTCGATGCGCCTGCGCTCGCTCAGGTCGCGCGTCACCTTGGCATAGCCGCGCAGCACCCCGTTGTGGTCGTGCACCGGCGTGATCACCACGTTGGCCCAGAAAGTGGCGCCGTCCTTGCGGATGCGCGGGCCCTCGTCTTCGAAGCGGCCGAGCTCGCGTGCCCTGCGCAGCTCCTCTTCGGGCCATTTTTTGCGCCGCGCATCCTCGTGATAGAAGATGCGGAAGTGCTCGCCGATGATCTCGTCGGCGCGGTAGCCCTTGATGCGCTCGGCGCCCGCGTTCCAGCTCGCCACTCGCCCCTGCGTGTCGAGCATGAAGATGGCGTAATCCTTGACCGACTCGATCAGCAGGCGAAAGCGTTCTTCGCTTTGGCGCACCGACTCCTGCTGGCGCAGACGCTCGGTGAGATCACGCGTCACCTTGACGAAGCCGCGCAGCTCGCCCGAGGTCTCGCGCACCGCCGTGATCACCACGTTCGCCCAGAACTGGCTGCCGTCCTTGCGCACGCGCCAGCCTTCGTCCTCGAAGCGCCCCTGCTCGGCCGCGACCTCGAGCTCACGCTGCGGCCAGCGCCGCTCGATCGCCTCGGACGGATAGAACACCGAAAAGTGCCGGCCGATGATCTCCGCGGCGGCATAGCCCTTGATGCGCGCCGCGCCCGGGTTCCAGCTCGCGACGTGGCCCTGCGGATCGAGCAGGAAGATGCCGTAGTCCTGCACCGTCTCGACCATGCGGCGAAACGGATCCTTGATGCCGATCAGAGAGTTTTCGGAATCCGCCATCAGTTCGTGGAGTGAAACCATTTCGAATATATCCGCGAATCAGCGGACCGGCGTGTCGCCGTTCTACTACAGGAACTGTGGTGGCCAAGGCCGGAATCGAACCAGCGACACACGGATTTTCAGTCCGCTGCTCTACCAACTGAGCTACTTGGCCGTGCTGGGGTGCAAAAAGGGTACCAACAGGAAGGCGCGGATTATACCGTCTGGGTCTTTTCCAGGCTGTAGCCCAGACCGCGGACGGTGACGATGCGCACGCCGCCGGGCTCGAGCTTCTTGCGCAGGCGATGCACGTACACCTCGATCGCGTTGGGCGAGACTTCCTCGCCCCACTCGCAAAGGTGCGACACCAGCTGGTCTTTCGATACGAGGCGTCCCGCTCGGGCGAGCAGGATCTCGAGCAGGTTGAGCTCGCGCGCCGAGAGCTCGAGCAGCTCGCCGTTCAACCGCGCCACGCGTCCGACCTGATCGTAGGCGAGCGCGCCGTGGCGCAGGAGCGTCACACCTCCCGCCATGCCCCGCCGAACAAGCGCTCGCACGCGCGCTTCGAGCTCGGCGATGTCGAAGGGCTTGGCGAGGTAATCGTCGGCTCCGGCGTCGAGACCGCGCACGCGGTCGCCGATGCCATCGGCTGCCGTGAGGATCAGGACCGGCAGCCGCGAATCGCGCGCGCGCAGCCGTTTCAGCACATCGAGCCCTGATTTCTTGGGCAGGCCCAAGTCGAGGATCAGCAGGTCGAAGTCTTCGACGTCTACGGCGCCCTCGGCTTCGGTGCCGTTCTTCACCCAGTCGACTGCGTGCCCGGATTCGCGCAGCGAGCGCTGCAGCGCTTCGGCAAGGACCGCGTCGTCTTCCGCGACGAGTATCCGCATCCGCCCTCCTCTGCCAATGCAGTCTACAAAAGAAAAGGGGCCCTTGCGGGCCCCTTTCAACAGTTCGGCTGCTACGGCAATTACATGTCCATCCCGCCCATGCCGCCCATGCCGCCCATGCCGCCGTGGTCGTGGCCGCCGCCGCCACCCTTCTTCTCTTCCACCAGCTCGGCGACCATCGCGTCGGTCGTGAGCATCAGGCCGGCGACCGACGCGGCATTCTGCAGCGCGGTGCGCGCCACCTTGGTCGGGTCGATGACGCCCATCTGCACCATGTCACCGAACTCCTCGGTCTGCGCGTTGAAGCCGTGGTTGCCCTTGCTCTCGAGCACCTTGTTGAGCACCACCGAAGGCTCGGCACCGGCGTTGTCGACGATGATGCGCATCGGCTCTTCGAGCGCCTTCATCACGATCTTGATGCCGGCTTCCTGGTCGTGGTTGTCGCCCTTGAGCTTGCCTTCGAGCGCCTGCTTGGCGCGGATGAACGCCACGCCGCCGCCGGGGACGATGCCTTCCTCGACCGCCGCGCGCGTTGCATGCAGCGCGTCCTCGACGCGGGCCTTCTTCTCCTTCATCTCGACTTCGGTCGCGGCGCCCACCTTGATCACCGCCACGCCGCCGGCGAGCTTCGCCACGCGCTCCTGCAGCTTTTCCTTGTCGCGCCCACCTTGATCACCGCCACGCCGCCGGCGAGCTTCGCCACGCGCTCCTGCAGCTTTTCCTTGTCGTAATCGCTGGTCGCCTCGTCGATCTGCACGCGGATCTGCTTGACGCGCGCCTCGATCTGCTTCTTGTCGCCGGCACCGTCGATGATGGTGGTGTTCTCCTTGGCGGCTTCCACCTTCTTCGCGCGGCCGAGATCCTTGATGGTCGCGTTCTCGAGCTTGAGCCCGAGCTCTTCGCTGATCACCGTGCCGCCGGTGAGGACCGCCATGTCCTCCAGCATCGCCTTGCGGCGGTCACCGAAGCCCGGCGCCTTGACCGCGACGGTCTTGAGGATGCCGCGGATGTTGTTCACCACCAGTGTGGCCAGTGCTTCGCCCTCGACTTCCTCGGCGATGATCAAGAGCGGCTTGCCGGCCTTGGCCACCTGCTCCAGGATCGGCAGCAGCTCGCGGATCGACGAGATCTTCTTGTCGTGCAGCAGGATGTACGGATCCTCGAGCACCGCGATCTGCTTCTCGGGGTTGTTGATGAAGTACGGCGACAGATAGCCGCGGTCGAACTGCATGCCTTCGACCAGGTCGAGCTCATTCTCGAGCGACTTGCCGTCCTCGACCGTGATCACGCCTTCCTTGCCGACCTTGTCCATCGCGTCGGCGATGATCTTGCCGATGTTGGCGTCGGCGTTGGCCGAGATCGAGCCGACCTGCGCGATCTCCTTGGAGCTCGAGCAGGGCCGCGAGACCTTCTTCAGCTCCTCGACCACGGCGATCACCGCCTTGTCGATGCCGCGCTTCAGGTCCATCGGGTTCATGCCCGAGGCGACGAACTTCATGCCCTCGCGCACGATCGCCTGGGCGAGCACGGTGGCGGTGGTGGTGCCGTCGCCGGCGACATCCGAGGTCTTGGAGGCGACTTCCTTCACCATCTGCGCGCCCATGTTCTCGAACTTGTCCTTCAGCTCGATCTCCTTGGCTACGGACACGCCGTCCTTGGTGACGGTCGGGGCGCCGAACGAGCGCTCGAGCACGACGTTGCGGCCCTTCGGCCCCAGCGTCACTTTGACGGCGTCGGCCAAGATGTTCAGGCCATGAACCATCTTCGCGCGGGCGCCCTCGTGGAATCTCACTTCTTTGGCTGGCATTGTTTCTCTCTCCTAATGGATTCGATTGCTCAGGCGCCTTCGATTACGCCCATGATGTCTTCCTCGCGCATCACGAGGAGCTCATCGCCTTTTACTTTCACGGTCTGGCCGGAGTACTTGCCGAACAGCACGCGGTCGCCGACCTTGACGTCGATCGGAATGAGCTTGCCGTTGTCGTCTTTCTTGCCCTTGCCCACGGCGACGATCTCGCCCTGGTCGGGTTTCTCGGCGGCGGTGTCGGGAATGACGATGCCACCGGCGGACTTGCGCTCCTCTTCGATGCGCTTGACGATCACGCGGTCATGCAACGGACGAATTTTCATGCGGGCTCCCAAATTCGAAAAAACGTTGAAAATACGATGTCCTGCAACGGGTTGCGATGCTCGAACCCCTGAAATCCTGGAAGCCGGTGCCGTTTAGCACTCGGCTCGGACGAGTGCTAATGATAGCGGCGGCGGCCTTTGGTTTCAAGGCCGGCGCGGCTGATTTGCCCAAAAAAGCCCTCGATGCCCTGCGCGCCGCCGGCATTCCCCAGGCCAGCGTCTCGGCCTGGGTGCAGGAGTTGGGCGCCGTGCAGCCCACGGTGGCCATGCGGGGCCAGGCAGCGATGAACCCGGCGTCGACCATGAAGCTGGTCACCACCTATGCGGCGCTCGAGCTCCTCGGACCCGCCTACCGCTGGAAGACCGAGGTCTACCTCGACGCGACGCAGCTCGTGCTGCGCGGCTACGGTGATCCGAAGCTCAATTACGAGAGCTTCTGGATGCTGCTGCGCAATCTGCGCGGCCGCGGCCTGCGCGAGATCCCGGGCGACATCGTGCTCGACCGCAGTTTTTTCGGGCCGGTGCAATACAGCCCGTTCGACAGCGACGTTTTCCGGCCCTACAACGTCGCGCCCGACGCGCTGCTGGTCAATTTCAAGTCGCTGCGCTTCACCTTCGTGCCGGAACCCGACAACACGGTGCGGGTCTTCGCCGAGCCGGCGCTGCCGGGCCTGGAAATCGTCAACCAACTCAAGCTCGGCGGCGCCAGCTGCCCCGACGGCACGCGCGCCTTCCGCGAGCAGATCCAGGCCTCGTTCCAGTCGCGCCCGCCGCGCGCGAGCTTCGTCGGCACCTATCCGCTGTCCTGCGGCGAGCGCGATCTCAACATCGCGCTGCACGAGCCGCAGGAATACGTGGCGGCGATGATCCGCCAGCTCTGGAGCGAGATGGGCGGCACCTGGTCGGGAACGCTGCGCGAGGGCAGTGCCTCGCCCGCGGCGCGGCTGGTCTACGTGCACGAGTCGGAGCCGCTCGCCGAGATCGTGCGCGACATCAACAAGTTCTCGAACAACGTGATGGCGCGCCAGCTGTTTCTCACCCTCGGCGCCGAGCTTGGCGGGCCGCCGGCGCGCACCGGGGAGGCGGCGCGCGTCATCAAGGAATGGGTCGCCGCCAAGAAAATCGCCGCACCCGAGCTGGTGCTCGAGAACGGCTCGGGGCTGTCGCGCATCGAGCGCATCAGCGCGCAGCACATGGCGGCATTGCTCGCTGCGGCCTGGCGCAGCCCGGTGATGCCGGAATTCATCTCTTCGCTGCCGGTGGTCGCGACCGACGGCACGATGCGCAAGCGCCTGCGCGGCGAGCGCGTCGCCGGCAATGCCCACATCAAGACCGGCCTGCTGTCCGATGCGCGCGCGATCGCCGGCTACGTGTTCGATCGCGGCGGACGCCGCCATGTCGTGGTCATGATCGTCAACCATCCCAACGCGCCGCAGGCCGACGCGGCGATGGATGCGCTGCTCGAATGGGTCTACGACAAGCCTACAGCCCCAACTCGCGCCATAACGAATCGACCCGGCGCTTCACCGTCGCGTCCATGACGATCGGCCGTCCCCAGCGGCGCTCGGTCTCGCCGGGCCACTTATTGGTGGCGTCGATTCCCATCTTTGCGCCCAGCCCGGAGACCGGGCTGGCGAAGTCGAGGTAGTCGATCGGCGTGTTTTCCACCACCACGCAATCCCGGGCGGGATCGGCGCGCGTCGTCAACGCCCAGATGACTTCCTTCCAGTCGCGCACGTCGATGTCCTCGTCGCACACGATGATGAACTTGGTGTACATGAACTGGCGCAAATAGCTCCAGATGCCGAACATCACGCGCTTCGCATGCCCGGGGTATTGCTTGCGCATGCGCACCACCGCGAGCCGATAGGAGCAGCCCTCGGGCGGCAGATAGAAATCCAGGATCTCCGGGAACTGCTTGGCGATGAGCGGCACGAAAAGCTCGTTCAGCGCCATGCCGAGGATCGCGGGCTCATCGGGCGGCTTGCCGGTGTAGGTGGAGTGATAGATGGGCGAGCGCCGCGTGGTGATGCGCTCGACCGTGAATACCGGGAAGCGCTCAGCCTCGTTGTAATAACCGGTGTGATCCCCGTGCGGGCCTTCTTCCGCGCTGTCGCCCGGATGGATCACGCCTTCCAGCACGATTTCAGCGCTTGCCGGGACCTGCAGATCGCTGCCGATGCAGGTGGCGAGCTCGGTGCGCGCGCCGCGCAGCAATCCGGCGAACTGGTATTCGCCGAGCGTGTCGGGGATCGGCGTGACCGCGGCGAGCATGGTCGCCGGGTCGGCGCCCAGCGCCACCGCGACGGGAAAGGGCTCCTGCGAGACCGCCAGGTGGTCGCGGAAATCGAGCGCGCCGCCGCGATGCGCGAGCCAGCGCATGATGAGCCGGTTCGGCGCGATCACCTGCTGGCGGTAGATGCCGAGGTTCTGGCGCTTCTTCTGCGGGCCGCGCGTGACCGTGAGGCCCCAGGTGATGAGCGGGCCGGCATCCTGCGGCCAGCAGGTCTGCACCGGCAGATGCGCCAGATCCACGTCCTTCCCCTGGTGCACCACTTCCTGGCAAGGCGGCGACGAGCGCTCCTTCGGCGCCATGTCGAGCACGCGCTTGAAGATCGGAAATTTCTCCCAAAGATCGCGCAGGCCGGTCGGCGGCTCGGGCTCCTTGAGATAGGCGAGCAGTTTTCCGACCTCGCGCAGCTCGGCGGCGTCTTTCGCGCCCATGGCGGCGGCGACGCGCGAGACGCTGCCGAAGAGATTGGCGAGCACCGGGATCTCGTGCCCGGCGGGCCGCTCGAACAGCAGCGCCGGTCCGCCCGCGCGCAGCACGCGGTCGCAGATTTCCGTCATCTCGAGCCGCGGCGAGACCGGGGTGGCGATGCGCTTCAGTTCGCCGCGCGCTTCGAGCTGGGTCAGGAACTCGCGCAGGTCGCGATAGCTCATCGCGCGGTAGCCATCAGGCGCTCGGCGGCCATCTCGGCAAAATCGAGCAGCAGCGTATCGCGCCCGCGCGCCGAGAAGATGCGCTCGGTACCCCCCAGCGCGACGGTCAAGGTGGTCGAGCCGCGCCAGCCGAACGCGGCGAGCGCCGCGCCGCCAACCGCGGCAGCCAGGGCAAGCGCCGGCAGCAGCGCGGCGATCACCTCGATGAAGCGGAAAAAGCTGAGCAGCGCGCGCGCCACGCCCTGGCCGCTCGCCGTCATCTCCTGCGCCGCGCCGTGGGCGAAACTGCCGAGCGGCCCCGAGATCGCGAGCAGCAAAAGCCCGACGATCACCAGGGCGACGCCCCAGCCCAGGCGGCGCGGCTCGCGCTCGAACGACACCTTGAGCGCGGTGACACGCGCGAGCGGCATGGTCTCGAGATGCGACTCGCTGCGGTGCACCAGGCAGCGCGGATAGAGCATCAGCTGCGAGCCGCGCAGCGCGCCGCTGGTGAAGTCGAAGCGCACCAGCGCCATCTGCGATTCGTCGTTCATGCCAGTGCCAGGCTCGCGGCGATGCCGATGAAGATCACGCCACCGACCCAGTTGTTGTGGCGGAAAGCTTTGAAGCAGCCCTCGCGGCTGCGGCTGCGGATCAGCGTCCAGTGATAAAGCATCATCGCGCCCGCGACAGCGAGCCCCGCATAGTAAGGCCAGCGCAGCTCGCGCAGCGCACCGAGCGC
>Ga0209131_1001519_pt1 | contig 16089 bp, 15 predicted proteins | sample GraSoi_2013_40cm_FD_185826 | JGI IMG/M metagenome (GOLD analysis project Ga0209131, IMG submission 185826) | Grasslands soil microbial communities from the Angelo Coastal Reserve, California, USA - Sample 9_17_2013_40cm (SPAdes) (version 2) | ecosystem: Environmental > Terrestrial > Soil >...
CCAGCGCAGCTGAACCTGCCACGGGATGTGGTACGCGCTCCAATGCGTCCCGTTCAGGTGCAGCAGCCGGGCTCCGGTCGAACCATCGGCCTCGCTCGCCGTCACCCACACGCTCGTCGCTGAACCGGCGAAGATGCCGTCGAATTGCAGACCAGCCAGGGCCGGGCTCGTCACTAGCCGCCAGCGCCCGTTGGCGTAGCGCAGGATGGAGTCGCCGTTGCGCCCGCCGATCGCCCACATGCTCCTCGGCGACAGGGCGCTGGCCTCGAAGATGTTATGTCCGGCGTCGGCCACCTTGGTCCACGTGTGCCCGTTGAAGTGCCAGGTGCCCCGCCCGGCCCAGTGCCCGGTGCCGCCGAAGACCCAGACGTCTGTCGGGCTCAACGCCGTGATGCCCGTCGACTGGAACCCTGGCGGCCCTCCCTGGAGGGAGAAGGACTTGGCTATCGTCCATCTGCCCGTGTGCCAATGGAGCACGTTGCCGACCGTCACCGCCCAGGCGTCGCGTGGCCCATCGGCGCTGACCGCGACGACGGAGCCGACGGCTCGCGACGGCATCGCAGTCGCTGACCATCTGCCGTGATGCCAGTGAGCCGCGATGGGCGAGCCGTAACCGGCCACGCCGGTACCGCCAACGGCCCAGGCGTGTGAGAGGCCACTGGTCGCCACGGCGCGGTAGGAGGAGAAGGAGTTGGTCGTCACGTGCCGGTAGACAATCCGCCAGCCCAGAGCCGCCTGCGGGCCGACGGCCATCGCTGAGGTTGCCGGAGCAGCAGCGGCTAACGCAACTCCGAGGCCGATAAAGGGCTTCCACCGGCTGGGCGTAGCGACCATAACTATCCATCCATCCAAATACGCGCTTAACTCGTATCCCTGGTATATAGGGTCCACCTTCTCGTGTCTGCTGAATGCCGCGTCGCTGGGGACCTGATAGCTCGTCGCCTTCGTGAATCTGCGCGAACCTGGCCGACTGCGGGTTGCGCGGTGTGACTGTAACCTGTTCTACTTTTGAGCGATCGCTGCTGAATTCGCCAGAAATCGGAGGTGCGCCGTGCGCGCTGCGGTACTCCATGCGGTTGGTGACGCCAAGCTCGACATCCGCGACGATGTCCAGGTCGTCGGGCCGGGGCCCGGCCAGGTGCTGATCAAGATGGGCGCGGCGGGCGTGTGCCATTCTGACCTGTCCGCCCGTAACGGCGGGCTGCCGCAGTCGATGCCGGCCATTCTCGGTCACGAGGCGGCGGGCGAGGTGGTCGCCGTCGGGGAGGGGGTCACCGACCTCGGGCCTGGCGACCACGTGATCGCCAGCTGGCTGCCGCCGTGCGGCAGCTGCGCCTCATGCCTGCGTGGGCAGCCGTTCCTATGCTTCACCCACATGATAAACGCCTACGTCCAGCCGCGTTTCCTTGTGGGTGACACCCCGGCGTTCGGTATGGCGGGTTGCGGTGGTTTCGCCGAGCAGATGGTAGTCCCTCGCGACGGTGCGGTGAAGATCGACGACGATGTGCCCTTCGAGGTGGCGGCGCTGATCGGCTGCGGCGTCATGACGGGTGTCGGCTCGGTGATCAATACAGCCAAGGTCGAGCCCGGCGCCACGGTCGCGGTTGTCGGCTGCGGCGGCGTCGGCATCTCGGTGATTCAGGGAGCTGGGCTGTCCGGCGCCGCCGTCATCGTGGCCATCGACACCAACGAGACCAAGCACGAACTGGCTAAGCGCTTCGGCGCCACCCACGCGGTGCATCCTGACAACCTGGCCGAGCTGTCGGGCCAGCTGACCGGGGGAGAGGGCTTCGATTACGCGTTCGAGGTGGTCGGCTTGCCGCAGACGATAAGGACGGCGTGGAGCGCGGCGCGGCGCGGCGGGCTCGTCGTGATCGTCGGGGCAGGCCGGGCTGATCAGAAGGTGGAGTTCACCCCGTTCGAGCTGCTCTTCGACGGCAAGCAGATCGCAGCCTCGCTGTACGGCTCGGCGGATGTGCGCAGGGACTATCACCGGCTCCTCGCCCTCTGGCGGGCCGGACGGCTTGACCTGGAAGGGATGATCACGCAGCGGGTCACGCTGGACGACCTCGACGACGCCCTAGCTGCCCTCGGTCAGGGCGAGGTCATCCGCCAGGTGATCAGTTACGGCTGACGCCCTGGTCAGGCAGGCGGGGCGAGGCTGCGGACGGCCTCGGCCACGTCGAGGCCAGGCGGCGGGACGACCGCTATGACGGGGGTGTCCAGGCCATTGGCGCGGTAGACGTCCACCCGGTCCCGGCAGGTCGGCAGGTCACCGTAGATGAGCAGGTCGTCAACGACCTCGTCGGGAATGGCCGCGCTCGCGCCGCGCCTGTCGCCGGCCGCCCATTTCTCGTGCATCGCCCTGAGCAGTTCGCCGCGGCCGAGCCAATCGTGGAAGGCGGCGTATGCGGGCACGGTCAGGTATGCGGTCAGCATCCGCCTGCCGATCGTGCGCGCGAGTCCGGTGTCCGTGGTGGGACAGACGAAGATCCGCGCGATGAGCTCGCACTCGGGTCCGGCGGCTGACCGGACGGCGAGTGTGTCAGCCGGCGACAGCCAGTTGGTAATCGCCGCGTCAGCCTCGGCCGCTGCCAGCTTGACCATGCGGGGCCGCAGCGCGGCGAGCGCCAGTCCCGGTGCCACGGCCGGCGGTCGCTCGAGCCGGAAGCCGTTGATCGTGAAAGTCTCGTACTGCTCGGTGATTTTCTGGCCCGTCAGCGCCGCCCGCAGGAAGCGCAGGGTGTCGCGGGAGCGCTGGTACGGGGCTTCGAACGGGACCCCGTTCCACTGCTCGACGACGACCGGGGTCGAGGTCCCGATCCCCATCACGAACCTGCCGGGCGCGAGGTCGGCCAGAGTCGCCGCCGTCATGGCTAGCAGCGCGGGCCCGCGCGTGTAGATAGCGGCGATCGCTGTGCCGAACCTGATCTGGTCGGTCCATTGCGAGGCCAGGATTAGAGGCGTGAACGCGTCGATGCCGCTCAGCTCGGACGACCAGGCGTCGGTGTAGCCGAGATCGGGCAGCGAGCAGATGATCTCGCGCTGCTCGGCCAGCGTGTGGCCAGGCAGCGGCAGGGTGATGCCCCATCGTGGCGCGCGTGCCATCGTTGTCCTCCAGGCTTCGATTGGATCAGGCACAAATATCACAACTCGCCCGTCGATGACGTGAGCCGCCGGATCAGTTCGTGATCGCGAGAGTCGCGCCGGAGGGATCGGTGAGCCGGTAGTGACCCTCTTCCGCCGGGAAGCTGGCCAGGTCGCCGCGGACACGGCAGAGCGGGCCGCCTGGCCCGGTCAGGATCGCACCATCGGCCTCGCACGCGACGAGCTCATCGTCAACGCGGAGCAGGACGGGCCCCTGCCTGCCCGCCGAGACCGCGACCCGTCCCGCGGCGAGGCCGGCTAGCACGGCTTGCGGGTCAGCGCTCTCGCTCTGCACCCATGTTGTCGGTGAGCCGGGCGGCGCGTCCGAGCCGGGCCGGTGCCAGTCGCTGCCGCCGACCGCAACCGCGGCCGGATGCCAGGCGAGCCACCAGGCGAGCGGCGTTGTCCAATGCGGGTCGAGCCAGCTCCAATGCCATACCTCAAGCAGCGGCGGCCGCCTCTTCATCGGGGCCGTCCAGCTCACCTGACCGCCGTATGGGTGATTAACCGACAGCAGGCCGCCATCCTGCTCCGTAGCGGCCAGCCATTCGTCGGGCGGCTCGCGGAAGTCGACCCAGCCGATGTCGCCGAAGGCATTGGCATGCCCTTGCCCGGTGGTCAATTCCTGGCCAGGTAGCAAGCTGATGCCATGGACGGCGGCAGCAGGAGGAAGCTCGGGATGGTGGCTGATCGTGTTGTGGTCGGTGACCGCGAGGAAGTCCAGGCCCCGGCCCGCCGCGAACCTGGCTAGTTCGGCCACCGTCATCGTGCCGTCGGAATGGACGGTATGCGCGTGCAGGTCTCCTGCGAGCCAGCGCATCCCGTTCGCGGTCGGCAATTCGCGCTTCGGCGGCCTCTCGGCCAGCGGTGGGACCGGCTCGGTCCTGATGTCGGGAACCAGCCGGCCCGAGGTCTGGGCCGACAGCTCGTACCTGACACCGTCAGCCGGGATCCTGTGCAGCCCGATGACGGCGTGCCAGGTTCCTGGTTCGAGCTCGCCAGGCAGATACCCCGGCGTGGCCGACCCGACGGTGATGACAAAGGAGCGCCGTGCCCCACCCGACCAGCCGCGGAACCCGGCGGGACCGAAGCAGCCGAGGTCGAGCACGGCAGCCGAGACGTCGTAATCAAGCTCGACTCTTAATGCGATGGCCCCGGCCGGCACCTCGAAGGGCAGGTAATGCCAGGTCGATTCGCACCGGTCCTCGATCGTCCACAACCCGCCATGCCGAGTCTGGTCCATCCATCCTGTGTACCGCATCGCTTCGGTAGGTCGCGCCACGCTCTTGACCCAGTTAATTCAACGCCTGTAGAGTTCAACGTGCGTTGAATTACGTCGGCGACTCGGAGGGCGCGCCAGATGTGGGCAATGATCGTTAAGGAATTCCGCCAGGTCAGGCGGGACCGCCGGACGCTCGCGATGATGATCGTGCTTCCCGTGCTGCTGCTTGTCGTCCTCGGCTACGCGGCCAGCTTCGATGTCAAGACGATCACGGTCGCGGCGGCTGGCCCGCAGGCTCATGCGGTCGCGGGCAGCTTGCGGGCGCCCTTCGACGTGACGCGGACCGCGTCGGGGCGAGGCAGATCCTGGGCGCAGAACCAGCTGCGCGACGGCAAGGCCGAGATGGCGATCGTGACCGGGGCGACCAGGCCGCTCGTGCTGATCGACGGCAGCCAGCTGTTCTCCGCTAAGGCCGCGCTCGCAGCGCTGGCCCAGATGGAGCGGCGCGGCGCCAGCCAGCCCGGCGGGCTCGCGGTCACCCCGACGGTGACCGTGCTGTACAACCCCGGCCTGACCACCTCCGACATCATGATTCCCGGGCTATGCGGCGTCGTGCTGGTCTTCGTCGGCACGATCATCACCAGCCTCGGCGTGGTCAGGGAGCGGCAGACAGGGACGCTGGAGCAGCTCGCGGTGATGCCGTTGCGGCCCAGGGACGTCTACCTCGGCAAGATCGTGCCGTACTTCCTGGTCGCCATCGTGGATCTCGCGATCGTGCTTTCGGTCGGCATCGCGATCTTCGGCGTGCCGTTCCGCGGCTCCCCGGCTGTCTTCGGGCTCGGCGCGCTGCTGTTCCTATTCGTGACGCTGGGCATTGGCGTGCTCATCTCCAGCGTGTCGCAAAATCAGGGCCAGGCTATCCAGCTGGCCGTCATGACGCTGCTGCCGCAGGTGCTGCTGTCCGGGCTGATCTTCCCGCTGACCTCCATCGCGGCCGGGGTGCGCTGGATCGCCTACTTCCTCCCGCTGACGTATTTCAACCAGATTTCGCGCGGTGTCATGCTGCGTGCCGAGCCGATCACCTCGCTCTGGCAGCCATTCGTGTTCCTCGCGCTGCTCGGTGTCATTGTCGTGACCGGCGCCACGCTGCGCTTCCGCAGTTACCTGGCGCCCGCCGCCCGCGAGCACGGCGCGCGCAAGCCCGCTCCTGCGGCGCAGGGAGCATGAGCATGACCGGCCACGACGCGATGGTCGCGGCAGCCAGGCCGGACGGCGCCGGCCCGCCTGCATGGGGTGCGGACGAGGTGTGCGTTGTCTACGGGAAAACGGTCGCCCTGGACTGCGTGACGGTGGCTGCCCTGCCTGGCCAGGTGACCGCGGTGGTGGGCGGTGATGGCGCGGGCAAGAGCACGCTGCTGCGCTGCCTGGCCGGGGCGCTGACACCCGACAGCGGCACGGTGCGGCGGCCGGTGAAGGAGCGTTCCGGGTACTTTCCGGCGAGCTCGGGGATCTACCCGGATCTCACGGTCGCCGAGAACCTCGACTTCCGCGCCCGGGGTTACGGGATATCCAGGCAGGTCGCGCGGCAGCGGGCAGCCGAGTACCTGGACCGGGCCGGCCTCGCCAGGGCTTCTGGCAGGCTAGCCGGGCAGCTGTCGGGCGGCATGCGGCAGAAGCTCGCGGTGATAGCCGCGATGCTGCATCACCCGGACCTGATCGTGCTCGACGAGCCGACCACCGGCGTCGACCCCGTCAGCCGCTCTGGCCTGTGGTGGCTGATCGCCCGCGCGGCCGCCGAGGGTTGCGCGATCGTGCTGGCCACGACCTACCTGGATGAGGCCGAGCGGTGTGCGTCTGTCCTCGTGCTCGACTCCGGCACGGTGCTGGCCTCGGGAACCGCCGAGAAGATCGTCGCGGCCATGCCGGGATCGCTGCGGGCGGTGGCCGCCAGGCCCGAGGGGGAGCCGGCGGCGCGATCGTGGCGGCGGGCCGGCACGTGGCGGGGCTGGGATCCGGATTCTGGCCGGCTGGACGCCGGGCCGGCCGGCCGGCACGTGATAACTCCCGATCTGCAGGATGCCGTGACCGTCGCTGCGCTCGCAGCGACACCGGGAGGTGCGGCATGAGCGCGCTCGCTTCGTGCTCGAAAGTGACCAAGCGGTTCGGCCGGTTCACCGCGGTCCGCGAGGTCGACCTGCAGGTCGGGCCCGGCGAGATCGTGGGATTGCTCGGTGCCAATGGTGCGGGCAAGACCACCCTGATCCGGATGCTGCTCGGGCTGCTCAGCACGTCCAGCGGCGAGGTTGCGCTGTTCGGCGAGCCGCCGTCCCGGCTGACACGCAGCAGGATCGGCTATGTGCCGCAGGGGCTCGGCCTGTACGACGACCTGAGCCCGGCCGAGAACATGGCGTTCGCCGCGGCGATCTTCGGGGCGGGCGGTACCGCGCTGCCCGCGCCGGTCAGGCCGTACGCGCGCGAGCTCGTCGGCTCGCTGCCGCTTGGCGTGCAGCGGCAGGTCGCGTTCGCGCAGGCGCTCGCGCACCATCCGGACCTGCTCGTGCTGGATGAACCGACCTCGGGCGTCGGTCCGCTAAGCCGCGCGAGGCTGTGGGAGACGATCGGCGATGCCGCCGAGGCCGGCGCCGGCGTGCTCGTGACCACGCACTACATGGAAGAGGCACAGGAGTGTGGCAGGCTGGTGATCATGGCCGACGGCCGCGTGGTGGCGGCGGGCACGGCTGCCGAGATCGTGGGAAACCGGCAGGTCATCGTGGTGGAGGCAGAGTCATGGTCAGCGGCGTTCCGCGCGCTCGAGCAGGCTGGACTGCAGGTTGCTCTGGCTGGTCGCGGGCTGCGGGTGCCCGGCGCTAGCTCCGCTCAGGTACGGCGGGCCCTGGGCGATCTGCCAGCCGCGGTGCGACAGGTCCCGGCCACCCTGGAAGAGCGCTTCTTCGAGCTGACCCAGCAGGCCCCGGCGCCGGAGGCCGCCTCGTGACATCAAGCGAGGCGGCTCGCGGCCAGGGGGCTCGACGTCATGCAGGTCGCGGCCGGCGGGCAGGCGGCCGGCGGGCCGGGGACAGCGGAACCAGGGAGGCTATCGGCGAGGCGGCCAGGGCACAGTTCGCCGACCTCGGCTACCACGGGGCCACCATCAGGGGGATCGCCGCAGCGGCCGAGGTCGACCCGGCGCTCGTGCATCACTACTACGGGACTAAGGAGGCCCTGTTCGCGGCCGCGATGCGGCTACCGGTGATACCAAGCGAGGTGCTGACTGCCGCGCTGTCCGGCCCGGCAGCTGAAGGCCAGGATTTTGGCGTTCACCTGGTGAGGACGGCCTTGACACTGTGGGAGTCGGACGGGATCAAGGAGACGTTCCTCGGGTTGCTCAGGTCGGCGGTGACCAGCGAGCAGGCGTCCGTGATGCTGCGCGAGTTCATTTCCGACACGATCCTCAGCACCGTTGCCCGGATCGCCGGGCTGGACAGGCAAGCGAGCCCGGCGGAGGCCGAATACCGGGCCACGATGGTGGCCACCCAGATGCTCGGGCTAGGGCTCACCAGGCTGGTGCTCGGCCTGCCGGCCGCCGCAGGAGCCAGCGTCGACGAGCTGGCGGCGACCGTCGGGCCGTCCGTTGAGCGGTACCTCAGTGGTGACATTGACCTGCCGGCCCGGCTGGCGTGAGCGCGGACCAGCGAGATTGGTCGCGGCTAGGTTGGCGGAAACGGCGTATCAGCGGCACAGCGCGGGTATTCAAACGCCATGAAGGGCGACCGCGTCGAGATCGTCGTGGACGCCGGTGACGTGACCAAGACCTACGACGTGCAGGCTACCAAGGCAGGCAGGCGAGTCGAGGTGGTCACCAGGCGGGGTCAGGTCGAAGTCAGCGAGCTCACGCGCAGCGGCACCCCGGTCAGGACGGCCAGGTTCATGGCCAGCCGGGTGATCGCCGTAGTCGAGCATCCGGCCAGGGGAGCACCCGTACCGCGCGGAAATACCCGGAGTTAGCATCAACCGGGTGGAACCGATCCTCGGGAACTGCTCACTGGCCGAACTCGCCAGGCGCAAGAGCTTCAAATGGCGGACGTACCCTCCTGATGTCCTCCCGGCGTTCGTGGCTGAGATGGATTTCACCGTCGCCGAGGAGATCAGCGACGCCGTCCGGGAGGCGCTGGCCATCGGCGACACCGGCTATCCGCATGTCGGCCAGCTGGGCGACGCGTTCGCCTCGTTCGCGACCGGACGGCTCGGCTGGAGCCCGAGAAGTGACTGGGTCTTCGCAGTCCCCGATGTGATGACCGGGATCGTCGAGGTCTTGCTCGCGACAACGCCGCATGGCTCGGGCGTCGTGATCAGCCCGCCGGTCTACGGCCCGTTCTTCTTCCGCCTCGGCTTCATCGGACGGCGCGTCGTCGAGGCGCCGCTGCGCAGGCTGGATGATGGCAGCTACGACCTGGATTTCGAGGCTGTCGACCAGGCGCTGGCGCGGCCAGACGTCAGTGGGTACCTGCTCTGCAGCCCGCACAACCCGCTCGGTAACGTCTGGAGCCGCGATCAGCTGGTCACGATCGCCGATCTGTGCCAGCGGCGCGACGTGCAGTTGCTCGTGGACGAGATCCACGCCCCGCTCACGATGCCAGAGGCGCGGTACGTGCCGTTCGGGTCGATCGACCACGAGATGGCCGAGCGGGCGTTCATATTCAGTTCGGCATCCAAGGGCTGGAATATCGCGGGCATGAAATGCGGGGTCGCCATTGCGGGATCGGCTCAAGGCGCGAGCGTGCTGGCCGAGCGATGGGAGGCGCTACTCTGCTCCCATCTGGGGCTGCTCGGGTCAGTCGCTGCTTTTACCCAGTCGCTGCCGTGGCTCGACGCCGCTGTCGCGCAGATCGACGAGAATCGCAGGCTGCTCGCCAGGCTGCTCCGAGAGCAGCTGCCAGGCATCGGATACGTTCCGGGTTCGGCCACGTTCCTTGCCTGGCTGGACTGCAGGCACCTGGGCCTGGGCGACGATCCGGCCGCCGCCTTCCTCGAGCGCGGCAGGGTGGCGCTCAGCCCGGGCGCTGACTTCGGCGTTCAGGGCGCGGGGTTCGCGCGGCTCAACATCGGCACGTCCCCAGAGCTCATCGGCGAGGCGGTGCGCCGGATGGCGGCCGCCGCCCCGTAGCCGCAGCATTCCGGCCCTGGTCAGCCTGCCCTTTCCGTGCAAATGTGGGTAGAGCGCGAGGGCCAGCTGCGCGGTGGAGGACATTGATGGGCAGGGAAGTGCCTGCAATCGCTATCACGCTACAAGATAGGCGGGCATATCGCGAGAAAGTACGCACTTGCCTCGAAGTCTTCGACAGAATGCTGCGGGAGTCGCGGTTCGACCGCGCGTCGTGCCGAGTTGGCCTGGAGATTGAGTTCAATCTGGTCGACAGCCTCGGCTATGCCGCCATGACGAACGCCGATGTACTGGCCGCGATCGACGACCCGGCCTGGACGAGCGAGCTCGGGCAGTTCAATGTCGAGCTCGACTCTGATCCCGCCACCGTGTCAGGCAGTGTGTTCTCGCTGCTCGAGGCGAGCGTCGAGAACACACTGGCGCACGCGTTCAAGCGCGCCGAGGAGGCCGGCAGCAGGATGCTCATGGTCGGGATACTCCCGAGCTTGCGGCACAGCGACATCGGCGCTCACACCATCTCGTCCAACCCGCGCTACAAACTGCTGAACGATGAGATGCTGGCCGCCCGCGGCGAGGAAATGCGGATCTGCATCGACGGCAGGGAGCGGCTGCTTGCTTATGTCGATCACATCCTTCCCGAAGCGGCGTGCACGAGCGTGCAGTGCCATCTTCAGGTCAGCGCCGACATGTTCGGCTCCTATTGGAACGCTGCGCAGGCCATCGCCGGCGTCCAGGTCGCTCTCGGCGCGAACTCCCCGTACCTGTTCGGCCGCGAGCTGTGGAGCGAGACCAGGATCACGCTGTTCAAGCAGGCGACCGACACCCGCTCGGAGGAATTGAAGCGCCAGGGAGTCAGGCCGCGAGTCTGGTTCGGCGAACGATGGATCGAGTCGGTTACCGAGTTGTTCGAGGAGAACCTGCGGTACTTTCCCGCGCTGCTGCCACTCCGCGGCAACGAGGACCCCGTCGCGGTGCTCGACCGGGGCGAGACACCGCACCTGGCCGAGCTGACGCTGCACAACGGCACCGTGTACCGGTGGAACCGGCCCGTCTACGCCGTGGCCGACGGCAAGCCGCACCTGCGAGTCGAGAATCGCGTGCTTCCTGCTGGTCCCACGCTCACTGACGTGCTGGCCAACGCGGCCTTCTACTACGGGCTCGTGCACGAGCTCGCCGAGGCCGAGCCGCCAGTCTGGACGCAGATGCCGTTCGATGCCGCGGCAGCGAATCTCGCGGCGGGCGCCAGGCGGGGCCTCGAGGCCGTTGTCTTCTGGCCGGGTTACGGGGACGTGCCCGTCACCGATCTCACACTGCGTCACCTGCTGCCGCTGGCGGCCCGCGGGCTCGAGCGCTGGTGCGTCGACTCAGCCGACGTGACGAGGCTGCTCTCGATCATCGAGCGGCGTTGCCTGCGGCGCCAGAACGGCGCGTCGTGGCAGGTCGCCTCCGTGCGCGGCCTCCAGGACCGGGGCTTGGCCGACCGCGGCGAGGCATTGCGGCTTATGACCCAGGATTACATTGGTCGGATGAACACCAAGGAGCCGGTGCATAACTGGCCGATCATGTGATCGCGGATAAAGCACGCCAAGTCTTGATGCTGACGACCACGTCCTGCTACTGGGGCGCGCCGGAACGGCGCCCGGCCGAGCCGGCCAGCCTCAGAAGCTGCGCGGTGCAAGCACCACAGCTCGGGCACCGGGAGCCGTTCCGTCAGCTATCCCGTGGGGTGGTATCCCGTACTAGTGGTATCCCGCATCAGTGGGCGACGTCGATGACGATCCGCCAGCCCGCCTGGGACGAGCCAAGCTCGAAGACGCGGAACGCCAGCTTGGCGCGCACCCCGAGCCCGATCGATGTCACCCGCTCGAACGACCCCGCGCCTCTGACCTGGCGGAATGTCTTGAAGCCCGACACGTTCACCAAGTTGACAGCGTTGGCGTGATAGTGAGCGCCCGCCGGTCCGCGCACGACGATCAGGATCTTCGCTTTGCCGCGCACCTTCAGGATCTTGCCGGATGGATCCGCCACGATCTGCTTGACGTATCGCGCGCTGAACGGAGGCTGCTTCCCCCCGCTCATGTCGATGACCAGCCGGTCGAAGCAGCCATGCTTTCCGGCCCGCACCCCCCGCACCCGCGTCGCCACGGTGATCGCCTGGTCGCCAAGGTGCTTAGCGTTCGTGCCCCAGTTGGTCGAGCAGCCAGCGGCGTGATGCGTGACCGCGACCGCCGGGGCGGCCGCGGTGCCGACAGACGCGACGGCTGTTGCGCCGACGGCCATAAGTACGTTGACTATCCTCTTCATGCCCTAGCCCTCCTCCAGGTCGAATGACAATCAAAACATCTGGGTAGCGTCACGGCAGCCAGAATGAGAGGAACGTGATGCGCCAGGAAGACGGAGGGCCGGGAGTTGCCGTCCCTGTTCCGGCCATTCCCGCATCGTCGGGGGCGCTGATTTTCGACCAGAAGGCGCGCCTGCTCATACTCAAACCGACTTACAAGACGGGCTGGACCATACCGGGCGGTGTCATGGAGGCGGGCGGCGAATCGCCGTGGGAGGCATGCGTACGGGAGGTGCGCGAAGAGTGCGGCCTGACGGTGCGAGCTGGCCGGCTGGCGTGTGTCGACTTCCGCCGGCCACGTCCCGGGCGCCCGGGCGGCGTGAGGTTCCTGTTCGACTGCGGCCGGATGGACGATGCAGCGCTTGGGGCGGTGGTCCTGCAGCGTGAGGAGATCTCCGAATACCGGATGGTCAGCCTCGATAAGGCGCTAACCATGCTCAGGGCCCCGATCAAGCGTCGGGTCCGCGCGGCCGCTGCCGCCAAATCCACGGTCTACCTGGAGGAAGGCCGCCAGGTAGATCACGTCAGGCCGGGCTAATCCTTGCCGTCGGGCAGGCACCAGCGGTACGGCGCGATGAGGTGCTTGATCGACGCAGGGCCCCAGGAGCCCGGCTCGTAAGACTCGATCGGCGGGGGGCTGTCCAGCAGCGGCATCGCCACCTCCCAGAGCCGCTCGATCTCATCAGTCCTGGTGAACAGCGACTGGTCGCCCAGCATCGCCTCCAGGATCAGCCGCTCATAGCCTTCAAGCTCATGCATGCGGTGGAACGAGTCCTCGTAGCGGAACGTCATCTCGACCTCGCTCAGCCGCATGGCGGGCCCGGGCTGCTTGGCCAGGAACCGGACGCCAATCCAGCCGGGATCATCGAAATCGATCACGACCTCATTGCGGCGCTCGCCGACGGGCAGGTGGCTGACATTCGGGAACATCCGCAGCGTCGGCTCCTTCAGCCCGAGCGTGATCACCTGCCGGCGCTGGGCCATGGACTTGCCGGAGCGGAGGTAGAACGGCACGCCCGCCCATCGCCAGTTGTCGATCTCCACCCGCATCGCGACGAACGTCTCGGTCTGCGATCGCGGGTGGACGCCTGGCTCGCTGCGGTACCCCTCGTACTGTCCGCGCACCACCTTGGCCGGGTCGATGTCGTGCAGCGCCTGGAAGACCTTGGATTTCTCGTCCCGCAGGCTCTTCGCGCCGAGCGTGATCGGCGGCTCCATGGCCACGAAGCCGAGTACCTGGAACAGGTGCGTCACGATCATGTCCCTGAACGTGCCCGTGCCCTCGAAGAACTTGGCCCTGCCCTCGATGCCGATCTTCTCCGGCACGTCGATCTGGACGTGCGAGATGTGATCACGGTTCCAGATGGGCTCGAACAGGCCGTTGGCGAACCGGAAGGCGAGGATGTTGTCGACCGATTCCTTGCCGAGGAAGTGGTCGATCCTGAACACCTGCGACTCGTCAAAGACCGCGTGAACGACCGTGGCCAGGTCTACGCAGGATTCCTGATCTACGCCAAACGGCTTCTCGATGATGACGCGGGAGTTCTCGCTGAGTTTTGTTCGGCCAAGCATGGCGATCACCGATGCGAATGCCGACGGGGGTACGGCCAGGTGAAACAGCCGCCTGGGCTTGCCGCCGATCGCGCGCTCTGCCTCATGCACCGCATCGACCAGGGGTTTCGGGTCGTCCGGGTCGGCCGCCCCGAAACTCAGCTTGCTCTCGAACGCCTGCCAGGCCGCTCCGCTCGGCTTGGCCAGGCCGTACTGGGCCACCGTGGCCTTGGCATGCGCGCGGAACTGCTCATCGGTCATCGCGAACTGCGCGGGAGCCGAGCCGACGATCCGGTACTCCTTGGGCAGCAGGTTGGATTTGGCGAGGTGGAACAGCCCTGGGAGCAGCTTGCGCCTGGCAAGATCTCCGGTCGCGCCGAACAGGACAATGACATGACTTTCTGGGAGCAAGCCGGATCTGTGGTTACTCGGGTGCATGTCAGTCATAGTTTCATGGATACCTGATCAGGAAGACTGGTGCGCCGTGACCACAGAGCAGGAGAAGCGCGCGGCAGCAGAGGCTGCCGCGCTGCTCGTCGAGGACGGCATGACGGTCGGGCTCGGCACCGGGACCACCGTTCGGTATCTGCTGCCAGCGCTCGCCCGCCGCGGGCTGTCCGTCCGCTGCGTCGCGACCTCGGACCGGACGGCGAGCGCTGCGGCCGAACTCGGCCTGGCCGTCGAGCCGTTCGATGCTCTCGATTCGCTCGACATCGCGATCGACGGCGCTGATCAGATCGCTCCAGACGGCTGGCTGATCAAGGGCGGCGGCGGCGCGCACACCAGGGAGAAGATCGTCGCCTGCGCAGCCGACCGCTTCGTGGTGATCGCCGACTCCACCAAGCCGGTACCTGCCCTGCGTCCGCCGGTCCCGGTCGAGTTGCTTCAGTTCGGTCAGCCCGCCACGCTGCGCCTGATCGGTGCCGCCACCGTTCGCACCGCCCCGCTCAGCCCGGACGGGGGCGTGCTCGCCGACTATCAGGGCCCCTTCGACGACCCGGCAAGGCTGGCCACGAGGCTATCGGAGATCCCGGGGGTGATCGGTCACGGGCTCTTCAGCCCCAGCGTCGTCTCGATCATCCTCATCGGCCGCGGCAACGAGGTCGAGCGCCGCACCCTGCGCGGTTGAGCAGGTCACAACCCCACAGGCTAAGCGGACACGCGTGGTTCACCCGTGGTAGGCGACCGTGTAGTAGTCGTAGCCAGAATTCGGCCCCGCGGCGATATCGCCGGGGATGAATACAGTGTTCGTTGCGCGGCTGACGGCGAGGCCGCCATAGAGAGCGCCGTTGCGGACGTGCTTGAGCCAAAGCTGTGTGCCAGTGGCGGCGCTGTAGGCGATGGTCGCAATGCCCTCCTTGCATGAACTGGGCGCCGATGTGAGGGACGTGCTGTCGCCGGTCACGAAGACCTCGCGGCCACCTGCACCTGCGGCCACCGAGGTGGAGATGGTGCGGCAGTTTCCGTGCCCGTTGTAGCGGCGCACCCACTTTTGGGCACCGGTGCGCGCGTTATAGGCAATGGTGGCGTAGTCAGGGTGGCGGGGGGCGCTGTCGCTCCGACCGGTCACGTAGACCGTGCCACCGTCTGGGCTGACCGCGACGGAGCGGGCGACGTCGATGCCGTTACCGGGGCCGTTGTAACGGCTGACCCATCGCTGCGCGCCGGTTGCGGCGTCGTAGGCCACGGTGGCGAAGTCATAGCCGGAAGGGTCGATGCCGCTCTCCCCGGTTACGAATACGGTGCCTGCGTCCGGGCTGACCCGCAGCGAAGTCGCGGTATTGGAGAAGTTGGCTCCTCCGTTGTAGGTCCTGACCCATCGCTCAGCGCCCGTGCGCGCGTCGTACGCAACTGTGGCGTAGTCAAAGCCGGATTTGACCTCGACGCTGGTTCCGGTGACGTAGACAGTGCGCCCGTCCGGGCTGACGGCCAGGGCGCTAGCTTCGCCGCTCTTGTTGGCGCTCCCGTTGTACTGGCTGAGCCATAGCTGCTGGCCGGTGTGGGCGTCGTAGGCGATCGTCGTGTAGCCCCCGCCCGAGGCCGTTCCAGTGACAAACACCGTGCCGCCGCTCGGGCTGACGGCGATAGCCTTGGCGAAGTCGCTAGCGTTGGCGGGACCGTTGTAGCGGCTAACCCAGAGCTGAGCGCCGGTCGTGGCACTATAGGCGACGGTGGCGTAGTCGTAGCCGTTACCGAGTTCCCCACGTTTCTGACTGGACCCGGTCACGAATACTGTGCGCCCGTCCGGGCTAACGGCGATCGCCGAGGGTCGATTAACCAGCCAGAAGCCATGGTAACGGCTGACCCAGAGCCGCTTGCCGGTCGCCGCGTCATAGGCGACGGTGGCATAGTCCACGTACGCATTGATCGCCGGGCTGCGGCCCTTCTGGCCGGTGACGAAAACCTTGGCGCCACCCGGGCTGACCCCGATCGCCATGGCGTAGTCGTAACCGGTGCCCGGTCCGCCGAAGCGGCTGGCCCACAACTGCACTCCCGCGAGAGGGCTCACCTGGTCGCGGCGGTGCACCGGACCGGCCGCCGGCCCTGCGCTGCACGCCGCAAGCAGCCCCGCAAGCAGCCCCGCACAAGACGCTGCGGACGTTATTATCCGCGCGGTCCTGGCCGTCAGTCGGAATCCGCGCACTGTGACCACCGACAGCTAAGGGG
>Ga0209131_1001520_pt1 | contig 16088 bp, 21 predicted proteins | sample GraSoi_2013_40cm_FD_185826 | JGI IMG/M metagenome (GOLD analysis project Ga0209131, IMG submission 185826) | Grasslands soil microbial communities from the Angelo Coastal Reserve, California, USA - Sample 9_17_2013_40cm (SPAdes) (version 2) | ecosystem: Environmental > Terrestrial > Soil >...
AATCGAGTCCACTTTCGATCGTTTGGGGCGTCACGGGCGGAGACTAGCACCTACATGGGTTCTGCTGCAATGAAACCAAAAGTTGGGGCCGTCGCATGGATGTAGGCAACCCCACGGAAATTCGGTTATCCTTCCGTGGTGGACCCGATCATCAAAGGCGCAATACCGGTTCTCCCTGCCGCGGACACTACGGAATCCTTGAATTGGTGGACGGAAATTTGTGGCTTTAAGGAAACCTTTCGCGATGCCTCGCCACCGACCTACGCAGGAATCAACCGTGGCGAAGCCTACCTGCACATAGCCGGTATGAGCGACCAGGAACTGGCGCGCAAGGTCGGAGACCAGACCATGGTGCGAATCGCCGTTCAGGGTATTGAGTCAATGTATGCCGAATACCAGAAACGCGGGGGAAAGGTGCACCCAAATGGTCCACTGCAAACCAAGCCCTGGGGCACGAAAGAGTTCGGCGCGATTGACCCCAATGGCGTGTGCGTGACCTTTCAGGAAAGCTAAGACAAATCTTTTCTCGAACAACGTCTTGACCCACGACCGCGAACACTTTCGCAGCTCTTACGCCGGCAGCCCGCCCTGGGACATCGGCAAGTCCCAGCCTGCGTTCCAGGCCGCCGCCGATAAGGTCGTCGGCTCGGTTCTCGATGCGGGCTGTGGCACCGGCGAACACGCCCTGTTCTTTGCCGCACGGGGCCATACTGTCAGCGGCTTCGACTTCCTGGAGGAACCCATCACTGCGGCGCGGCGCAAGGCCGCCGAGCGCAGCCTCATCGTCAAGTTCCTGGTCAAAGATGCCCTGAAACTCCATGAGTGGACCGAACGCTTCGATAACGTGCTCGACTCCGGCCTGTTTCACGTTTTTTCCGACGCGGACCGCATTCCCTACGTGCGCGGGCTCAAGACCGTCCTCAATCCTGGTGGGCGTCTGTTCCTGCTTTGTTTCAGCGACGCCACCCCGGGAACGGAAGGACCGCGACGCGTCTCGCAGTCCGAGTTGCGCCATGCCTTTGCCGTTGGCTGGGAAATCGAATCCCTCGAGCCCGTGCGCCTGGAAATCCGCCCTGAGTATAGACAGGGAGCCTTCTCCGGCGAAGACCCGCGCGGCTGGTTCCTCATCGCCCACCGCTTGGCTTAAACCGTCCTCCGTCGCCGATCTTTCTCCTTGATTCGTACTTCCCGTTTAATGCCTTTTCTTGCGTGGTTAAGTTGTTCGCGTCGACCAAGACCTCACCGGGCTTGGGAAAGCTGTGTGCTGCGCCCTGTAAATCCATGATGAATTCTATCTAGGTTGATCGCCCTAGCTTCCCTAAGCAGGCCGGATTAGTTCTTGGGTCCGTAGAGATGTACTTTCCCGTCGGCTACGACCGCAACATACCTTCCACCTTCCAAGAACTGCATTACTTTCTTGCCGTTCCTCGCCATCGCTGCCCAACGAGATTTCGTATTAGGGTTCTGCTCCAGCCCTCGCAGATCTTTTCCATCGAATTGAAAGTCGATTTGCTTTAGTTTTCGCTTAGCGGTTGACCGGACCGGGAAGCTCTCCACTTCGAGCGTGACTGTCCTCTTATTTTCAAGGAGCGATTGCCGCCAGACGTTCAGAAGAGTGTCTTCCAGAGATATCGTCATAGCCCCTCAACTCTCACCTTCATGTTCTTTGGTCACTGAGCGTGGGTCCTTATCCTCCCGCAGACCAACGAACTTCGAGTGCCTGAGATGATCGATTTACGCTTCATACTGCACCTCTTCATGGCATAGGCAGCGAAACCGGAGACCATAGGGTTGCTCGTAACACATGGCTCCTCCCGGAATGGGAGGAGCCATTGTTATTCAGGTTCATAACTTCGCACCTTTGCGGCGCAGTCCCAACGGTATGAGCTTCACTGACCAATGTGCACGTTGGCGAAGGTAGCGTGGATGTACTGCCACGTTGGGTTTGCGACGCAATTAGCAGGAAACGTATTCACAGATAGGTTTTTCCAGGGGCCCACCGCAGGAGTCGAATCGGTGAAACTGTAAGGCATCATGCCTTCGGTCTTGATGTTAGTACGCAGGTCCGTCCAACTCACAAGGAATCGGTGATTCGACTGATCCCAAGTCAGCGTTGCCCTGAGCGGCGTCCCCATCGAAGAGTTTCCCAAAGGTAGAAAGAAGAAGTAGTTATTGCCCTGAGAGATTTGCGCAAAAATGAAGACGCCACCGGATAGATCCGGTTGGAAAGCTAAGTGTGCGCCTATGTCATCACTGGATTTGCCACTACCTGTATTAAAGAAGTTCGCATCGATATGCGCCGCCGCTCCAAATCCTAGATTCGCAGCGCAACTCACTGCTTCAGCATGCAGGACTGCGAGGTCGGTGGCGATGCTCTTGATCTGAGAAGGATTGACGAAGGACACGGCAGCCGAACCAAACTGGTTACCGACATTCGAGTCCCTGTTGCCAAAGTTCCTGTGGGCTACGTGCAAGCGCTCATCACGTATTTCGCGAACACATTCTAGTTCCATCCCGTTATCGGTGTAGCACGCGCCGTAAGGAGACCACTTGGCTGGATCGAGAAACCTCTCATCGAAGTTGTCGTAAAGCACCAGATTCGATGACGGCTGCTGTGCATAGAGCATATGGGATAGAGAGACTAAGAGCACAAAGCAAAGGGCCAAAATGCACTGAATGGTGCCTACGCTTGATTTTGAATTAAGTCTCATCGTGAACCTCCTTCATTTTGCGTTTCAACACGGGGGACCACGTGAACCCTATAAAGCTTTCTCCGACACCGCAAGCGACAAGGAACGACAACCGCTTCCGCTGGAGAACTGTCGCGCTTTGACGCTATCCATGACCTTGTTTCCGTCCAGAAGTGAGCGGGATTATGCCGACTTACTAAAGCATGGCTGGCCTCGACAGCCGGTTATTGTGAGGAGACCGGTTTGGCGACGGGACTCAATTCGGCATAATTCGAATGGCGGCATTATACCAGGGGCATTGTGCCTCTCGAAAATCTCGAAATGTTTGAGCGCATGGGAGTTAGTTTTCCTACATAATTCTCGCCGATGCTCATTTTTCTCACGACACTCCTCGCATCTTTGGCCTCGATCTTCCGGTCGCGTGCTTCCCTCGGGCTCGAGAACCGGGCTCTACGCCATCAAATCGGCGTGCTCCACAGGTCTGCAGGGAAACGCCCAAAATTGACCGCGGGCGACTGCGTGCTGTGGATCTGTCTGTCGCGCCTCTGGCGCGATTGGCGCTCGGCGTTGGCCATCGTCAAGCCAGAAACGGTCGTAGCCTGGCATCGTGCCGCCTTTCGTTTGTTCTGGACCTGGAAGGTGCGTTGCGGAAAACCAGGACGACCCGTCATTTCAAGCGAAGTCCGAGATCTGATTCGCAAGATGTGCCGGGAGAATCCCGGTTGGGGTGCACCGCGCATCCACGGCGAACTGCGCTGCTCCGAAGTTCCGGGAGGCACGACGCGAAATCCTTGATTGCCTGTCATATATCATGGTATATATCTAACAGGAGGCTTTATGCCACGTACCGCAAAGCTTTTTAAGAATGGCCGAAGCCAAGCCGTGCGCTTGCCCTCCGAATTCCGATTCGAGGGCGAGGAAGTATTCATCCGTAGGGATGAGAAGACGGGGGACGTGATCCTGTCGCGGAGACCCGCCTCCTGGGATGAGTTCTTCAGTTTGAGGGAAGAAGCCGTCAAGGCCGATCCGCGTGCGTTCGAGGACTTCCTTGCCAACCGCAAAGATGAACCGCCACAGAACCGCGAGTTGTTCGAACGATGAACGCTCGCTATTTGTTGGACACTAGTGCTGCCAGCTACGCCATCACGAAAAAGAGCCTTGCTTTCGATCACCATCTCGCCAAAGTGCCCATGGCGGAGATCGGCGTTTCTACGGTCACCGAAGCTGAGTTGCGCTATGGCCTCGCGAGGCGCCCCTCCCCGGCCTTGCAAACCACCGTAGATACATTTCTTCTAGCGGTAACGGTGTTCCCGTGGGATTCGGAAGCAGCACACCATTACGGCGACCTTCGCGCTGGACTTGAACGCCTGGGGCAACTTTTGGGCAGCATGGACATGATGATTGCGGCCCATGCTCTTTCGCTGGGACTGACTCTCATATCAAGCGATGTGGCGTTCAAACGGATCAAGCATCTGAAGGTCGAAGACTGGACGAAGTAATGGTTGGCTGAAGCGAGCGCCCGCCCAAGAGTTGTGTGCAAAAACCTCGACATGGCTCATGGCTGTGTGTCTCATAGGCCTGTGTTACGCACTGAGGGGAAGATGCTACACCTGGGCTTATGTTGAGCCATGATTTATGCCGCTGCTCATCGAGCTGTACTGAAAAGACAAAGAGAAGAAGGCAAATAGCCCGGCTTGCCGGACTTGCCAATTCAGGGCCTCGTGAAAATAGCTAAGTGATTGTGGCGCCTTGCCTTAGCTTATTTTCCCCACTGTTCGCAATGAGGAGGCCGGGGGTTCGAATCCCCTCTCGTCCACCAGATTTTCCCCACTCATGGTTTGGGCGCCACGATCGTTTGATCCCGGATTGCCGAGACCGTTTGTGATGCCATGCCGGCGCAACATGTCATAGGTTAGGTCATGAACGCTGGTCATGAGTTCGCTCGTGTTTTTCGCGGGTTATGAGGGATTCAGATCGACTTCCCCTCGACGTACGCTGATTTCACGACTTTGGAACCGGGATTTGTGCTCCAGGAGCGGATTGCGGGCCCCGAGGTCCGTAATCGAGATTCGCAGATGCGTGCCCACCTCGGATTAAGCCAAGTGGTCCATCATCCGGTTTCATCAGCAACTCTACGAAGATGAAGGAATCATCAACTGTCCTGAGAACTTCGGACAACTCCTTAGACGTGGCAACGACATGTGACGCCACTTCGCGGCGGCTAAACACTCGCGGAAGGTCCGCATAGTGCCAGTTTGCGACATCGTTGTACTTGGCATGCAAACCCAGGATGGTGCGTTCGGATGCATGCGTTCTTGGATCTTTTGCCTCCGCTCCGGATCGGAACTACCCAGCACAACCAGGCCGGATGTACCTGGCTGTAATTCCTGCTTCAAGTCCCTGATGAACTTGCGCGTAATTCCGTGATCCCTGAGCCTGCCTATAAGCCGGCCGGCTAAGGTGCCTGCCAGGACGAAGGGCGTGGTTCCGGTGACGGCGGCGGCGATCAACCCTGCGACATGACCGATCTTCTGATCCCTGCCCATTACATTATCCTCCTGGGAAACCGACGTCTTTCCGTCCGGCTTCCTGGCAGTGAAAACGGTGTCGTTCGTTTCGAGCAACCCTTCACCGGCCATGCGATGAAGAGCGGCTCTTGCCTCCTCGCCCTTAAATTGATCATCGAACACCAATGCTATTAAGTGACTCATGCGAATCTCCTATTCCCCGGTTTTTGCGGGCGGCAGCCGTCACGACCTCAGGCGTCAAGCCAAGCGAACATTTCGTTCGATAGTTTTAATGACCGAATCCATCCGGCCGGAGAGCACCTGTCTGGCCATGCTGAGGGTGTAGCCTTTCGCACTGTGAAAGGGTAAGTGCGAAGGCAAGGAGAGAGCGAACGGATCTACGATGGCGTCCAAGACAACAGGGCCGTCCTTGTAGGAGAGCGCTTCAGCGAGCGCGTCCTTTACATCGGCAGGCTCTTCGAGGCGAATGCCCTTCGCACCCATAGCTTCGGCCACCCGCGCGAAATTCGCAGTTTTGAAATCGACGCCGAACGGAACCAAGCCGGCTTCTTGCTGCTCGATGTTGACGAAGCCCAGCGACTCATTGTTCAGGATGATTTGAACGACCGGCGCCTTGCGTTGAACCTGTGTAAGCACATCGCCGAGTGCAAGCATGGTGAAGCCGCCGTCGTCGCAGAGCGCGATTGTTTGCCTGCCGGGAAAGGCGAGTTGTGCGCCGAAAGCATTGGGGGCAGCGTTGGCCATAGAGCCCCACGAAAAAGAGCCAAAGATTCTGCGCTCGTTTCCACCTTTAATGTGCCGGGCGGCCCAAATACAGGGGGTGCCGGTGTCCACAAAGAACACGGCGTCGGGAGCGGCAAGATCGCTGAGAGTCGCGGCGAGAAATTCCGGGCGGATCGGCTTGATGCCCGGTCCCTTTTCGACATAGTGGTTCAGGAGTTCTTCGAAATCGCGTGTTTCTCCGAGGTGCTTTTCCAGAAAGCGAGCATCTTTTCTTTCGGTTAGTCTCGGCAGCAGAGACGCCAGAGTCGACTGCACGTCTCCCACCAATGCCAAATCGAGGGGAGTGCGCCGGCCGAGGTGTTTGGCGTTTCGGTCGATCTGCACTTTCCATTTGACGAGGCTCCTGTTCGCGGCGGATTCCATGTGGACGGGAACGCTGTTTCCTAGAAAACGGTATCGTACGGCCGGGCCGAATCGGACAGACTCAAGGAAAGAATAAGAAGAAAAGAAATTCCTTGACATTGGATCGAGACGACTGGTACACAACGTACCATGACAAAACGTACAGCTTCCACTATGCGCGTGCGCCAGCCTTTGACCGACCTTGAGAACGAAGTCATGCAGGCCGTGTGGGACGGCGGGACCTGTACAGTGGAGGCTGTTCACCGGATCGTCTCACGCAAACGAAACCTCAAAGAGGCGACAGTTCGCACGCTGTTACGGCGACTTGAGCAAAAAGGTTACCTCCGGCACGAGTCGGACGGTCGAGCGTACGCGTATCGGGCGGTAGAACCGGCACGCAGCTTGGCAGCTCGCGCCGTGCGGCAAATTATCGACCGTTTCTGTCGAGGGTCTGTCGAGGAATTGGTTAGCGGAATGGTGGAAGCGAAGGTGTTGAAGAAGGACGACATCGAGGAGTTAGAGAGATTCGTACGCGGCCGGCGGTGAGGAGGCGAGTGATGGAACGTTTATTTCTGGAGTGTACGGTTCGAGTTTTCTTGTTGATCAGCGCTACGGCAATACTGCTGCACATCATGCGGGTCAAGGACGCGGCAGCGAAGCATCGGGTGTGGACTGGTGTGATGGCATTGATGCTGCTACTTCCGGTTTGGGCGACATGGAGACCAAAGGTCAGCCTGCGGGTCCTGCCGCCGCTACCTCGCGCCATGTCACATGGACCGATAGTGACAGAAGGCAGTCTTCAGGCACCAGTGGCGCAGAAATTATCGAGCGGGGAATTGTTGCTGGTGAGTGTCTATCTGGTCGGCTTCTGCGTTCTCGTTCTTCGGCTTGCTGTCGGTACGATCCACACGCGAAGGTTGATTCGTTACGCTGTGCTACAGGATGGAGTTCGCACAAGTCCGTTGTGTGCTTCGCCCGTGACGGTAGGATTTTTCTGCCCGATGGTGATTTTTCCGGAGAACTGGCGGGAATGGGAACAATCGAAGCTGAATTCTATCTCGGCGCACGAGGAGGAACACGCGCGCCGTCGCGATTCGCTATTACAGTGGTTTGCGTTGCTGAACCGCGCCGTCTTCTGGTTCCATCCGGCCGCGTGGTGGTTGGAGCGCACACTATCTGGTCTGGCGGAGGAGGCTTGCGATAATGCCGTACTGGCGCGTGGGAACAATGCTCGCGAGTACGCGGCGTGTCTTGTGGAACTCGCACGGTCTGTGAGTCGCTCAGGAGCGCGCTTAAACATCGTGGGGATGGCGGTGCCGGGCGGTCTCCTCCGTGAGCGACTTCGCAAAATCATCGAAATAGGGCCACGTCCACGCATTTCAGGCAGTTGGATGGGGTGTGTCGCCGTCGTGTGCGCGATCACTTGCGCGATAGCTGTGGCTGGAACGGTGGAACACGCTGAAAAGAAGATTCCGCTGACGAACCAGACTGCTCGGTCAGAGAATCCCAAAGCAGTGGCGGAACAGCCTTCTCGGCCCTCTTGTCGATATTGTCCCAATCCAGAGTTTCCCGATGAAGCAAAAAAGGCTAAGATTTCATCCGCGAGTGCATTGGTTGAAATTACAGTTTCAGAGAAAGGGGATGTGGACGCCAAGAACATCCGTGTTATCGAGGACCCCGGCCATGGGTTCGCGCAAGAAGCGGTAGCGGTAGTAAAAAAATGGAAGTTCAACCCGGCCACGCTCAAAGATGGCAAGCCCACCAAGACCAGAACTACCGTTGAAGTTCAGTTTACGTGGCATTCCGACTAACCGTTCGCAGCTACGACCGGTTCTCGTCCCCTCGGAACTGCGCTCATGGCTGGCGCGGCTGCAGCTCGCCCGCGCCGATGCGATTCAGGGCGACACCGGCAAAGCCAAAGCCGCCTACCAGGACTTCCTCACCCTCTGGAAAGACGCCGACCCCGATATTCCCATCCTCATCGCTGCGAAGGCCGAATACGCAAAACTATAGTCGTTCCTTGCTGAAAGTCTGCGATCAAGTTTTGCCAGCTCCTGGTAAGTGGCTTACTCGGACATGTGCCCTCACAGGCCCCAGAAGGACTGGCTCTCCGGCTTAGGGATTGTTTTCCTTCTGGCGAAAAATGACGCGGGTTGGAAGGTTGAAACAAGCCGTATTGTTTGGTTGTCCTGAATTTCCGTTTCTTGCCGTCAACGGGCTGTGAGCTACATTGCAACGCCCGTGGTAATTTCAGTCCTTCAGTCCAAGTCCCGTCGGATTCGAACCCAATGGAAATGCTGGGTCTCCCTTCCCAAGAAGGTGGAGGTATTGGAGATGAGCTGACGGCTAGTGAAGAAGCTCTATGATTTGGTTGGGCGAGTTGGGCGATTCACGGCCTTTTCAAAAAGCTAACTGATTGTGGCGACGCGTCTTAGCTTTAGTGATTCCCCGTTCGCAACGAGGAGGCCGGGGGTTCGAATCCCCTCTCGTCCACCAAATCTCAAAAATGCTTAAGGCCCCCTCCAGCACGGTGAATTGCTCCACAAGAGCAGGATGGCGGTGTTCCCCCATCACACGCGCGCCAACGAGTGCTGTCAGCTCGCCGGTCACGCGGCTAGCAGGGTTGTCCCAGGGACGCTCCAGGATCACCGAGCGTTCCCCTGTAACGGGATTCTCCCAGACCTCGCCGACTTTTATGGGTCTGCGATCCGGCGCGCCGTTCAGGTCGGGGTGCGACATTCGCGCCCAAGTCTCGCATAGGGGACGTTTGGTCGGCAACTCTTCCCCAATCCGATAAGGGAAGAGTAGCCCGTCACTCGGACACAATACGCTCCCAGAGAGGGAGTTGAGCGCCCATTCTCACCTTCACAGGCGGAATTGAGTTTTAGAATTTCAGCGAATATTACTGCTTACTTAGAGCCGCCAGGAAGAGGATGCTCATTGGTCTCTACTCTGACCAATCTTTCCCCTACTCATTCGAAGCGATTCCCGACGCTCGTGGCACAGCCCTTCACAATCACGTTACCGTTGGTGTCGAAGATTTGAAGCGCAACTGTATCGGTGAACTCGTCCTCGTTATTACCGATCTCGATGGCCCGGGTGAGCCTGTGTGTCTGCGTCCAGACGCCGGCAGTGCTAAAAACGAAGGCTTCGGACATCGCGCTGTAAGCGTGGCCGTCCGTGTGCCGCCAGACGCCCAAGCCGGTAGTGCTTAGCGCGGGGAGTTGGCCTGCGGTCGTCACGGATAGCGTACCCCCTTTGGCGAAGGTAAACAGGGCCGGGAAGGTCCTCAGAGCCGCGCCTGTCTGACAGTCGCGGACCGTGAGCTGAACGCGCCATGTCCCTTCGAGGCGTTTGTCAGACCTAGTGTCCACCGACTGAGGCTTGGCTGTTAGTCCGGACCCCAGAACCAGAATGCCTGCGAATACCAGTGCTGCTGTCCCACAGGAAGCTGCAAAGTGCTTCAAATCTTTTGATGTCAAAGGGATTCTCCTTCTTTTTTTGAATATCGTTGATGTGGTTCCGCCGCTGCGGCGATCACCGGCGGCATACTGACATTGGCCAGCATTGATGACCATAGAGAGCGCCTGAAGTTAATCTGGAGTTTTTCTGGAGCGGCGGATAGCATGGTCAGGTAGGGATGGCATCCTGGCCCATGTCGCAGCTAGATTCACACTCAACATTTCGATTTGGCGAGTTCGAGCTCGACATATCAGCCTACGAGCTACGCCGACGGGGGCAGCCGGTACACCTTGAGCGCCAACCTATGGACCTGCTCATCCTTTTAGTAGAACGCCATCGTCAGCTCGTCTGGCGAGCTGACATCGTAAAGCGGTTGTGGGATCCGGGTGTCTTCGTTGACGTAGAAATGGGAGTCAATACAGCGATCCGTAAGCTGCGGCAGGCTCTGCAGGATTCGCGAGAGTCGCCGGAATTCGTTGAAACAATTTCTGGCAAGGGCTACCGTTTCATCGCTCCTGTGACAACTCCCGTGGCGAGTACTGCACTACAAAATTCTGCTCAATCGGAATCCCGTGTAATGCTGGCCGTCTTGCCGTTTGAAAATTTTTCCAAGGACCCGTCCCAGGAGTACTTCAGCGACGGGCTGACCGAGGAGACCATCAGTTACCTGGGGCGCATGAATCCCGAGCGCATGGGCGTGATCGCTCGGACCTCGAGCATGGCGTACAAACGCGCCAGCAAGAGCGTCAGCGAGATTGGAGCCGAACTCGGCGTCGATTACATCCTGGAAAGCAGTGTGCGTCGGGAAGACAATCGGGTCCGGATCACCTCACAGCTGATTCGAGTTAGAGGCCAGACGCACGTCTGGACCTCTGATTATGACCGGGATGTTACTAGTGTGTTGGATCTGCAGCGCGAACTGAGCACCGCCATCGCACAGCACGTTGGGCTGCAACTGTTACCCGAACGTCTTAGCGCGCTCGCAGTCCGGCAGACGAGAAAGGTGGAAGCCTACGACTTCTATCTGCGTGGTCGCTACTTCTGGAACCAGCTCTCCGCGGTGACGACGAAAAGGGCAATGGAGTACTACGCACGCGCGACCGAACACGATCCGGAGTATGCGCTGGCATGGTCCGGGATGGCCGACGCTTACTCGGGGAGTCCGATCAACGCCGACCAATCCCCCCTCCAGGTTTGGCCACGCGCCCGCGATGCCATTTCTCATGCGACCGCCTCCGGGCCCAGCTTACCTGAGGTTCAAACTTCGCTGGGATTATTCAAATTCTGGCTCGACTGGGACTGGGTGGCTGCTGAGGCAGCCTTCCGCAAGTCCATCGCGCTCGATCCGAGTTATTCCCTGGCACACCGCTTCCTGGGTATCGTCCTCTCGCACATGTCAAGATACGAAGAGGCGTCATTGGCAATTCGCCACGCGCGTGACCTCGATCCGCTTAACGCCACTAATCATGCACTTTCCGCGCAGGTTGCGTTCGTGGCGCGCAACTATCCTGGTGCCGTCCAGTTCGCGCAGCAGGCGATCACTATCGATCCCGAATTCTGGATTGGCTACATACAACTCGCCCAGGTTTACGAGCAGCTGGGCAAGGCAGATCTAGCCCTCAGGGCACTTAACAATGCAGGGCGCTTCAGCAGCGGAAACAGCAAGGCGATAGCTCTTCGGGGCTACATATGCGGAAAGCTGGGAAAAACGAAAGAAGCCCATGAGGTGCTGAGCACATTGGAAGCGGTGTCGCGCGAACGATACGTTCCACCGTACGCGACGGCGCTGGTGCACGCCGGGCTGGGTCAACACGATTTGGCCTTGGACTGGCTGGAGCGGGCCTACGACGCACACGACGTGCATTGGGTCTTTCCTCCGGTGGATCCAAAATGGGACCCTTTTCGAGCCGATGTCCATTTCGCTGATCTTCTAAGGCGCTGCAGCTTTACAACACCAGCACTCCCGGCCCACTGAGAAACGCAATGCCGGGCGAAGACCCAGCACTGCCGATAAGGCGCGGCAAATCACGCGAAACCAACTTGCATGATTCCGATAAAGAGATGGGAACAGAGAGGTTGTTGGCCCGTCTGCGGCGGACCCACAGCTCCCCCTGCTCAAGGTCAGCTGGGCGCTCTCAACATCTAAGTGAATTAGTAGCGAAAAACGTAGCGGAGCGGCCGAATCGGCCAACTCCCGGATGGCCAACAGGAAGTAATCGGGTTACTTCCTGTTTCCCCGAGATACGGGAGGAATTTTCCAAACGGGTCCCGCTAGACTTGCCTGTACCAGACTTCTGGCCCGGATTCGGCGTTCCGCAAAGTGGCGCAAAGCGGCTCAACGGGATTTGGGGTAGCCAAATTCGCGTTTGTAGAATTCCCATTCGCGCTTCAATCCAGCAAGCAAGCGAAGGAATTCTGGATGGTTGCGCAAAGTTGCGAAGTGCGGATCGTCGCGGAACAGGGGGTAATTCGGCAGGCCCGTCCCTGCAGCCTTCTTCAAGACTGAAAGAGCCCGCGCGGGATTTCCGATGACCGCAAAGGCGGCAGCAACGGCGTGATAGGCATGATGGGAATAGGTCAAAACGCGCTGGTGGCTAAGTGTACGCCGGGCCGCTTGCTCAGCTTTGCGAGTCTCACCCCGTTTGGCCCATAGCAGAGCTTCCCAACCGGCAACCAGTGGGTCTTTTGGTACAAGTTGCGTCGCGATGCGAATCTTTTCCTCCGCGCGGTCCAGCCGCCCGGAATAAAGATGCACTCCCGGGAAGAAAATATTCCCCCAGACGTGAGTGGGCTCAAGTCTAAGTGTGCGGGCAAAGTACTCCTTGGCCTCCTCAAATTCTCCGGCAAGCTGCTTGGAATGGCCGAGAGACCAAATCGTCATCGGATCGTCGGGATTGCTGGCCACTGCCACGGCACCTTTTTCAATGGCTTCCTGGTGCAAGCCCACATGACAATAAACGATGCCCGTCCAAAGCGACGCTTGATGGCAGCTCGGATTCAAACGCAGGGCTTGGTCGAAAGCCCGGACAGCGGCGCGATGCTGGAATCCCTTGGCTGGGGCCCATAGCACGCGTCCGCGGGCGCAAAGTGCATTTACATTGGTTGGGTCCAGCGTCAATGCGCGGCGTACCGCACGCTCGGCCTGCCGAATCCATTTCGGATCCGGGTCAAAAGAAATCGACATTAAAAGACAAGCTTCCGCGAGCCGCGCCCAGGCATCGGCAAAGCGCGCGTCCAGTTGAATCGCGCTCTCGAGCATCTCGATCGCAGTGCGGGTGTCCCAGCGATTAAACCGTTGGATGCGTTCCACTGCGCGGAGGAACAATTGATAGGCGGCTGGATTATTCGTCGGCGGCTCTGCCGGGCCCTCCGCGGCCGGTTTCGCGCCGAGCGCCCGCGCGAGGGCGTCGGAGATTCTGTCTTGCAGTCCGAAGAGGTCGCTCAATTCGGAATCGTGCTTGGCGGAAAGCAAGGTTGCTCCATCGGCGGCGTTCCAGGCTTGTACGTGCACACGCAACTTCTGATCGAATTTCTGGATACTGCCGTCCACGACGACCTGGACGTTCAGCTCACGCGCCGCCAGCAAGGGATCCACAGGCTGTTTGGCGTAGCGCATGACCGTGGTAGTCGGTCGCACGAGCAACTCGCCCCTGGCCCCCAACTGATTGATGACCGCGTCGGCTAGGGCCACGGAGAGGTACTCGTCCTCGGCGCTCGGCGTTAGCAACTTGAAGGGAAGGACGGCGACACCCCGTTTGCCAGCGACGACGTCCGGAAGCACCACACCAAGCTCGAGGTTGCGGCTTAGATTTGCCAAGTCTACCTGCACCTCGCGCGCCGACTGGTAGCGCCGCTCCGGTTCTTTCTCAAGTAATTTGTGAACGATGCGCCCGAGCTCAGTGGGAGCAGTGGAGGCGGCGGTGCACAACGCTAGGGGAGTATCGTGCAGAATCTGGTTCACCAACACGTTTGCCGCGGGACCCGGAAAAGGGCGGTGGCCGGCGGAGAGCTCGTAAAGCAAGACACCCAGCGAGAACAGGTCGGCGCGAGCGTCGGTGGGTGCGCCTAACAACAGTTCGGGGGCCATGTAGGCCAGTGTGCCTGCGAAATGCGATTCCGGTAAGCAGGAAGCCGTACTCCCGGTGCGAGTTAAAGTGGCCGTTTCGGGAGCTATCTGGCTGGCGATGCCAAAGTCAAGCAGCTTCACCCGCCCTTCCGGTTGCAAAACGATGTTCTCCGGCTTGATATCGCCATGGATCACGCCCTGAGCGTGAGCAGCCGCCAGTGCTTCGGCCACGTGCGCTCCCAAACGGAGTAGAACGCGCGACTCCACGGGTCCTTCGGAAAGGATCGCGCGGACGGTCTTCCCGGAAACGAGTTCCATAACGATGAAGATCTGGTCGCCCTCTTCCCCGACTTCATAGATGGTGGTGATCCCGGGGTGATTGAGAGCCGCAGCAGCGCGGGCTTCGGCCAGAATTCGAGCGCGGCGTTCGGCGTGGCTCGCAATTTCGCCAGGAAGAATCTTGATGGCGACGGTGCGGCGCAGGCGCGTGTCTTGCGCGCGATAGACTTCTCCCATGCCGCCCGCGCCAAGCGGCGTTAGGATTTCGTAGGATCCGAGGCGAGTGCCGGAGGTCAATGCCATTTGGGCCGGATTATACTTCTAGAAACAGAAGCCCAGCTACTACTCAGGCCAGATAGCGTCCGACAACGTGTACCCGTACATGTGGCGACCGGATTTCGCCGTTCGCTGCTGCGAGAAGGATCCGACGATTCTGGACGAGTTGTCGGCCAACAGGAAGTAATCCGGTTACTTCCTGTTGGCCCGTTACCGGGAGTTCGCGCACTGGCGACCGCTTGCGAACCCAACGGTCGATGAGCCCGCCAACAAAGTAAGACCAAGCGAAAACTAACCGTGGCATTACAACCGCGAAGCTGCATACCTCGCTGGCGGCTAGATGTGCCAGACCTCTGACAGCGATGGCCCCAAAAGCAAATGCGGGGAGAGCGATCAACATCAGTAAATTAAGTACTATAGTCAATCCGCGATGTCCCTATCTATAATTCCCGTGGGAATGGCGATGCCTGATTTCAGAGCGAGGATTCATATACGCGCAGAGAGACGCATTCGCTTCCTCGAAACTCTCTTGGCCCTTCTATTTCTGTCCTGGCCTGCGTTTCCTCAAGAAACGAGCCATTATTCGAGAATTAGGGACGCAAAGTGGTATGCGCGACAGCTTCAGTCATTGCGGGAAGAAGTCGCCAAGATCGATACGGATGTCAGATCGTTGGTGGAAGCGCGTAAGTCCGGAAAGGGCATAACCGACGCTGTCGCTCTGGATCAGGAGCCGGAGGGCGTGACCTCCGAAGGCCAAATGGAAGTATTGCGGAAGCGACGCGTTCTGTTGCTGCGACAGATTGATGAGTTGGAGGAACAGGCGAGGCACAATGCGATTGTTCCGGGAGAACTACGAACGGAGTACAGCCCGGAAGAACCGGCGACACCCACCAAAGGAAGACTCAACCGTGAGGCAAAGGACCTAGAGAATTTGCTGGCACAAGAGGAAGAGCATCTGGACCATGACCGCAAGGAAGTGGAACTGCTTCAGCGCAATCAGAAACTCAAAGCACAACAGGAATATTCGAATCCCGAGCCGCCGTCCCGGAGAAGTAAACCATCAGAGATTGTAGCGATAAGCATGCGCTTGACCGAGAAACAAGCCGAGGTCCAGGATGCAGAGCAAAGGGTTGCCGACATTGAAGATCGGCTCGAAGATTTGAGGCGAATTTCTGCCGCTGAGAGTCAAACGGAGACTGACGCCGTCGCAGGCAAATCAGCGAACGATTCGGAAAACGGTCACGATGAGAAGGATGAAGCGTTTTGGAGAAAGCAGTTTGCTGCCATCGATTACAAGATCACGACCGCGCAAACGGAACTGGATATTTTGCAGCGGGAACTCAACCTGGGGCTGGTTCAGTATGACCCAAATCCGGCAACAGCAATGAAAGAGAGTGTTACGCGAAAAGAAATCAACGAACATCGCAAGGCTATTGAGGACAAAAAGAAGGAAATCGTGGAATTGAAGAAACAGCGGGATGACCTAGAGGACGCTTTGCGGCACGCAGGCGGGCCTGCGGGGTGGGCGCGCAAGTAACTAGTGGTATGTCCCTTATATAACTTTACAAAATATCCGCCTGCTTTTTCCCCCTGGGCTGGGTGGATCCGGGTTTAATCTGTTCCATCTTGACCCGCGCGCGATCGATCTTTTTGATGATGTCC
>Ga0209131_1001522_pt1 | contig 16081 bp, 15 predicted proteins | sample GraSoi_2013_40cm_FD_185826 | JGI IMG/M metagenome (GOLD analysis project Ga0209131, IMG submission 185826) | Grasslands soil microbial communities from the Angelo Coastal Reserve, California, USA - Sample 9_17_2013_40cm (SPAdes) (version 2) | ecosystem: Environmental > Terrestrial > Soil >...
GGACATGGTCGGCATGACCGGTATGCCGGAAGCGGCGCTGGCGAAGGAAATCGGCATGCGCTACGCGGCCCTCGCGGTGGTGGTGAATCACGCCGCCGGCCGTGGCGACAGCAGCGAGGAGATCCATCTGGATCAGATCAACGCGGTATTGCAGGCATCGATGGTCAAGGTGCGCACGCTGCTGGAGAAGCTGGTGGAAAGCGATGAATAAGCCGGTATTGAGGATGGGAGACCCCATCCTGTTCAAGCGGGCCGAACCGGTGACCCAGTTCGACACGGCGGAGTTGCATGCGTTGCTGCAGGACATGGACGACACCATGCGCTCGAAAAATGGCGCGGGCATCGCCGCACCGCAGATCGGGGTGAGCCTGCAAGTGGTCATTTTCGGTGTCGGCGCCAATCCCCGTTACCCGGACGCCGAGGAGGTACCTTACACCGTGCTGATCAATCCGACGCTGGAACCGATCGGCACCGAGATGGAAGAAGGCTGGGAAGGTTGCCTGTCGGTGCCGGGCATGCGCGGCGTGGTTCCGCGTTACAGCCAGTTGCGCTATCGCGGCTTCGATCAGTTCGGCAATGCCATCGACCGCACGGCGTCGGGATTTCATGCACGCGTAGTCCAGCATGAGACGGACCACTTGTCCGGCATCCTCTACCCGATGCGCATTCGCGACCTGCGCCTGTTCGGCTACAACGAGGAATTGTTCCCCGGCCAGGACATCGTGGACGACTAACACGTTGTTTTTATCTCTCACCGCGGAGGACGCAGATACCCTACGTGGTGCGCACGTAGGGTATCTGCGTCCTCCGCGGTAAAGGCGTTTTTACGGTCTTTCTGGATTTCCGCGGCGCCCGCCTAGGGCTGCAATTCTTGCACCAGTTCGGTTTCCAGCCGCACCACTTGCCTGGTGTCGCGCAATGCGTCGCCGTTGACGAGGAAAGTGTCCTCGGCGCGTTCTCCCAGCGTATTGATTTTCGCCGTATAGAGGTTGATTCCGTATTTGTCGAGTACGCGCGCGATGCGGTAGAGCAGGCCGGGACGATCTCCGGCAACCACATTCAGATAATAGTACGCACCTTTTTCATCTGGACGGATGTGGACCTCCGGCGTCATCGGCACGTATTTGACCTGGCGCGACGTCCTTCCCTTGGATGGCGCCGGCAATTCACCGTGCGTGCGCAGTTGCGTCTCCAGTTCATGCTCGATATAGCTGATCAGGTCGCGATAGTGCGATGTGGCGCGCGCCGGATCCATGACCTGGAAGCTGTCCAGCGCATAACCGTGGCGCGTAGTGTAGATCTTGGCCTCGACGATGCTGAAGCTGATGCTTTGAAAAAAGCCGCAGATGCGGGCGAACAGGGATTTTTCGTCCGGTGCGTAGATCATCACCTGCAATCCTTCGCCGATCGGGGACAGCCTGGCCTTGACGATCGGCACGGGCGTGTCCACGCGATAGTTCAGCAACCGCGTATGCCAGACGACGTCCTGCTCGTCGTGGCGCAGGAAATAGCTGTCGTCCAGCTTGTCCCACAATTTGCGCGGGGCATCTTCCGCGATCGCGTACGCGCGCAATTTCGCCATGGCGCGTTCCTGGCGCGCCTGCAGTGTGTTCTCTGCCGGAGCGTCGCCGGGATTGAGCAGTCTGCGCGTGCTGCGGAACAAGTCCTCGAGCAGTTTCGCCTTCCACGCGTTCCAGACCTTCGGGCTGGTGCCGCGGATGTCCGCCACGGTAAGCAGATAGAGCGCCACCAGCCGCCGGTAATCCCGCACCTTGTCCGCGAACGCACGGATCACGTCCGGATCCGACAAGTCCTGTTTTTGCGCGGTAGCCGACATCATCAGATGCTGCTCGACCAGCCAGGTCACCAGTTCGGTGTCTTCCTTCGACAAGCCGTGCGCGCGGCAAAACCGGGCGGCATCCGCCATGCCGAGCTTGGAATGGTCGCCGCCGCGGCCCTTGGCGATGTCGTGGAACAGTCCGGCGAGATACAGGACTTCGATGCGATCGAACTCCGCGATCAGCCGGCTGCATAGCGGATATTCGTGCGCCATCTCGGGCACCGCGAAGCGGCGCAGGTTGCGCACCACCATGAGGATGTGTTCGTCTACCGTGTAGACATGGAACAGGTCGTGCTGCATGCGCCCCACGATGCGTCCGAAAGCCGGGAGGTAGCGGCCGAGCACGCCGTACTGATTCATCCGGCGCAGCGCATGGGTGATGCCCGCGGGGCGGCGCAGTATTTCCATGAAGAGCGCGCGATTCTCGGGGTTGCGCCGGAACGCGGCATCGATATGGTCGCGTGCGTGCCACAGGGCGCGCATGGTCGGCACGGCGAAGCCTTTGAGTTCCGGATGATCCTGCAGCAGCAGGAATGCCTCGAAAATGGCGGAGGGCTGGCGCTGGAACAGGCCGTGGCTCGCTTCGAGCAGTTCCGCGTTGATGCGGAAGCGATCGTTCAGATCCCGAGGCTGCGCCGCGGATGCCGGAAAAATGCGCCGCCGCAGGTTCTGCAGCACGATGGTATTGAGCAGCTGAACGGCTTTTGCCGTGGTGTAGAACTGTTGCATCAACTGCTCGCTGGCACGCCGGGCAGGCGTATCGGCCAATCCGTATTCCTTGGCGAGTGTGGACTGGAAATCGAACAGCAAGCGGTCTTCGCGCCGGTTGGTCAGGTAGTGCAGGCGCACGCGCAACACCGCCAGCGTGGCTTCGTGGCGCTTGAGCTGGCGCGCTTCCTCGCGCGTCAGTATTTTCTGCTTCGTCAGATCCTGCCAGCTGTGCCCGAGGCCGGCGGCACGGCTGATCCAGAGTATGTTCTGCAGGTCGCGCAGCCCCCCCGGGCTCTCCTTGATGTTCGGCTCGAGGTTATAGGCGGTATCGTTAAACCGCGTGTGCCGCTGCTGCTGCTCGAGCAATTTGGCTTCGACGAAATAGTCGACGTCGAGGTCATTGATGATGGCGGCCGCGAAGCGCTTGTACAGCTTGCGGTTGCCGGCCAGCAGCCGCGATTCCAGCAATGTGGTCTGGACGGTCACATCGCGCCGCGCCTCATCCTGGCATTCGCCGATCGTGCGCACGCTGTGGCCGATTTCCAGGCCGACATCCCAGAGCACGCCCACCAGTGCTTCGACACTCGTACGCGCACTCTCTCCGACGTTGTCCGGAAGCAATATCAGGACATCGACATCGGAGTAGGGATAGAGCAGCCCACGGCCGTATCCACCGACAGCGATCAAAGCCAGTTCGTCGGATTGCCCGGTTTCCCTCCAGATTGCCTGCAGCGCTGCGTCTACCAGCGCGCATTGGCGTTGCAGGGCTTTCGTCGCATCGGGCTTGCTGCCGAACGCCGCCTTCAGCGCTTCGCGCCCTTGCAGGAGCGTGTCACGCCAGTCAGTCACGTTCGAGGACAACGCAGCGGTCCGCGCCACGCGAGGGGCGATTGCGGACGCCATCTACGCGACGAACGACGGTGGCGGCGGTGTGCCGGGCGACACTGTCAACACTTCATAGCCGCTGTCGGTAACCAGCACCGTGTGCTCCCACTGGGCCGACAGCGAATGATCCTTGGTGACGACGGTCCAGCCGTCGGCGAGCTGGCGAATGCCGGCCTTGCCCGCATTGATCATGGGCTCGACGGTGAAAGTCATGCCGGATTGGAGCTTGATGCCGGTACCGGCGCGGCCGTAATGGAGCACCTGCGGCTCCTCGTGGAATTTCCTGCCGATGCCGTGCCCGCAGAACTCGCGCACGATGGAAAAGCCGTGTTCCTCGGCATGGGTCTGGATCACCTCGCCGATGTCGCCGAGGTAAGCGCCGTGCCTGACGGCCTGGATGCCGCGCCACATGCATTCATAGGTTATTTCCGCAAGGCGGCGTGCCTGTATCGACGGTTCGCCGACATAGAACATGCGGCTGGTGTCGCCATGGAAACCGTCCTTGATTACCGTGACATCGATATTGACGACATCTCCCGGTTTGAGTTTTTTCGCTCCAGGCACGCCGTGGCAGACGACATGGTTGACCGACGTGCATATGGATTTGGGGTAAGGCTGGTAGCCCGGCGGTGCGTAGTTCAGAGGCGCGGGTATGGTGTGCTGCACGTTCACCATGTAGTCGTGGCAAAGCGCGTCGAGTTCGTCGGTGGTGACGTTGGGCCGGACATGCGGCTCGATGAAATCCAGCACCTCGGCCGCGAGACGGCCGGCGACGCGCATTTTCTCGATATCTTCAGGGGTTTTGATATTGACGGACATGATTGAACGGTCTTTGTGCGGGGCAATGATAACACCCGGTGCACCTGCCTCAGGCCGCCGCGCATCATTCCAAATAAGGGCTGCCCGGCAAATAATCAACCACATCGGAAGCCCGGGCACCGTATTGCGAGGGCTCTTGCCGCGTTGTTGACGATGTGGTCCACAACCACAATCGAGGTATGGTTGGCCGCACCGTTACTTCAACTCATGCCGTGCAAGGCGCGAGGTCAGCGAACCCCCGCGATCATCCATTCGGGTGAATGCAGCAATGCCCAAATTTGGTTATTCTCAGCACAACAATGGTGCGGCCCGGACTGCCTGCGCGCTCATATCCAGGCTCGTCGACCGCGCCCGATTGGTTGGTACAGCAGATTTTTTTGATGGTGCAGCGCGGCTCAAGCGAGCCAAGAAGTTCGTTGAGTCAAACCCATTGCCGATGCTGCGCATGCTTCTTGCGTCCCCGATGCGCTGGATCGTCCCTGGCCCGGAATTGAAGCTCGAGATCAGCAAAGTATTCACGCATGGCGAAATCAAAAATAAAACCATTCAGGGGAGGGCATCCGCATCATGGCCAGTAACGATTGGCACTATCTGGAGCTTCTCGACATCGGCAGACGCATCCAGTCCAAGGAAATCTCTCCGGTCGAAGCGGCCCGCGCGCAACTGGACCGCATAGGCAAGCTCGATGGACAGCTGAAGAGCTACGCCACCATGATGGCCGACCAGGCGCTGAGCGATGCGCGCCAGGCGGAGACTGAAATCGGCAAAGGCAACATCCGCGGCCCGCTGCACGGCGTGCCGATAGCGGTCAAGGATCTATGCTGGACCAAGGACGTGCCTACTGCAGCGGGCATGACCATCTACAAGGATTTCAAGCCGGACAGAGATGGCACTGTGGTTCGCAAGTTGCGCGAAGCGGGCGCCGTGATACTCGGCAAGCTGCAACTCACCGAAGGCGCCTACGCGGACCATCATCCGAAAATAACGCCGCCGGTCAATCCCTGGAACAAGGCGCACTGGTCGGGTGCATCTTCCAGCGGTTCCGGTGTGGCAACGGCCGCCGGCCTTTGCTACGGATCTCTCGGATCGGACACGGGGGGCTCGATCCGCTTTCCCTCCGCGGCGAACGGATGCACCGGATTGAAGCCTTCCTGGGGCCGCGTCAGCCGCTATGGCGTGTTCGAACTCGCTGCGACGCTCGACCACATAGGGCCAATGGCTCGCAGCGCGGCCGACGCAGGTGCCATGCTCGGCGCCATCGCCGGCGTGGACCCGAATGATCCGACCGCCAGCCCGAGGGAGGTCCCGAATTATCTCGCAGGCATGAAGCGCGGCATCCGCGGCGTGCGTATCGGCGTCGATCCGCGCTGGAACACCGTCAATGTGGACGCTCCGACCCGGCAGGTCATGGATGCCGTGCTGAAAGTCGTCGGCGAACTCGGCGGCGACATCCGCGAAGTCGCGTTTCCCGATCCCGAGCAGATCATCGCCGACTGGGTGCCGCTATGCGGCGTGGAGACTGCGGTCGCGCACGAAGGCACTTATCCGTCGCGCAAGGATGAATACGGTCCCGCGCTGGCGGGGCTCATCGATACGGGCCGTGGCTTGAGCGGCCTGGATTACCAGAAAATCATATTGCGCAGGAACGATTTCCGCGGACGCGTGCAGACCCTGTTCCAGAGCATCGATCTGCTGGTCATCCCCACCACCGGCGTCGCTTCGCCCACGGTGGCCCAGATGGCGACCCTCGGTGAAAATCCCGACCTGATTTCGGCCTTGCTGCGTTTCACCTGCCCGTTCGACACGGCGGGCAGCCCGACCATTACGCTGCCGGCGGGATTCACCGCCCAAAAAACGCCCATTGCGTTTCAGTTCGTGGCGCGGCACTTCGAGGAGGATCTCCTGGTGCGCGCGGGATGGGCCTATCAGCAAGCGACTGACTGGCATCGCCAGCATCCCGAGCTGTGAGCGTTTCAGAAACCAGAATTACAACGGCAGGAAAGGCGGGGGAAGGGAATGTTTTATGGATTGAATGCAAGGGGCTATTGAGCGGTTGGACTTCGTGCACTGCTAACAATTTTTCCATTCGGAGATTTGCCATGAGATTACGCAATGTTGTAGTTGGAATTGCCGGCGCTTTGTCATTGATCGGCGGCGCCATCGCGGCCGACCCCATCAAAGTCGGTCTTCTGGAAGATGTATCGGGCGACCTTGGACTGCTCGGCAAGCCCAAGCTCAACGGCTCGCTGCTCGCAGTCGAGGAAATCAACAAGGCCGGCGGTATCATGGGCCGCAAGATCGAACTCATCCACCTCGATCCGCAAGGGGACAACGCCCGCTACCAGGAATTCGCGCGCCGGCTGGTGAGCAAGGACAAGGTCGACGTGCTGATCGGCGGCATCACCTCCGCTTCGCGCGAAGCCGTTCGCCCGATCATGGACCGCACCGATACGCTTTACATCTATACGAACCAGTACGAAGGCGGTGTTTGCGACGCAGGCATGATCAGCAACGGTGCCGTGCCGGAACAGCAGTTCTCGACGCTGATTCCCTACATGATTGCGACCTACGGCAAGAAGGTCTACACCATCGCCGCCGATTACAACTTCGGTCAGATCTCGGCCGAGTGGAACCGCAAGCTGGTCAAGGAGCAGGGCGGAACGGTGGTAGGCGAGGAGTTCATCCCGCTGGGTGTTTCGCAATTCGCACAGACCATCCAGAACATCCAGAAGGCCAAGCCTGACTGGCTGCTTACCATCAACGTCGGCGCCGCGCAGGATTCCTTCTTCGAGCAGGCTGCCGCCGCCAAGCTGGGCCTGCCGATGGCATCTTCCATCAAGATCATGCTGGGGTTCGAACACAAACGCTTTGCTCCGCCCGCGTTGTACCGCATGAACGCCGTGGCCAACTGGTTCGAAGAACTCGACACACCGGAAGCCGAAGACTTCAAGAAGCGCTGGCACGCCAAGTTCCCGAAGGAGCAGTACATCAACGACATGGGCTATAACGCGTATGTCGCGCTCTACCAGTACAAGATGCTCGTCGAGAAGGCCAAATCCACCAAGCTGTCCGATATCCGCAAGGTCATCGCAACCGGCAAGGCCTGCGTGACTGCGCCCGAAGGTGAGGTCTGCATTGACCCGAAGAGCCAGCACACTTCGCACCGCATGCGCATGGTCACGGTCGATGAGAAGCACAACGTCAAGGTCATCAAGGATTTCGGCGTCATCCAGCCGTACTGGCTTGGCGAAATCGGTTGCGACCTGACCAAGAAGAACGACAAGAAGCAGTACACCCCGAGCGAATTGCCAAGCAAGTAAACAGTCCTTGGTAGCGGCGTGCCGTGAACGGCACGCCGTCTGGTTCCACCGAAAATTAGTTCCACGGAAAATTACGCAGACGGGTTTGCGGGGCGCGGATGTTAGCCGAAATCTTTTCTTTCCTGTACCAGTTCGCAGACGTCTTTGCGTTCCTGATTCTAGCTTCTGCCGGGCTGGCCATCGTCTTCGGCATGATGGGCGTGATCAACATGGCCCACGGCGAGTTCATCATGTGCGGGGCCTATGTGACGGTGGGGCTGGTCAACGCCGGCTTTCCGCTGATCGTGGCGCAAGCCTGCGCGACGATTGCCGCCGCGCTGATCGGCGTGCTGGTCGAAGTGGCCATCGTACGCAAACTCTACAAGCGGCCGCTGGATTCACTTCTCGCGACCTGGGGCCTGAGCCTGATCGTCACGCAAGGCATGCTGCTGATCTTCGGCGGCTCGATGAGCGGGCCGGGCACGCCGCCGGGCAGCTTCACGGTCGGCGACTATACATTTTCGGTCTACCGCCTGATCCTGTTTGCGGCGGCCATCGGCGTGATCGGATTCATTTACCTCGTGTTCATGCGCACGAAATTCGGCGTGTACGCCCGCGCCACGATGCAGAACGCTCCGATCGCGCAGGCACTCGGCGTGAGGGTCGGCAGGATTTATGCGCTCAGCTTCGGTATCGGTGCGGGCCTGGCGGGGTTGTGCGGCGCGCTGTACGCGCCGACGATGACCCTGATACCCACGATGGGCGCCACGTTCATCGTGGAGAGTTTCGTCACGGTCGTGGTCGGCGGCTCCAACGTGCTGCTTGGCACGACACCGGCGGGCGTGCTGCTCGCGGTGATTCGCTCGGGACTCAATGCCTGGGGCGGCCAGATCATCGGCCAGATCGGTATGCTTATCGCGGTCATTCTCATCATCCGCATTCTGCCGGAAGGCATCTCCAGCTATGTCGCGCGCTGGCTATCCGCATCGGAGAAATCAAAATCCTGAAACTCTTCAACGGCCCGCAAACCACGGGCAACGGCCGGGCATTCTGGATTTGCGCCTTGCTCGTGTTTGCAGCAGCACTGGTTTATCCGGTGTTCGCCGACTCGTATGGAGTGGGTAATACCGCCTATCTTCTCGCTTGGGTATTCATGGCAATGGGCCTGTGCCTGCTCTGGGGTTATGGTGGCATGATGTCGTTCGGCCAGACGTTTTTCTTCGGCATCGGCGGCTACGCCTACGGCGTGGGGGCATGACTGTACTCGCGCTCGCGTTGGCGCTTGTGCTCGCCGCGCTCGCCGCGGTGATCCTGGGTTATTTCATGATCTGGGGGCGCGTTGGTGGCGTGTTTTTCGGCATTGTCACGCTGTCGGCGACACTGGTGCTGGCGTTCTTCTTCGGCCAGACCGCCGGACCGGAATGGAAAATCGGCAATGCGAGGCTAAACGGATTCAACGGCATGAAGGGCATGGATCCGCTGACCATTCCCTGGTTCGATGGGAGCCAGATCTATTTCGAAGGCACGTATTTGTATTACCTCGTCGTCGTTCTAATCGTGCTTGTCTACCTGGCGTTGCGCATCCTGGTGAATTCCCGTTTCGGCAACGTCATCGTGGCCATTCGCGAGGATCCGCAGCGTGCCGAATTGCTGGGCTACGACGTGCGCAAATATCAGCTCGTCACCTTCGTGATTGGATCGATGCTGGCGGGCTTAAGCGGCGTGATGTACACGTCGTGGGGACAGTTCATTGCGCCGTCAAGCATCGGTCTGCCGGCAGCCGCCATGCCGATCGTATGGGTGGCATTTTCCGGCAGAAGCGACATCACAGCCGTCATGGTCGGGTCATTCTTCATCCTGTACGTGTTTCAGATGATTACGGTGCAAAGCCAGCAGGCTGCGCTGGTGCTGATGGGGGCGATGATGCTCGCGACCGTGATGATCGCGCCGCAGGGCTTCGTGGTCGGCCTGACCCGATGGATCGGAAACGTCGTGCGACGTCGCCGGAAAGGCGCGGACTGATGGCCGAATTCCTCAAGGCGACGGCGGTAGCGAAGACTTTTGGCGGCCTGGCCGCCGTGTCGGGGGTCGACTTGTCGGTCGACGAAGGCGAAATCCATTGCCTGATCGGTCCGAACGGAGCGGGCAAGAGCACGCTGTTCAAATTGATCGTCGGCACCTATGCGCCCACGGCCGGAACCATTGCGTTCCGCGGCGAGAACATAACCGGCATGCAACCCTCGGCGCGCGTACGTCGCGGCATGAGCATCAAGATGCAGACCCCCAGCATCTTCCGGGAATTGCCCGTCCGCCAGAACATCGAGATTGCGCTCCAGCACCATGTCGCCAAGGCCGACCTGGCTCGGGAAGAAGAGCGGCTGCTCGGTCTGCTTGAGCTGTCCGAGGATGCGACAAAGCTCGCGGGCACGCTGTCGCACGGTCAGCAACAGTGGCTCGAGATCGGCATGGCACTCGCGCTGCGGCCGAAGCTGCTGCTGATGGACGAACCGACCGCCGGCATGTCGACTGAGGAAACCTTCAGGACCGGGGAGCTCATCAAATCGTTGAACGGGGAAGGCATGACCGTTCTGGTCGTCGAACACGATATGGCCTTCATCAGGCAGATCGCACAACGCGTAACAGTCCTGCATTTCGGCAAGGTATTCGCACGCGGCTCCATCGGGGAAATCATCGTCGACCCGCGCGTGGCGGAAATCTATCTCGGAAAAACCCATGTCGCTTAACTCCTTGCTCGAAGTCTCCGGCCTGTGGGCGAACTATGGCGCGACGCCGATCCTGCAAGGCGTGGACATGACCATAAACAAGGGCGAGATCGTCGGCCTGATCGGCCGCAATGGCGTGGGCAAGACCACGACCATGCGCTGCCTTATCGGATTGCTGCGCGCCACGTCGGGCTGGATACGCCTGAACGGAGAAGATGTGACCACGCTGCCGAGCGACGCGTTGGCCCGGCTGGGCATCGGCTACATTCCGCAGGGACGCGAAGTGTTTCCGCGCATGACGGTTGCCGAAAACCTCGAGGTCGGAAAACTCATCGGCGGTCCGCGCGGACTCAAACAACCCGACCTGGTCTACGAATATTTTCCGCGGTTGAAGGAGCGGCGCAATCAGGTCGCCGGCACCATGTCGGGTGGCGAACAACAGCAGCTCGCCATCGGTCGCGTCCTGATCGGCAATCCGTCGCTCATGTTGCTCGACGAGCCCTCGGAGGGCGTGCAACCCAACATCGTGCAGATGATTTGCGATGCACTGAAATCGATCCGCAAGGAACTCGGCACCACGATTCTGTTCGTCGAACAGAATCTCGACACCATTCTCGCCATCAGCGAGCGCTGCTATGTCATGGAGAAGGGGCGTATCGTGGCCGGCATCGAGCCCGGCATGGTTACCGCGGACAGTGTGCGCAGCCACCTGATGATCTGAAACCGGTTTATACGGAGGAGCATAAAAATGACCTGGATGGATAGTTCGATCATGAAGACCCGCGGCGTAGCCGGCCGCAAGGAAGGTACCACTCATCATCTGACCGAAGCCAAGCAAGGCAAATATCACTACACGATGGGCCCGTATTCCGATCCCGTGCTTCACGTCGAACCCGGAGACCGCATCATCGTCGAGACGCGTGACGCCTTCGAAGGGGCGATCAAGACCGAACGCGACAAGGTGACCGAGAAGTGCACCATGCCGTTCCTCAACCCGCAGAACGGCCCGATCATGATCAAGGGAGCGGAGAAGGGCGATGCGGTCGCGGTCTACATCGAATCCATGGCGCCGCGCGGCGACAATCCCCGCGGGACATGTGCCATGATCCCCGAATTCGGCGGATTGACGGGAACCTATTACACGGCGACGCTGAACGATCCGCTTCCCGAGATCATACGCAAGATCAATGTCGACGAGAAATGGGTTTACTGGAGCGATCGCGTTACGCTGCCGTACAAACCGCACATCGGCACGCTGAGCTGCTCGCCGGAAATCGACTCGATCAGTTCCCTGACGCCGGACAATCACGGCGGCAACATGGATTTGCCGGACATGGGACCCGGCAGCATTACCTACCTGCCGGTGCGCTCGCCCGGAGGCCGGCTGTTCATCGGCGATGCCCATGCCTGCCAGGGCGACGGCGAAATCTGTGGCGTCGCGGTCGAATACGCGACGGTGACGACTATCCGCGTCGACCTCATCAAGGGCTGGAAAATAGAATGGCCACGTCTGGAGAACGAGAACGTGATCATGACGATCGGCAGCACCCGTCCGCTGGAAGACGCGACCCGCATCGCCTATCGCGAACTCGTATGGTGGATGGAACGCGATTACGGGTTCAACAAATGGGACGCGTATATGATGCTCAGCCAGTGCGGGAAGGTGCGCCTGGGCAATGTCGTGGATCCGAAATACACCGTTGGCGCCGCGATCAGCAAGAAATATCTGGCAAAGAAATAAACTGCCGGCACAGGCAGTCCGAAAGTAAAAAAGAGGGGGGGAAACATGGTCAGTCGCAAGGAAGTCACGCCGGCCGCGATCGACGTTCTCGCCGGGTATGCGGAACTGCCGCTGGCCCAGGGGCGCGCGGCGATCATCAATCCGACGCTCGAAGCGTGGATCAAGGACGCCAACGAGTTGAGCCGGAAAATGAGCGCGGAAAAATATCGCGACCTCATCCCCGCAACGGTATTCAGCCACCCGGTCGACACCGAAGAGGGCGGCTGACATGGACAAAGCTGCCGCGGAACTGCTCGAACTGTCCCTCGCGCAAGCGGCCCGGCTCGTCAAGTCCAGGGAGATTTCGCCGGTCGACCTGGTCGGCGCGCGAGCCTCGACCGGATCAAGGCGGTAGACAAGCGGCTGTCGGCCTACATCACCGTTTTCGAAGACGAGGCGCGCAAGGTCGCCAGGGCGGCGGAGACAATGATCATGGCCGGACATGATCTGGGTCCGCTACATGGCATACCGGTCGCTCTGAAGGACAACCTTGCCGTCAAGGGATTCAGGACGACCGCGGGAAGCAAGGTTCTCAAAGACTGGATACCCGATCACGATGCCACGGTGACCGAGAGGCTGCGTCGGGCTGGCTCCATCTTTGTCGGCAAGCTGAACATGCACGAGTTTGCCTGGGGCGGTACCTCTGACAATCCGCACTATGGGGCCGTGCGCAATCCCTGGGACACTGAACGATTTCCGGCGGGATCGAGCGGCGGATCGGGAGTCGCCGTGGCCGCGCGGATGTGCTACGGCGCAATCGGCACCGACACGGGTGGGTCGATCCGACTGCCTTCGGCGATCAACGGGGTGGTCGGCATCCGGCCAACATACGGTCGCGTAAGCAACTACGGCATCATTCCGCTTGCCTGGAGCATGGATACCGCCGGTCCGATGGCACGCACTGTCGAGGATTGCGCGATCATGTTCAATGCGATTGCCGGCCACGATCCGAAGGATGCGAGCACGTCCAGGGCGCCTGTCGTCGACTATACCGAGGCGTTGAATCGCGGCGTCAAAGGTTTGCGCATAGGCGTGGTACCGGGTTATTTCTTCCATCACCTGCAACCGCCCGTTCGCGACGCGGTGAAAGGCGGACTGAAGACGCTGGAAGGCCTGGGTGCCGAAGTCGTCGATGTGAGCATCGAAAACATCCACGGCAATATTTCGGCCCAGCTGACCATCGAGGCAGCGGAACCGAGCACTTATCACCAGCGCTGGCTGCGCGAGCAGCCGGACAGCTACGGCGCGGACGTTCGCTCCCTGCTCGAAATCGGCGAAATGCTGCTGGCGACCCATTACCTCCAGGCGCAGCGCTACCGCACGCTGCTACGCCAGGAATTTCTCGAAGCCTTCAAGAAAGTCGACGTCTTCATTTGTCCGACGCTGCCATTCACGGCCACGAAAGTAGGTGCAATGAAAGTCGTGATCGAAAACGGGGTGGAAGAGGACATGTTGTCCGCCATCATGCAGTTTACGGGTGTACCCAGCCTGACGGGATTGCCTTCCCTGAACGTGCCATGCGGCTTCGACCCCGATGGATTGCCGATCGGCATGCAGGTCATCGGCCGGCCGTTCGACGAGGCTTTCCTGTTCAGGATCGGGGCGGCGTTTCAGTCGGCAACCGACTTCCACAAGCGCGCGCCAGATCTTTGACCCTACGCGCTTCTATCTCAAAAGGTCAAAACCCAACGCAGAGGCGCAGAGGACGCAGAGGACGCGGAGGATACAAAAAGAGGCGGGAGGGTGACGGCGGCTACTGTTAGCACGACGGGGACTGCCGGCAGGCTATGGATGTCCTGGCAAGGCAGACCGTAATGGTCGGATTCTGTGATCCGCGCGCGGTCCTGAAATGCGGGTTATCACCTGCTTGGTGACCCCATGAAAGACGGACAAATTAGTGGGGAAGTAGAGCTAAGTACTTGAAGATTTTGGCTCCCTGACCTGGACTCGAACCAGGGACCTGCGGATTAACAGTCCGACGCTCTACCAACTGAGCTATCAGGGAATGGCCGTCTTTTGATTGTCCTGGAGAGACAAACCCAGAGCGACGCGAATTTTATAGTGTTCCCAGAGGCCCCGCAAACCCCTTTAGCTTTACGCGGGCGATCCGTATGCGATTCGCGAACTATAGGAACTATAGGGTCAGGCCTTGCATTTTGCCCTCTGGCTAAGAGCGCGATCGCCGGAGAGCATGGGTCGTCGATTTCCCGCGTGAGCCAATTGATTGCTCGGGGATGGCAGAGGCAAAAGGCAAGGCCTGAACATCCCGCTGGAAATTGCAAGCAGGTTTTTCAACGCACTTCGTAATCGCGCTGATGCTTGAGCATCGACCAGATCACCCGCACCAGTTGCCGTCCGAGCGCACGGACCGCCTGATTGTGCCCCTTGCCCTGCGCGCGCTTCTTGTCCTAGTAAGCACGCGAGGCCGGCACCTGCTCCATGTGGCGTGCCACCGCGATCATCATCGCTGCCTTGGCCCGGGTGTTGACCTGTCGCGGGCGCCTGGTGCCCGTATGCGTGCCCGAACTGTGATCAAGGGTCGCCATGCCCAGGTAGAGCGCGAACGACGCTTCGGTGGCAAAGCGCTCGATGGTACCGATCTCACCGGCCAACTCCCCACTGCAGGTTGGGCCGAAACCCGGAATCGTTCGCAGTCGACGCGCCGTCTCGCAGCATTCGGTGAGCGGCTCGATGAGTTGATCGAGTACGGCAATCTCGCGCTTCAGTGCCTGCACACGCCGCGCATCGGCCACGACCATCGGACCGGCCCATTCGGCATCGTGCGAGAAGAGCGCTTCGCACTGCCAAGCCTGAATCTTTGCGCAATAGGCGCGCCCAACACCGTCGAGTGTGAGCAGCGAGCTCTGGCGCAAACCGGTGAGCTTGCGAATGTCCTCGCGCGCACCGAGCAGGCTCAGAAACCACAGATTGTCGGCCTCGGCCGTGATCGCCAACAACCCCGGACACACCGCCTGCAGGTCCGCCTGCATGCGGTTCAGTACTCGAACTTTCTCGTTGACCAGTTGCCGGCGCCGGCGCGTGAGCCGCTTCAGCCGCTCGGCCTCCTGGGTAACGGCAACGACTTCCTGCAACACCTCGCGCGCCACCGGCAGGTGGATGCGCAATCGGAACAGCTCCAGAATACGCCGCGCATCGATGGCATCGGTCTTCGCCGGTGCCGGGAAGATCTCCTTGTAGCGCGCAAGCTTCAGGTTGTTGACGTTGTAGAGCTTCCAGCCGTGCTCGAGCACCTGCCGATCGAGCGGGCGCGCCCAGCCGTTGAATCCCTCCATCGCCACGGCCACCGACATCTTGCGTTTGGCCGCGAGCCGCTCCAGGCGATCGAAGAATCCGTTCAGCCCCGTCGCGGTGTGCTCCAGATCAAACTCCTCAATCAATCGACCCGTTGCATCCCCTACCGCCACGCGATGACGCCGCGCTCCCACATCCACTGCCACCTGAAGTTCGCTTCGGTCCATGCGCGCGTCTCCTCGTGTGAACTGCATGAGACCATCCGCACGTCTTGTCTACGCTTCGGAGCCACCTCGATCGAGGGCACCATCCCGGTGGACGCAACGGATGATGCAGAAGACGGGGGCGGCATTTCAGAGCCGAGTGGTCGGCCAGGCCGCCACGGACCCCATGAGCCACACCCCCGTCAGAGACTTATCCTACGCCTCCGACTCAATACCGTCTGCCGAACAATTCAGACGGTAGACCCCGTGCCCTGCGTGTGCAAATGGAATGGAGTAAGGTCCTGGACCGGGCCCTTTTTCGAATAGGGCGAGGCGCACTTCTTCGGAGTGCGCTCTTCGATTTGTTACGTACACAACTTACTCTCTTCGCGAGGGTTTAATGGCGATTCGTATGTTTCCTGTAAGCGTGTCCCCCTTACGCTGGTTAACTCTATGACAAATGTCAATGCCAAGGAGACAGGATCATGCAGACTAAAGCGTTTTGTGTAAGGCGCTTCATCAGTCCGCCTAGCTCTTTCATTCAAGCAATAATTTTAGGCGCCATAACC
>Ga0209131_1001525_pt1 | contig 16061 bp, 12 predicted proteins | sample GraSoi_2013_40cm_FD_185826 | JGI IMG/M metagenome (GOLD analysis project Ga0209131, IMG submission 185826) | Grasslands soil microbial communities from the Angelo Coastal Reserve, California, USA - Sample 9_17_2013_40cm (SPAdes) (version 2) | ecosystem: Environmental > Terrestrial > Soil >...
GAGCGTTCGAGCAGTTCACTGACTCGTTCCACGAAAAGGACAAACCAGACCGACAAAGAATTCGAGAACACTTCACTACCTGGAGCCGCCTGTCGGAATCGAACCGACGACCTGTTCATTACGAGTGAACCGCTCTGCCGACTGAGCTAAGGCGGCGCGCCGACCGGAAGGCGGCGGCGCAGAGAGTCTACCGGTCGGCGGGGAGTTCTCGCTGACCGCCATGGGTGGCCTCGTACGCTTGCCGTGATCCGCAGACGCTGGCGCGCGGGCAGGCGCATTTGGAGCCGGTCTCGCTCACCTTGACGATCACCTCGTCGGCCGGGACGCTATACCCAACGACCACCCCCGCACCCTCAGGTGATTCGACCTTCGAGCCGAGCTTCGGGGCGTGCGCTTTGAAATCGACATACAAGGGGTGCTCGTATTTCAGGCAGCACATCAGCCGCCCGCACGCGCCGGCGATCCGCATCGGGTTGACGGGCAGGTCCTGGTCCTTCGCCATCCTGATCGTGACCGGCTCGAAGTTCTTCAGGAACGTGGAGCAGCATAGATCCCGCCCGCATGGGCCGATGCCGCCCTGCAGCTTCGCTTCGTCCCGTGGACCGACCTGGCGCAGTTCGATCTTGGCGCGCAGCCGCCCCGACAGGTCGCGGACGAGCGCCCGGAAGTCGACCCGATGCGGCGCGCTGAAATAGATGATCAGCTGCGCCGCCACCGAGATGTAGTCGACGGCGATGACCTTCATCGGCAGGTTGTGCTCGCGCACCAGCCGGCGAGCGACTACCTTGGCCTCGGCGCGCCTGGCCTTGTTGCCCTCGTCCCGGCGCAGGTCAGCCTCAGTGGCCAGGCCCTCACATAGCGGAAGGCCGCCGATGTCGTCGTCGATCCACTGCGGCGCCCAGATGCACTCCGCAACCTCAGGCCCGGTGTCGGTGGGCACGAGCACCTTGTCGCCCACAACCGGGCGGTGCGACCCCGGGTCTAGATAATGCAGCTGCCCACGCCGCTCAAAGCTCACCGCCATCATCATCGGCACCGTTCAAGGTTACGGCCAGATCACGGTAAAGCGTTAGGCCGGAACCACCAGTTCTCTGTTTGTTAACGGCCCGCAGACAATCATCTCGGCATCCGCCAGCCGGTTCAGCTTGGATGATCACCATGCGGATGACCACACTTGCAAGCCTCCTGTCTTCATGGAATGAAACCGACCGCGATTGATCCAGCCATCGACGGCACCGACATTCTCGTTGAAGATCAGGTACTGTCCCGATCCGTCGCTGGCGATAAACGTCTCGAGGGGGCTGTCTGCCCGCCTGCGGTAGAGCACCTCGACCTGCCGACCGGTTGACATCGCGAATCGGGACACCGTCACCTCGTGCCCTCGCTGGCTCATAGCCAGGACCGAACGTCCATCGGGGCTGGCAATAGCCTGGAGGATGGCCGGGGAGCGCGGGGAACCACGTAGTAGCGTCCGGCCGCCGCTTAGCAACCCACCGCAGCCGCGCGCTAGTTGACGCGAAGCTTGTGGAGCCGACGCAGACCAAACAACGGTGGAGATGGCTCGTGCCCGCCTCCCGCATCTGCTCAGCAGTCACAGGCGCCTCCTGGCCCTCCACGGCCGCGAACCGGCGAACGGCGCGAATCTCACACTCTTAGCGCGCTGCGAGCGCCATTTGGTTGCCCGAGCGGCACGTGAGTGTATGGAAGTGCCACCCACACACGAATTGCGCGATGGGTGTGCCACCCATACACCGGCGGACGGGCAGCAAAGAGCCGAAGGCAGCGCCCGAGGATAGGCTATAACGGTCAGGTGAGCACAGACCGGCGCTTGGCGAGGGCCAGGGTCAGTTCCTCGACCGCTAGCAGGGGCGCGACGCTGGCCGCCAGCCGCTCTCGGCAGCGCATGATGGCCTCGATCCGGCGGACCGTCATGCCCGGGTCCGAGGACTCGGCCAGGCGGCGCAGGTCGGGCTGGCGGGAGGAGTTCGCGAGTTCCACCGAAGCTCCCAGCTGGACGGCGAGCACATCACGATAGAACGCGGCCAGGTCAAGCAGCGCCAGGTCGAGCGCATCCCGCTTGATCCTGGTCGCGCGGGACTTCTGGCGCTCATCAAGTTCCTTCAGGGCCCCGGCCGCGCCCCTAACGGCGGTTGCCACGCCCTTGCCGGTCGAGCCTTCGCCGAACGCACGCTTCAGCGCCTCGCGCTCCGGCGCGTCAAGTTCCTCCGTGGTCGCGGCCGCCTCGGCCTCTGCGGCCTTGACCAGCGCGGCGGCGGCAGCGAACGCCTCGGCCAGGCCGGTGACCCGCAGCGGCACGGTAAGGACGTCGGCGCGGCGGCGCGCGGTCTGCGCGTCGGTCGCCAGGCGGCGCGCCCTGCCGATGTGGCCGAGCGACGCCCGGGCGGCCTCAAAAGCCTCGTCATGACCAACGCCCTCACGCTCGAGGATCTCGGCGACGGCAGCCGTCGGCGGCGTCCGCAGCGTGATCAGCCGGCACCGCGACCTGATCGTGGTGGGCAGGTCGGCTGCCGACGGGGCGCAGAGCAGCCAGATCGTCCGCGGCGGCGGTTCCTCGATGGCCTTCAGCAGGGCGTTCGCCGCTTGTTCCGTGGCCCGGTCCGCGTCTTCGAACACGACGACCCGCCAGCGCCCGTAGACCGGCGACGTAGCGGCCTTCAATACCAGTTCCCGCGTCTGGCGCACCCCGTAGGACAGCCCGTCCGGGCGGATGAGCAGCAGGTCGGCGTGCGTTCCCGCGGCGACCTGATGACACGACCGGCACTGGCCGCAGCCCTGATGGGGGCAGAGCAGCGCGGCCGCGAACGACCGAGCGGCGACCGAGCGGCCGGAGCCGGGCGGCCCGGTGAACAGCCAGGCGTGCGCGAGCCGCTCAGGGGCAGCCGCAGCCGCCTGCAGCTGCTCGACGACCGAGTCCTGCCCGGTCAGCCGGCCGAACACGGCCCAAGCGGTCATTCGCGGATCACCGGGATCGAGCCGGTAATCTCCTCGGCACGCTCGGGAACGGGGTCGGGCAGCCGCTCCCGGAGGGCAGCCTGCACGGCCTTGCTGAGCTGTGTGGCATCCTTCGTGGCGTCAAGGAGGACATAGCGGTCAGGATCGGCGTTGGCGAGCGCGAGGAACGTGGCCCTGACCCGGTCGTGAAATGGTTCCGGCTCGGCCTCGAGCCGGTCGGCCGAGCTCGCCCGGCGGCCAAGGCCAGCGGCGGGCGGCAGGTCGAGCAAAAACGTCAGGTCCGGAACAAGGCCGCCCGTGGCGAGTTCGTTCACCCGGCGGATCGGATTGAGCGGAAGCTGCCGCCCGCCGCCCTGGTAAGCCAGCGTTGAATCGACGTACCTGTCCGTGACCACGATTGTCCCCCGCCCGAGAGCAGGTTCGATCACGCTGGACACGTGCTCGGCTCGGTCGGCTGCGTACATCATCACCTCGGCCCAGGGTGACAGGCCCGTGTGTGCGGTGTCGAGCAGCAACGCGCGGAGTCGCATGCCCACCTTCGTCGCGCCAGGCTCGTGGGTGGCGAGCACGTCGTAGCCGTTCTCGCGCAGCCAGATCGCCAGCAGCCTCGCCTGGGTCGACTTGCCGGCGCCCTCGCCGCCCTCGAACGCCACCAGCAGGCCGCGCCTTTGCGGTGTCCCTGCCTGCGCGCCGGCGGGCACGTCACTCCAGGCGGCCTGGCCGGCCCGGCCGTTGGCCGCCACAGCGGTTTCCGGCGTGTATGGCAGCGTCTTGCCGCGGATGGCGGCAATTAGATCCGGCAGCAACGGCACACCGGGACGGTCGTCCATCTGCCGGTAGGCACGGTAGCCGAGCACCATCGCTACGACGGCGGCCAGCAGCAGGACGACGTTGTTGCCGACGGCGTTGTAAGTGACCGTCCCGATTTTCACGTTGTTCGAGCCCGACAGCTTGCCGAACAGCGAAGTGATCCCGCCGGCCAGCAGTCCCGACAGCGCGATAACTCCGAACATCACGACCCGCAGCGCTGACTGCAGGAACGCGAACGTGCGGCCGCGGGTGTCGTCGTCGACCTCACGGCCGACGACCGTGTAGGCAGTGACGTAGGCCATGCCGGCCAGGATGCCGAGCACGACGACGAGGAAGACCACTACGGGCAGGTTGGGGATCAGCCCGATCAGTGCGAGCGGCACGCCGGCCGCCGTGATGGCTAGCCCGAACAGCCGCCGCTTGCTGAACTTGCCCAGGAACCGCACGCCCGCTGACATGCCGAGGGCCAGTCCGATGAACATGGCTGCGAAGACCGCACCCCAGCCGCCTGAGCCGCCGTTCAGGGTACTTCTTACGTACGCGTAGCCAAGGCCGACGACCGCGCCAGCCCCCGCGAATGCGCCGATCATGCCGACCGTGAGGCCACGAACGACGCGGTTCTGGCCGACGAACCGCCAGCCCTGCCAGATCGACTTGGCCACCGAGGGGACCGAGATCGCCTCTCCGTTCCGGCGCCGGGGTAGCTCTCGCAATGAGTAGACAGTTATCGCCGAGATGATGAACGTGATTACGTTGAAGTACAGCGCCAGGCTCACTTGGCCTTGCGCCGGATTTCCGAAGTAGCTCACGGGCCCGTTGGACAAGCCGCGGCTGATCGACGCGAATGCCACGAAGATTAGCGATGCCAGCGGTGCCGTTCCGTAGGTAGTCAGCAGGCTGTATTGGTTCGCCTGGTCCAGTTTGTCCGGCGGCACCAGATTGGGTATCGACGCGTCCTTGGCGGGAGTCCAGAATAGCGACGCGCAGGAGGCCAGGAACTGGGCGACGTACAGCCAGGACAGCTTGTTAGCGAAGCCAAACACCAGGTTCAGCGGTATCGACAAGTACAGCACGGCCCTGAAGACGTCGCCGACCACCAGGTTGATCCGGCGGTCGAACCGGTCGGCAACCGCCCCGGCCAGCGGCCCGAACAGCAGGTACGGCAGCAGCGAGCTTATCCAGACGCCGCCGACGGCGATGGTTCCCGCTGTGGCCTGAACGTGCCGGCCGGTCAGCGAGTACGCGAGAGTGGACAGCGCCAGCAGGCTCAGCCAGTCCCCGAGGCTGGACAGCGATGTCGCGATCCACAGCCGCCGGAACGGCTTGATCGACAGCACGCTGGCGTCGCGCCGCCCCAAAGGGGACCTAAGGCTCATAGTGCAAGGTTATCGAGACTCGCGCCTGTGCGCCTACGTGCGCAGCAACGCGAGGCTCAGCTCTCGTCCGAGCTGCGTGCTTTCGACCGTGCTGTGCCCGACCGCGACGTCGTCTTCTTGGCCGCCGACGAGGATTTCCTGGCCGACGCTGCCGTGGTCTTCGACGCTGACGTGGTCTTCCTGGCCGATGGCGCGCGCCGCTTCGGGGCCGGCGCAGCGGCCCGGCGCTCGGCGAGCAGTTCGACCGCCCGCTGCATGGTGATCGACTCGGGTGCATCGCCCTTGCGCAGCGACGCGTTGGTCTCGCCATCGGTCACATACGGTCCGAACCGGCCTTCCCGCAACACGATCGGCTTACCGCTGGCCGGGTCCTCGCCGAGCTCGCGCAACGGCGGCGCGGCGGCCGCCCTCGCCGCCCTGCCGCGCTGCTTGGGCTGCGCGAACAGGGCCCTGGCCTCCTCCATCGTCAGCGTGAACAGCTGCTCTTCTGACTCAAGCGACCGGCTGTCACTGCCCTTCTTGGCATACGGGCCGTACCGGCCGTTCTGGACCGTCACCGGCTCGCCGTCGATCTCGCCGATCGTTCGCGGCAACGTGAGCAGCCTGAGCGCGTCATCGAGGGTCACGCTGTCCAGGTCCATTGTCTTGAGCAGCGACGCGGTCCTCGGTTTAGCTGATGCCTGTGCGTCCTCCTCGAGCACCTCGGTCACGTACGGGCCGTACCGGCCAGCCCGGGCGACGACTGTCCGCCCTGTGGCCGGATCTGTGCCTAGGATCTTCTCGCCGCCCTGCTGCTCGAACAGCTGACTCGCCAACTCGGGCGTCAGCTCGTCGGGTGCCGTCCCTTCGGGAACGTTCACCCGCTCGCCGTCTCGCTCCAGGTAGGTGCCGTACCTGCCCACTCTCACGACAATGTCGGTCCCGGCCAGCGGGAAGGAGCTCACGTCCCGGGCGTCGATCTCGCCGAGATCGCTCACCAGGTCCTTGAGGCCTGGCTCTTTCTGCCCGTCGATCCCGTCTGTGCCGAAATAGAACCGCCGCAGCCACGGCACGCGGCCAGCCTCGCCCCTGGCGATCTCGTCGAGCGCTTCCTCCATACGCGCGGTGAACTCGTAGTCCACCAGATGGAAGAAGTGCCGCTCGAGCAGATTCACGACCGCAAACGCGACGAACGAGGGCACGAGCGCCGTGCCCTTTTTGAACACGTAGCCGCGATCGAGGATCGTTCCGATGATCGTCGCGTAGGTAGACGGCCGTCCGATCTCCCGGTCTTCCAGTTCCTTAATCAGGGACGCTTCCGTGTACCTGGCTGGCGGCCTGGTCTCGTGGTCAGCCGGGTGCAGGCCCCGCACCGCCATCGGGTCGCGCTCAGCCAGCGACGGCAGCCGGCGCTCCCTGTCGTCCCGGTCAGCGCCTTCCTCGACATCCTCGACATATGCCTTGAGGAAGCCGAAGAAGGTGATGATCTTGCCAGAGGCACCGAACTCGGCCTCTTCGCCCGCCGACGATCGGCCGGCGATCCTGACTGAAACGGACTCCCCGACCGCGTCCTTCATCTGGGAGGCGACCGTGCGCTTCCAGATCAGCTCGTAGAGCCGCAGTTCGTCGCCGGACAGCCCGGCATTGGCCGGGGTGCGGAAAGCGTCGCCAGCCGGCCTGATCGCTTCGTGCGCCTCCTGAGCGCTCTTCACCTTGCTCGAATACGTTCGCGGGGCATCGGGGACGTACTCGGCGCCAAAGAGCTCGCGGGCCTGAGCCCTCGCCGCAGTGAGCGCGGTCTGGGACAGTGTCACTGAGTCGGTCCGCATATAGGTAATGTGGCCGTTCTCATACAGCCGCTGGGCCACCTGCATCGTGTACTTAGCGGAGAAGCCCAGCTTGCGCGAGCCCTCCTGCTGCAGCGTCGTGGTGCGGAAGGGTGCATAGGGCGAACGCCGGTAAGGCTTGCGCTCAACCGTCTTCACGGCGAACGCAGAACCATTCAGCCGCTCGGCAAGGCCCGCAGCTGCCGCCCCGTCCAGATGCAGGATCGTCGCCGCCTGGTTATCCCCGGCGGCCGAGGCAGCGCGCAGTTCGCCGGCCGGCGTGAAGTCGCGGCCCTGGGCGATGCGGCGGCCGTCAAGCGCTACCAGCGTCGCGGTGAACCAGGTGGCGTCCTTGTCGGCGGGCTGCGGCGCGAATTCAGCCTCAAGGTCCCAGTAGCGGGCCGACTTGAAGGCGATCCGCTCCTTCTCCCGCTGCACGACGAGCCGTACAGCGACGGACTGCACGCGCCCGGCCGACAGCTGGGGCATGACCTTCTTCCACAGCACGGGCGAGACCTCGTAGCCGTAGAGCCGGTCGAGCACGCGGCGGGTCTGGTAGGCCTCGACCAGGCCGTTGTCCACGTCCCGTGGGTTGGCCACGGCGGCCGCGATCGCCTCAGGCGTGATCTCGTGGAAGACCATCCGCCTGGCAGGAACCTTGGGCTTGAGCTCTTGGACGAGGTGCCAGGCGATCGCCTCGCCTTCCCGGTCCTCGTCGGTGGCGAGCAGGAGTTCGTCGGCGTCCTTCAGCAGCTTCTTGAGCTTGCTGACCTGCTGGCGCTTGTCGGGGTTGACCACGTAGAACGGCTCGAAGTCGGCATCGACGTTGACCCCGAGCCTGGCCCAAGGCTCCTTGCGCAGGCGGTCGGGAATGTCAGCAGCGCTGCCCGGCATGTCACGGATGTGGCCGATGCTCGATTCGACCACATAGCCCTTGCCGAGGTACCCGGCGATCGTGCGCGCCTTGGCTGGCGACTCGACGATGACAAGCCGGTTGGCACCGTTCGCCGCCGCGGTCGCGTCCACCTTGGTGGTTCGCGCCGCCGGGCTGGTCCTTGCTGCCACGACTTCTTACCTCACATCTCGCGAGCTTCCTGGAGCGCGCTCGCCGGACAAGCCGCCGCGCGGCCACTCCGACGCCAGGAGGCTACCGCAGGCGACCGACTGCCTCCGCGGGTCCGAGCACATCGCTCATCTGTCCCCACCAAGCACGTTTCGCCGCGACTGATTCCCGCAGGCCGATTGAATCATCGCCGCCGGTGCGCACAATGAGTGGTAATGGCGGAGTACTCCTACCTCATAATCAACTTGCCGCGCAGCACGTCCAGGGACGTCGTGCGGCGGATCCTCACGGATCACGCCGAATATGGGAACTGGGAACTTGCCAGTCTGCGCCTGGCTGCCGATGGTAGCCGCACCGCCACCCTGCGCCGCAAGATTATCCGGCCAGGCCGGTCCCCGGGCCGGCCGGGGTCGGCTAGCGGGCAGTTCTGGCGTCACCCGCCTGCGTGAGCGGCGGACCTGCTGGTCAGCTTCGCGCCGGTCAGCCCGCGGGCGACCGTCGCGCCGAAAGTCGCTGGCGGTGCCGCATGACGGGGATTGGCTCGGCGGCCCCGGTGCGGCTCGGCGTCCTTCGCCTCGCCGCCCGCCCGGCGCTTGCTCCGGTGACCGCTGGCGGATGCGACATCGTCCGCCGCGCCTGGTCCCCAGAAGCTCTCGTCTGGCTTCGGCTCGACTGGCTTCGGCTCGTCTGGCTTCACGTCGTCTGGCTTCAGCTCTCCGGGGTCCTTGACCGGCTGCAAGCGGTCGTCGGCATAGCTGAATTGCTCCGCCAGTGACGACATGATCTCGTCGTAGCCGTCGACTTCGTCGTCGTCACACGTTTCGCTGGGCAGTGACAGCACTGAATGTGGCCCAGCCGCCGCCCTGCTGCGCGCTGGCGCGAGCGCCTCCACGTAGTCGCCGCTCCATGCCGCGGCCGCCGGGAGCCGCTCATCGGCGAGTGCGGCCCGCCTGGCCGCCAGGTGCGCGGTCGCGGGAGCGGGGGTCATCTTGCGGGGATCATCGCTAAGCATCCCGGTCAGCAGCTCGTCAACGCGCTGCCTGAACCTTGCTAGCCGTCCGGCCGCTGCCAGGCTCGCCGCTGCTGGACCGGCATGGCCGGGAGTGGCCTGCAACGGGCAACTCTGCACCCGCCGCGACGACACGGCGGCGAAGCCAACTGCAGCTAGGAGCATGCTGACGGCGACGCCGTCCAGCGAGGCCCACCCTATTACAGGGATCGCTCCAAGTCCGACACCCGAGCCAAGCGCGGCGTGCTTTGCCGCCAGTATCGCCGGAGTATGCATTTCTCCTCGCTCACTCGATAGGCCGCGACGGCAGGCCTAGCCCCCGTCCCCCGTTACCACGTCTGTACCTTCTGCATCTAACTAGCTACGTTCAGTCACCGTCATAGTGCATGCCCGTACGCCGTTCCACGACGCGGCGCGCCGGCCCTATGTCTTAGTTACGGCGACCACGGCGAGGTGCGGCGCCGCACCAGCCGTGGCCGCCAGAGCGGAATCGCTCCCGCTGCCGGGCACAAGGATCAAGCAGCCGGACTGCCAGGCCCGCGCACAAGGCGCAGCGCTGCCCGGACGCGCCGCAGCGCGGACGGGTAACGGCCCACCGGGGCCCTGGAGCTGATCCGGCAGCACAGCGAACCCTCCTCGTCCGAACCGGCGTGTGCGCGAAACTCACTGACAGGAAGTAGTGGAAGGGGTACACCCCGCAGTCAGCCTCGCACAATGAGTCACCGTAGCACTACTCAAAGTTGGTGTGGGGCAAACACTGAAACTACACAACGGTTACTGACTAATGCGCAGTGATCATGCTGTGCACTTCTACCACCCATTTAGCTGATTCAAGTGCGTAAGTACCACTGGTGCCCTCAGCACAGATCGATGAAATGGTCGAGCACCTCAGTGCCGAATTCAAGCGCCTCGACCGGGACCCTCTCGTCCACGCCGTGGAACAGCCCGGCGAAGTCCAGGTCCGGCGGCAGCCGCAGCGGAGTGAACCCGAAACACCGGATGCCCAGCCTGCTGAACGACTTCGCGTCGGTCCCGCCCGACAGGCAGTACGGCACGACCCTGCCCTCAGGATCTGCCCCCAGCAGGGCCTGGGTCATAGCGTCGCATAGCGCGCCGTCGAAGGTCGTCTCGACTGCGATCGCGTTGTTCACGAACTCGCGCCGCACCGCATGGCCAAGCAGCTCATCGAGTTCAGCGAAGAATTCGTCCTCATGACCGGGCAGGAAGCGGCCGTCGATCTGGGCGGATGCTGCCTGCGGGACGACGTTCACCTTGTAGCCGGCAGCCAGCATCGTGGGATTAGCCGTGTTCGTCAGGGTTGCACCAATCATGCGAGCGATCGGCCCTATCTTGGCGAGTGCCGCGGCGGGTTCGTTATGCGAAAAACTCACACCCAGCGCCTCGCAGGCAGCCTCAAGGAAAGCGGTCACCGACGGGGTCAGCCGGATGGGCCACTCATGCCGCCCGATCCGCGCGACCGCGTCGGCCACCTCGGTGACCGCATTGTCGGGCTGGAGCATGGAGCCGTGGCCGGCCGTGCCGCGCGCGACCAGTCGCAGCCACGCGATGCCCTTCTCGGCGGTCTGGAGCAGGTAAAGGCGCTGGCCGCCGATGGTGGTGCTGAACCCGCCGACCTCCCCGATCGCCTCGGTGACGCCATCGAAGAGCTCGGGGTGGTTGTCGACCAGCCAGCCGGCGCCCTGGTTGCCGCCCGCCTCCTCGTCAGCCAGGAACGCGAGCACGATGTCGCGCGGCGGCCTGCGGCCCTCGCGCAGCCGCTGCCTGACAACCGCCAGCATCATCGCGTCCATGTCCTTCATATCGACCGCGCCCCTGCCCCAGACGCAGCCGCCGGAGATCTCGCCCGACAGCGGGTGCACCCGCCAGTCATCCGGGTCGAAGGGGACGACGTCCAGGTGGCCGTGAATCAGCAGTCCCGGCCGGGACGGATCCTGGCCCTCGATCCTGGCCACAACGCTGGCGCGGTTCTTGCGCGACTCGAGCAGGGTGGGCTCGAGGCCGACCTCGGCAAGGAGCCCGGCGACATGCTCGGCGGCCATCCGTTCGCCCGGCCCGGAGTCGTCGCCGGTGTTGGTCGTGTCGATCCTGATCAAGTCGCTGGCCAGGCCGGCGACCTCCTGCTGCGCGGTGATGGTGGTCATCGGGCCATAGTGCCACCGACCCGGGCGCTGATCTGTTGGGGCCTCGCTGGTCCAGCCTGGACATGGTTTGCCGTGTCGCTTAGCGGTAACCTGATTTGCTATCGTGATGCGGCCGGAGTGGGGACGATGACCCACGTCCGGGCTGAGTCCGGGTGGCGGAATAGGCAGACGCGCTAGCTTGAGGTGCTAGTGCCCGTAAAGGGCATGGGGGTTCAAGTCCCCCCTCGGACACAAAGTTTTCGCTGGTCAGAGCCCTGAAGACAAGATCATCAAGGCTCCGTACTACTAGCAAACTACCTCAGCGCCATTCTGGCGGCCCTCCGCTTGCCTGCACCGCCTACCTGTTCGCCTTCGCCTTCTGCCTCACGATGGGCGTCCTGGAAAGCCCCTTGTGGCTGCTAGGCGCAGCAGCCGTGCTGGGCTGGATGCGCTACCGCCTGGACGGTTGGTCACGGTGACCGGCGACAGGGGCATCAGGAGGCTGACCGCTGCCGCGGTGCTGCTGGTCGCGGCGATCGCTGCGGTTGTCAGCTTTATCCACATCGAGAACCTGGCCGTGACGCACGGGCAGACCGAGCTAGCTGCCTGGCTGCTCCCGGTCAGTGTCGACGGCACCGTGGCTGGAGCACCGCTGTCGATGCTGTGGGCAGCAAGGAGCGGGCTATCCACGCCCTGGCTGGCCCGCTGCATGCTCACCCTGGGCGTGCTGGCCACCCTGGGCGCGAACATCGGCTACGGCGCTCCCTACGGCTGGTCCGGGGAGCTTCTCAGCGGCTGGCCAGCCGTGGCCTTCGTCGGGTCGGTCGAGATGGTGCTCTCCATGGTCCGGCGAGCCAGGACTGAGCCAGCCGTATCCGATCCAGTTGCACCGCATCCGCTTACGCCCTCGAACGGGCACACCGTGCCTGAGGGCGGCCGGGAGGCGGCCGAGAAGTACGCCGCCAGCCTGGCCCGCGGGGAACTGCCCAGCCTCCGCCAGGTGCAGCGCGAGATGCACCTTGGGCCAGCCCCGGGCACGCGAGGTGCGGTCGTATCTCGATGTGCTCGCCCGAAGCAACGGGCACGGCCCGGCGTAGGCCGGGGGCGATGCGCCCCGCTGGTTGCGGCTGACGGAGCGCTTTCCTGTCCATGGGAGTGTCCGAGCTGGACACGACTTGCCTCGGCGAGAATCGGGTACAGGCCTGACTTCGCCGCTCGCTCCTGGCGGGCGGCCACGTCAAGGCACTGCAGGCTGTCGGCGACCTGGTCAAGCCCGGTCAGGGGCTGCCTGGTGTTGCAGAAGCTGCAGAGCCTGAGCACCGGGGCGGGCTGAGGCTGCTCAGTGGCGGCTGCTGCTCAGTAACGGCAGCGGGCTCGGGATCGGGAAGCGGCAGCGGCTGCGTTGGCCTTCGCCCGGGTGCGGAAGTGGTCATACTCGCAAAGGTACGCCGGGTCAGGCCTGGAGTCATAGACGCTCACGATCGCCCAGGAGCGATTGAGAGGCGCTGCCTATGGAATGACCCGTCCGGGTTGCTGATAGCCCTGGAGCCGGTGGCGTGGCAGCGGCGCGGTGGCGTTTCGGGGGCCGGGCGCAGGAACGGCAATGTGGCCGCCCTTGGCCTGGAACAAGCTTTGACACTCAGGATCGTCACACTCGCCAAGACGCCGTGGTCTTTGCCGGACGAGCCGCGGTGGCGGTGGCCCGCTAGTCGCGAGCCGAGTAGGGCTGCCCGTATGGGGTACGCATCGCGGACGACTCGGCACACAGGAAGGATCAGCGCGATGGCGACCGACCGTCAGAAGGAAGCCGTGAGGCGGAACATCGGCAAGGCCCGGCCGGCGTGACCGGGCCTGGAAGCGGATCGCCGCCGCCGCGAGACGCTTTGCCGTCGAGGTCTCCGAATCGAGTCGGCGTGACCTGGCGAAGGGAGGCAAGGACCGCAAGCGGTAATCAGGCGCCTTCGGGGCACGGCTCGGCTACAACAGGCGCCCGCCACCAGAAAGAGGAGCGACGATGTCAACAGAGCACCACTCACCCGACGACCAGCGATTGGAGCCAAACGAGACTGGCGAGCAGGTGGAAGACCCAGGCATCCATGATCAGCGCTGGCACGATATTCTGGCAAACTTCGTAGACGACCCGCGAGGCTCCGTCCTGGCGGCGACCGAGTTGGTCGTGAATGACGTGTCGGCCTTCGTCGCAGTGCTTGACCAGCGGCGAAAAAGCATGCTGAATGCCCCGCCCGAGGACCACACGGCCAATACCGAGGACTTGCGCAAGACGGCCGCGACCTACCGCGACATAAGCAAGCAACTCACCGCGAACACTCAGGCGCTTAGGGTGAGTCATCGCGGGAAGCTGGCACGGGACGACCTTGAGGCGGAGCGGCGCGAAGTGATCGGCGGGCGGTTCGACGCGGCCGGAGGGCGGCAGGTCATGCCGCACCGCGACGCGCCTCCCGCGCAAACGCCGCCCGGGGAGCCATCCAGCCAAAATCAACGAGACATTTCAAAGTGGAGGTCTGGGAAGCCCGGCAGGTGAAGGCGAATCAGGGTGCTGCTGGGGTGGATGGCCACCCTTCCTTCCCGACTCGGCCTTGGTCTCTGGCTCCCCCCGCAGCGCTCGGCCCGCAGACTGCGCGGCACGCCAGCGGCTCCTTGCCCTGAGGGTGGCCGGGCGCGCTGGTCCGGGCTCGCCGTCTGAGAGGTGGGGTCCTGGCCCGGCCTTGGCATTGCGGAGGCGCTTTGACGCTCCGCGATGTTCGGCCGGGTCAAGCCGGTCGAGTTCAGCTACGCCGGGCGGAAGGACCCGGACCTGCTCAGGCGGCTGCGCCGTGAGCGCGGCCTCTTTCGTCCTGAAGCCGCTCTTGGTCCGCCTGTTGGGTAGCCTGGCTGGGCCTGCGCCGCGGCGACCCCTCCGGCCTGACGCCTTGACCGGTCGTACGGAAAACTAGCTGAAGCGACAGCCTCCTTCATTTGACTCATTCAATTCTGGGGCCTAGCATCCGTTGGGTGACCTATGCTGAGCGGCTACCAGAGCGCCTGCGGGAGGCAGGACTCCGGGTTACGGCTGCACGGCTCGCGATTCTCGAGGCGGTGCGCGAGGGGAATCATCGGGGGACTGAGGAGATCGCGCGAATCGCACGGGCACGCGTCGGCCATCTGACCCTTCAGGGGGTCTACGAGGCACTAGGCGTGCTGACAAGCGCCGGACTCGTGCGGCGTATCGAGCCTGCCGGGAGCCCGGCCCGATACGAAGCCAGGATCGCCGACAACCATCACCACATCGTGTGCCGGCGCTGCGGCCTTGTCACCGATGTGGACTGCGTCGTCGGGACGGCGCCATGCCTGGAGCCTGCGATTGCCGCCGGCTATGCCATCGACGAGGCGGAGGTCACGTTCTGGGGGCTGTGCGCGCGGTGCCACGGGGGCGGCACCGCGGGCGCAGCCCCGCCAAGCTCAGGAACACACTCAGCCCGCGACTAAAAGCGGATCTAGCACGCGTACCTGTGCCTCGATAACGGTTGAGTCAAAAATTTGCTGGGAAGTATCCGCACGAGCTCCGCGGCGCGGTGCGGGAAATGTGATTAATCGGGAGGCCCTTTTTTGGCGAGCCGCGAAAGCCAGCTAGCGTGCCGCGCCCTCCCCCAGCTGGCCTCCGCGGCCACTGATAAGACGCGCAGAACCCGTGCCCGGTTTACCGGCTGGCGATGCAGGTCGCGGATCGCTTATATCGGCGCGGTTGCCGCCGCCGAGCGAGCAGGTTCTCGCACGCATCATCAGCGACTGGCCTGACGCAGTCTGAGGTCCGAAACCGACGCTAACGTCGGCACGTTGCGGATAACCGAGGAATTGCGCACCGAAGGCGGTCGCGGACAGCATCCTTCCCGGTGCAGCCGGGACGGCCCGCGATGCTGTCAGGCGGCGGCTGGTCCGTGCCGGTCAGCATCCGGGCGATCTCTGCCAGTTCAGGTAACACGGGCGATCAGGAGGCCCGCAGGATGCTCGGCCCCGGTCATGTCCTCGACGATGACGCCGAACAGTGGTCGCCGTCATGGTGAGCCATAGCGACCAGATACGGATCGCTAGTTCGTTTCTGGCTGTCGCCGACACGGGCCGAAGAGTGAGCTTCGGCTGTGCCGGCTGTCCCCGCATCCGGACCATTTCGATGACTTCCTCGCGATGCTGTCGGAGTCGACCGCCGATACCCGGGGATGGCCCGATGATCTGCTCCAGGTAGTACCGGAACACCTGCTCGGTCACGATGCGCACGCTCAGCTGCCGCGCAGCCTGAGCCTTGCCCGACTGCGACCAGGGGTATGCCGCGACCAGAAGCACTGTCTTGCCGCTGACCGCGCTGGTGACCCGCAGCCCAGCCTTGGCGGCCAGTGCCTTGAGCTCGTCCTTGCCGGTGCTCATGTCGCCGGTCAGCACGACACGCGCACCAGGCTCGAGGCCCGTCTGCCATAGATTGCCGGATGGCCGAGGGGCATCTTGCGCCCGGCGGAGGATGGCCAGCGCGTCGTCTTCAGGGACACCCAGGAGGCGCGCCACTTCCAGCAGGTCGGCGTGCTCCAGATCGGTGATGACACGATCTCGCCATGCCGCGGTGGCAATGTGCAGCAGCTAGTCGCGGTGGGCGCGGATCGCGCCGTCCTGTCTGAGGCCGAGTTCGGCCGCCAGCGCGGACAGTTTCGCGATCTCGTCGTCAGTGACGATGCGGTCTGCCAGCACCCGGTCCAGGACAGCGAGGTAGGCATCCAGTTCGGCTGTCGCGCCGCGCGGGAGGCGGTCCACGCGGTCGGCCAGCGGCGGGCGTTCGGCCGCGGCTGTCAGCGCCTGCTGGTATCTGGTGTGCGGCCGGAACTCGGCGTAGCCGGGGGC
>Ga0209131_1001526_pt1 | contig 16057 bp, 12 predicted proteins | sample GraSoi_2013_40cm_FD_185826 | JGI IMG/M metagenome (GOLD analysis project Ga0209131, IMG submission 185826) | Grasslands soil microbial communities from the Angelo Coastal Reserve, California, USA - Sample 9_17_2013_40cm (SPAdes) (version 2) | ecosystem: Environmental > Terrestrial > Soil >...
CCTGCTCGGTCGCGGCCGCCTTCTCGGCGGCGGTCACGCGCGATGCGTCGTACGCCGCGCGCCGCCTGGCATTCGAAAGGATCTCGTGCGCCTGCTGGATGAGCGCGAGATCGTTGGAATCGCCGCCCCGCGCCTCGCGCTTCAGCTCGAAGGTCTTGCGCTGGAAGGCGAGCCCGATGTCCATCTCGTTCGCATCCGGATCGACCCCGAGAATCTCGTAGAGCGACTTCTTGGAGGCCATCGCACTCCCCTGTTGGCGACGACGGTGTAGCGGATTAAACCCCAGAATTTGTGCCAGGCACAAATACGGCCCTATTTGTGCCTGGCACAAATTCAGCCGAAGACGTAGCCGTCGAGGCCGAGGGTGCCGAGGTCGAAGCCGAGGTCGATGCGGCGCGCGGGAAGGCCGCCGGCGCCCAGGGCCACGAAGAAGGGCGCGAAATGGTCCTCGGTGGGATGGCTGCGGCGCGCGTTGGGGGCGCGTTCGCGGTAGGCGAGAAGGTCGTCGACGGCCTTGCGCTCGACGCGATCGGCGATCCAGTCGTTGAAGTCGCGCGCCCACGCCGCCGCTTCGCGCGTGCCACGCTTGTCCCACTCGAGGTCGCGAAGGTTGTGCACGATGCCTCCGGTGGCGAGCACGAGCACACCCTCGTCGCGCAACGAAGCGATCGCTTCACCCAGCTTCACGTGATGAGCGGGTCCGCGATGCGATTGCACCGAAAGCTGCGTGACAGGAATGTCGGCTTTCGGGTACATCCATTTGAGCGGGACCCACGCGCCGTGGTCGAGGCCGCGGGTCGGATCGACTTTGCACGAAAGCCCGGCCTGCTGCAGCAACTGCGAAACGCGCGTCGCGAGCTCCGGAGCGCCGGGCGCGGGATAACGCTGCTCGTAGAGCGCCTTTGGGAAACCGCTGAAATCGTGGATCGTCTCCGGGCGCGCGGCGGCGCTCACTTCCGGATCGCGCGTGTCCCAGTGCGCGGAGACGGCGAGGATCGATTTCGGGCGCGGCAGCTTCGCCGCCAGCTCCGCCCACGCGCGCGTCTCGTGCCCTTCCTCGACCGCGAGGGTCGGCGCGCCGTGCGAAAGGAAGACCACGGGAATCGTCATGCCTTCGTTTCAACCTGTGCGCGCCCGCGCCGTTCGTTCACGAACGCGAGGATCCCGAGCGAGATGAAGAAGAAGACGCCCGTGAGGAGGATTGCCAGCCGGTGGTTGCCGCCGGTCATCCACGTGACGGCGCCGTAGGTGAGCGGACCCAGGATCGCGGCCAGGCGCGTCGCGAATCCCCACAAGCCGAAGAACTCCGCGCTGCGATCCGGGGGCGAGAGATAGGCCACCAGCGCGCGTCCGGCCGACTGGCTCGATCCCATGCAGATGCCGGCGATGTTGGCGGCGACCCAGAACATCGCGGGCGTCTGCGACAAGTACGCGATGACCGTCATCGCCACCCATCCCACGATGGTCACGCGAAGCGCCACGACCTTTCCGATCACGTCCTGCGCGTAGCCGAAGCCGAAGGCCCCGATCGCCGCGGTGACGTTCACGACGAGGACCAGCATGATCGTGTCCTTCGTCTTGAAGCCCATCACCTGCTCGGCGTAGATCGCCGCGAGCGCGATCACCGTCGCGACACCCGCCTGGTAGAAGACGCCGCACGCGAAGACGAGGAGGAGGTCGCGGTAGCGCCGCGCCTCGTGGGCGGTCTCCAGCAGGCGCGTGAACGCCGCGGACATGCCCGGCGTGGCGGCGGGCGCCGCGCGCTCCTTCAGCCATATGAAGGTCGGCGCCGCGGCCAGCGCGAACACCGCAGCGGTGATGATCATCGTGCCGCCCACCGCGTCGCTCGTGGTCGATCCGCGCGACTCGGCCGTCATCACCCATGCGAGCGAGATTCCCAGCGCCAGGATTCCGCCGAAGTAGCCCAGGCTCCATCCCCATCCCGAGACCTTTCCCAATGCCTCGGGACGCGAGAGCTCCGGCAGGAACGCGGCGCAGAGGTTCTCGCCCATCGCGTAGGCGACGTTCGAGACGATGATGAAGAAGACCGCCGCTTCCACGGCTCCTGCACGCGTCCAGTTGAGGGCCGTGGTGCCCACGATGCAGACGACGGTCGAGACGAGGAGGACCTTCTTCTTCGCGGCGTGCGCGTCGGCCCAGGCGCCGGCGACAGGCCCCAGGAACATCACGATCGCGTACGACACCGAAAGCGCCGCGGTCCACGCGAATGTCGCCCATGGCGCGTTGCCCGCGATGACCGACACGAAGTACGCATTGAACACGGCCGTGAGCACGACCGTCGTGTAGCCCGAGTTGGCGAAGTCGTACATCGCCCACGCGAACACCTCGCGCTTCGCCACGCCGGGATTGAGCGCGCTCACTTGTCCCATGGTTTCATCGTCGCCAGTTTCGCCTGCGCCTGTTCGAGCGCGCGGTCGCGGTTGAGCTGCAGGTCGTGCGCGGTGAGCGGCACCGGCACATCGGGGATCACGCCTTCGCCTTCGATGCGCTTGCCGTTCGGAAGCCGGAAGCCCACTTCGCTGTACGCGAGGTCGGCGCCTGCGGGCACGCGCGCATAGCCGAGGAACCCCAGGAGGCATCCGCAGCTCGGCTGGCCCGCGATCTGCGCGCGGCCGGAGGCCTGCATCGTCGAGGAGAAGAGCTCGCTGGCACTCGCGCTGCCGGAATTCACCAGGATCACCACGGGCCCCTTGTACGCGTCCTTGTTCCCCGCGACGGAATTCTTCAGCTTGATGATTTCGACCGCGCCGAAGAAGAGCGACACCGGCTGCCCGGTGCGCGTGGTGACGGTCCCGAGCTCGGTGCGGTGCGGGAAGAAGCGATCCAGCACGAGGTTCACCGCGTGCGCGCTGCCGCCGGGGTTGCCGCGCAGGTCGATCACGAGGCCCGGTGTGTCCTTCAAGGCGTCGAGCCCCTGCATCACGTCGGCGGTGACGCCGATCGTCCATTGCGTGAAGCGCAGGTAGCCGTAGCCGCTGGGCAGGATGCGATGCGACTCGCCCGGTCGCGCGCTGATGCGCTTGCGCGCGAGCGTGGCATCGAAGCGCGTGCCGTCGGAGCGCTCGAAGGTGAAGGAGGCCTTGGTGCCGGGATCGCCCGTGAGGAGCTTGCGCAGCACGCGCGCGTGGCGCGAGCGCTCCGTGGAATCCAAGCGTGTCGTGGCCTTCGCCCGTTCGTACGCCGCGTTCGCGGGCTCGTTTTCGATCGCGACCATCGCCATGCCGGGACGAACGCCGGCCCACCAGGCGTCGGTCTCAGCGTTCACCGCGGTGACCAGGAGCTTTCCCTCGATGGGCGAGAAGGTGAAGCCGAGCGTCACGGTCTCGTCCTTCACGCGCAGCGCCACGCTCTTCGGCGATTCGACTCGCGTGTGCGCATCCTTCAGCTCGCCCGTCATGCGGTCGAGCACGTCCCAGAACTCGTCGTCGCTGGCCGCGGCGAGGGCGATCGGCCGGAAGCGCTCGCGCGCCGCTTTCCAGTCGACGCCGTTCAGCGACGGGTCGTAGTAGTGCTCGTTGATCGTGCTCCAGACGAAGTCGAAGGCGCGGGTGCGTGCCTCGGCGCTGAGCGTCGGCGCCGGGGGCGACGGCACCGGCTCTGTCGGCAGCGACGTCGCCTCGCCCAACTGCCGCCCGATCATGTTGTGCGGGTCGATGACCTGGCACGCGGCAATTTGTGCCAGGCACAAATAGGCACCTATTTGGGCCAGGCTCAAATTGAGCCGCCGGGCTAGGCGGCCGGGCATATCACCGCGCGCAACTGGGCGCCGGGGTAATCGCGCTGCAGGATGGTGAGGCGCGCGACGGTCTCGGTGTCGGGCTCGCGGATCAGCATGACGAGCTCGCGCATCTCCTTGGCGAAGGGCCCGGCCTCCGCGCCCTTCACGCCCTTGGCTTCGAGCGACGTCATGAAGCGGCGCGCGGCCTCCTCGGTGGAGAAGACGCCGAGCGAGATGGCGTTGTCGGGACGGATCGACATGTCGGTCACGCCCTGCTTGCGCAGGTTGGCCATCGTCGTCTCGGCGGTTTTCCGGTCGCGCGCGGATGCGATGAAGACCCAGTAGCGCGTGATCTCCTCGACGCGGCGCTCGGCCAGGCGCGTGCCGAGCTGCAGCGTGTTGAAAGCGTCGCGCGCGCGCTGCGCATCCGCGGCGGCGATGCCGGAAAACTCGACGCATGCCGCGCCCGCGAGCGATTGCACCGTGCGCCGCGCGTCCTCGGCGTTGCGCGCCGCCATCGCGGACGAGGTCACCGCGACGAGGCGCACCTCGTCGCGATTCTTCTCGCGCGTGGAGTAATCGGCCGTCTCCGTCTTGGCGGTGAGCCAGACGTGGAAACCGAATGCGATCGCGGCGATGACCAGGAGGAAGAAGATGAGGCGCGACACGTCAGGCGCTGCGGGCGATGAGCTGGAGGCCGTCGAGGACGAGATTTTCGTGCAATTCGTGCGGGAGGCCCAGTGCCGGTGCGAGCTCCCGCGCGGCGCCTCCTGAAAGAATGATAAGGCCGGGCGGGGCGCCGTGCGCACCCATGGATTTCGCGAGGCGGTCGGCGGCGCCGGCGCAGGCGAGGACCGCGCCGGTGGCGATCGCTTCCGGCGTGCTGGCGGGGAAATCGCGCACGGCGCCTTCGGATTCGCGCAGCGCCGCCGTGGCGCGGTCCAGCGAGTGGCGCATGAGCGCGGGGCCGGGAACGATGACGCCGCCCAGGAACCGGCCGTCGCCCGTGAGCGCGTCGATCGTGAGCGCAGTGCCCGCGTTGATCACCAGCTTGTGCCCCGGGCGCGCGTGATGCGCAGCGATGAGCGCAACCCATCGGTCCGTGCCGAGCTGCGACGGATCGCGATATCCGTTCGTCACGCCGAGTTGCCTCGCCTCGCTGCCAACGAATCGCACCGCGAGGCCCTTGCACGCGGTTTCGATCGCGGCCTGCACCGCGGCACCGGCGACATTGGAGGCGATGGCCGTCCCGACGGAATTCGTCCTGCCGAGCGACGCTGAGAGCTCGCCGGCGCGCGCCGTCTCGACCGCGCCCGTGGTGGTCCACTGCCGACTGTCGTGGATGCCCCACTTGATGCGCGTGTTTCCCGCATCAATGGCAAGAATGGTGTCAGACACCAATCAGCCCGAAATGGTATCTGACACCATTCATTTGGCGCGGAGCGTGATCTCGGCCGAGGCGAGGGGGATGGTGCGGCCGTCGGCCGTGGCGACGACAAGGGCGCCGTCGGGCGCGACGTCGACGACTTCGGCGTCGAAGGGCGCGTCGCGGCCGGGAGTGACGCGCACTCGGCGGCCCTGGTATGCGTGCAGCGCGCGCCACGCATCGCGCGAGGCGGAAAAGCCCGAGCGGTCGAAGGCGTCGAGCGAAGAAGCGAGCGTGACCAGCATGCGCGCCAGCAGGTCGCTGCGCGACGGCGCCGCGTCGGCGCACTGCCAGACATCGGTCACGGGCTGGTCGATGCGATCGAGCACGCGTTCGGACAGGCGATGGTTCACGCCCACGCCGATCACCGCGACACTCGGTCCCTGGATCTCGCCGCTCGTCTCGACGAGGATGCCGGCGAGCTTCCTCAGGTCGACCACCACGTCATTGGGCCACTTCACCTGCACGCGCGGCACGCCGCATTCGGAAAGGGCGCGCGCGATCGCTTCGCCGACCGCCAGCGACAATCCGCCCAGGTGGCCCGCGCCGCGCTCGAAGCGCCACAGCATCGAGAACGTGAGGCTTCCCCCCAGCCGCGAGATCCACGTGCGCCCGCGCCGGCCGCGCCCGGTGCTTTGCCATTCGGCCGCGATGCACGTGCCGGAAGCCGCGCCGGCAGCGGCGAGCTGCAGGACGCGCGTCGAGGTCGATTCGATCTCGTCCACCACGTCCAGGCGAAGGCGCTTGTCGTGGCGCGCGAGCTCGGAGGAGATCGCGGCGGCGTCGAGGAAGTCGATGGGCTCGGCCACGCGATAGCCCTTGCCCGGCACGCTGAAGAGCTCGATGCCCATCTCGGGCGCGCGCTTCAACGCCTCCGAGAGTGTGGCGCGCGAGCGCTGGAACGACCGCGCCATCTGCTCGCCGGAATGGAAGCGCCCGTCGGCGAGTGCCCTGAGCGCGAGGAAGGTAAGCGCGCTCATCGCTTGCCCCGATTCTCCTGCCGCGCCCGGAACGCTTCGCGGCTATAAGCGATGTTCGCGATGATCGAGTCGAGCAGCAGCTCCACGCGCCGCGACAACTTGGAGCCGCGCGCGTAATCGGCCTCGGCGATGAAATCCACGCGGCCGGCATCGAGCAGCTTCACGCACGATGCGCGCCCGCCCGGCTTCTTCGGATCGTAGACCGCGACCCCATGGCCGCCGCTCTTCTTGGTGAGCGCCATCGACGGCACGTCGGACATGCCATCGCCCACGTAGATGATGTTGTGGAACGGGATCGGGCGCTGCGACTCGGGCATGTGCTCGTTGATCGACTCGGTCACCGCCTCGAGCCCCTTGTTGATACGGAAGAGGAACTGCGTCTTCAGCGTGTCCGTCACGAGGAACTTCGGGAATGTCGCCACGCCGTGGTGGTTGAAATGGTACTCGGAGGCGTAGATGCGCTTGAAGTGCTTGCGGATCGACACGCCGTCCAGGATCTCCTTCTGCCCCGCGCTGATGAGGTAATGCTGGATCCCCACCTGGGCGCGGCTGCGCTTCTTCACGTACGCGTTCATGCGCGTGAACCACGTCGTCACGCCGGGGAAATACTTGATCTTGCGCGCCATCGCCGAGAAATCCTCGCGCTTCACGTCCACCTTCGCGATCTCGAGCGCCTCGATGATGTGGCGCATGTACACGAGCATCGGGTCCGACTCGGTCTCGCGCGCCTCGCGGTTCACCCGCGCCCAGAACTGCGAGGGCTCGACGCCGATCTTGGGCAGCACGGTGTACTCCTGCATCGGCTGCGGCGAGAGGGTCCCGTCGAAGTCGTACACCAGCGCGATCGTGTTCTGGAAGAAGCGTTCGGCCATGAGGGCATTCTAGTCCGCTGGCCTAGCGGATCTCGGTCCATGCTTCCTGCTCGCGGCGCAGCAGGTACTTGTCGCCCTTGCGCATCACGGTCGCGGCCTCGCCCTCGGCCACGAAGGGCGTCACGGGCATGTTGGCCGTGTAGTCGGCGGCCTTGAACGGGTCGCCGAAGGGCGGTCTTGCGAGCATCGCCGACACGATGTGCGAGAGCGCGAGGAAGCTCGCCTGCTCCTCGGATTGCACGGGCGCTCCCGCGCGCTGCGCGTCGGGCCCGATCACGCGGATCCCGACGGGCACCAGGGTGATGGCCGGCGTGGGAATCTCGCGCAGCCCCGCGATCTGCCCATCGGCGCCGCGAATCGCCGCGCCATGCTCGGGGATCAGCACCACCACGGCGCGGCGCCCGCTCGCGTCCAGCTCGTCCATGAACTTCTTCAGGTCGTCGAGAAGGTGTCCGAGCCGCATCCTGTACGTGTCGCCGCTCTTCGTGTACGGATCGTTGGCCATGTGGTTGCCGTCGTGCAGGCTCAACGTGTTGTAGTAGAGCGCGGCGCGCGGGGCCGGGGATTTGCCGCGCGCCTCGAGCCAGCGCTTCAGCACCGCGGCGTCGTCGTAGATGCGCGAATCGTCGAAGCCGCGCTGGGGTGCCTCGATTCCCTTCAGCGACACCGGCACGGCGAGCATTCCCTGCGCGCGCACGTGGTCGAGGAATCCGTCGAAATGGCCGTCGTGGTTCAACGCGAGCTGCGGCTCGAGGCCGGCCTGCTGCAGGTCCGGCATGAGCAGGCATTGCGCCGGCGCCGGCGTCCAAAGCGCCACGTGGCGCGGCTGGCCACAAGGCGCGCGCAACAGGCGGATCGCGGCCGGGCCGCTGTAGGTCGAGACCGAGTTGAAGCGCTTCAGCAGGATGTCGAATCGGGAGAAGAGCGGATGCTGCGCGAGGCCCGTCGCCTCGAGGTCGTCCCACGAGAGCGAGCAGACGTGGATGAAGATCACGTCGAAGGCGGCGCCGCCGGGCCTGGCGAAGGCAACCTTGCGCTGCGACTCGGCGCGAAAGAATTCCGCGAGCATCCCGTCGGGACCCTGGGCCGGGGGGTTGGCGCCCTTCGCCGCGCGGGCGATGTCCACGGGCAGGTCATCCGTGACGGCCTTGGGCCCGGGCATCGCGAGGACGAGCGCCACCATCGCGGCGACGACAACGGCGTCGAGCCGCACGATCCGGCCGATCGCCACGCACGCGCCGATGGCGACAACGACGAGCGCGATCACCTTCCAGCTCACGAAGCGCCCGGCAAGCTCCCACAGATACGCGCCGCTGAACGATGCGACGAGGCTTGCCTGGGAAAAAGCGCGCGCGATGCCCGGCAGGCGCGAGTCGTAGTAGAGGAGCGCGATCGCGGCCGGCACGCCGATCCACGCCCTCACGGCGCGCACGCGCGGATCGGCCATCGCGACGAGCGCGACGGCGAAAACCAGGTTCTCGACGAGGTGCAAGTCGATGAGGCCGAGCGCGAAGAGCGCCGCCTTGGCGACGAAGTAGTAGCTCCACGCGCCGAGCCTGTCCGAACCTCGCTTCCAACCCAATGCCGGCGCCTGCATCGTTCTCCCCGGGGCGACGCGGGATTCTAGACTAGAATCTGCGCTCGCCTAAGGGGGGCATGACGATCGGGGAGATGATCGCCGTTTCGCGAGCGCTGGTGGCCGCGCTCGCCGCCGTCGCGTTTTCGGCGGCGGCTGCGACCGCTCCGCCTGGCGCGCCCGCAAAAGCGGGCGCGTCGGCCTCGGCCCCGGTTCCCACGATCACGCGCAGCGCGCGATTCTCGCAGCTGGGCGCCCGCTCGTTGCTGCGGATGCGCGGCGATGGGGACAGCGCCACGCTCGACTTCGGCTGCCGCTCAGACGAGCTAGTGACGCGAGCGACATTGCGCCTGCGCTACGTGGGCTCGCCCGCGCTTGCCCCCGGCGTCTCGCACGTGCGCCTCGCGCTGAACGGCGACACGATCGCGACCCTTCCATTCTCCGCCGCGACCGCGGGCACGCTGGTCGAACGCGCCGTCGAAGTGGATCCGCGCCTGTTGATCGGCTTCAACAAGCTCACGATGACGCTCATCGCCGCGCCCGGAAGCGATGCGGCGCCGAGCGCCGAGGCGCCCGGGCTGTGGGCGGACATCGCGGGGTCGAGCGAGCTCGAGCTCACGCTGCAGCCGCTGGTACTCGCCGACGACCTCGCCATCCTTCCCGAACCTTTCTTCGATACGCACGACCAACGCCGCGTCGTGGTGCCCTTCGCCTTCGGCGCGAAGCCTTCGCAAGCCACGCTGCGCGCGGCAGTGGACGTGGCTTCGTGGCTGGGAGTGCTCGCGCGCTGGCGCGGCGTGCGCACGCCGCCGTCCTTCGATGCGCCCACCACCGGGCATACCGTCGCGTTCGTCGCGAACGACGAACGCCCCTCTTTCCTCGCGTCGGTGCCGCCCGCCACGGGACCCGAGCTGCGGCTCATCACGCATCCCGGCGACGCGGGCTCGAAGATGCTGCTCGTCATGGGCCGCAACGGCGAGGACCTCAAGATTGCCGCCGACGCGCTCGTGAGCGGCATCGCCTTGTCGGGCCCGCGCGCGCAGGTGAAGCGCGTGGAGGACAAGGTGCTCGCGCCCTACGAAGCGCCGGCGTGGGTCGCGCTCGGCGAGCCCACGAAGCTGGGCGACCTCACCGACTGGGCGCAGCAGCTCGAGGCCTCGGGGCGTGCGCCCCAGCTCGACCCCGTGAAGGTCGACATGCGGCTGCCGCCCGATCTCGCGGCGTGGCGCGGCCCCGGCATTCCCCTCACGCTGAAGCTGCAGTACACGCCGCCCGCCTGCGCGACCGACGCGTACCTCGAAGTCGCCGTCAACGACCAGCTCATCCAGTCGGTGGCCCTGCGCTTCGCCAACGAAGCGATCATCGACACGAAGCAGGTCTTCATCCCGTATTACCGGCTGCGAAGCCGCATGGAGCTCGCGCTTGCGTTCCGGTTCCCGGTGAAGGACGAGCCGCAGTGCCGCGACCCGCGCTCGCCACCCATCAAGGCGCTGGTGCTGCCCGAATCCACTATCGACTTCACCGGCATCCCGCACTACGTGCGCATGCCCAACCTCGCGCACTTCGCCACCATCGGCTATCCGTTCACGCGCCGCGCGGACCTGGCCGACACGGTGGTGGTGCTGCCGGACCAGGCCGCGCCCGCCGACCTCGAGACGATGCTCTCGATGATGGCGCGCATGGGCGAGGCGACGGGGCGCGCGGCGACGCGCGTGCGCATCGCGACGCCGAAGGACGTGGGCGCGTTCCAGGACGCGGACATCCTCGTGATCGGCGCGCCGCCGCAGCAGTCGCTGCTCGCGCGCTGGACGGAGCAGATGCCGATCACGTTCTCGGGAATCATGCGCGCGAGCGTCTCGACGGTGCGCATGGACGCCGTGTACGACTGGCTGGGCCTCGCGCCGCCGCCCGACACCGCGGTGGCCACACAGGTGAATTTCGAGGGAACCGGGCCCGCTGCAGCGCTCTACGCGTTTGAGTCGCCCGTGACGCGCGGGCGAAGCGTGGTCGTCGCGACCGCCCTCGTGCCGGACCAGCTCATGCGCCTCGTGGATGCCCTGGACGATCGCGACATGCGCCGCGAGGTGAAGGGCAGCGCCGCCTTCGTGCTCGGCGACAGGGTGCAGAGCGTGCTCGTGGGCCCGACCTACACCGTGGGCGACATGCCGTTCTACACGGGGTGGGGCTACTGGTTTTCGCAGCGCCCCGAGGTCGTCGGCATCGGCGCCACCGTGATCCTCATCCTCCTGGGGCTCGCGGCGTACCTGATCCGCAATCGCGTCGTGGCGTGGCGAAAGAGGCGGCGCGCCTGATGCGCGCGCGAATCGCGGCCGCCGCGCTCGTCGCCTGCTGCGCGTGGCCGGCCGTGTCGCTTGCCGCCGATCCCGAAGTCGAGCGGCTGATGGAGCGCGCGCAATTCTGGCGCGACCGCGCGCGCGACGACCTCGCGCGGGAGGAGCTCGCGAAAGCATTCCGCCTCGCGCCCGACAACGCGGAAGCGCTGGAGCTGCTTGCGCGCATCCAGATCGCCGCGAACCAGGACCGTGATGCGCAGGCTACGCTGGAGAGGCTTCGCGCGGCGCGCCCCGGCGACCCAGCGGTCGCGCGCGTATCGGCGCTGCTTCGCGTGCGCGGCCCCGACCGGGAAAAGCTGCGCGATGCGCGCAACTTCGCGCGCGTCGGGCGTTTCGACGAGGCAGTGCAGGCGTATCGCGCGCTCTTTCCCGAAGGGTTTCCCGATGACGAGCTGGCGCTCGAATACGCGCAGTCGCTCGCGGCCACGCGCAACGGGCGCGAAGCGGGCGCCGCCATGATCGCGCAGCTCGCCAGGAAACATCCGGCGGACACGAGGTTCCAGGTCGCGCTCGCTTCCGACCAGAGCACGCGCAAGCCCGTATCCGCGGCGACGTTCGCCGAGCTGCGCAGCCTCACCGCGGTGCCTTCGGTTTCGCGCCAGGCGCGCGAGGCGTGGCGCCGTGCGCTGCTGGCGCTCGATCCCGTCGAGGAAAGCCTGGCACCACTGCGCGAATACGTGGCGGACAATCCCGGCGACAGCGCCATCGCGGAGAAGCTCGAGAAGGTGAAGCAGGGAATCGCCGCGGCCCGGCGCATCCGCGACGATCCCGGCTACAAGGCGAAGCGCGAAGGCATCCAGGCGATGGAAGCGGGCAACCTCACGCAGGCTGAGGCGCTTCTCGCGCGAGCCACGGAGCTGCATCCCGAGGACAGCGAGGCGGTGGGCAACATGGGGCTGGTGCGCCTCAAGCAGGGCCGGCACGACGAGGCGAGGGATTTCTTCAAGCGCGCGCAGCGCCTCGATCCGAAGGCTCATTGGTGGGGCGACCTCGAGCGCACCGCGCGCTACTGGGGCCTGCTCAAGGAGGCCGGGGCCGCGCGGGAAGCGGGCCTGTACGGCGCGGCGCGCTCGCGGATCGAGGAGGCCATGGCAATCGACCCCGCCGAGCCCGCCGCGAAGGCCGAGCTCGCACGCATCGAGGCCGCGGAAAAGACCACCCGCGCGGGAAACATGCGCGATACGGCGCGCGGATTGCGCGAGAAGGGGCGCGAGGACGAATCGGTTGCGATGCTCGAGCAGGCGCACGCGCTCGATCCCGACAATCCCTGGGTCGTGCATGACCTCGCACGGATCTACGCAGCGAAGGGCGACGCGAAACGCGGCGATGCGCTTTTCGACGAAATGAAGCGGCGCAGGCCCGCGGACGGGGACGTGCGCTACGCCAATGCCCTCTATCTCGCGAGCGTCGAGCGCGATGCCGAGGCGCTCGCGCTCCTCGATGCCGTTCCCGCCGCGCAGCGTAGCGAAGGCATGACCAAGCTCGCGCGGCGCATCGAGGTCACGCGGCGGGCGCGCAAGGCCGAAGAGCTCATCAAGGCGGGCGATACCGCGGGCGCGGACCGCATCATCGCGGACCTTCGAGAGGCGGCCCGCGACGACCCTGAGCTCTCGCAGAGCCTCACGCGGATCGACTCGAACGCGTTGGAAGCAGCGAGCCGCATCGCGCAGCGCGAGGGCGACGTCGATTCGGCGGTGGCGCTCGAGCAGCGCGCATTGGCCCTCGTGCCGAGCGACGAGTACTGGCGCATGCGCAGGCTCGCCGAGCTGCGCGAGCAGCAGCTCGCCTGGTTCGGCGGCGCGCTGGACGCGCTGCGCCGCTCGGGGACTCCGGGCAAGTCGCAGCTCGACGCGCAGGAGCTGCCGTTCGGATATCGCGACCGATGGTCGCTTGCCGGCCGCGCGTTCTTCCGCGTCGCGCCATCGCGGATCTCGAGCGGGACGCTGGATCTCGCGAATTCGTTCGAGACCTCCACCTACGGAAGCCTGCTGCTATGCCAGCCGAACTGCGCCACGACACCGCCGCCCTCGGTCGAGAAGGGCGTGGCGTTCACGGTGGGGACCCAACGGCGCGACCTGCGCGTGGACCTGGGGACGACGCCCGTCGGATTCCCGGTGGTGAACATCGTGGGCGGCGCTCTCTACGAGGGAAGTGCCCACGGTTTCTCGTATTCGATCGACGCGGCGCGCAGGCCCATCGTCTCCAGCCTGCTTTCATATGCGGGCGCGCACGACACGAACACCGGACAGGTGTGGGGCGGCGTCGTGCAGAACGGCGTGCGCGTGAACGTCTCGCGCGACAGCGGCGGAACCTACGGCGTGTGGAGCCTCGCGGGCCTCTACCGCATCACCGGCAAGAACGTCGCCGCCAACGACAAGGCCGAGTTCATGGTGGGCGGGTACCGCCGTTTCATCAACGAGGAGAACCGGCAGCTCGCCGCCGGATTCACGGCGATGTTCTGGCACTTCAGCGAAGACGCGGGCGAGTTCACCTTCGGCCACGGCGGCTACTACAGCCCGAAGGATTACCAATCGCTGTCGCTTCCGGTCACGTACGCGATGCGATCGAACGACACGTCGTTCTACGTGCGCGCCTCGGTGTCCGTGTCGCGGTCGGAGTCGTGGCGCGCGCCCTACTTCCCGACGAACGCCGCGATGCAGGCCGAGGCCCAGGCGCTCACGCCGGTGAACGGGATCGATCCGTTCTACACAGGTGGGAGCAACGGGCGCTCCTACGGCCGCTCGTTCGCGGCTGCCGCCGAGCACAGGCTCGCGCCCAATCTCTACGTCGGCGCGCGCCTGGACATCGAGCGCTCCACCAACTACACGCCGAGCCGCCTGCTCCTCTACGTGCGCATGACTCCGTGGGGTACCAGCTCGCGACCGCCCTCGATGCCGCCGGAGCCCGTGGTGCTGCCGGGCTTCCAGTACTGATGAAGGCGCTCGCCATGCTCGCCTGCATCGTGGCGCTCGGGGCGAACGCCGCCGACGCGGACTGGGAGCGGTTCAAGCAATCGTTCGTCGAGGCCGATGGGCGCGTCGTGGACACGGGACAGGCGCGCATCAGCCACTCCGAAGGCCAGGGCTTCACGATGCTCCTGGCGGTCCACCACGACGACCGCGCCACCTTCGATCGCCTCTGGCAGTGGACGCGCCGAAGCCTCCAGGTGCGCGACGACGCGCTGCTCGCGTGGAAGTGGGAGAACGGTGGGGTTGCCGATCGCAACAACGCCTCCGACGCCGATGTGCTCGTGGCGTGGGCGCTCGCGCGCGCCGCGGAGAAGTGGCGCGAGCCCGAATACGAGGCCGCGGGAAAGCGCATCGCGCAGGACGTTCGCAGGAAGCTCATCAAGCGGGTCACGCACGGCCTCGTGCTGCTTCCGGCGACCGACGGCTTCGAGAAGGCGGACGGACTCACCATCAACCTCTCGTACTGGGTATTTCCGGCGTTTCGCGAGCTCGCGCGCATCGATCCGGCGCCGGAGTGGGAAGAGCTCGCGAAGAACGGCGTGGCGATCCTCAAGTACGCGTACTTCGGCCGGTGGCGCCTGCCGCCCGACTGGTTGAAGCTGGGCGATCCCGTCACGCCTGGCGGTACGCCGCCGGAGCGCTTCGGCTTCGACGCGGTGCGTATCCCGATCTACCTCGTGTGGGGGCGTCAGGATACCGACAGCCTGATGCAGCCTTACCGTGATTTCTGGGGTCACTTCGCCACGGCGCGGGAGCCGCCCGCGTTCACGAACCTGCGCGACGACAGCGTGGACACGAAGGGCGGCGGCGTGGGCATCCGCGCGATCGCGCTCCTCGCGGCGGGCTATCCGCGCGTCGCCGCGGTGCGCCTGCCGGCCCTGGAAGCGGGCGAGTCGTACTACTCGTCGGTGCTGCTCCTGCTCACGAAGATCGCGATCCGCGAGCGCGGCGAGAGGGCGCCATGACTGGTCTTCGCCCTCCGGGCGTGCTAAAACAGCGCCTCGCATTAGCTGCTGCTCATATAAGGCCCAAGAACCCGGAAAGGGACGTCGTGCCGAAGGGAGAGCTTTACACCGGGATCTGGCCGCGGACCCGGCGCCGGCTGATGGCCGTCGCCGCCCTTGTGCTTGCGTCCGGCGCAGTCCCCGCCATCGCGCAGAAGAAACCCGCGGCCGCCCCCGAGCCGGCCGCGCGCGGCGCGGTCATCCAGTTCGAGGAAAAGAAGCAATCGAGCATCGTCTATCTCGAGGAAACGGGCGGCATGATGGTGCGCCCGGACGCACCGGTCACGCCCGGGAGTGACGAGGCGCCGAAGGCTGCGCGCACGGCGGCGAATCCGGAAGAGCGCTCCACCTCGACGACCACTGGCACGAGCGCCCGGCGCACGCCGCAGCGCCGCGTCGCCGGCGTCGAGAAGTAGACATGGCGGCAGTCCCCACCCACAAGACACTTCGCTTCAAGCGCCTCACGCTGCGCCAGCGCGCGCGCGCCTGGTTGGGCGAGGTCCCGCGCGGGCTGGCCCCGCTCATGCTCGCCGGCGGCATGCTGCTCTACATGATCAGCCTGCGCGAGGCGCACTTCGGGCAGGTAATGCAGCTCATGTCCGGGTGGGCGTGCGTGCTGCTGCTGCTCACCATCGGGCGCTTCCCGGCCACGCGGCGCAACGCGTGGCGGCTCGTCTTCGTGCTCGTCGCCGCGTACCTCACGCTGCGCTACCTCTGGTGGCGAAGCTTCGAGACGCTGATCTACACCAACCCCCTCGACTTCGTGGGCATGTCGCTGCTCTTCGCGGCCGAGGTGTACTCGATCACGCTGCACCTGCTGGGCCTGTTCGTGAACCTGTGGCCGCTGGAGCGCGAGCCCGAGCCGCTGCCGGACGACCGCTCGACGTGGCCGACGGTGGACATCCTGATCCCGACGTACAACGAGGACCCGGCGATCGTGCGCCTCACCGCGCTCGCCGCCACGCAGATCGAATATCCGAAGGAGAAGCTGCGCGTCTACATCTGCGACGACGGGGGCACCCTGCAGAAGCGCAACGACAAGGAGCGCGGGGACCAGGCGTGGCAACGCCGCCTGCAATTGAAGGAGATCGCCGCCCAGTTGGGCGTGAGCTACGTGACGCGCGAGACCAACCGTTC
>Ga0209131_1001527_pt1 | contig 16052 bp, 16 predicted proteins | sample GraSoi_2013_40cm_FD_185826 | JGI IMG/M metagenome (GOLD analysis project Ga0209131, IMG submission 185826) | Grasslands soil microbial communities from the Angelo Coastal Reserve, California, USA - Sample 9_17_2013_40cm (SPAdes) (version 2) | ecosystem: Environmental > Terrestrial > Soil >...
GTCGCGCTTCGGAAATTGAGCGAAGCGGCTCCCAACCCCGTTTCGATGCCGTCACCGTTAACCTCAGGATGCCGGACCTCGCTTCGGTCCTGTCCGCCCCCCCTGACGCGCCCTCCGTCCTGCACCGGAGGCCGGCTGTGGCGCTACACTTGCGCCGCATGAGGAGCGAGGCGAGCGACGAGGAGCTGATGCTGCGCTACGGCAGGGGCGATGCCCGCGCGTTCGAGCTGCTTTACCGCCGCCATCGTCTCTCCTTGTACCGGTTCCTGTTGCGGCAAATCGGCAATGCGGATACTGCGGAGGATTTGTTCCAGGATCTCTGGATGCGCGTCGTCAATTCCCGCAAGCGTTATGAAGTCCGGGCGAAATTCACCTCCTGGGTATATGCCATCGCCCACAATCGCCTGATGGATTTCTACCGCGCGAACGGCAGGGCGTCGTTCCTGAGTCACGAGGAGAGCGAATCCGTTCTCGAGGACACGCCCGCGGTGGAAATCGCCGCGGACCTGCGCCTGGACCGCAAGCGCGCGGTCGAGCGTCTGCTTGCCGCGCTCGCCGAGCTTCCTGACGCGCAGCGCGAGGCCTTTCTCCTCCAGCAGGAAGGCGAACTGTCGATCGAGGAAATCGCCGCGGCGACCGGCGCCAGCTCCGAGACCGCGAAAAGCCGCCTGCGTTATGCTGTGGCGAAGCTGCGTGCGAGACTGGGGAAGGAATCATGATCGAGCGGCACGACGACGAGCTTTCCCGCATCTACCGCGACGCGGATGGGCCGCGCCCTCCGCAGCGGGTCGACGACAATATCCTCGCAGCCTCGCAGCGCGTCGCCGGCTCAGGGGCACGGCCCGCCGGAGCCCGGCTCGCGCGCCGCTGGGGCACGCCGGTCGCGCTCGCCGCGACCGTGCTGGTGACCTTCACTCTGGCGCTCATGATGTTCGAGCGGGAGTCCGGCCTCGATGCGATGGCGCCCAAGGCGCCGCGGCCCGATCGGCCCGCGAAGGTCGCGCCGCCGGAGCCAAAGCGCACGGAATCGTCGCCCGCCGGGCCGCCGCGCGCAGGCGGGCCGGAGAAATCCCCGCCCGCGGAGCTGCCGAGCGCCGCGCCGGCGCCGCCTGCGCCGAGTCCGCCGGCTGCATCCCGTAGCAATAGAGTGGAACAGCGCACGGTCGAAACCGCCTTTTCGCGCGAACGCCGCGCCACAGGGCAACCCGCACGCGTGCCGCAAGTCCCGCCTGGGATCGAAATTCTTCGCAAGAGCGAAGAGGCAAAGCCCTTGCCGGATGCTCAGCGCGCCTTCGACGCTCAACAGCAAGTCCCACCGATGCAGGCGGCGCCGGCGGCTGCGCCGGCCGCGGAGGCGGGCGCTATTCGCGAATCGGGCTTGACTCCCCAGCGGGCTGGCGCGGTCAGCGGACTGGCGAGCCGTGTCGTGGTCTCCGAGGCCAAGGAGCGCACGCCGGAAAAATGGCTCGCGGATATCCGCAAGCTCAAGACCGAAGGCAAGGCGACCGAAGCCGAGCGCGATTTGGCCGAGTTCAAGAAGCGCTATCCCGACTACATCCTGCCGGACGATCTTCGTTAGGGTTTAACCCCTTCTCCTTGCGGGCAACCTTAACAGCGGTGAAAGGAGAAGACATGAAGCAAGTACTGATTTCCGCCGCAGTTCTTGCGATGCTCTGGGCCGGCGTCCTCGCAGCCGATGACGCCAGTCCGAGACGCACCGTCGATCTGAACAAGCCCGACTCTCTTGAGGCACTTCAGCAGTCGAATCCAACGCACTACAAGAAGATCGGCAAGATCCTGAATGGGATTCTTCAGCAGCCCGACGCCGCCGTTCCTCGCTGGATACAGACGAATTTCGACGCGCAGGACGTAGGCTACGCGCCTGTCTTGATGACGAGCCTTCCTCCAAAAAGGCGCTTGTCATTTGCCCTGGATGAGACGCGCTATGAAGCCGTCATAGCCCTCACGAATGTCCGTGCTGAGATAGTCCCGTTGAAATAGCGACCTTGTCGCGCCACTGGCGCGACCTCCCTTGTTGCGCGCCCGGATTCGACATCGTCCGGTTCGGTCAAGCTTTTGTCAGGTATTCTTCGTACACTGCCGCAGCGCCGCGCGGCGCGCCGCTTCCCGACAGCAGCCATGACCTCAACAGAAAAACAACTTGCAACCGGTTCTGCCGCGGGAAGGCAGGCAGCGCGATTGCCGCTGCTGAAACAGCTGGGCCCGGGCTTGATCACCGGCGCCGCGGACGACGATCCGAGCGGCATCGCCAGCTATTCGCAGGCCGGGGCGCAGTTCGGCTACGGAATGCTGTGGTCGGTGCTGTTCACCCTGCCGCTCATGATCGGCATCCAGATCGTGAGCGCGCGCATCGGCCGGGTGACCGGGCACGGCCTCGCCGCCAACATCCGGCAGCATTATCCGAGGTCGCTGCTGTACGCCGTCATCTCGCTCCTGCTCGTCGCCAACACGATCAACATCGCCGCCGATCTCGGCGCGATGGCGGCGGCGCTGCAGCTGCTCGTCGGTGGCTCGACGCGCCTGTACATCGTCGCGTTCGCGCTGGTGTCGCTCGGCCTGCAGGTCTTCATTCCCTTTCCCCGGTACGCGCCGTTCCTGAAGTGGCTGACGCTCGCGCTCTTCGCCTACGTCGCCACGGCGTTCGTGGTGCGCGTGCCCTGGCTCGAGGTCGGCCTGCGGACGCTCCTCCCGGACGTGACGCTGCGCGCGGACTACCTGCTGACCTTGGTGGCGGTGTTCGGCACCACGATCAGCCCGTACCTGTTTTTCTGGCAGGCTTCACAGGAAGTGGAGGAGCAGCGCGCGGCCGACGGCGAAGCGCCGCTGCTCGAAGCGCCCGAGCAGGCCAAGGCCCACCTTCACCGCATCAAGATCGATACGTACATAGGAATGACGTTCTCGAACCTGGTGGCGTTCTTCATCATGCTGACCACCGCCGTGACCCTGCACGCGCACGGCATCACCGACATCCAGACCTCGGCGCAGGCGGCCGAAGCGCTCCGCCCCATCGGCGGGGAGTTCGCGTTCCTGCTGTTCGCGGCGGGCATCGTCGGGACGGGCATGCTCGCCGTGCCGGTGCTCGCCGGGTCGGCCGCGTACGCCGTCGCCGAATCGTTCCGCTGGCCGATCGGCCTGGGCCTGAGGCTGATGGAAGCGCGCGGCTTCTACGGCATCCTAATCGCCGCGACGACGATCGGCGTCGCGCTCAACTTCACCGAGATCGATCCGGTCAAGGCGCTCATCTGGAGCGCGGTGATCAACGGCGTGATCTCGGTGCCGATCATGGCCGTGATGATGCTGATGGCTGCGCGCCCGGAGATCATGGGGCGCTTCACGGTGAGGCGGCGCTTGAAGAATCTCGGCTGGTTCGCCACCGGGGTGATGGCGCTGGCCGTGGTCGCGATGCTGCTGGCGCTCCTGACCGCGCGGCGCTGACTTCATTTTGCTGATAGAGTCATAAGCACCATGGCCATCCGACCCGCTGTTCGATCCCGTTCCCTCGGTTGGCTTGTATTTCTCGTCGCCGTCGCATTTCCGATTGCGGGTTTCGCGTCGGCTGGTCAAATGGAGATGGGAAACCCTTCCGCGGGCTCCGCGTCGACGGACACGGGGCATATGGATTGTTGTCCGGCCATGGACATCAACCCACACGCATGCGCGTTTCTTTCTTCGTGCGACATATCGGTGGGATTGCGTGCGGCTTCAGTAAGTCCGAGTTTCGTCGCAGCGTCGAGACCGGCATTCCGGGCGCGCGTTTCCGGCGAGCATTTTTCTTCCCGCTTCATATCACAAACGCAGGGTATCGGGCCGCCCGGCGCGGCTATCTTGTTCTGCACCCTGCGGACTTAGAACGTCCTCCGGCGGCTCCCGGCCGCCGAATCGCCAAAGTTCCGCTCGTCGCGGCGCAGTCTTTGCCGCGACGGTGCTCGCGCGCAACCGACGGTTTACGAAAAAAGTATGGATGCATCCCGTGCAAATCGGCTCACCGTGGTGGGACTGGTCGCTTTCATCCTTGCCGCCGCAGCAGTCGCGTATTACGGCAGGACAGAGCTCGACAAGATGCAAACGCCCGCGCCGATCGATCTCCGCGACGCCGCACAAGTGGAACGCGGGCGAGCCGTCTATGCGAACTATTGCGCTTCCTGTCATGGAGCGCAGCTTCGCGGACAGCCCGACTGGCGCATCCGGCTGCCCAACGGCCGCATGCCCGCGCCGCCTCACGATGAATCAGGGCACACCTGGCACCATCCCGACGAAGTCCTCTTCGGCATTACCAAGCACGGTCTGGCGCCTCCCTATGCGCCGAAAGGCTACGAGAGCGACATGCCGGCCTTCGGAAACGTTCTCCCGGATTCCGATATCCGCGCGGCGCTCGCGTTCATCGAAAGCCAATGGCCTCCCGAGGTCGTCAAGTGGCGCAAGGAAATGCTCGAACAAACCAGGAGACAAGGCAAATGAAAGCGCTTTACCTCATTGCAATAACCGCGTCGCTCGTCATCACGGCCACCTGTGCGCAAGCCGCCGGCGATGCCGCGCGCGGCGCCCGCGTATTCCAGGCTTGCGTCGCATGCCACTCGATCAAGCCGGGCGAGCACATGACCGGACCGAGCCTCGCGGATGTATGGAATCAAAAGGCTGCCACCGTCCGCGGCTTCGAAAGATATTCCGAGGCCCTCAAGCGCTCGAACGTCATCTGGAACGATGCCAGCCTCGAGCTGTGGCTCGCGAGCCCCGAAAAATTCATCCCGGGTTCGGGGATGACTTTCCCCGGGCTGCGCGAGAAGCAGGCGCGCCAGGACGTCGCGGCATTCCTGCAGGCCGCGTCCCAGGGCAAAGCCCCGAAAGTGGAAGAAGGCAGAGGCGGCATGATGATGATGAACAAAGGCAAACCCAACCTCAAGCAAGCGCCTCCCGAAGGGCAAGTAACAGCAATCGAATATTGCCGGGACACCTACACCATCAAGACGGCGGCGGGGACCGCGGACAAGGTATGGGAGTTCAATCTGCGGCTGAAAACCGATTCGAGCAAGGACGGGCCGCTCCCCGGGAAGCCGGTCGTGGTCGGCGCAGGAATGCAAGGCGACCGCGTCTCGGTGATCTTCGCCGCGCCGGGCGAGATCAGCGGCTTCATCAAGGCGTGCCGCTAGCGTCCATCTTTTCCCGCAAGCGAAACTTCCGCTCGATTGACAGCCATAAACAATTAGTTTAATTATCGATTACAACTGAGGATAGATGGTATGACCATCAAGAGCTTGCGTCCGATACACCCGGCGAGTTTCTCAAGGAAGCGCTCGAAGAGCTTGGCACGTCGCAGGCCGAATTCGCGCGCGCCATCGGCGTTTCGCCCATGCGGATCTCCCATATCGTCAAGGGCGCGCGTCCCGTCACCGCGGAGCTGGCGCTGCTGTTCGGCCGGGCGTTCGGGCAATCGCCGCAATACTGGCTCAATCTGCAAGCCGCCTACGATCTGAAGACCGTCCAAAAGGAAATCGGCGGCAGGCTGCGCCCGTTGGAGCACGCTTGATATGAAGGCATTCGTGATATCGGGGCTGCCGTTCGCAGCCGCCCTGTGTATCCAGCCGATCTGCGCGCAGGAGCCGGCCGACTACCCGGCGAAGCCCATCCACATCCTCGTCGGATTCACGCCGGGCGGCGGCCCGGACATCACCGCGCGCTACATCGCACAGAAGCTCGGCGAAGCCTGGAAGCAGCAGGTGATCGTCGATAACCGCCCGGGCGCGGGCGGCACGCTCGCCGCGGGCATGGTCGCGCGCGCCGCGCCCGACGGCACGACGCTGCTCTCGGTTTCCTCCGCGCACGCCATCGCTCCCGTCCTCTATTCGAATCTGACTTACGACACGTTCCGCGATCTTTCGGGCATCACGCTCTCCGCGGCCTCGAAGTACGTGCTCGTCGTCTCGCCCGCGCTCGGCATCAAATCGGTGAAGGAGCTGATCGCGGCGGCGCGCGCGAAGCCCGGGAGCCTCAACTTCTCCTCCGCGGGCGTGGGCAGCGGCACGCACTTCGCCGGAGAGATGTTCAAGTCCATGGCCGCGATCGACGTCGTGCACGTTCCCTTCAAGGGCATCCCCGAGGCGCTCACCGAGACCCTGACCGGGCGCGTGCAGTTCTTCATGGCGCCGATCGCGAACGCGGTCGGCCAGGTGAAGGAGGGCAAGCTCGCGGGCCTGGGTGTCTCGTCGGCCGAACGCGACCCGCTCCTGCCCGAAGTGCCGACCGTCGTGGAGGCCGGCGTGCCCGGCTACGAGTCGATACTGTGGTTCGGCCTCCTCACCTCGTCCGCCGTCCCGCGCCCGATCGTTGCCAAACTCAACCGCGAAATCGTCCGCATCCTCTCCCAGCCCGACGTCAAACAGCGCTGGATCCCGATCGGCCTGCAGCCGCAGCCGACCACGCCGGAAGGATTCGACAAGCTGATCCGCGACGACGTGGCGACGTTTACGAAGATTGCGAGAGGGGCGAACATAAAAGCCGAGTAGTGGCTCCGCGTAGGCGAACCCAAGATCGTTTTAACCCCATCGGTACCACCAGCGCGTTTACCGACACTGAAACGGCGTGACGCCGGACGAAAGGGGTTAAACAATGATGCTTCATCGAAGGGTAAGTATCGGAGCCGCGCTGGTCGCAATGTCGTTCGGCTGCGGCGCCGCAATTGCTCAGGAAACATCCCGCATCACCGCCGTGACGCTTTACCCGGGCAGCGCGACGGTCGAGCGCACCGCGCGGGTCGTGCCGGGCATGACGCGCCTCGAGATCTCCGGGTTGCCGGCCAACTTCGATCCGCAGACGGTGCGGGTGGAATCGGATCCCGGCGTGCGTATCGGCGAAGTCTCCACGAAGGACCAGAGCCGCACGGCCGCCTCGAACGCGCGCGAGTCCGCGATCGAGGACAAGATCCAGGCGCTCAAGGACCGGCAGGCGGTGCTCGAGGTCGACGCGAAGTCGGCGCAGATGGCGGCCGATTACATTGCCCGCCTGGGCGCGCCGGCCCCGGGCGCGGAGAAGCCCGCGCCCGCGCTCAACGGAAAATCGGTCGCCGAGGTGATCGAGGCGATCCGGCGCGGAGGCAGCGACGCATTCGGCCGGATCCAGAAAGTGCAGGTGCAAAAGCGCGAGATCGACAAGGAGATCCGCGCGCTCGAGCGCGATCTCGCGAGGCTGAAGAGCGGCGCGAAGGACGTGCGCACGATCGCGGTCGGCGTTTCCGCCGAACTCCCGGGCGAGGTGAGAGTGTCCTACCAGGTGAACGGCGCCGGATGGCGCCCGGCGTACCGCGCTGGCCTGGATTCGGCGGGATCGAAAGTGCTGCTCGAGCGGCAGGGCGCGATCTCCCAGACCACCGGAGAGGACTGGACCGACGTCAAGCTGAAACTTTCCACCGGCCAGCCGCGGCTCTCGCCGCAAGGGACCGAGCCGCGTCCGTGGATGCTGTCCTTGTATAGCCCGAGAGTCGGCGCCTTGTCGGAGCTTTCATTCGATCGCGCAGCCGCGGCGCCCGCCCAGCTGACGCGCAAGAGGGCCGACGAGCCCAAGGCGGAAGCGCCGATCGAAGTGCAGACCACGTTCGCCACCGAGTTCGAAGTGCCCGGCGTAGTGAGCCTCCCTTCCGACGGCCGCAAGCTGACCGTGTCACTCGCGAAGCTCGCGCTCCCCGTGAAAATGCGCCTGCGAGTCGTGCCGCGGCTGGACGCAGCGGCCATCGTCACCGCGGAGGCCGAGCGTCCCGAAGGCGTGTGGCTCGCGGGAGACATCCAGCTCTATCGCGACGGCAACTACGTCGGCGCGACAAGCTGGAATCCGCAGACCTCCAACGCGCTCGCGCTGCCTTTCGGCCGCGACAGCCTGGTGCGCGTGAAGGTCGATCGCGCGAAGGACAGGAACGGCTCGGGCGGCCTCATCGGGCAGCGCAACGAGCGCGAGGTGAGCGACCTCTACACGCTCACGAGCTTCCACAAGACGCCGGTCGAGCTGCTGGTGCTCGAATCCTCGCCCGTCTCGACCAACGACCAGATCAAGGTCGAGGCGAGGTTCGATCCCAAGCCGACGGCGGAGAACTGGGAAGAACGCCAGGGCGTGGTCGCCTGGGCGCGGTCGATCGCGCCGAACCAGACGCTGAAATTCAGCGTGAGCTATGCGATCGGCTATCCGAAGGAGGGAGCGGTGGCGGGGTTGCCCTAGCGCTACGCGCTACCGCTTCTCCGGCGGAAGATTCTTGATCGGGGCTGAGAATTTCGCGTGAGCCGCGGGATCGACGGGCCTGTGCTTGGTCTTGGTGCTCGCCGGGTCTTTGCCGAGGAAGTTGTCGCCTTTCCAGTTTTTCGACGGCCTGATCGGCCTGGGAACGAACCCGCCGCCGCAGTTTGGGCAGACGTTACCCAGGACACGGTCAACGCAGGTTACGCAGAACGTGCATTCATAAGAGCAAATGCGCGCTTCGAGCGAGTCCGGCGGCAGGATCTTGTTGCAGTGTTCGCATGTCGGGCGCAGTTCCAGCATGGTGTTCCCCATCGGATGGCCAGACGCCAAGCTTAGCCGACGGCCGCGCGCGCAGCGAGCGGCAGGTCGGCTTGGAGCCCGCAGCTTTGCGCCGCCCTTGTGAGCGAGGATTCCGGTTGATACACTCAAACGCCGATTCCCAGGTCACGCCAACCGCGCGAGGAGACACGATGTTTCCGACAATCCGCTCCGCTGTTTTGCTGCCGCTTCTCTTCGTTCCCTTTTCCGCCCGATCTGGAGTGACCTGCGAGGACGTGCGCAAGGCTCTCGGCAATCACCTCACCGACGTGGCGTGCTTTCAGAGCACGGACCTCACCACCAGCAATCCGCTGACGACGCCGGCCAACAACTCGCTGCCGGGCTTGCCCGCCTTTGCTTTCACGCCCATCACTGATCGCAGCGTGATCGCCCCGAGCGCGGGCAAGCGCACCCCGATCAGCAAAACGGTGCCGGGCGTGCAGCTCAATGCGCGAATCGCGTCGGACCCGACCGGCCAGGCGCGGTTCCTCCTGCGGCTGCCGGACGACTGGAACGGCCGGCTGGTCGTTGCCGGCGCTTCCGGCACCCGCAGCGAGTTCAACGGCGATTTCGCCTGGAGCGACTACGTGGTGCAGCAGGGCTACGCCTACGCCTCGCAGAACAAGGGCGTGCTCAACCTGCAGTTGAGCACCTCGGTGGATCCGCTCGCGTGCCGGCTCAACCCGGCTTCCCCGGTGTTCGTGCATTTCTTCGACAACGATCCCGGCCAGCCTTTCACCCGCTGGGCGGAATTCATGATCGAGGCGGCGCAGCTCGCGCAGCACGGCGTGAAGGCGGGCTACGGCCGTTCGCCGCGCTTCACTTACGCGGTCGGCACCTCGAACGGCGGTTACCAGGTGCGCCGCGCAGTCGAGCTGGCGCCGCAGCTCTTCGACGGCGGCGTGGACTGGGAAGGCACCTTCGTCGACGAGCACGCGCCCAACCTGCTCACCGATTTGCCGCCGGCGATTCTCAACTTCCCTGACTATGTGGCTTCCAAGTTTGATTCCGCCAGCACCGCGGCCAAGAAAATCCGAGGCGCCGGCTACCCGCCCGACATCACCACGGAGAGCCTTTCGCTCTGGCAGAGTTATTCGAATTCGTTCTGGGAGGTGACACAATGCCAGTGGCAGAAGCGGCTCGATCCCACCTACGACACCTACGGAAGCGGCACGGGAACCTACAACTACGTGAGCCGCCTTTCGGTCTCGGACGTCGGCGCGCAGTTCGCCGCTTTCGCTACGACGGGGAAGATCCGGCGTCCCCTCGTCACCGTCGCCGGTACGATGGACGCATTGCTGCCGATCGACCATCACGCGCGCGCGTACGCACGCAAGGTCGCAGCCGCGTCAAAACACAAGCAGGATGAAGACGAGCGGAACGACGACCGCCGAGACGACGAACGGCCGGCGTATCGTCTGTACGAAATCCAGAACGGCAACCATATCGAAACGTTCCAGGACGCGTTCCCGCAGCTCGAGCTGATCGAGCCGCACGCGCAGAGCGCTTTCGACCTGCTCGTCAAACACGTCGAGCACGGCGTGCCGCTGCCTCCCGACCAGTGCGTTCCGCGCGGGAAGGGCCTCGCCGACCCGCCGGCGCAGCCGGGACATTGCGCGCGCCTGTTCGTCGGGCCCTGAGGCGACGTTATTCGACGCTGCGCGGCAGCCTGGCGCGCAGATCGCGCAGCTCCGCTTCGAGATCGCGGACGCGCTCGAGCATCGTCACCACCAAGGCAACGGCGTGCGGATCGAGGTCGAAGTCCTTGCGCAGGCGGCGCGCGCTGCGCGCGACGACCAACCGGTCCGCGCGGAAGGTCCACGCCCGCGCACCCGAGTCGACCGGCGCGAGCACTCCGTAATCCACGAGCTCGCGCAGCTCCGTCTCGGACAGGCCCGACAGCTCGCACAGCTCTTCGACCGAGAATTCGTAATGCTCGTGCAGCCACGTCGCCTGTTCGATTTTCACTTCGCATCCTCCTGCTCGAAATGTCCGCGCGGGTTGAAGGTCGAGACCCCGGCAAGCTCCTTGAACAGCGCGCGCTCGCGCTCGCTCGTCACGGTCGGCACGGCGATCTGGACGATCGCGAAGAGGTCGCCTTCCCCCGCATGCGGTTTGGGGAGACCGCGCCCGGCGAGCCGCAGTTGCCGGCCGGCGTGCGTTCCCGGCGGGACCTTGAGGCGCACCGATCCGCCCAGCGTCGGAACCTGCACGCTCGTGCCGAGCACGGCTTCCCATGGCGCGAGCGGCAGATCGAGGTAGAGATCGTGGCCGCTCACGCGAAAGAGCCGATGCGGATGCAACGCGATATTGAGATACAGGTCGCCGTCGCGTCCGCCGTTCGTGCCCTTGCCTCCCTTGCCGGGCAGGCGCAGGCGCTGGCCGTCGGTCGCGCCCCTGGGAATGCGCGCTTTGAAGGCGCGCCGCACGCGGTGCGGGAAACCGTCCTCGTCGTATTCGGGGACGGTCAGCTCGAGGTCCACCTCGGTGCCGCGGTAGGCGTCTTCGAGCGTGATGTGCGCCGTGACCTCGTAGTCCTGCCCGGGCATTCGAATCTTGGCGCCGCCCGGTCCGCCGCGGCGCATCCCGCCCGCCATGCCGGCAAACAGGTCACCCAGGTCGATGTCGTCGAAGGAGAACTGGCCTTCGCCGAATTGCCGTTCCCAGCCGGGAGGCGGCCGGAACTCCTGCCCGGGCGCGTGGCTGCCCAGCTGATCGTAGGCGGCGCGTTTTTCCGGATCCTTCAAGGTCTCATAGGCTTCGCCGAGCTCTTTGAACTTTTCCTCGGCGCCCGGCTCCTTGGAAACGTCCGGATGATACTTCCGGGCGAGCTTCCGGTACGCGCTCTTGATCTCTTCGGCGCTCGCCTTGCGGTCTACGCCCATCACGCCATAGTAGTCCTTGTATTTCATCTCGGCCGCTTCCGCCGGCCGGCTTTTCTCTAGCGCAGGCGTCCCTTGTTGGACTTGGGTTGAGGCGCCTGAAAAACGTAGCCCTTTTCTCTCGCGTCCGCCAGGCACCCCTCGTAATTCTTGTAAGCCCGATGCGATTCGGAAACGACCGTCCGGTCCGCGGAAATCTGCTGCCACCTCCAGGCGTGAGTGGGGTCGCTATAGAAACGCCAAATGATGTTCATCTGCAACAGTCCTCCCTGGTGCGATCGCGAGCGATTACAACGCCTTCAGATTCTCGGCCGAGGTCTTGCCGTTCTTGCCCGTGACCAGTTCGTATCCGACTTTCTGGCCTTCGTTCAAGGTCGGCAGCCCGGCTTTCTCCACGGCCGAGATGTGCACGAAGACGTCTTTCGAGCCGTCGTCCGCCTGAATGAATCCGAAGCCCTTCGATGCGTTGAACCACTTTACTTTTCCGGTTGGCACAAGACTCTCCTGACAAAGGAAATGGAATGAATACCCGCCCGGCCCTTGTCGGGTCCGGCGGTGGAAGATAGTTTAGTCCAATTCGCCGCCGCGGAACTGCCGGTGCGGCCGTCTGCCGCTATACTGCCTGCGCTAGGAAAAATCCCGGCGCACCGCGCCGCAACACCCCCTCGAGGAGGATGTCATGAAACGCCTGCTTTTTGGCCTGATGTTGCTTGCGGCGCCCGCACTCGCTCAGGACGCGGTGCCGCAGATTCCGTTCGACGGGTCGGACCCGCTCAAGCTGCCCCGGGACCTGCATCTCGGCGAAGTCACCGGGGTCGCGGTGAACTCGATGGGACACGTGCTCGTCCTGTCGCGCGGCAACACCACGGGCCCGGCCTACGCCGCCGCCGCGGCGCAGCTGCTCGAATTCGATCGCGAAGGAAAGTTCGTTCGGGAGATCGGCAAGAACCTCTATGCCTGGTCGTTCGCCCATACCGTCCGCGTGGACAGGGGCGACAATATCTGGGTCGCGGACAAGGGGTCGGACATGGTCGTGAAGTTCAATCCGCGCGGCCGCGTCCTGATGGTTTTCGGACGCAAGCAGGAAGCTTCCGACGAGGAAACCGGGCCGGTGAAGCATCCCAAGCCGCCGCTCCCGGCGGAGAACGGGCGCTTCAGGCAGGTGACCGACGTCGCCTTCGATCCCGCCGGCAACGCCTTCATCAGCGATGGTTATATTAATTCGCGCGTCGCCAAGGTGGACAGGAACGGCAATTGGATCAAGTCGTGGGGCGAGCGCGGCACCAAAGCCGGCGAATTCAATACGCCGCATTCGATCGCCGGGGACGCGAAGGGCAACATCTACGTCGCGGACCGCGGCAACCGGCGCATCCAGGTGTTCGACGGGGAAGGGGGCTTCCAGCGCGAGTTCACGATCGACGTGCCGTACGACTCGAAGGCGCGCCCGGCGATCGGCAACCTGCCCGATCTGGCGAAGATCGAGGCGGGCGGCGGGCCGAAGACTCAGATGCCCGGCTCGCCTTGGGCGCTGTGCATCACGCCCGGCCCGAAGCAGGTGCTCTACGCTTCCGACGCGTTCCCGGGCCGCGTATACAAGTTGAGCCTCGACGGAAAGGTTCTCGGCGTGCTCGGCGAATCCGGGAAGCAGCTGAAGCAGTTCGGCTGGATCCACGAGATCGCCTGCCCCTCGGAGAACCTGCTCTACGTTGCCGAGCTCCTCAACTGGCGCGTTCAGAAGCTGGTGCTGCATCCGAAGAAATAATGTGCCGGTCCTAGAACGACACCTCGAACCGAAGCAGAAACGCGAGCGCGTTCCTGATCGCCGGATCCGTGTTCGGGTGAACGATGTATTGCAGGTCCGGCTGCACGGCGACCGACTTCGAGATCTGGGCGAGATAACTCAGCTCGACCGCGGTTTCCGATCCTTGCGCCGGCGTGCCGAGCCGCTCCTGCTGCTCCATGTAGTGCGAGCCGTTGCGGGCGGAGGCGACGGCGATCCCGACCTCGTTCTGCGGTCCGGGGAAGAGGCCCAAGGCGACGAGCCCTGCGCCGGCATAGGACCCGAAGCGGTTCACGCGCGCGTCGCCGATGCCGAGCTGGAGGAAGGCCGCGATCCGCGGGCCGGATGGATCGGGCGAGCGCGTCAGCAGGCGGTCGACGAGCAGATATCCGCCGCTCGAGCCGCGATGCTGCACGGGCTCGCCGCTCGAGTCCATCGCGCTAAGGTCTTCGAAGGTCGCCGTGTAGCGCCAGAGGCCGATCGCGTACTTGTCGTCGTAAGGCGTCAGCTCCGAGAAGCGCCCGGTGCGCAGCCTCCGGTTCCTCGGCTCCGCGTTTCCCGGCCGCTCGAGATACGCAGCCTCCGAGACGACGAGCACGCCGTTGCCGTCGCGCGTCGCGGCGTTCTCCCCCGCGCGGTTGTAGGGCGTGCCGTTCAGCAGCGCAGCCCGGAGCACCAGCTCGGGCGTCGCCTTGTATTGGACGCGCGCGGCGAGCGCGGTGCCCGGGAAAACCGACGGTCCCGCGGGGCCGCTCTGCGAGAACTCCGGCCCCATGCCGAATGAGCTGTTCAGGAACAGCGCGGCCGAGTGCAGCCGGTAGAACTCGGCGTTCAGGTCGTAGCGGCCGCCGAGCAGCGAAAGGCGGTTCCCGAGAAAATTGTGCTGGAGCCACGCTTCGTCGAGCCGCGCGCCCCGTGGCCCGGTGATGCTGCTCACGCCCTGTGCGCCGCCGACGAAGTCATCGGGCTGACCGCCGTGGAGCCCCGTGCCGTAGAGGAAGCCCGTGGTGTCCGCCCAGCCGAACAGACGTTCGAAGTCGAACGCGGCCTGGAGCTGCAAGCTGCCGTGGTAGGTCGAGCCGCGCTTCGCGCCCCCCGACAGATCGGAGACCGATTCGCCGTCGTAGGTCGCGCTCGCGTTCACCCCCTGCATCGGCCGCTCGACCTTGGTGGGGTCGGGGCTCTGAGCGCGAGCGGGCGCGCAAAGCCAGGCGAGGACGAGGGCGACGACCCACGCAGCGATCCGCCGTTGCGAGCCCACGCTTCTCCTACGATTCGCGATCCGCGAGCCAGTGCTTCGATTTCACCTCGTACCCCGCAATCAGGTACTGCTTCGCCCGCCGTTGAATCTCCCGGTCGGCGACGCTGACGCGCTCGTGTTGCCGCAGGTGCTCGATCCACGATTCGTCCATGAATATCTCCACGAATTGCGCGGGATCGGCGGACTCGTGATAGAGCTCCCAGTAATAGGCGCCGTTGCGCCGCCGCATTTCGCCCACTTCCTGCATCGCCGCGACGAACTCGGCGCGCTTGGCGGGGTCGACCCTGTACTCGATCGTCACCATGACCGGGCCGCTCTCGAGCTCCGGATTCTCGGCGAGCACCGGTGGCGCCCAGGCCATCGACGGCGTGAAGTCGAGCATCTGGTGATGGCCGAGCTTGAATCTCCAGGTCAATGCGACGGCGGCCACCATTCCTGCCGCGGCCGCCGTCAAGGCGGATGGAATCCCGATCGCCGTCGCGACCTGCCCCCACAGAACGCTGCCGAGCCCCATCCCGCCCATGAACACGACGATGAATGCGGCGAGCCCCCGGGCGCGCACCCATTCGGGCAACGTCAACTGGGCGGAGACTTGCAGCGCCGAGAGAATCGAGATCCAGGCGGCGCCCGTGGCGAGCATCGCCGCCATGAGGAGCGCGAGGTTTTGCACGTGCGCGAGGGCCAGGGCGGCCAGAGCGTACAGCGCGCTTGCGCCCGCAACGAGCGCGTCGCGCGAGACCTTCGTGCGTACCCGCGGCAGGACCATGGCGCCGGCGATCGCACCGATGCCGATGCACGTCAGCAGGACGCCGTAGACCTCCGGGCCGCGTCCTAGCTCCTTGCGCACGATCAAAGGAAAAAGCGACCACGTCGCGCTTGCGAACAAAAAGAATCCGACGCCGCGAATGAGCACGCCCTGCAACGCGCGCGTGTGCGTGATGAAGCGCATGCCCACCCGAATGGCGCTCACGAAGCGTTCCGCGGGCAGCGCGCTCTTGCGGCGCTCGTGCCGCCAACCGTACAGCACCACGAGAACGCCGATGCACGAAAGGGCGTTCAGCGCGAACACCAGCCACGCGCCCACTGCGGCGACGAGAACGCCCGCGATCGCCGGCCCGATGGCGCGCGAGACGTTGATGGCGATGCTGTTCAGCGCGATGGCCGACTGCAGGTCGTCCCTGGGGACGAGCTCCGGGACGACCGCCGCCCAGGCCGGCATCGCGAGCGCCGTGCCGACGGCGACCGCGAAGGTAAAACTCAAAAGCGCCCAGGGGGTCGTCAGTTCGAGCCACGTCAACATCGCCAGCGCGGAGATGACGAAGAGGAAGTAGATCTGGACGCCGATCAGCAGGCGCCGGCGGTCGACGATGTCGGCGAGAGCGCCCGCGGGCATCGCGAGCAGCATCACGGGAAGGCTGTCCGCGGCCTCCACGAGCGCCACCATCAACGGCGACGAGGAAAGCGAAGTCATCAGCCAACCGGCGCCGACGTCGTGCATCCAGGTGCCGAGGTTGGAGACGATAGACGCAATCCAGAGGTTGCGAAACAGGGTGTTTCGCAGCGGGCTCCACGG
>Ga0209131_1001528_pt1 | contig 16045 bp, 15 predicted proteins | sample GraSoi_2013_40cm_FD_185826 | JGI IMG/M metagenome (GOLD analysis project Ga0209131, IMG submission 185826) | Grasslands soil microbial communities from the Angelo Coastal Reserve, California, USA - Sample 9_17_2013_40cm (SPAdes) (version 2) | ecosystem: Environmental > Terrestrial > Soil >...
CGCTCCGCGGAGGCCGGTTTGACCAGGAAACCTGGCTGGCCTCGTTCGAACAAGTGCTTCAGTCCGGGCCTGCGGCAGGGTACGCACAGACAAGGTTCCTGGCGCACATGGAATGGGCGCTCGTCGACTTACCAGGCGTCGAAGACCTGATCGAGTTCGAGACGCGGGTCAACTACGTGGTTCCCAAGTACGACGATATAGTGATCTGCGCGTATGATCTGTCGAAATTTGGCGCGAGCGTGGTGATGGACGCCTTGCGGACGCATCCCGCCGTGATTGTCGGTGGGTTACTGCAGGAGAACCCGTTCTTCGTGCCACCGGACCAGTTCCTCCTCGAGATAAAGAATCGACGGCCGCTTCGCAGGAGCGCAAGCGCGGCGAACTAAATGCCCATAGACCCAGATCTGAGATCCCGTTTGTTTGTCTACTATGCGTGTGAGGTGATATATGGAAACCAAAAATCATTCCGTGCAGTTTGCCGGAGGCAATCTCGCCGGGCAACGTCACATTTGCGCTTTCTTCAACAGCATCGACGAGGAGCACAGGGTGCTTCGCTCGTTCATCAAAGATGGCCTCGAGCGGGGGGAAAAAGCTTTCCATATCGTTGACCCCGAGCTACGGGAAGAACATCTTAAACTCCTCGCCGAAGCAGGTATCAATGTGCAAGAGACGATGGACACCGGCCAATTGGAGGTGCGGCGTTGGCAGGATGCTTACCTGCGCGGGGACCACTTTGACCAGAATGCGATGTTGGCATTGATCGAAGAGGTTCTCCAATCGGCCGATACGGCCGGGTACCCGCTCACCAGACTGGTGGCCCACATGGAATGGGCGCTGCTCGACAAACCCGGCGTCGATAACCTGGTGGAATACGAGACACGCCTCAACTATGTGCTTCCCAAGTACGATGATGCAGTGGTGTGTACGTACGATCTGTCGAAATTTGGCGCAAGCGTGACAATGGACATCCTGCGCACGCACCCGGTGGTGATCATCGGCGGGGTGCTGCAGGAGAACCCGTTCTTCGTGCCACCGGATCAGTTCCTCCTCGAGATAAAGGAGCGACGGCCGCTTCGCAGGAGCGCAGGCACGGCAAACTAAATGCCCATAGACCCAGATCTGAGATCCCGCAGATGGGCCAAGCAGACTGGTGCGCGACCAACTGGTACGTGCACTTTTGCGACGAGGAGGAAGACGTTCGGAAGAGAATCGCGCGCTTCCGGGAGGATCACCCGCTTCGATATATCGCTAGCGTGCAGTGCCATGGGGGCACATAGAATGAAATGTGCGAGGTGCAGATGGTTTCGATGCCGACTATGAAATCTGAGTTCAATTAATGTAATGAGGTGATATATGGAAACCAAGAATCACTCCGTGCAGTTTGCCGGAGGCAATCTCGCCGGGCAACGTCATATTTGCGCTTTCTTCAACAGCATCGACGAGGAGCACAGGGTGCTTCGCTCGTTCTTCAAAGATGGCTTCGACCGGGGCGAAAAGGCTACTCACATCGTGGATCCTGAAAAACGGGAAGAGCATCTGAAGCGGCTCGCGGAAGCGGGTATCAATGTCCGGCAGGCGATGGACACGGGGCAGCTCGAGTTGCGGCCATGGCGGGAAGCTTACCTCCGCGGAGATCGGTTCGACCAGGATGCCGCGGTGGCTTTAATCGAAGAAATACTCCAGTCGGGCGCAGCGGCCGGCTACGCGCTCACCAGGCTGGTGGGACATATGGAATGGGCACTGCTCGATAAACCAGGCGTGAACAATTTGGTGGAATATGAGACACGCCTCAATTATGTTCTTCCCAGGTACAAGGATCCGGTGATCTGCACCTACGACCTGTCGAAATTTCCAGCCAGCCTGGTGATGGATATCATGCGGACGCACCCGGTCGTAATTATCGGCGGCATCCTTCAGGAGAATCCGTTCTTCGTTCCTCCCGATCAGTTTCTCCTCGAGTTGCAAGAGCGACGGTCGGTTCGCAAGAGTGCAGGCATGTCGAACTAAATGCCCACAGAACCGCATACTGAGAGTGTCGCGCTGCGAACAGCGCTCCGAGAACTGGTGGCACTTTCGACAATCCCGGCGGCGTGGGTGGGAAGAGAACCGCCTATCATTGCCGCCGGGCTCGCCGATGTGCTGGTCGGATCGCTGCAACTGGATTTCGCCTTTGTGCGTTTGTGCGACCCCAAAGGGGGCGGCGCGATTGAAGTGATGCGGGGTTACGCATGGAAAGCATTCCCCGAATGGCTGCAAACTCACCCGGGCGTCGTCGGCCCGTTTTCGTGTAAGGAAATCGTTGCCGACCTTGGCGGCGCGGAGCAATGCCGCGGTGTTGTCATTCCCATTGGCGTCAATGCCGAGGCTGGCCTGGTCGCTGCGGCGTGCAATCGCAAGGACTTTCCCAGCGAGATTGACCAATTGCTGCTTTCCGTGGCGGGGAATCACGCCGCCGCAGCGTTTCAGAACGCGCGCCTGCGCCACGAACTCGACGCGAAAGTGGCGGAACTCCGTCAAGCCCGCGACGAACTCGAGATGAAGGTGGCGGAACGGACTGCTGATTTGCAGCGGAGCGAGGCCAATCTAGCTGAAGCGCAGAGGCTGAGCCACTGCGGCAGTTTCGCCGTGAATGTCTTCAGAGAGGGAATCTACTGGTCCGAGGAAACCTATCGGATCTTTGAGTGCGATCCGGCGAACGAACCCACACTGGAGTTCATACTGGAACGAACGCATCCCGAAGACAGAGCCCTCGTCCAGCAAGTCAGCAATCAGGCGCAACAGGAGCGGAGGCATTTTCATTTAGAACATCGACTGTTGATGCCCAACGGGTCAATCAAACATATCGAGGTTGTGGCCCATGCGGTAGAAGGACACGAATCGGGCAATGTCGGATTTGTTGGCGCTGTGCTGGACGTTACCGAGCGCAAGCAAGCCGAGCAGAAATTCCGTGGGCTTCTGGAATCCGCTCCGGATGCGATGATAGTGATGAGCCGGCAGGGCAAGATCGTCTTGGTCAATGCACAGGTGGAGAAGCTGTTTGGGTATCAGCGGGAAGAACTCTTGGGACGGGAGATTGAGATCTTGGTGCCAGAACGGTTTAGGGGCAGACACCCCGAACACCGCACGGGGTTCTTCGCCCAGCCTCGGGTGCGGCCGATGGGTGCGGATCTGGAGCTGTACGGACGGCGGAAAGACGGTACGGAGTTTCCCGTGGAGATCAGTCTCAGTCCGCTGGAGACGGAGGAGGGCACGCTTGTCTCCGGTGCCGTCCGCGACATCACCGAGCGCAAGCGCGCAGAGGAGGCGCTGCGCAGGAGCGAGGCCTACTTAGCGGAAGGACAAAGGCTCACCCATACAGGTAGTTGGGCGTGCAATATCGCTACCCGAGAGATCCTTCACTCCTCCGAGGAACACTCCCGCTTGTATGGCTTCGATGCGGAGAGGGGGATACCTTCATTCCAAGAAATGGCACAGCGTATTCATCCAGAAGATCGAGACCGCCTCGTTGAAATCGCCGAGGGAGCAAGCTGCGAGGGAAAGGATTTCGAGGCGCATTTCCGAGCCGTTCTTCCAGACGGCACGACGAAATACGTGCATGGTGTAGGCCATCCTGTTTTCAACGCGTCCGGCGACGTTGTTGAATACGTGGGTATCCTGATGGACGTGACCGAACGCATGCGGGCGGATGAAGAGCGCGAGAGATTGCGCCAGGTACAGGCTGATCTTGCGCACTTAAGCCGGGTGACGACGATGGGCGAGCTGACTGCTTCGCTGGCGCACGAGATCAGGCAGCCGATTTCCGCAGCAGTAACAAACGCTAAAACCTGCCTGCGATGGCTTGGTCGCGATGACCCCGATGTGGCAGAGGCGCGCGAAGCCGCATCGAGACTCGTTAAAGACGTAACGCGCGCGGCTGACATCATTAGCAGAATCAGCTTGCTGTTCAAGAAGGGCCCGCTGCAGCGGGAGCTGGTTGATGTAAATGAACTCATTCAAGAAATGATTGTCCTGCTGCGCAGCGAGGCGAACCGCTACTCGATCTCCATCCGCACCGAGCTTGCCGAGGATCTTCCCAAGGTCATGGTAGACCGTGTGCAACTCCAGCAGGTTTTCATGAACCTCATGCTCAATGGCATCGATGCCATGAAGGAAACTAGTGGCGGAAGTGAGCTTACCATCAAGTCGGAAGCCGGCGATGGTCAGCTGCTGATCTCGGTCAGCGATACCGGCGTGGGATTGCCCTCGGAGCAGGCCGACCAGATCTTCAGGGCATTCTTTACGACCAAGGATAACGGGACTGGTATGGGGCTGCCCATCAGTCGGTCGATCATTGAGTCGCATGGCGGCCGCTTGTGGGCCGCCGCTGCCTCCGGGCGGGGTGCCACTTTTCAGTTCACCCTGCCCGCGACGGTCGCGGCCCACGCATAACCTCCTGACACAGTACTGAATGGGGAAAATCGCCGCCGATTGCTGGGCTGGCTCGTCGAACCCCTACGGTACGAATAAACGTCGCGAATCTTCCCCGCTTGTCAGCTCGAACCATCCTGCATAGACTCCTCCAGAAGCACCCAACCTCATTCGAGCGGCCAGGCCGATGAATCAAGAAGACTTTCAATCCGGCGGCGAACGCTTTCCCCTCACGCGCCGCTCCGTCATCGAAGCCGTACGCAGTATTGATGCCGAGGAACGGGAGCGTGCCCTGGAAGCGCTGTGCGCAGCGTACTGGAAGCCCGTGTATAAGTACGTGCGCTTAAGATGGAACCGGCCCGCCGACGTGACGCAAGATCTCACTCAGGGATTCTTCGTGGAATTGCTGGAACGCGAATTGCTCGAAAAGTTTGATTCGAAGAAAAGCCGTCTACGGACCTATCTGCGCCTCTGCGTGGACAGCTTTGTGATGAACGAAGACAAGTCCGGAAGACGGCAGAAGCGTGGCGGAACTGTGCCGCACATCGCGCTGGATTTTGCCGGCGCGGAAGAGGAACTCGGTGCGACAGTGATGGATCCCGCCGCAATTCCTTCGCCCGAATCGCTCGAGGAGTTTTTCGAAAAGGAGTGGGTGCGAAGTCTTTTCGCCTTGGCCGTCGAGGATTTGCGTGAATTGTGCGTGGCCCGTGAGCGGGAAAGAACCTTTCGCCTGTTCGAGTCGTACGAGCTCGACGGCAACAAACAAATCACTTACGAGCAGCTTTCGAAAGAGTTTGGAATTCCCGTGACCGACGTGACCAATGCGCTGGCGTGGGCGCGCCGCGAGTTTCGAAAGATCGCTCTCGAACGTTTGCGCGAACTCTGCGCCACCGAGGAAGAATTCCGGCGCGAAGCGCGCGCCGTTTTTGGCTGGGATTCGAAATGAGATTCCTTTCGAACGCCGCACTCGAAAGATTGCGCGACGGCGCGGAGGCGCCCGATCTCGCCGGCACGCGCTACCGTTTGCTCGAACGCATTGCGCGCGGCGGTATGGGAATTGTGTACGCCGCGGAAGACGAAAATCTCCAGCGTCGCGTGGCGCTGAAAGTGCTCGATGTCCCGGGCACGGATGGCGATCTCGCCAACCGGCTGCTCCGCGAAGCGCGCGTGCTGGCCGCTCTCGAGCATCCGGGCATCGTGCCTGTGCACGATGTGGGAACACTCGCGGATGGCCGCGTTTTTTACACCATGAAATTCGTGGAGGGGAAACGCCTCGACAAGTTCATCGAGTCGGTCGCGTCCGTGCCGGACCGCTTGCGGCTTTTTCTGCGTGTTTGCGATGCCGTTGCGTTCGCGCACGCGCGCGGCGTGCTGCACCGCGATTTGAAACCCGCAAATATCATGGTCGGACCGTTCGGCGAAGTTTTGGTGATGGACTGGGGCCTCGCCAAAATTCTGCGCGAACGTGCCACGCTTGATTCACAGGCGATGGATCGGGACGCAACGATTTTTGAAAAACCGAAGCACGGGGCCGATTCGAATGACGCGTCGCAGAGTTCCGCGGTGACGGCGCACGGCACGGTGATGGGCACGCCGGGCTACATGTCGCCGGAACAGGCGCGCGGCGATGTGGAACATTTGGACGCGCGCACCGACATCTATTCGCTCGGTGCCATGCTGCGATTCCTGCTCTCCGGCCAGCCAGAAGTAGCTCCCCTTTCGAATGCGCCCCGTCTCGACAAATCGCTGCTGGCCATTTGCGCGAAGGCGACGGCGGCATCTCCGGCGGACCGCTACTCCAATGTCCAGGAGCTCGCGCTGGATGTTTCGAGGTACCTGGACGGGCTCGCGGTCGCTGCCCACCGGGAAAGTTTTTTTGAGAAGGCCGGACGGTTTTACCGGCGCTACCGCTTCTTTATCTTGTTGATTGCAGCGTATTTGGTGATGCGGGTAGCGATCTTGCTTTTTATGCACAGATAGGCTTAAAGGAATTCGCGGATTCGTTGTAAAGAACACCAGAGAGACAAATCGCGACGGAGGAATGTGATGAACAAAGTGCTGCTGGGACTTCTGCTCGGAGCCGTGTTGGGTGCGATCGACGGGGCGACAGCGTGGTTCACCCCGGCGGTGCGAGTCCAGCTCGCGGGTATCATTGTCGGGTCCACCGTCAAGGGGCTCATAGCTGGCGTTGCTGCGGGCATTTTTGCTCGAAAGGTGAATTCCGTACCTTTGGGAATCCTGTTTGGTGTGGCGGTTGGCTTCGTACTGGCTTTCCTGGTTGCGTACATGCAGCACGGCTACTATTTCGAGATCATCCTGCCCGGCAGCATCGTCGGATTGATCGTGGGCTACGCCACGCAGAAGTACGGAGCCGCTCCCGCAGCAACCGCAGCGACGCGGTGAACTTGGATTTCGAGTTTTTTCTAGCGTCAAAGTATTTCTAAGAAAAGTCTTGTGTCCAAGCATCTCTGGAAAGGAGATCGAATCATGAGAAGGTTGGTTAAAATTCTGAGTGTGTTGATGTTGAGCCTGGGCATCATGCCAGTGCGAGCGAATGCAGGACCCAGTGGCGCAGAAGCGTTCGAGAAGCTGAAGACGCTGGTGGGGCACTGGGAGACGGACAAGACCAATCCGGCCAAGGCGTCTCTGGACCTGGAGTTGACGTCTGGGGGGACGGCGGTGCTGGAAAAGTTCCACATGGTGGAGAACGGCAAGCCGGTGGAAATGACCACGCTGTATTACCTGGATGACGACCAGGTGAAGCTAACGCACTACTGTATGGCTGGCAACCAGCCGACGATGCGCGGAACGTATGCGCCGGAGACGAAGACGATTACGTTTGACCTTGTGAGCATCTCGAACCTGAAGAGCGCCGATGATGGGCACATGCATCACGCGGTGTACACGTTTATCGACAACGATCATTTCAAGACGACCTGGACATTCCGCAAAGAACAGAAAGACGCTTTTACGGAAGATGTGACGTACGTCCGGACGAAGTAGGAAGCGAGCGTTTCGTTTTCCGGCGCGCTGAAATTACGCCGGGTGATGGATCGAAACAGCGGCAGCTGGGCTGCCGCACTCCAAAGGGCAGGCCGGCGAATAGCCTGCCTTTTGTGTTTGTGACGCATGTACAATAACGCGCATCGAAGCGGCAGGAGCGATGCGATGGGATTTGCAGCGTTTGCCGGACACAAGTATCTGAACCTCGAAACGTTCAAGAAAAGCGGCGAGGGCGTGAAGACGCCGGTGTGGTTTGCGGCGGATCCGTCGGCGAGTCTCGATTCGAACGACGCGAAGCTGTACGTGTACACGATCGGCGTCTCGGGAAAAGTGAAACGCATCCGCAACAATCCGCGAGTGAAAATCGCCCCATGCGACATGCGCGGCAGAGTGCTTGGCGAATGGGTGGAAGCGCGTGTGGCGATCGTCACGAGTGAAGAGGCTGCCCGCGGAATGCGGTTGCTCAACAAGAAGTATTTCCCGTGGAAACAGATGCTCGACTTTTTCGCGATGTTCCGCCGGCGCGAAAGAACTGTCTTCGCGATCCGGCCAGTGTGAACAATCAGCTAGTCCATCGATCCTCGCCACCATTTCACACAAAGAGCTGGAACGGCGTTACCGGGGCCAGAGCCAGCCAAAGGTGCCGGCCACCAGCAAGCTGTAGATGAAGCCGTCGAAGGCTTCCTTCAGGACCACACTCCAAGGCAGGCCTTTCCAGATGCCGTTGACCAAGGGTCCCAGAGCGAAGGTAAGGAACGCAGCGGTGCCGGCGACGCGAAAAACCGCCAGATAGTGCACACCGGGCGCAACCGTGTGTCCCGTGAGATACGCAACGAACAAGCCGATGAGCAGGCAATACACGAACCACATACCCAGGAACTTCGGCATGGCGACTGGACCGCTAGGAAACACGGTTAGCAAACCCACTGGTCCCTGCTTGAATTTTTCCTGCACCGCGGGCGACTTCATGTCCTTATGGCTGCAAAACGGGAAATGATAGAGACCCGGCTTCAAACCAGCCGCTCGTAGAGTGGGAAGAAGCTTTTCCTCTTCGGGAAGCTGCTGGTAGTCGCTGCGGTGATACGGCAGCACCATGTGGATGATGGAGCTGGCCACAAACACGATGACGGCCGAGAGCAGGATGGGGAGCAAGAGAGCAGTGAGTGGAACCATGCGCAGCCTCCTTGAAAGCAAAGTTGAATGCAGGAATTTAGGCGCGAGGCTACCGTCAAATGGGGTCAGCGGTCAAGAGTCTAATTCCACGCGAGAGGGGCCCTTCGCCAAGCTCTGCGTAAACTAGGCCCCCCGCTGCACAAATCAACGGGCGGTCGTCGCGACTGGCTGGGGCTTGCGCGCGAGGGCGCGCAATGAATCATCGTAAGGAGCGCGGGCGACCCCGCGTTCGGTAAAGATGGCCGCGATGTAGCGGGCAGGGGTGACGTCGAATGCGGGATGGGCGGCATGAACGTCTGGGGCGATGCGGACGCCCTGAAGATGCGTGACTTCGGCGGCGGAACGCTCTTCGATGGGGATGCTGTCGCCATCGGGGATGGCGAGATCGAAGGTGGAAACCGGCGCGGCGATATAGAAGGGAACGTTGTTTTCTTTGGCCAGAACGGCGATCTGGTAAGTGCCGATCTTGTTGGCGGTGTCGCCGTTGGCGGCGATGCGGTCGGCGCCGGTGACGATGGCGCCAACTTTTCCGGTCTTCAGGAAGTGACCCACCATATTGTCCGTGATGAGCGTGAGCGGGATGCCGCCTTTGTGAAGTTCCCAGGCAGTGAGGCGGGCGCCTTGAAGATACGGGCGCGTTTCCGGCACAAGGACGTGGATCTTTTTGCCCTGTTCGAACGCGACGCGGATGACGCCAAGCGCGCTGCCGATGCCGCCGGTAGCGAGCGCGCCGGCGTTGCATTGCGTCATGACCTGGCCTTCCCTGGGCATGAATTCCGCGCCGAAGTGGCCGATGGCTTCGTCGGTGGCGCGCTTTTCGAGATGAACCTGTTGGGCTTCCTCGACCATCCCCTCCCTGATTTTGCCCAGATCCGAAGTCTCGGCCGTCAATTCTGCAAACCGGCGCCTCATGCGCTCAAGGGCCCAGAAGAGATCGACGGCGGTGGGGCGGGTTTTTGCGAGCGTGCCGCAGATCTCCGTGAATTCAACGTGGAGAGCTTCGATGGATGTCGCGGGAGAATGCAGAACGCCGAGGGCGGCACCCATCGCAGCGGCGACGCCGATGGCCGGAGCGCCACGGATGACCATTTCGCGGATGGCTTTGGCGACTTCGCGGTAGTCGGTGTAGGTGTAAGAGATTTCCTCGGCGGGAAGGCGCCGCTGATCGAGCATGATGACGCCGCGATCGGTCCATGTGATGGGTTGGGCTACGTACATGCGATTTGATTCCTTGACGCCATTTCGCGACATCGTGCCGAGAAGGAGCGCAGCATGCTGCGCGCCTGCAAGATCACTCAGGGTTGCCTATTTATTCTAGCGAACGTGGACGCAGAAGACGAATCGGCTCAGTGGCCGGGAGACATATGCGTAAAACCCTTGGTGGCAATGATGGAAGTGAAGGCAATCATGGAATTGTAGCCGAGGTGAAGAAGGAAACTCGCGACCACGGTGCCCGTCCAAGCACGGGCGAAGGTAAGAATAACTCCGACGAGAGTGAGCAGGCTGACGAGGCCCCAGGTCCAGCCGAGCTGCGCGCCGTGCATGAGGCCGAACAAGATTCCGGTGATGATGATTCCGGCGAAGGTGCCGAACCGGACGGAGCGAATCGGATCGGCGCCGGCCTTTTGGGCGAGGCTGGAAAATTTACTGGCAAAGAGTGGATAAAGATAACCGCGGAAAACGGTTTCTTCGACCAGCGGAGCGACGAAGACAGCCATGGCCAGGAGCAACATGGCGCCGCTGGGGCTCTTGAAGAGTTCCTGGATGGGAACGTGTTCCACGTTCTTGACGCGCGAGCTGGCGATGGCCACGAAAATGGCAAGGCCGCCGCCGGACAAGAAATACATCCACGGGTTGCCTTTGCCTGTGGCGGGATCGGCGCTGAGTCTTTTCCAGCCGAGAGAACGCCAAAAGGGCAAGCCGCGCAAGACGGCCAGCGTCACGTAGAGAAAAAGGAAGAGCAAGGCGTACCAAAGAACGTTGGTGCCGACCAGGAATTGCGGCTTGGATTCGATCATCTGCTGCAGTTGTTTCTGCGTGAGATGTTTGTTGGCGGAGAGCAGCAAGACGGCGCCGATTTGAACGATGAGCAGGCTGGCGAAGCCGAAAACCACGAAGACAACAAGATGGGGCCATGACCACGAGATGCGCAGGTCTTCGGGCAGACTGAGTGCTTGAGGATAGGCAGGACCTAGCTCCACGTAGGAAGGGACCGGATCGCTCGCGAGCGGAGAAGTGGAGGGTGACGGAGACGATTGGTCAGCGGAGGAGTCCGAGGGAAAATAGGGATCCGGCGGTTTCAAAGGATTGTCGTCGAAGAAGGTCATCGTTTCCTTGATGGCACTTTTTTCGGCCAGCCGGCGGCCAGCGCGGCAGCGACGAGCGGCAAGAGCAGCTCGTGGTGGCCGGTGATGGCGTAGCCGTGCGATGCAGGTCCGCTGCGGCCGGGGGCGGACGCGGTGGGGCGCTTTACTACATTCTGTAATGCACGGTAGTGCTGAATAAAGTCGAAGTTGGCGGTGGTGATGGGGCGGAGCGGGACGCCGAGATTACGAACGACGGAAACGGCTTTGAGAAAAACTTCGGGCAGAAGAACGGCCGAGCCCCAATTGAGATAGACGCCGCCCGGATGCATCTGCTCGACGAGAGCGCAGAAGAGGCGGAAATCGAGGTGCGTGGCGGCGCCGAGGGCCGCACCGTCAGCGGCGCCATGCATGTGCGGAATGTCCGTGCCGATGGCGAGATGGATGGTCACGGGGATTTGATGCTTGTAGGCAGCTACGAGGACGCTGGAATCCGCGTGTTTGACTTCGATGATGCCGCTCGAGAGAAACTGCCCGGCGGCTTCGCCGTAGCCGATTCGAATGCGATGCGAAAGTTTAGCGAATTCGTTGATGTACTGGCCGGTTTCGGCGGCCATGCCGAATTGGCCTTCACCGAGGCCTGCTTCGACGTCTTCGGAGGTGTTGCCGGCCAGGGCGATTTCGAAATCGTGGATGAGCGCCGCTCCGTTCATGGCGATTCCGGAGACGAAGCCGCGTTTCATCAGATCGATCAGGACGGGACCGAGGCCGACTTTGATGACGTGGCCGCCGATGCCCCAGAGGATGGCTTTGCGCTGTTTGCACGCGCTGTGAATGGCTCTGAGAAGATGGCGGAGATTTTCGGCGGCGAGGATGTTGGGAAGCGAATCGAGAAATTTTGTGAGCGAGGCGTTCGCGGCGGGGGGCTTCGCAAAGTCGCGTACGCTGACTTTGCTCTTGCGCGAGGCAAGCGTATAGGTGTGGACCGCGCCGAGCGTGATCGGATGGATGGAGTAGATGCTCATCGAGACGGGGATACTCTAACGCGCAAAGGGCACAATACCAAGCACGAGTGAAATAGCCGAGATGGGGCGGTGCCGGCCCCTGCAAGGAGGCGAGATTACAGCAATGCGGCTACTTCGCGTTGCCATCGTAGTGACCGTTGTTGGAAATGTTGAGGACGCGCGCGAGGGCCTGGCCGGTGTAGGACTTTTTCGTGCGGGCGACGAGTTCGGGCGGGCCTTGGGCGACGATGCGGCCGCCGCCTTCGCCGCCTTCGGGGCCGAGGTCGATGATCCAGTCGGCCTGCTTGATGACGTCGAGATGGTGCTCGATGATGAGCACGGTGTTGCCGAGATCGACGAGGCGTTGCAAGACGTCGAGGAGTTTTCGAACATCGTCGAAATGGAGGCCGGTGGTGGGCTCGTCGAGGATGTAGATCGTGCGGCCGGTCTGGCGCTTGGAAAGTTCGCGGGCCAGTTTGATGCGCTGAGCTTCGCCGCCGGAAAGAGTTGTGGCGGACTGGCCGAGCGTGACGTAGCCGAGGCCGACTTCGACGAGAGTTGCGAGCTTCTGCTGGATTTGCGGAATGTTTTCGAGGAGTTTCAGCGCGTCGGACGAAGGCAAGTTCAAAACATCGCTGATGGAGTGGCCCTTATAGCGGACGGCGAGCGTTTCTGAATTGTAGCGGCGGCCACGACAAACTTCGCACATCACGTAAACGTCGGGAAGAAAATTCATTTCGATGCGGCGGAGGCCATCCCCCTGGCAGGCTTCGCAGCGGCCGCCCTTGACGTTGAAACTGAAGCGGCCGGGGCGGTAGCCGCGCTCGCGCGATTCCGGAAGCATGGCAAAGAGATCGCGGATGGGAGCGAAGACGCCGGTGTAAGTAGCAGGATTCGAGCGCGGCGTGCGGCCGATGGGTGCCTGATCGATTTCGATGACTTTGTCGATGTGCTCGGAGCCGATAATTTCGCGGTGCGCGGCGGGCGCTTCGGAAGAGCGATAGAGTTTCTGCGCGAGCGCGCGATAAAGAATGTCGTTGACGAGCGTGGACTTGCCGGAGCCGGAGACGCCAGTGACGACGGTGAGCAGACCGAGGGGCAGCGTGATGTCAACATCCTTGAGATTGTTGGCGCTGGCGCCGAGAATTTGTATCGCTTTGCCGTTGGGGCTGCGGCGCTTTTCGGGAACGAGTATCTTGGCGGCGCCGCTGAGGTATTGACCGGTGAGGGACGCGGGGGTGGCTTCGATTTGTGCCGGATTGCCCTGGGCGACGAGGTAGCCGCCGGCGTTGCCGGCGCCGGGGCCGAGGTCCACAACGAAATCGGCGCGGCGGATGGTGTCTTCGTCGTGTTCGACGACGAGGACGGTGTTGCCGAGATTGCGAAGCTGTTCGAGCGAGCCGAGAAGGCGGGCGTTGTCTCGCGCGTGCAGGCCGATGCTGGGCTCGTCGAGAACATAGAGAACGCCGCGGAGGCGCGAGCCGATTTGCGTGGCGAGGCGGATGCGCTGGGCTTCGCCACCGGAAAGCGTGGCGGCCGAGCGATCCAGGCTGAGATAGCCGAGGCCGACGGCGAGCAAAAAATCGATGCGTTCGGAGACTTCTTCCAGCGGGCGCGCGGCGATTTCTTTTTGGCGCTCGGTGAGCTGCCCGAGAATTTTGTCAACCGCGGGTCGCCCGGCGCTGAGCGAGAGCGCGGTAAAATCGGCGATAGACAAGCCGCCGAGCTTGACCGCCAGCGATTCGGGGCGCAGGCGCTTGCCATGGCATGTGCCGCAGAGCGTGGCGGACATGTATTGCGTTATCCACTCGCGATAGCTATCGGAGTTGGACTCTTCGAAATTTCTTTCCAGAAACTTCAGGATTCCCGGGAAACGAAAACCTTTGTCGGTTTTGGATTTCTTACCGGCCGATCCGTTCTCTCCAGAGCGAGCGTTGGACGGCGGGTAGCCGTACAAGAGCATGTTCTGGATGCGCGCGGGAAATTTTTCAAACGGCGTTTCGAGATCGAAGCCGTGCGCGTAAGCTCCGAGTTCTAGTGTGCGCTTGAGAATCGCCGAGCCGGAGCCTGGGCCGAGGCCGCCATCGAAGAGCGGGCGGGTCCAGTCGGTGATGATCTTTGAGGGATCGAAATCGTATTTGGAGCCGAGGCCGTTGCACGCCGGGCAAGCGCCGTAGGGAGAATTGAAACTGAACGAGCGCGGCTCGAGTTGCGGAACGGAGATGCCGCAATCGGGGCAAGCGAGTTTCTCGGAAAAAGTGTGCTCCTTGCCTCCGACGATGGCGACGGTGACGAGGCCGCTGGCCAATTTGAGCGCGGTGGCGATGGATTGTTCGAGGCGCGCGGCGATGCCTTGCTTGACGAGCAGGCGGTCGATGACGATTTCGATGGTGTGGTTCTTGCGCTTGTCGATGACTGGAAGCTCATCAAGCTGGTAAAGCTCGCCGTTGATGCGCACGCGGACGTAGCCATCCTGCGCGAATTTTTCGAGTTCCTTGCGAAAAGCACCCTTACGGCCGCGGACGATGGGCGCCAGGATCATGACGCGCTCGTCCGGCTTGCAGATTTCACCGTGCAGAATGGACTGGACGATCTGCTCGCTGGACTGGCGCGTGATGGGCTTGCCGCAGTTCGGGCAATGCGGGACGCCAACAGTGGCATAGATCACGCGGAGATAATCGTAAATTTCCGTGATGGTGCCAACGGTGGAGCGCGGCGAGCGCGTCGTGGTTTTCTGCTCGATGGCGATCGAGGGCGAAAGGCCTTCGATGACGTCGACTTCGGGGCGCTCCATCTGGTCGAGAAACTGGCGCGCGTAGGCGGAGAGCGACTCGACGTAGCGGCGCTGGCCTTCGGCGTAGATGGTATCGAAGGCAAGCGACGACTTGCCGGAGCCGGAAAGGCCGGTGATGACCGTAAGGGAGTTTCGGGGAATTTCGACGTTGATGTTCTTGAGGTTGTGCTGGCGTGCGCCCCGGATTACCAGTTTGGTCAGGCCCATGAGACGAAAACGCTCCCTCCACAGGAGCCCCGGCGCTCAGTAGGTACACTGAGCCCAAGATAACTTCTCACAATAGCAGGAGGGAAAGAGGGGGGTCAATACGGCGTGTGAAGAGCGCCGCGGGGGCTAGCCCGACGCCCCTCCCGTTAATGGTTCGATGTTTCTTCTTTCTGCATAAAGACGATTGATTCTTGGCTGCGTAAACCAAACGCCGACGGGGAAAAACCAGATGAGAAAAAATGGTCCTGCATAATCGTAGAATGATACCGGCTTGTTGGTCTCTGCCAACACTAGGCTTTTGGACACGAAATATAGATCGTAAAACATGCAGAACATGGAGAGAAAGTGTAATGGGAGAATGATTGCGAGCAGCGCTGGATTGGTAGTGGTGCTGAGAAAAAGAGCCATGAATACGAAGATGTAGAGCCCTGGGTAGACAAGGGCAAAACGAAAGAATCCCGTCTTCAGCCTTAGCGGCGGCTGCACGATGGAACTGAGAAATGAACCCATAGACCAGAACCAACCGAGAAAGCAGAACATAAACAGGGTCATCACGAATCCAAGTGGGAGACCGATTTTCCCAAAAACTTCAGGTGATTGCGCCGTCACCGATATGGAACTCGCTATGGCTACTACATCTCCAACAAAACCTACCCCAACGAGTAGAAGGAAAATCTGCCAGTGCTTTGCGCGGAGAAAGAGGCTCGCGATCGTGTCCATGTTTTTCGGAACTCCTATTCGGGCTGACCGAAATTAGCCATAAACTTATATCACGTCAGACTTCACGCGCCGCTAGCTAGAGGCCGGCGCAGGTTTCGGCGGAGGAGGATTTGGCCGGCGCCGGAGCGGCGTTACAGAAGTTCCAGGAATTCGGCAAGCGCAAGGCCGCATTGTTTGAGGATGTCCGCGAGCGTGCCCTTCGCAACTTCGGAGTGCATGGGAACCACGGTCCTCCAAGCTTTGTCGCCGACTCTTTTTTCAAGCGAGACATGACTGCCCTTTTGGCGGAGCTGCACGAAGCCGGGCCCGTTTCAGCGCTTTGACCACGCGCTCGCCCGAGACGCTCGGCAGCTCGGGCATATCAGCGGGAAACTTCGACGGTAGTCCAGAACTCGGCAGCTTCCGCGGGCCTGCCGTCCGGAGCACCCCATGTT
>Ga0209131_1001529_pt1 | contig 16036 bp, 12 predicted proteins | sample GraSoi_2013_40cm_FD_185826 | JGI IMG/M metagenome (GOLD analysis project Ga0209131, IMG submission 185826) | Grasslands soil microbial communities from the Angelo Coastal Reserve, California, USA - Sample 9_17_2013_40cm (SPAdes) (version 2) | ecosystem: Environmental > Terrestrial > Soil >...
CGAACAGGACATCGACCTCGCGCGTGATACCGGGAGCGATCGTGACGACCGGATCGAAGAACGACGGCGGATCGTCCGCGGCCAGCGCAGCGCCGCCAGGCAGGGCCAGGACGGTGACGGCAACCGCGCGCCAGACCTTGACGAGTCGCGCCGCGAGCACACGGTATTGTCGCAGCCCGCGGGCAGTTGCGGAAATCCATCTCGTCTCGCCCGAGGGTGAGGACCCACGAGTGTGGCGCCACGTCGGCGGCCGCGGGAAGCGCACGACGGATCATGGGTTCCTCTTCGTCACGTCCTGTGGCGACGGAAGCTCGGCCGCGGTCCAGCCGCCGCCCAGCGCCTGGACGAGCAGGACCGCGGCGGCCATCCGCCGACCGCGGATCTGGATCGCGGTCACCTCGTCGGTCAGCGCGATGGTCTGGACGGTGATCACGTTGAGATAGCTGATGGTGCCGGCCTTGTACTGGCTCGTGGTCAGGTCCACCGACTTCCGCGCCGCCGTCACCGCCTCGTCCTGAACCCCGTTCTCCTCCTCCAGGACGCGGAGCGCGGCCAGGTTGTCCTCCAGCCCCTGGAACGAGGTCAGCACGGTCTGCCGGTAGGTCGCGACGGTCGCGTCGTAGGCCGCGCGGGCCGCGTCGGTCTGGGCGTGCCGCAGTCCTCCGTCGAACACGGTCTGCGAGATCCCCGGTCCGACCGACCAGAAGTGACTCGCCGCGGTGAACCACTTGGCCAGGCTCGAGCTCTCGAAGCCGCTCGACGCGTTCAGGGTGATGGTGGGATAGAAGGCGGCCACCGCGACCCCGATCTGGGCGTTGGCGGCGGCCACCCGGCGCTCGGCGGCGGCGATGTCCGGCCGCCGCTCGAGGAGCTCGGACGGCACCCCGACCGGAATGGCGGGTGGGGTGGCGGTGAGCGGCGTCGGGGGCAGCGAGAAGCTGGAGGGCGCCTCCCCCATGAGGATCGCGATGGCGTGCTCGAGCTGCGCGCGCTGGACGCCCACGTCGATGGCCTGGGCCTGGGTGGTCTTGAGCTGGGTCTGCGCCTGCACCACGTCGGCCTGGGACGCCACGCCGCTCGCGAATCGGTCCTGGGTCAGGCGGAGGAACTTCTCGAAGGCGGAGACCGTCTCGTCGAGCAGCTGCTTCTGGGCGTCCAGGGTACGCAGCTGGAAGTAGTCCTGGGCCAGCTCCGCCTGGAAGCTCAGGCGCGCCGCCTCCAGGTCGCCGGCGCTCGCCTGGGCGGCGGCCCGGTTCGACTCCACTCCGCGGCGGATCCGTCCCCAGACGTCCAGCTCCCACGAGAAGTCGAGGCCCAGCTGGAAGTCCGAGCGGGCCCCGCCCGAGGATCCCGACGTCCCGGTGCCCGACGTGCCAGTAGACGTCGCGCTGCCCGCGGACGTGCCGCTGGACGATCCCCCGGTCGACCCGAAGACGAACGTGGTCGATTGACGCGACCGCGTGTAGCCGAGCCCGAGCGTCACGGTCGGAAAATACGCGGCGCGCGCCTCGCGCACGAGCGCCCGGGCCTCGCGATACTGGGCCTCCGACACCGCGAGGTTCTGGTTCGAGATGCTGACGCGCGCCTCGAGGGCGTCGAGCTGCGAATCGCCGAAGATCTCCCACCAGGGGCCGCGGGCCAGGCCGTCCCGAGGTTGGGCGATCTTCCAGCCATCGAGCTCCTTGTAGGCGTCGGGACTGATCATCGACGGCCTCACGTAGTCGGGCCCCACGGTGCAGGCGCTCCCGAGCACGAGCAGCACCGAGGCGAGCGCGAGCGGGCCGCCGAGGCGCCCGCAAACCGTCGGGCGTCTCACGGCTCGAGCGCATCCGGGGCCGCGGCAGGGGCGAGCCCCTGTCCGGCGTGCCCGCGCGCCCACCACAGCCGTAGGCGGTCGAGGTAGAGGTACACGACCGGCGTCGTATAGAGCGTCAGCGCCTGGCTCACGATGAGCCCGCCCACGATAGCGATCCCGAGCGGCCGGCGCAGCTCCGACCCGATGCCGGTCCCGAGGGCCAGCGGGAGTGCGCCCAGGAGCGCGGCCATCGTGGTCATCATGATCGGCCGGAAGCGCAGCACGCAGGCCTGGTAGATCGCCTCGGCCGGGCTCTTGCCCTCGCCCCGCTCGGCTTCCAGGGCGAAGTCGATCATCATGATCGCGTTCTTCTTCACGATGCCGACGAGGAGCAGGATGCCGATCAGGGCGATCACGGTCAGGTCGGTTCGGCAGGCCAGCAGGGCGAGGAGCGCGCCCACCCCGGCCGATGGCAGCGTGGAGAGGATGGTGAGCGGGTGGATGTAGCTCTCGTAGAGCACCCCGAGGACGACGTACACCGCGAGGAGCGCGGCCGCGATCAGCCACGGCTGGCTGGCCAGCGAGGCCTGGAAGATCTGCGCGGTGCCCTGGAAGCTCCCCTGGATGGAGGCGGGCAGCCCGAGCGGGCGCACCGCGGCCTCGACCGCGGTAACCGCGTCTCCCAGCGCGACGCCCGGCGCGAGGTTGAAGGTCAGCGTCACCGCCGGGAATTGCGCCTGGTGGTTCACGGCGAGCGCGGTCCGGGTGGGCTCGTAGCGGCTGAACGCGCTGAGCGGCACCATGCCGCCCCTGGAGGACGGGAGATAGATGTCCTGCAGGGTCTCGGGGCGCTGCCAGAAGCGCGGCTCGACCTCCATCACCACGTGATACTGGTTGAGCGGGCTGTACATGATCGCGACCTGGCGCTGGCCGAAGGCGTCGTTGAGCGTGTCGTCGATGAGCTGCGGTGTGATGCCGAGGCGCGATGCGGTGGCCCGGTCGATCACCAGCGACGACTGCCGGCCCCCATCTTGTTGATCGCTGCTCAGATCGACGAGCTGCGGCAGCGCGCGGAGGCGTGCCGCGACCCGCGGGCCCCACGCGTCGAGCTCCCGGACGTCGTCCCCCTGGAGCGTGTACTGATACTGCGCGTTCCCCATCCGGCCGCCCGCGCGGACGTCCTGGACCGCCTGGAAGAAGGCGGGGGCCCCCGGCACCGCGGCTACCCGCCCGCGCAGTCTCGTGATCACCTGGTCGGCGCTGACCTTGCGCTCCGCGAGCGGCTTCAGCATGACGAACAGGCGCGCGGTGTTGGTAGCGGTGCTGGGCCCGTTGCCCTGGGCACCCGTGAATCCCACCACGTTCGCGACCGCCGGGTCGTGCCCGACGATGTCCACGATCTCGGTCAGCTTCCCCTGCATCGCCTGGAACGAGATGTCCTGCGCCGCCTGGATCGCCCCCTGCAGCCGCCCGGTGTCTTGCTGAGGAAAGAATCCTTTGGGCACGACCCAGAACAGGTAGCCATTCAGGGCGACGGTCAGGAGGGTCACGGCGAGCACGCCGCGCGGATGCCGCAGCACCCACGCGAGGCTCGTCTCGTAAACGCGCCGCATCCACTCAAAGGCCCCCTCGCTCGCCCGGTAGAGCCGGCCGTGGGGCCCGTCCGCCTCCGGCAGGAGGACGGTGGCGCACATCATCGGGGTGGTCGTGAGCGATACCAGCAGCGAGATCGCGATCGCCGCGGAGAGCGTCATCGCGAACTCCCGGAAGAGGCGGCCCACCAGGCCACCCATCAGGAGGATGGGGGTGAACACCGCCACCAGCGAGAGGCTGATGGCCAGGACGGTGAAGCCGATCTCCCGCGCGCCCCGCAGCGCCGCCTCGAGCGGGGTGAGCCCGGCCGCCCGATGCCGCGCCACGTTCTCCAGCACGACGATCGCGTCGTCCACCACGAATCCGGTCGCGATCGTGAGCGCCATGAGCGAGAGGTTGTCCAGGCTGTAGCCGAGCACGTACATCACCCCGAAGGTACCGACCAGCGAGACCGGCACCGCCACCGCGGGGATCAGGGTGGCCCGCATGCTCCGCAGAAACGCGAACACGACGAGCGTCACCAGGAGCACCGAGATCACCAGCGTAAGCTCGACGTCGTGCAGCGAGGCGCGGATGGTCTGAGTCTGATCCATCACCACCGACATGGTGATGGCCCGTGGGACCGCGGCGGCAAGCTCCGGGAGCAGGCCGCGCACCCCGTCCACCGTGTCGATGATGTTGGCCCCCGGCTGTCGGAAGATCACCAGCAGCACCGAGGGCTTCCCATTCGCGAGGCCGGTCGTGCGCACGTTCTCGACCGAGTCCTCGACCTGGGCCACATCGCTGAGCCCCACCGGCCGCCCCGATCGAAAGGCGATGATCACCGAGGCGTACTCCGAGGCCTTGAGGAGCTGATCGTTGGACGCGATTTCCGAGGCCCGCGCCGCGTCGCCCAGCTGGCCCTTGGGCCGGTACTGGGTGGTGGCGGCCAGCGCGCTCCGGACGGTCTCGAGCGGGATGCCATACTGGTTGAGCGCGGTGGGGTTCATCTCCACCCGCACCGCCGGCAGCGAGCTGCCGCCCACGATGACCTGCCCCACCCCCGGCAGCTGGGACAGCTTCTGCTGCAGGACGCTGGAGGCCGCGTCGTACATCTGGCCACGACCGAGCGTGTCGGAGGTCAGGGCCACGATCATGATCGGCGCGTCGGCCGGATTGACCTTGCGGTAGCTCGGGTTGTTCGGGAGCGCGGGCGGCAGGTAGCCGCGGGCCGCGTTGATGGCGGCCTGCACGTCGCGGGCGGCGCCGTCGATGTTCCGGGACAGGTCGAACTGCAGCGCGATGCTCGTCGAGCCGAGATAGCTGGTCGACGTCATCTCGGTGAGGCCCGCGATGCGGCCGAACTGCCGCTCCAGCGGCGCCGCCACCGATGTCGCCATCGTGTCCGGCTCCGCCCCCGGCAGCGTCGCGGAGACCTGGATCGTCGGGAAGTCGACCTGGGGCAGAGGGGAGACCGGGAGCAGGCCCCACGCCAGGATCCCGCTCAGGGCGAGACCGACCGTCAGCAGTGTGGTGGCCACCGGCCGCGTGATGAAGGGCGCGGAGATGTTCATGCCGACTCCACCGGATCCCGCCGGAAGCGCCGCGCGAGCCGGTCGAAGGCGAGATAGATCACCGGCGTGGTGTAGAGCGTGAGCAGCTGGCTCACGATCAGCCCGCCCACGATGGCGATGCCGAGGGGCCGCCGTAGCTCCGAGCCCACCCCTCTCCCCAGGGCGAGCGGCAGCGCGGCCAGCAAGGCCGCCATCGTGGTCATCATGATCGGACGGAATCGCAGCAGGCAGGCCTGGTAGATGGCGTCACTCGGGCTCTGGCCCTGCCGGCGCTCCGCCTCCAGCGCGAAGTCGATCATCATGATCGCGTTCTTCTTCACGATACCGATCAGCAGGATGATGCCGATCAGCGCGATGACGCTCAGCTCCTCCCCGCAGACCAGCAGCGCGAGGATCGCCCCCACTCCCGCCGACGGCAGCGTGGACAGGATCGTGAGCGGGTGGATGTAGCTCTCGTAGAGCACCCCCAGCACGATGTAGACCGCCACCAGCGCGGCGGCAATGAGCAGCGGCTCGTTGGCCAGCGAGGCCCGGAACGCCTGTGCCGTCCCCTGGAAGCTCCCCTGGATGCTCGCGGGCAGCCCGAGCTGGCGGGTCGTCGCCTCCACCGCCGCGACCGAATCGCCGAGGGCCGCCCCGGGGCCCAGGTTGAACGACAGCGTCACCGCCGGGAACTGCCCCTGGCGCGAAACCACGAGCGGCGCCGTCGTGGGATACGCCTGGATCATGGTGTCGAGCGGCACCGCCACCGGCTGGCCACCGCTCGTTCCGGTGACGTAGATGTCCCGGAGGGCTCCCGCGTTCCGGCGGAACTCGGGCTTGACCTCGAGGACGACCCGGTACTGGTTCAGCTGGGTGAACATCGTGGACACCTGCCGCTGGCCGAAGGCGTCGTAGAGGGTGTTGTCGATCGCCTGAGGACTGATCCCGAACCGCGAGGCGGTACGGCGGTCGACCACCAGCGCGGTGCCGAGTCCCTGATCCTGCTGGTCGCTGCTGACGTCGGCCAGCTCCCGCCGCGCGCCCAGCGCGTCAACCAGCCGCGGGGCCCAGAGGTTGAGCTCGCGTCCATCCGGATCCTCGAGGCTGTACTGATACTGGGTGCGGCTCACCCGATCCTCGACGGTGAGGTCCTGGACCGGCTGCATGAAGAGCCGGATGCCGTCGACCCCGGCCAGCGCGGGCTGCAGGCGTCGGATCACCTCGATCGCGCTCACCCCGCGCCGGGCGAGCGGCTTCAGGTTGATGAGGATCCGCCCACTGTTGACGGTGACGTTGGTGCCATCCACCCCGATGAACGACGACAGGCTCTCGACGGCGGGATCCTTCAGGATCACTGCGGCCAGGGCCTGCTGCCGGCTGGCCATCGCCGGGAACGAGATCGTCTGCGACGCTTCCGAAATGCCCTGGATGGTGCCGGTGTCCTGCACCGGGAAGAACCCCTTCGGCACCACCACGTACAACATCACGGTGAGTCCGAGGGTCGCGACCGCCACCGCAAGCGTCGCGGGCTGGTGGCCGAGCACCCAGCGCAGGCTCGTACCGTAGGCCTCGATGATCCGGTCGAAGGCGCGCTCGGACCAGCGGTAGAGCCGGCCCTGCCGCTCGGGGGGCGTGTGGCGGAGCAGCCGGGCGCACATCATGGGGGTCAAGGTCAGCGACACCACCGCGGAGATGAGGATCGTGATGCCGAGGGTGACCGCGAACTCGCGGAACAGGCGACCCACCACGTCGGCCATGAAGAGCAGCGGGATGAGCACCGCGATCAGCGAGACCGTGAGGGAGATGATCGTGAAGCCGATCTGCTTGGCTCCCTTGAGCGCAGCCTGGAGGGGCGGATCGCCCGCCTCGATGTAGCGCGCGATGTTCTCGATCATGACGATGGCGTCGTCCACCACGAAGCCGGTGGCGATGGTCAGGGCCATCAGGGACAGGTTGTTGAGGCTGAACCCCAGGAGCACCATCGCGCCGAAGGTCCCGACGAGGGAGAGGGGCACCGCGACCGCCGGGATGAGGGTGGCCGGAACCGTTCGGAGGAAGAGGAAGATGACCAGCACGACCAGCGCCACCGACAGCATCAGCTCGAACTGGACATCCGCCACCGAGGCTCGGATCGTCGCGGTGCGGTCGGTGAGCACCGCCACGTCGACCGTCGCCGGCAAGGAGGCCCGTAGCTGCGGCAGCAGCCGCTGGATCCGGTCCACGACCGCGATCACGTTGGCGCCGGGCTGACGCTGGACGTTCAGGATGACCGCCGGCGTGCCGTTCATCCAGGCCGCCTGCCGCACGTTCTCGGCGTCGTCGATCACGTCGGCCACGTTGCCGAGCGTGACCGGGGCGTTGTTGCGGTACGCGACGATCAGCGGCTTGTAGTCCCGGCTCGTCAGGAGCTGGTCGTTGGCCCCGATGACCGAGGACTGCTGCGGCCCGTCGAAGCTGCCCTTGGCCTGGTTGACGTTGGCCGCCGCCACCGCGAGGCGGAGGTCCTCGAGGGTCAGGCCGTAGGCGGAGAGCGCGGCCGGGTTGGCCTGCACCCGCACCGCGGGCCGCTGCCCGCCGCTGATGCTGACGAGGCCGACCCCGGGGAGCTGAGCGATCTTCTGCGCGAGGCGCGTATCGGCCAGGTCCTCGACTTGGGGCAGCGGCAAGGTCGCCGAGGTCAGCCCGAGGGTCAGGATCGGCGTATCGGCCGGGTTCACCTTGCTGTACACGGGCGGGTTCGGGAGGTCGGGCGGCAAGAGCGTCAGCGCGGAGTTGATCGCGGCCTGCACCTCCTGCTCGGCCACGTCGAGACCGAGGCTCAGCGTGAACTGCAGCGTGATGACCGAGCTCCCGCTCGAGCTGGTCGACGTCATCTGGTTCAGCCCGGGCATCTGGCCGAGGAAGCGCTCGAGCGGCGCGGTGACCGACGACGCCATCACGTCGGGGCTCGCCCCCGGATAGAGCGTGAAGACCTGGATGGTCGGGTAGTCCACCTGAGGCAAGGCGGAGACCGGCAACAGGCGATAGGCGAGGGCGCCCGCGAGCAGCAGCGCGGCCATCAGCAGGGTCGTCGCGACCGGCCGCAGGATGAACAGCCGCGACAGGTTCACGGGGCGTTCCGCAGCGCGATGGCCACTCCGTCGCGAAGGCGCTCGGCGCCGTCGACCACGACTTGCTCCCCGACCTGCAGCCCCTGCTCGATCGACACGTCGTCACCGTCCGTCACCCCGACGCCGACCTGGCGGACCCCGACCGTCCGGTCGGGCCGCACCACGTAGACGAACGATCCCCGCGGGCTCTGCTGGATGGCCGCGGTCGGGACCACCGTCGCGCCGCGCCGGGTCTCGATGAGGAGACGGGCATTGACGAACTGGCTGGGGAACAGCCGGTTGTCGGTGTTCGGGAACTGGGCCTTGAGGCGGACCGTGCCGGTGGTCGGATCCACCTGGTTGTCGATCGTGAGCAGCGCGCCGTCCGCGAGCCTTCTCCGCTGCTCCCGGTCATAGGCCTGCACCGGCAGCCGGACGCCGCGTCCGAGCTGCTCCAGCACCGTCGGGATGCTGTCCTCCGGAATCGTGAAGATCACGGTGATCGGCTGGAGCTGGGTGATGATGACCAGGCCGCCCGTATCGGCGGCGTGCACGATGTTGCCGGAGTCCACCAGACGGAGCCCCACCCGGCCCGCGATGGGCGAGGTGATACGACAGTAGACGAGCTGGACCTTCGTGGCGTCGATCTGGCCCTGATCGTTCTTGACCGTGCCCTCGAGCTGGTGGACCAGCGATACCTGGGTGTCCAGCTGCTGCCGCGGCACCGCGTCAGTCTTGACGAGCTCCTGGAACCGCGTGAGATCGAGCCGGGCGTTGTCGAGCAGCGCCTGATCGCGCTCCAGCTGGCCTTCGAACTGGGTGAGCTGCGCCTCGAACGGGCGGGGGTCGATCTCGGCCAGCAGGTCGCCGCGAGCCACGATCTGCCCCTCCTGGAATCGCACGCCGGTCAGCTCGCCGTCCACGCGGGTCCTCACCGTCACGGTATTGAGCGGAGTGACCGAGCCCAGCCCGTTGAGGTAGACGCCCACGTCGCGCGTCCGGGCCGGCGCCGACACCACCGGGATGCGCGCGGGCGCCGGCGGATGTCCCGGGTCCTGCGCGCCGTTGATGGAGCGCCAGGGCCCCGAGCGCACCAGGGCGCCGCCCCCCGGCAGCAGGATCAGGAGGGCGATGGCCAGGAGGGGGTAGCGATGCCGGCGGAGCCGGCTCCCGAGGCCCATGCCGTCTCAGTTCGAGTCCGGGCCCAGCCGCCCGGAAGCGTTCTGCATGGCTTCGATCTCCGCTTCGCCCTCGGCGTCCGCCAGCAGCACGAACAGGTAGATCCGATCGCCGACGAGCTTGGCTTCCCGGAGCGACACCATCGTCGGCGTGAACCTCGCCGCGTGGGTCGCGAGGTCGTCCACCGCCGCCTCGATCATCTTTTCGAGGGCCATCTTGTCTCCGGCCTGGTTGGCCGGGATCGAGGTGAGCGCCTCGATGACGTAGGCGCCGGCGGGGGCGGCCGTCGTCAGCACCGCGAGGCCGAGCGTGAACACGATCGAGAAGGCGCGAATCTTCGCCATGTCGTTCTCCACTGGTTCGAACGGTTAGTCGAGCCCTGCGCCGCAACCGCATCACCCTTGTGACGGGCTGCCGTCGCCGCGCAGTCGCACCGCTCCAGTCTTCAGCAAGGACGCGACAGTGGAAGGCGATCGGCTCAGCGGCCGAGCGCGTGGTCCAGGCCCCGCGACTGGATGCCCTGGGTGACGTCACGGTCGAGGTCGGGGCGTCGCGTCGGGTCGGGCCGGCTCTCCGGGCCGGCCGCGCCCGCCTTGCGCCGCGCCTCGAGCTCACGCATGGCCTGCGCCGCGTCCGCGTTCACATCGGGCGGAGCCAGCGGCAGGTCGAGCGGGCGCTCGCGGCCGTAGCTCAGCTCGAGATCGAGCGGGGCGGCTGCGGCGCCTCCCGCCCCGGTGCCCGCGTCGAGCGACGCGCTCCCACCCAGGCAGCGCCCGTTGGCGGTGTACGTGCCGCCCACGCCCTCGCACGAGAGACGACCGTCGTAGGGCGTCGGGTGCAGCTCCCCGCAGCCGCTCAGCAGCGTGGCGGCCAGCCCCAGCGAGCCGAGCGCGACGGCGGCGGCTTTCACTGCGGCGCCACCTGCGCGTTGAACGCGGCCCACTGGTCGTCCAGGACCAGCCGGCGCGTGCCGCCCTCGTCGTAGAGGCGGATGCTGCCCTCGTAGGCGCCGGGCTGCATCTCGAACGTCGCCTGCCCGTCGCGGGTCGTCACGGTGCCCCAGGTCATGTTCGGGCCCCAGGCGGCGGTCAGCGTCCCGCCTGGATTGATCGTCAGGTAGAACGGCAGGTCGCCCGGCGTCACCGTGCCCGCCCACGTGCCCACGAGGTCGCCGACGTCCGCAATCGGCGCGCCGGCGACGGGCGGCATCGAGGCGCACCCCGCCCCGAGGACCAGCACCGCCGCCAGCAGGATCCCGCGACTCATGCGAATCATGGTTCCCCCCTACTTCACGATCGCTTCGCCGAGCGCCATGGGCTGATCGGCCCGCTCGAACTTGAAGGCGATGTCTCCGCCGCCGCTCGCGGGGTCGTTGGCCACCCCGTACAGCTCACCGGCGCGGGAGCGCTTGAGCGACGAGAACACGGGAAACGCGCCCTTGGTGGCGTGGAGCACGACCAGTCCGTGCTCCTCGCTCACGGTGCCGGACCAGCTTCCCGGCTTGGCGATGTTGTTCGCCGCCGCGGTCGGGGTCACGGTCACGGTGAAGCTTCGGTCCTCCCGGATCTGGAGGACCATGATGCCCTCGATCGGATAGTAGAATTCGCCGAGCGCCCAGAACAACCCGTTCCAGGTCCCGACGAGCTGCTCGTCGAAAGCGGCCGGCCTCACCACGGCCGACCCGACGGTGGGGCCAGCGCAGCCGGCGATGAGCGCGACCACCACCAACATGGTGAAAACCAAAGCGAATGGACGCTGTCTCATGATGTGTCCCTCCTTCACCCCTTCAGATGCGCCGGGCGGAGTCCCCGATGCCGCCCAGGGGGTTTTCGCCAGATCGCGACATCGTCGACCCGCCTTGCGAATCCTTGCGGAAAGCTCCCCCGGCGGCCTCCCCGTGAGCGGCGGCTGGATCTAATCAGCACGAACCCCCATGGATCTGTCCCGACGCGAGTTCTTCAAGCTGTCCGCGGGAACCGTCACCGGCACCGCCCTCGGGGGCGTCGCCGGCCTCGGCGCGAGCCTGGCTCCGACCCTCGCGCAGGCACAGACGCTCCGCATCGAGAAAGCCAAGGCCACGCCGAGCGTCTGCCCCTACTGCTCGGTGGGCTGCGCGACGCTCGTGCACACCGTCGGCGACAAGATCGTCAACATCGAAGGCGATCCCCGCAGCCCCCACAACGAGGGCACGCTCTGCCCCAAGGGAGCGGCGATCTACCAGCTCCACGTCAACCCGAACCGCCCGACCAAGGCCCTGCACCGGGCGCCCGGCGCCACCGACTGGGAGGTGTGGGATCTCGACCGCGCGATGGACCGGATCGCCCGGCTGGTCAAGAAGACGCGCGACGACACGTTCATCGAGCGGCTCGAGAACGGCAAGCGGGTCAACTGCACTCCCGCCATCTTCTCGCTCGGCGGCGCCACCCTCGATAACGAGTGGAACCACATCCAGCAGAGGCTGCTCCGCGGCCTCGGGATCGTGGCCATCGAGAATCAGGCCCGTATCTGACACAGCTCCAGCGTCCCCGGGCTGGGGACACGATTGGGACGCGGGGCGGCGACGATGTACCCGCGCAGCATGGCCGATTCGGACTGCGTGGTGGTGCAGGGATCGAACATGGCCGAGTGCCATCCGGTGGCCTTCCGGTGGCCGATGCAGGCGAAGGCCAAGGGGGCGAAGCTGATCCACGTGGACCCGCGCTTCACCCGCACCAGCGCGATGGCCGACATCCACGCGCCGATCCGCTCCGGCTCCGACGTGGCGTTCCTGGGCGGCCTGGTCAACCACGTGCTCCAGTCCGAGCGCTGGAACACGGATCCGTTCTTCAAGGAGTTCGTCGTCAACTACACCAATGCCGCGACGATCATCGCCGACGAGTTCCAGGACACGGAGGAGCTCGGCGGGGTGTTCTCGGGCCTCATGCAGTACACCCCCGGCATCAAGGAGTGGCCGCTCGACGGATTTGTCGGGCAGTACAACCCGCAGACGTGGCAGTACGCGGGACCGCCGCCGGCCCGGCCTTCGCCTCCGGCGGGGCCGCCCTTCGACCCGCTCGTGCGCTCGCTGCTGACCGCGCCGCCCCCGCGCGACGAGACCCTGCAGCATCCGCGGTCGGTCCTCCAGATCGTGCGGCGGCACTTCAGCCGCTACACCCCCGAGATGGTCGAGCGAACGACCGGCTGCCCGAAGGCGACCTTCCTCAAGGTGGCCGAGGCGATCCTGTCCAACTCCGGGCGCGACCGCACCACCTCGTTCGCGTACGCGGTGGCGTGGACGCAGCACACCAATGGCCCCCAGACCATCGGCTGCTGCGCGCTCCTGCAGCTGCTCCTGGGCAACATCGGGCGACCGGGCGCCGGCGTGCTGGCGCTCCGCGGCCACGCCTCGATCCAGGGCTCGACCGACATGCCCACGCTGTACCACTCGATCCACGGCTACATGAGCGCTCCCTCCGCGCTCAAGGCCCACGACACGCTCCGCGACTGGCTCCTCACCGAGACGCCCCCGCGGGGCTACATGGCCAATACGCCCAAGTTCATGGTCTCGTACCTCAAGTCCATGTACGGGGCCGCCGCCACCGCGGCCAACGACTTCGGCTACGACTGGCACCCGAAGATCATCGGCGATCACTCGCACATGGCGATGTTCGTGGCGATGAACGAGGGCCGGGTGAAGGGCATGCTCTGTATCGGCCAGAACCCCGCCACCTCGCTCAACGCGAGCGTCGAGCGCAAGGGGCTCGCCAAGCTCGAGTGGCTCGTGGTCAAGGACAACTGGCTCACCGAGACCGCGACGTTCTGGCAGAACGCGCCGGAGGTCACGAGCGGGCAGGTCCGGAGCCAGGACATCCAGACCGAGGTCTTCTTCTTCCCGGCCGCCCAGGTCGCGGAGTACGAGGGCAGCTTCACCAATACCCAGCGGATGCTCCAGTGGCACTACAAGGCGGCCGAGCCGCCCGGGGACTGCCGGACCGATCTCTGGCTCACCCATCAGCTCGCCCGGCGACTCAAGGCGATGTACGCGGACTCGACGCTGCCGCGCGACCAGGGATTCCGGAACCTGGTCTGGGACTTCGACTCGGACGACCCGCACGAGCGCGGGCGTGGCGAACCCGACGCGCTGAAGATCCTCAAGGACATCAACGGGTACTACACCGACCAGCCGGATCGTCACCTCGCCGGCTTCGGCGATCTCAAGGACGACGGATCCACGACCTGCGCCTCCTGGATCTACTGCGGCGTGCTCCCCGCGAAGGGCCAGAACCTCGCCGCGCGCAAGCAGCCCGATCCCCCCGGGGTCGTTTCCGCCCAGCTGCAGTGGGGCTGGGCGTGGCCGGCCAACCGGCGCCTCCTCTACAATCGCGCGTCCGCGGACGTGCAGGGCCGGCCGTGGAGCGAGCGCAAGAAGTGGGTCTGGTGGGACGGGGCCAAGTGGACCGGCCGCGACGTCCCCGACTTCGCGTTGACCAAGGTGCCGTGGGCGAAGGGCGATCCGAACGCGATCGGGCTCGACGCGCTGTCCGGCCACGACCCCTTCATCATGAAGCCCGACGGGGTGGGCTGGCTCTACGTGCCGAACGGGCTCCTGGACGGTCCCCTCCCCACCCATTACGAGCCCGTCGAGTCGCCGGTGGCGAACCCGATCTACTCCCAGCAGTCGAGCCCGGTGCTCAAGTACTGGAAGCTCGACGGCAACAGCCTGGCCACGCCCGGCGACCCGCGCTTCCCGTACATCGTGACCACGTACCGGCTGACCGAGCACTACCTCTCCGGCGCCATGACCCGGTGGAGCCCGTGGCTCAGCGAGCTGCAGCCGGAGTTCTTCATCGAGATCAGCCCGGAGCTGGCCGCGGAGAAGGCCATCGGCAACACGGACTGGATCCGGGTCTCGACCCCCCGCGGCAGCGTGCGGGGCAAGGCGCTCGTGACCCGGCGGGTGCGCCCGTTCACCATCGCGGGGCGCGTCGTGCACCACGTCGGCATGCCGTTTCACTGGGGCTACCAGGGGCTGGTGGTGGGCGACGCGGCCAACGAGCTGACCGCCTTCGTCGGCGACCCCAACGTCTCGATCCACGAGGCCAAGGCCTTCGTGTGCAACGTGCAGAGGGGCTAGCCCGATGGCGCAGCCGATGGGTTTCTATACCGACACCACCGTGTGCATCGGGTGCAAGGCGTGTGAGGTCGCGTGCAAGGAGTGGAATCAGCTCCCGGCGCGGAACGGCGGTGTCGGCGTGCTCAGCGGCAACAGCTACGACAACACGGGCCATCTGGACGGCATCCACTGGCGGCACGTGAAGTTCATCGAGCAGTTCAGCGCCGACCGGCAGGACGGGCGCTGGCTCATGATGAGCGACGTCTGCAAGCACTGCGTGAACGCGGGCTGCCTCGAGGTGTGCCCGACCGGCGCGATCATCCGGACCGAGTTCGACACGGTGGTCATCCAGTCGGACGCGTGCAACGGCTGCCGGGACTGCATCGGCGCGTGCCCCTTCGGGGTGATCGGGATCAACCCGGTGTCCGGCACTGCCCAGAAGTGCACGCTCTGCTACGACCGGATGAAGGTAGGCCTCGAGCCGGCGTGCGCCAAGGCCTGTCCGACGAAGTCCATCAACTTCGGCCCCATCGCGGACCTGAAGGAGCTGGCCAAGGCCCGGGTGGAACAGCTCCACGACGCGGGGGAGCGTCGCGCCCACCTGTACGGCGCGGACGAGACCATGCTCGGCGGCCTCAACTCCTTCTATCTGCTCGTGGACAGGCCGGAAGCCTACGGCCTTCCGCCGGATCCGCGCATCCCGTCGCGCAATCTCAAGCCATCGGCCATCTGGTCCACGCTGGGAGCCCTGGCCCTCACGGTCATGGGCATCTTCCACTTCCGCGAGCGCGGGAGCGGCCCAGGCCGCCCGCAGGGCGTCGATGTCTAGCACGTTCTTCACCGCCTCGCCCGAGTGGCGATGGTTCATCGTCGCCTACTTCTTCCTGGGCGGTCTCGCGGGCGGCAGCTACTTCCTGGCCACCCTGATGGATCGCGTCGGCCCGGAACAGGACCGGCCGCTCGTCCGGCTCGGGTACCTCGTCGCGTTCCCGCTGGTGTGCGTCTGCGGATTCGTCCTGACCGTCGATCTCGGCCGGCCGGAGCGGTTCTGGCACATGCTGGTGCAGTCCCAGACCTTCCGCCCCATGCTCAAGACGTTCTCGCCGATGTCGACCGGCGCGTGGGTGCTGCTGCTCTTCAGCGGGTGCGCCTTCGTGTCCTTCGCCGGCACGCTCGCGGAGCGTGGCTGGCCGGACTGGGCGATCCTTCGTCTGGGGAGCCCGGCGGCCCCGGGGGGGCGGCTCGTCACCGGCGTCGGAGCGATCCTCGGCCTGTACCTGGCCGGCTACACCGGGGTGCTGATCTCGGTGACCAACCGGCCGATCTGGGCGGATACCACGCTGCTCGGGCTCACGTTCCTGAGCTCGGCCACGTCCACGTCCGCCGCGCTCCTGATCCTGCTCGGGGCCTGGATGGGGCTCTCGCGCGATCGCCTGCACCGGCTCGAGCGCTTCGATCGATCGGCCCTGATCCTCGAGGCCGGCGCGATCGTCGGGCTGGTCGCATCGCTCGGCCGGATCGCCACCGTGTGGCTCGACGGCTGGGGGGTCCTCCTGGCCGGGGTGGTCCTGGGCGGGATCGCGGTCCCCCTGCTCCTCGACCGGGAGCGGCGGCCCGAGCGTCGTCCAGTCTGGATCGCGCCCGCGCTCGTGCTCCTGGGCGGGCTGGTTCTGCGAATGGTCATCATCCTCTCGTCGGATCGGCTGTGATCAGGCGCTGGCGGTGGTGGATGGCGGCGCTCCTCGTGGCGGGG
>Ga0209131_1001532_pt1 | contig 16017 bp, 16 predicted proteins | sample GraSoi_2013_40cm_FD_185826 | JGI IMG/M metagenome (GOLD analysis project Ga0209131, IMG submission 185826) | Grasslands soil microbial communities from the Angelo Coastal Reserve, California, USA - Sample 9_17_2013_40cm (SPAdes) (version 2) | ecosystem: Environmental > Terrestrial > Soil >...
GGGCTGTTGGACACGGATTCTACATCCTGAAAGCGTTTTTGACCGTCGGTGAAAAAGGAAAGGATCCCGGACGGACTGTTCGACAGCACCGAAGAAAGTGCCGCGCCGGTGCCGCGATTGCCACTCTGAACTCCAGGATCGGTTTGAGCAAATGCCATTCCAGCGAGGAACAGCGTCGCCAAAGTCAAAACTGATGCGATCTTAGCTATCTTGATCACGACTCCTCCTTGTAGCGTGTCTGCTGCTTGGGAATGGGTCCCCGCTTCGAGACCCTGGGTTGAGGCGACCGGGGACCGATATCCCGGAGAACGAATGGAGGGAACGGGATGTAACCATCTCCGACCGGGCGGAGAAATTCCTCGAGCGGAGCATAAGCTCCTCCCTGTCGGATTTGCCTTACACGGAAAATGCGAACTCCGAGTCCGGACAGTGGATGCAGGGGTGTCCGAATCGGTGTTGCGGTTTCTAATCCAGATTCACTACTGCGTAACAAAAAGTTGTTGGATGTTACGGAGTCGGAACAGCAGCCCCGCCGAGAAGATCGGGATCATGAGATTTTTCTTACGGATACACCCTAGTGCCCAACCAACTCCTTAATCGTGCGTGGATAACTAGGAATTGACTGACGTGTTCCGAAAGCCGGAACTCGAAAGTACAGAGATCTTGTTCGGCCGCGTTCTACTGCGAATCGCCGAGCTTTTGACGGCCGGCGCTCGGGTCCTGCGGCTTGATTACAGTGATGGGAGCCTGCAGGATAAAGTTCAGGATGGTTTCCGACGACAGTTTGATCGGCTTGGCCTTGCTTGCGGCCTGCGCTCCGCCGCCGACACCGGCACCCGCTACGCTGCCGATGGCTGCACCCTTGCCTCCGCCCGCGATCGCTCCGATGATGCCGCCTACGATCGCGCCGCCGCCGACTTTTTCAGCTGTATTCTTTCCGCGCGAGGCGCCCGCTTTCCGATATTGGTCGGTCTGCAGGTTGTAGGTCTTGCCGTTCGACATGATGCTATCGAGTTGCAACACCACCAGTGACTGCCCTTTGAACTTGCCTGCGCTCCTGAGATCGACAATGTGTCCGGTCACGTCGGTGCCGGCCGGAATAGCCTCGGTTCCTTCGGCGGAGAGCGGAGCGTTCAGGGAGGCGTGAAAAGTATCACCTGCCTGATTTTTTTCACTGTCGATGCTGTCGATCAGGCGGATCGATATCGGCGTACCCTGCTCGATGGTCACTTTCTGTGGCGCCGCAGACGGAGGAGGCGCGGATGGAGTTCTATTGGCTGGCGCCGCGTCCGGAGCCGGAGGCAGTTGGGAATTCTCGGCGATGGCGTCGTGGCCCGTCGCGGCGGGTGCGCTGTCGATCCAGGGAGAGCCGTCCGAATCGCTTGAATGACGGTGCTTCTTGCCGCGCGGTGTAGGCTTGCCGGTTTGTCGCCGTGGCGGCGTTGCTCTTGTGATCGTTGCTCTCGCGGTCGTCGCTCTCGCAATCTTGGTATTGCCCTTCGTACGTGGGCCCGCAGACGTGGCTGCGGCGGTTTCGGCACTTCCGACCTGCAGATTGTTGACGACTTCTTTCACGCCAGCCACGGATGCAGCTTGTAGGGCCGCAGCCGTGCGTTGCGCGTCGTTGTCGACGAAGCCGGAGATCGTCACCACTCCGTTGCTGGCCTGTACGGTGAGCTGTTTGCTCGAGAGGCCGGAGTCCAGACTGAACCTGCTTTGGATGTCGCTGGAAATCTTCGCGTCATCCGGCTTCCGCGCGCAGCCCATGCTCGAGGCCAGGATCGTGGCGAGAAGAATAAGAATCGCGGAGAATCTCTTCATGACCGGGCTCCTGAGACTTGGGATGAGGGGCACATCGCCCGCTTACAGTTTAGATGCTGCGGGGCGCTTGCGCGCGTAATTCAGGCGGCAGGAGTACTCATTTCGAAAGGGTCGAGGGTTGAATGCGGAGAAGTTCGCAAGGCGGCCTAAGTCACAGGCCCGCAGGCTAGTGAATAAATTTGTAGTCGACGATGGAGGCGGCCAGAAGGCCGGTCCCATCGTCCGCTTCTTTATTCCGCGTTTCCTTGCCTTCTTTGTCTCTGTCTTTGTCTCTGGAGCGGATCACGCGGCCCTGACAGAGGACATTGCGGTTCTTCTGGCCGGAAATCTCTTCCGGCATCTCAAACACCATCTCGATCAGGGCATTCACGGGCAACGGCTGGGGTCCATGAAACAACAGCCCGGTCTGGCTGAGGTTTTCGATTTTGCCCTCGTGCCATGTGCTGGTGCTGTTGACGCGGTAGCGAAGGGCTACATCCAGCTTCAGGCGGCGGGCGCGCGGGGTCCAGGACGGCCGCTTTTCCCGCGTATGGTTGCGCCGGACGACGGTGTCAGGCTTGGCATGCTCCAGTCGCTGAGTCCGGCGCATGGTAGTCCAGTCATACTGGTATTCGGCGGCGCACAACAGGCAAACCTGATAGTAGTCCCCGTCAGCACCGCGCCGTGGCCAGGAGAACTCGTGGGAGCAGCGCCCAAGCATAAGAACATCCATGATTTTTTGCGGCATGATGGTTACTTCCGGGTCAGATCGCACCTCGGACGCAGGGCTATCATCGCGCGGGGCGCGATTTTTGGGTAGGTTACTTTCGTGCAGGAGTTTGTGCGGTGGGTGACATAAGTTCAATAGGTGCAACCAGTTGGAGTGTGAATATCCAGCGTGACGGCACGGCACCGGGGTTAGGGAAGAGTCTGTGAGCGGATACGAGTGAAAATATACATGATCGGACTCCCGTACGGACTCCGTGTATCATCGCCCCATGGACGGCTCACCGGACGTGACCGCTTTCATCCTGGCTGGCGGCAGGAGCACGCGCATGGGCACGGACAAGGCTTTCGTGGCCTACGAAGGTCGCACGCTGCTGGCCCGGGCGCTTGAACTGGCTCGGTCGGTGACTCCCAACGTGCGCATTGTGGGAAGTCAGGAAAAGTTTGCGTCGTTTGCGCCCGTGGTGGAAGATGTGTTCTACGACTGTGGGCCGCTCGGCGGAATTCATGCTGCGTTGCAGACTTCGCAGACGGAACTCAACTTGATGCTGGCCGTGGACACGCCCTTTGTCCCATCAGCATTCTTGCAGTATTTGATCAGCCAGGCGGAGCGTGCGCCGGAGGCCGTGGTTGTTCCTCGCGGGGACGGGGGCTGGCAGCCGTTGTGTGCGATTTACCGCCGTGAATTCGGCGCGGCGGCTGAAGATGCCCTGCAAGCGGGACGATACAGGATCGACCGATTGTTCGATCAGGTTCGAACCCGGGTGATCGAGCAGGAGGAGTTGGAAGGCGCCGGATTTTCGACAGCCATCTTCCGCAACCTGAATACTCCGGAGGAATTGGAGGCAGAAAAGCGCCGCGCTTGACGTGCTTCATACCGGTCGTTGTGAATCTATCTCGAAAGAAAACTGATGCCCGACACCGTTCAACGCCCCTACATCGAGTTCCGCGAGGCTTCCAAGGCTTTCGGCGAGAAGGTGATTCTCGATCGCGTCAGCTTCGACGTCATGTCGGGCGAGACTGTCTGCATCCTTGGGCGCAGCGGTGTGGGCAAGTCGGTTTCGCTGCAACTGCTCATGGGATTTCTCAAGGCTGACTCCGGCAGGGTGATCGTCGCTGGCGAAGACGTCACCGACTTTTCAGAGGAGCAGATGGAAGCGATCCGAAAGAAAGTCACAATGGTCTTTCAGAACGGAGCGCTGTTTGACTCCCTCACGGTAGGCGAGAATGTGGCATTTCCTCTGCGCGAAGGCCGGGACTTGAGCGAAGAACAGATCTACGAGATTGTCGATGGATTGTTGAAGATGGTGGGCGTGCAGGAAATGCGTGACCTGCTGCCCTCGGATCTATCTACCGGCATGAAGCGTTCGGTGGCGATCGCGCGAGCGCTGGCGGCCCGGCCGGAATGCGTTCTATACGACGAACCCACAACCATGGTGGATCCGCTGATGGCGCAATTGCTCGGCGATCTCATCAAGCGGTTGAAGATTCAACTGAACCTGACCAGCATCGTGGTCACTCATGATATGCGACTGGCAAAAAAGTTGGCCGATCGGGTTGTTTTTCTGTACGAGGGCAAAGCGATTTTCTTCGGCACTTCGGCGGAGATGGAAAAATCCAGCGAGCCCATCGTGCAGGAGTTTCTCGATCTGGACGAACTGAAGCTGGAGTGTTAAAAGGCAGTGGCCAGTGATCAGTGTCCAGTGGTCGGTTACGCACTGGATGCTCACGTTTGACTTGCCGAGCATGGTTGTCTTTCATAGCCGTTGCAAGTCAGAACTGGCAGATGGGGATATTTCTCAAAGCGTCGATCCGTAAACGCGAGCTGGCACTGCAGGAATGTCGATGCCCGGTCGGATTTGATTGGTCGCGCGTGGACGCAGTCGGCACAAAGGCCGGCATTGACTGCAGAAATCGGAGGAGACGCTGCCGGCCTGCTGTCCTGCATAGTCACCGCATTATCCCTAAGATTCACGTCATTGCACTGACCACTAGCCACTGAACACTGGCCAGTGCTTTCAAAATCCTTGCCGCACCAACTCTTCCACGGTGAGTGTGCTCTCTGCCGATTCACTTGCCATCATCTTCTCTACATACTTCGCAATCAGATCAGCTTCGAGATTGACGTGAGCGCCGGGCCGGAGTGAGTTGAGGTTCGTCATCTCGACCGTGTGCGGAATGATAGCCACCGTGCACTCTCTTCCCTCAAGCCTCGCCACAGTAAGACTGATGCCCTCGATGCAAACGGAACCCTTGTGGACCGTGTATTTTTCTACCTCAGGGGGTAACTCGATTCGTAGCCAGAAGTTTTCTGAGTCAGCGATCCGCTCCAGGGCAACGAGCTTGCCGACGCCATCTACGTGGCCTTGCACGATGTGCCCGCCGAAGCGGCCATCGGCTTTCATGGGCAGTTCCAAATTGACCTGCGCGCCTTCATGGATTCGAGAAAACGAGGTGCGCTCCCAGGTTTCGGGGGCGAGATCGGCGCAGAACGAACCTGGCTTGATGTCGATGGCGGTGAGGCAGACTCCGCTCACTGAGACGCTGTCGCCGGTTTTCAGCTCCTTAGGTACGTTCACTGTGGCAATGGTGATGCGGCGATTCTCGCCGCGCAGCTCAATCCGGGTGACGCGCCCTACCTCTTCCACGATGCCAGTAAACATGAGGGACCTCGATGAGTAACGAACATGATAAACCACCTCGGATACAGGAAGACACGCAGCGAAACATTTTGAGCGAGTCTGCTCCGACTCTGTATTTCCTAGGTTAGAACTAGTATCTTGTTTCAAAGAAAACCAGACCGAGCCAGGAGCAATTAACATGCATAATACGAGCCGCCGCCAGTTCACCACCCAAATGCTTACTCTTACGGGCGGAGCTTTATTGGGCAAAGAGTTTCTTCGCGCAGCAACGCTGGTTGACGATACTCCGTCCTCGGGAGGGGAACTGCTTCGCCGCATGAAGTGGCTGAATGAACCGGTCTCCGCGACTATCTCAGAAAACAAACTCGTCGTGCGAGCGAAGCCGAAGACGGATTTCTGGCGGAAGACATTTTTTGGATACGTCACCGATAGCGGGCACTTCTTTCATCTGCCGGTCAGAGGCGATTTCGTTTTCGAGGCTCGCGTCGAGGGGCAGTACGCGGCGCAGTATGACCAAGCTGGGTTGATGGTTCGCATCGATGCGCAGAACTGGGTGAAGTGCGGGACGGAATTCTCGGATAATGCTCGTCACGCCAGCGTGGTCTTCACCCGCGAATTCTCCGACGGGTCCACCATGAGCGATCTTGTAACCAGCGGGCCGGTTTGGTGGAGAGTGGTTCGCAGGCCCGATTCGCTGGAAACTCTTTGTTCCGCCGATGGCCAGAATTTTACTTCGGTGCGCTTTGGCTACCTGGTACCTTCGGCCACCGCTGAGGTCGGCATCATGTGCGCCGCCCCGGAAGGTGGCGGATTTCAGTGTGCCTTCGACAATCTCAAGCTGACGATGGGCAGCAAGTGAAAGGCGGGACATTTCCTAAGCGAGGCTCGAAACCTCATTCCTCGTAAGGGTCGCGCAGGTAACCCTCTACCGCGAAGTCCTCCCCAAAACGGTGGAGCTGGAGATTCCTCACATGCGGTGCGTCAACCAGTCGGTAGAGACTCGCGCCGGAGGCGAATGGCACCGATCCCGTGCCCAGAATCGTCGGTGCGTAATACAGGAAAACTTTGTCGACCACTCCCGAGAAAAGCGCCGCTCCGTTAACCGCCGCTCCGCCTTCAATCATCACACTAGTTATTTCAAGTTGTCCCAGGCGTCGCAATATTGCATGAATATCAGGATGCCCCTCCGCGTCCGGCGAAAGCTGTTCAACTCGAATGCCTCGCGCCTCCAGTTCACGCTTTTTCTTTTCCTCGCCCGCCGAGCAGAAAACCAGCACGTCTTTCGCGGCGCTTTCTACCAGTCTCGATTCCAGCGGCAGCCTCAGGCGCGAATCCAGGATTACACGCAACAACGGACGCCGCCGCGGATTGCCGCTGCGATCCGTGAGCAGCGGGTCGTCTGCTAGAACAGTTCCCACACCTACCAGGACGGCATCGCTCTGGTGGCGCTGTTGCTGCACGTTGGCCCGAGCCGCTTCGCCGGTTATCCATCCTCCGGCGGGAGTTCCAGCCACACGCTTCAATCCCGCCGCCGGGGCGGGGGCGATCTTTCCGTCCAGCGTCATCGCGGACTTCAGCGTCACCAGCGGAACGCCGTGGCGAATATAGCGGGCGAACGCCTCGTTCAGGCGGCGTGCTTCCGCTTCTAGTTGCCCAACCTCCACGTGGACGCCCGCCGCGCGCAGCTTTTCAAATCCGCGTCCGCTCACCTTGGGATTCGGATCGGGCATAGATGCAATTACACGACGAATCCCTGCAGCGATCAAAGCGTCGGTGCACGGCGGCGTGCGTCCCTGATGGGAGTGGGGTTCGAGATTGATGTAGAGCGTGCCGCCGCGGGCCTTGTCGCCGGCATGCTCAAGCGCGCGCACTTCGGCATGTTTCACCCCATCGTAGGTGTAAGCGCCCGTGCCCACGATAGTGCCGTGCGAATCGACGATAACCGCGCCGACGTAGGGACTTGGTGAGGCTAATCCGATGCCCTGTCGCGCCAGATCAAGCGCGCGGCGCAGGAACTGCTCGTCGGTATCGTGGGCTGGCATCCTGGATGTGTGAGAACAAAGCAAATCCACCACGGAGAGCGGAGAAAGGTTATTAGGCCTGCTTTCTCCGTGCCTCTGTGTCTCCGTGGTGAGAAACAGTATTTATTCGAACAGCGAATCCACAAATTCTTTCGGGTCGAACGGCAGCAGGTCGCCCACCTTCTCGCCCACGCCGACAAATCGCACGGGCAGTCCCAACTCGCGCGAGATGGCGACCACAACTCCACCCTTCGCGGTGCCATCGAGCTTGGTGAGGACAATCCCCGTGACGCCCGCCGATTCCGTAAACAAGCGCGCCTGCTGCAGGCCATTTTGGCCAGTGGTCGCGTCCATCACCAGCAGTGTTTCGTGAGGAGCTCCGGGGATAATGCGTTGAGCCGTACGGCGCATTTTCTCCAGTTCGGACATCAGGCTGGTCTTGGTATGCAAGCGACCAGCAGTGTCGACGATGACGTAGTCGGTCTTCCGTGCAGTTGCGGCCTGCAACGCGTCGAACAGCACTGCCGCGGGATCGCCGCCGGGCTTGGTCTTGATCACTTCCGTGCCCGTGCGCTGCCCCCAGATTTCCAGTTGATCGATCGCTGCCGCGCGAAAAGTATCCGCAGCACACAACAGTACGCTCTTGCCATTTGATCGAAACACCTGCGACAACTTGCCGATCGTCGTGGTCTTGCCGGTGCCATTCACGCCGACGACTAGAATTACTTCAGGAGTTCCATCGACTCTTTGCACAGGCCGGGTATTGGCCGCACTCAAAATCGTCAGCAATTCTTCTTTCAAAAGGCGTTTCAGTTCCTGTACGTCCTTGATCTGCTTGCGGTCGGCTTTATCGCGGAGCTTGCTCAGCACTTCCTGAGTCGTAGCGTTGCCCAGGTCGGCGGCGATCAGCGTAGCCTCAAGATCGTCGAGCGTGTTGCGGTCGATTTCTTTGCCGAAGGCGACGACCTCTTCAAGGCGCTCGGCGAGGTTTTCGCGCGTGCGCGTGACAGCCTGCTTCATGCGATCGAAGAGTCCGGTTTTCTTTTCTTCGGTACTGCCAAATAAGGTTTGAATCATCAGGAAATCCTAAAGCTTTGATTATAGCGGTCCGACGCGGTTGGGCCGCGCATGGTAGCGCAGGCATCCCGCCGGCTTTAAGTGCCGGAGCGAAGACGCTCCGTCGACAGCCGGCGAGGACGGCGGCGCTACGCAGAAAACCGCGGTGAGCAACGATGGCGAGAGAAAACGGTTAAACGCGGGTTCTTTCGAGGTTTGTAGTTTCCGCTGCGGGTACGACCGGGGCAGGCGCGGGCGTTGGGACATCATCGGTCACAGTCGCGGCCGCATCCGCGGCGGCGACCGCTCTCTTAATCGAGATGCGCTGGATACGAATCTCACCGCGTCCATAGACAGCCATTAGAGCGGCCACCGTCTCAGGATCAAGCCGCTTGCCAGCAAGATTCTGAATGATTTTGAACGCCTCTTCCGGAGTGTGGGCATGCTGGTAAGGACGATTGGTGGTCAGCGCATCGAACGTATCGGCGACAGCGATCACACGCGCCAGCAGCGGAATTTGATCTCCCTTGAGGCCGTAGGGATAGCCGCGGCCATCGAGAGCCTCGTGATGCAACTCAATACCGGGAAGCATTTCCGCGAGCTGGGTCACCGGGCGCAGGATATTGGCGCCTTTCGTAGTATGGGTCTTCATAACCTCAAATTCTTCGGCAGTCAATGCCCCCGGCTTCTTCAGGATGCGGTCTTCGATGCCGATCTTGCCTACATCATGGAGCTGCGCGGAAATCTGCAGTGTTTCCATGAAGGTCGCGTCCAGATTCAGCTCCTTGCCGATCATGAGCGAGTAACGCGTGACACGGTCGGAGTGGCCGCGGGTGTAGGGATCCTTCTCGTCAACCGCGCCAGCCAGCATCTGGATGGAGCCCAGAAACAATGCGCGATTTTCTTCTGCCGCCCGCTTCAGGTCTTCGACGAATTGTTCGAGTTCCTGCGACATGGTATTGAAAGTCTCAGCCAGTTCGCCGATCTCGGTGCGGCTCCGCAAGTGTACACGCTGCGAAAAGTCGCCGCGCGCCAGAGCGCGGCCGGACTGCGTCAGGATCTGCAGGGGATTCGTAATCCTGCGGGCCGCAAAAATACTAACACCGATGCTCAGCAGCACGGCCATCAACGCCAGCAGCCTTGCTGTGCGCTGCATCTCATAGACTCCGCGATATGCTTCGCGCTGCGGCTTCTGCACGACCACTGCCCAGTCGAGCGCGGTCACCGGACTGTAAGTACCGAGCATCTCAACGTTGTTTCTTCCCTCGTGGACGTCGAATTCTTTTGTGGCGGCCAACTGCGCCTTGTTGCCCTCGTCCACAAAATTGCGCACGATCTCCAGACTCTTCATGTCCTGGCCGGTCACATATTGCGGAGTACCGGCGGCCACCAGCCGGCCCTGAGCATCCACAACATAGGGAATCAGGCCCCCGCCGCCGACTTCCTGCAGGCGGCGAATCAGAAATTGCAGATCTACAACTGCACCCACCATGCCCAGAAAACGGCCGCCGTAACTGACACGACTGCTCACCAAGACAACCGTTCGCTTGGTCTTGCCATCCTCCACTTGGAGGGCTTGTCCGTTGTAGGCTCGGCCATCGCGGGCCGCGTCATAGGCATGTTGCAACTCACGCTGCAGAAAAGCGTCAGGTGCGATACGTCCGGCGGAAATTCCCTTTGCCTCGGAATTTAGCAGAGTGGCGTAAGCGACTTCGTCGGAGGACGAAACAAAGTTTTCCAGCAGCGCGCGCAACTCAGGGGCTTCAATGTTTTTGCTACCGATGTCACCGCCGCTCGCCACCTGAATCGCCGAGGAGAGGTTGGCCAGCATCATCCGCAGAGAACGTTCATGCTGCGAGAGATCGTCGGCCAGCGACCGCGTCACTGTGTTTTGCAGCAGCATTTCGTTGGTCTTCAAGCGGTCCCGGTTAATGGCCTCCACTTGTGCGGAGTAGAAGTACATTGGGACGATGCTGATCACCAGAAGGACGCCGAGGATTACATACAAGATCGGAATGCGCGCCGGGTTCGGCGCTGTGGAGGACAAGTCGCTCCCTGGACTCAGTGCGGAAGCGCCGTCGATCGAAGTGGCGGCGGATTTCACGGGTATCTATAGAAGTTTAATGTGGTGAGGAGTGTCCGGAGTCGAAAACCGCAAGTCTTGCCGTTACCAAAGTACCGCTCAAAGTGACTGCTGGAGGCGGTTTCGCAAAAGAATGAACCGGATGCCCAATAACATTAGGTCCGCAACACTTCGCTCTTGCTGCTGCGGGTCATCAATTCGTAGATCGCTTCGCGCGGAGCCTTCGCCTCGTGCAGGATGGCATACATCTGCTCGGTGATGGGCATCTCGACGGCGCGAGCGCGCGCCAGCCCGACCGCTGCGGTCGTGGTGAAGATTCCTTCGGCAACCATGCCATGCATCCCGGCCAGAATCTCCTGCAGTTGTTTACCGCGGCCAAGCTCGACGCCCACGCTGCGATTGCGGGAGAGGCCGCCTGTGCAAGTCAGGACCAGGTCACCCAGGCCCGCGAGCCCTGCCATGGTTTCTGCTTTGCCTCCACAGGCTACAACCAGCCGCGTCATTTCCGCCAAGCCGCGCGTGATGAGCGCTGCCACAGAATTGTGCCCCAAGCCGACGCCCGCACAAACACCGGCTGCGATCGCCACGGTGTTTTTGAGCGCGCCGCCCAACTCCACGCCGATCGGATCTTCATTGGTGTAGACACGAAAGCTGGCGTGGCTGAACTGCTGCTGGACAGTGCGTGCGAGTTCTTTATCCTGCGACGCGATGGCGATTGCCGTTGGATCTCCGCGCGCCGCTTCCAGCGCGAACGATGGGCCGCTGATCGCGCCGATACGTGCATCTGGCAGGTCGTTGCCTTGAACCACCTGCGCGATCACTTCAGTCATGCGCAGCAGGGAATTCTCTTCCAGTCCCTTGGTTGCACTGACGATCATGGTTTCCGGTCGCAGGTGTGGCCGCATCCGCTCGAACAGGGGGCGGCAATGTTGCGAAGGCATCACGCTTACCACGATGGCCGCGCCCTGAAGCGCCTCCGCGAGATCGTTACAAGGCGTCACGCAGGCCGGAATGAGCTGGCCGGGAAGAAATTTCTCGTTGACGCGTCGACGCTCGATGGACTCGCAGACATCTTTTTCGTGCGCCCATAGCCGAATGCGGTGAGTTTCCGTGCGCCCCAGAACGATTGACAGCGCTGTACCCCACGCTCCTGCACCGATGATCGCGATCTCGCTCATGTGCGCTTTCTTCCCATTTGATTTTCTGTCCCGCTCAAAAGCCGCCGTATGTTTGCGCGATGTTCCACAAGGATAAGCAAGGAGGCGAGTGAGACCAGCACCAGACCTGTAGCGGAAATATGAAACTGACGTATCAACCACGCCAGAAAGGGGAAGACCGCGACCGCAATGATTGACGCTAGCGAAACGTAGCGAGAAAGTGCGGCGACTGCCATGAAGATTACTATTGCGATCAGAACAGCTTTCGGGGCGATCAGTAGGAATGCACCCAGTCCCGTGGCGACTCCCTTGCCTCCGCGGAATTTAAGCCAAACGGGAAACACGTGGCCGACAACAGCGAATAGCGCTCCCAGCGCGAGATACTCGATAGCAGGGGGTCCCGCGACCATATGGTCGGCCACGGCGTAGGACAAGACCACCGCCGCGGATCCTTTCAGCGCGTCCAGCAGTAGCGTCAGTACTCCGAGCACCGGCGATTTGCGGGAGACGTTCGTCGCTCCGATATTACCGCTACCGCTTTGCCGCACATCCTCCCCGCGGAAGATGCGTACCAGAAGGTATCCGAAGGGAATCGATCCCAGAAGGTAGCTCACTGCGGCGATGAGAAGTGTTGGCAAAGTATCCACCATTCTGCTGGGTGCGCTACTTCAAAACAAACATCGCTAGCTTCGTATACTCTGAGCCGCCGGGCGAAGGCTGGCTCTGGTACAGAAAAAACTCACGGGCCGTCATCGTACCAAAGTCCGGCGCAGGCCGGGCTGCCAGTTTTTCCTGCAAACGCTGAAAGCTGCGGTTACGACCATCGCTCTTCTGCTTGTGCGGCGAGCCTGAGCCTCTCCCACCGCGGGCCAGAGTCACGTGCGCGTTGAAAGGATGCTCTTCCTTCGGGATGTCAAGCTTCGCTAAGTTCTCGTCAACTGTTGCCGCCAGAGACGTCAGCTTCGACCCGCCGCCTTCGCTCCCAATCCAAAACACTCGAGGAGCACGTGCGCCCGGGAAGAATCCATAGCCGCGAAAGGTTAGGTCGACCGTGTCACTCGCAATCGTGGCAAGTGCGAGCTTAATTTTGTCTGCATCGTCCTCGGACTTCTCTCCAATGAACTTCAGCGTGACGTGCAGCGATTCAGGCCGCACCCAGCGCACGTCCGGAGCAAATTCGCGCACGCCATCGAGGAAACGGGCAATACGGGCGCGGATGCTCTCATCGATATCAAGTGCGACGAAAAGGCGCATAAGTCGCTTTCACATTAACTTTTTCCGCACCATATCGAGCGCCAGGGTTGTCGCGAACCAGCGGATGCGCTGGCGATCGCCGGGAAAGTTCCGCTCGATTACTTCGGTCCCGCCATCGCTGGCCAGGGCATGGAACACCAATCCCACCGGCTTCTCTGGAGTACCTCCACTTGGCCCTGCGACGCCCGTGATTCCAATCCCCAAAGTTGCCTCGCAACGGTAACGGATGCCCTCCGCCAACGCCGCCGCCACTTCGCGGCTTACCGCCCCATGGCGCTCGATCATGTCAGCGGGAACTCCCGCCAGGTCTGTTTTTACCGTGTTGGAATATACGATAGCGCCGCCGGCAAAGTAGCGCGAACTACCGCCGACAGACGTAATCCGTTCGCCCAGCAAACCGCCGGTGCATGACTCCGCGACTGCCAGAGTGGCGTTACGCATCTGCAGCCAGTAGCCCACGATTTGCTCGAGCGACTCGCCGTTCCGCGAATACACGGCATCGTCCAACTCCTCCTCGACCGCGTCTGCTGCCTCATCGACGCGCGCCTGCGCCGCCTCCATGCTCTCGCTGCGAGACTTGAAGTGCAGTTGGATTTCTCCCGCGCCTGCCAGAATCGTGGTCTGCACGTCGGCAAATCGCTTGTAGATGGGAGACACACGGGCATCCACGGCAGACTCGCCCAGCATAGCAACCTTCAATACGCGAGTTGCCAGGAACGCGCGAGGCAATTTTGACCGCAGCCGCTCTCGGCACTCCGCCTCGAACAAAGCCTTCAACTCGTGCGGAGGCCCTGGCAGCAAAATGACGATGCGTTCGCGTCCGTCGAACTTGCCGCTCAGCCATTGTCCGGACGCGGTCCCATTGGCGTTGGGCAAAACCGTCGCTCCCTCGAGAACGTCCGCCTGCTTCGCGTTGTTGGGGGACATCTTCCAGCCCCGCGCTGCGAAACGCTGCTCGATGCCAGCGAGAACCTCTTCATCGCGCCGCAACGAAACGCCCAACGCCTCAGCCACGGCCTCTCGAGTGAGGTCGTCCTCTGTGGGACCGAGGCCCCCGCTAAAAATGACGATCTCCGAGCGAAACAGCGCATGCTGCGCGGCTGCAACCAAACGCTTGAGGTCATCGCCCACAACGCACTTGAAAACAACTTCGACGCCCAACTGATTGATCTGCTCGGTGAGATAGAGAGAATTCGTATCCATGCGGAAGGGCGTCAGTAGCTCGGAGCCAACCGCAATGATCTCGGCGTTCACGGGTAGAAGTGTAAATGAAAAGAGGAAGGTGCGGATTCAGGTCAAGCGTCGCGGCTCACTCCGGCAGCAGCGGCAGTCCTTGAATGTTCCAGGAAAGATGATGCACCGCGTCCGTGGTGGCCAGGATCACGCTGCGTCCGGGCGCGAAGGCGAGTCCCACCAGTCCATGGCCCGCCACTTCCAGGTTAGCCTTGCCCTCCGGGGTGATCTTCACAATGCCGCGCTTGCCGGAAAGGGAAGCCGCCACGTAAAGGTTGCCCAACGAGTCAAACGCCAACCCTTGCGGACGTCCCAGGCCGCGGAAGAACGTGTGCACGGTCCCCTGCGGATCGATTCTATGCACGGCGTCAAAGCTCGAGGTAGTAGGCCCAGTCACGAATAAATCACCTTGAGGACCAAAGGCAAGGTGGTACGCCGAGACACTAGGCTCCAGCGTAGCGAACACGAATACCTGCTGGTCGCGACCGATCTTGAAGATGGTTCCGCTGCGGTCGCCTACGTACAGATTGTGAGTTCGATCAAAGGCGATTCCCGTGGCGATTCCCATGCCCTCGGCATAGGTGGTCATGGTTCCGTTCGGCGCCACCCGATAGACCGCGCCATCATGGCGCGAGGAGACATACATCTGCCCCTCGCGATCGAAGGCAATCGAGGTCGCGTTCATCATCTCCGCGACGAACGGTTTCACAGTGTAGTTGGTATCGATCTTGAAAATCGCAACCGGAACCTTCTGGCCGCGCGAACCGGAGAAAGTCGCGTAGATGTTTCCCTGGGCATCCAGCGCCGGGTTGGTTACCGGATGTAGACTCTCGGCGATCGGGACGGCCACCTTCACTGTATGGGCGTTGCTGACGTGGCCGTCGGCGGCAACTACCACCGGGCCGGAAGTTGCTCCGTCGGGCACGCGGGCGACCAGAAACGAATCCGAGCTGATCACGACTCCGCCCTCGACTTCGCCAAACTGCACACGCGGCCGCTGCCACTGCTGTGAGCGCAAGCCCGAGCCCGCGATGCGGACTTCGCCTCCTGCCAGTGCGAGCACCGGCGAGACGGACTCGATATGCGGTCCGCCATTCACGCTTTTCTTGCCCAGAATGCGATCGGAAAATCCCATGGAGAAAACACTCTTACTACTTTAGAAGGCCGAAATGGAGAAAGAGATGCAAAACTCCGAGAGCGTACAGACCGGCGGCTACGTCGTCCAGCACGATTCCGGCGCCTTCGGGAAGCGCTTCCAATTGTCGCACCGGCGGCGGCTTGACGATGTCGAAGACACGAAAAAGTATAAAGCCCGCGAGAAAAGATTTCCACGCGAGCGGCACCGCGATCAAAGCTACCAGTTGACCCGCAACCTCATCGATCACCACAAACTGCGGATCTTTTATGCCCGCGCCGCGTGCGACCTGCGTGGCGGCAGGAATGCCGATCAGCGTGACCACCGCGGTCAATGCAATTGCAACGGGCGTTCGCAACCAAGGCGCAAGCGCGTGGGCCAACGCCGCCCACAACAGTACGGTTACCGCCGATCCCCACGTCCCGGGCCCGGGCCGCATCCGTCCGACACCGAAAAATGTAGCCGCCAGCGTTGCCCACGGCGGAGTTCGGCGGGACGCACCCGCGACAACGTCGGCGCTACTCTCGGGTTGCGGGATACTTTTCACTATTCCTCGTCCGCATCCTCGGGAGCGCTCCCCCGGATCTGTTCGTCGGCATCCGTAACCGGCGATGGAATCACGTAAGCTCCGCTCGCCCACTTGCCCAGATCGATGGTGCGACAGCGGTCGCTGCAGAAGGGAAATTCCGGGTCGCCGCTTTTCACGACTTTCTTGCAGATGGGGCACCGGAGCTTGAGAGTGCGCTTGCGGGGCATGGTGAGGAAATCTTCCAGGGTCTCGCTCAGTCACACGAGCAAATTCAGAGCAAACCGACGCTACAGGATCCGCGCCACCAAATCATAGTCGTGCGCTTCCGTGATCTGACAGCGATAAAATTCGCCGGGCTGGGGCTCCGCATCTTGCGGAAAG
>Ga0209131_1001533_pt1 | contig 15999 bp, 12 predicted proteins | sample GraSoi_2013_40cm_FD_185826 | JGI IMG/M metagenome (GOLD analysis project Ga0209131, IMG submission 185826) | Grasslands soil microbial communities from the Angelo Coastal Reserve, California, USA - Sample 9_17_2013_40cm (SPAdes) (version 2) | ecosystem: Environmental > Terrestrial > Soil >...
CCATCGCCGAGACCGAGATGCCCGGCCTGATGGCGATACGCGAGGAATTCGCGCCGCTCCAGCCGCTGCGGGGCGCGCGCATCGCCGGCTCGCTCCACATGACGATCCAGACCGCGGTGCTGATCGAGACGCTCCAGGCGCTCGGCGCGGAAGTGCGCTGGGCCTCGTGCAATATTTTTTCAACCCAGGATCATGCCGCCGCGGCGATCGCCGCGCGCGGCACGGCCGTCTACGCCTACAAGGGCGAGACGCTTGATCAGTACTGGGACTTTACGCACCACATTTTCGCATGGCCGAATGGCCTCCACGCGAACCTGATTCTCGATGACGGAGGGGATGCCACGCTGCTGCTGCACCTGGGCGCCAAGGCCGAGCAGGACGCCACCGTGCTGCGCCATCCCGGGAGCGAAGAGGAGACCGCGCTGTTCGCCGCGATCGCGGCCACGCTCAAGCGCGATCCGCGCTGGTATTCCACGCGTCTCGCCGCGATCCGCGGGGTCTCGGAAGAGACCACGACCGGCGTCAAGCGCCTCTACCAGATGGCGCGCGACGGGCAGCTGGCATTCCCGGCCATCAACGTCAACGACTCCGTGACCAAGAGCAAGTTCGACAACCTGTATGGCTGCCGCGAATCGCTGGTCGATGGCATCAAGCGCGCCACCGACGTGATGGTCGCCGGCAAGGTGGCGGTGGTCGCCGGTTATGGGGACGTCGGCAAGGGTTCGGCGCAGGCGCTGCGCGCCCTGTCGGCACAGGTGTGGGTCACCGAGATTGACCCGATTTGTGCGCTGCAGGCGGCGATGGAAGGCTATCGCGTGGTGACGATGGACTACGCGGCCGACAAGGCCGATATCTTCGTGACCGCCACGGGCAATTTCCACGTGCTCACGCACGAGCACATGAAGCGCATGAAGAACAATGCCATCGTCTGCAACATCGGCCACTTCGACAATGAGATCGACTGCGCCTCCCTCAAGCAGTATCCGTGGGAGAACATCAAGCCACAGGTCGATCACGTGATCTTCCCGGACGGCAAGCGCATCATCCTGCTGGCCGAGGGGCGCCTCGTGAATCTCGGCTGCGGCACCGGCCACCCGAGTTATGTGATGAGCAGCTCCTTCGCCAACCAGGTCCTGGCACAGATCGAACTGTGGAGCCATCACGAGCGCTACCCGGTCGGCGTGCACGTGCTGCCCAAGCACTTGGACGAAAAGGTCGCGCGGCTGCAGCTGGTGAAACTCAACGCCGAACTCACGGTACTTACTGACCGTCAGGCACGCTACATCGGGGTCGATCCGCAGGGCCCTTACAAGCCCGACCAGTACCGTTATTGACGCTCTGACGCGGGTTTGCGACGGCCGTGCGCCGGCCGTTTAACATCATCGGCGCCGATATCTTCAGAACTGTGGAATGCGTCGGCGGTCCTATTTATCGCAGGCTTCGCGATGTTGATGCACGTCACCCGACGGGATTCGCACAGCCGGTAACATGGCGCCATGAACGAGGAGATCCGGCTGCTGCAGTTCACCGACCCGCACCTCGTGGCGCGGGCTGACGGTACCCTGCGCGGCGTCAACACGCGTGACTCGCTCCAGGGCGTGCTGCGGCACGCCCGGGCACACCACTGGAATGCCGACGCCCTGCTGCTCACGGGTGATCTGGTCAACGACGACCCCGGCGGCTACGCCGCGGTGCGCGAGCTGTTTGGCGACCTGGGCAAGCCGGTATGGTGCCTGCCCGGCAACCACGACGATGGCGAACTCATGCGCCGCGAGCTGGCCGAAGCGCCTTTCCAGGTCGGTGGATTCCATGACCTGGGTGCCTGGCGGATCGTGATGATCGACAGCTGCGTGGCCGGACAGGCTCTCGGCCACGTGAGCGCCTCCGAGCTCGCGCGCCTCGAGGCGCGCCTGGCGGACGCTGGCGAGCGCCACGTGCTCGTCGCATTGCATCATCACCCGGTGCGCATGGGCAGCCGCTGGATCGATTCGGTCGGCCTGCAGAACGCCGACGAGTTCTTTGCGATCACCGATCGCCATCCGCGCCTGCGCGCCATCATCTGGGGTCACGTGCACCAGAGCCTGGACACACACCGCAAAGGCGTGCGCCTGCTCGCCGCACCCTCGACCTGCGCGCAGTTCCTGCCGCACGCCGATCAGTTTGCGATCGACCCGAGTTCGCCCGGATACCGGCGGCTCAGCCTGCACGCCGACGGACACCTGGACACCGAAGTGCTGCGCGTGCCGCTGCAGTCGGGCGCGAATTCCGTCCAGCGCATGACCGGCGGCTAACCTCCGTCCCGCAGATCCTCCGGCACCTCGATCAGCGGCGCCAGCCGCCGCATGCGCTCCTGCGGGTCGTCCAGCTCCAGCAGCTCCTGCTGCATGGCGCGCTCGAGCGGCAGGAGTTCGGCCAGCCGGTCCGCAACCCAGCAGGCATCGTCGAGCTTCATCTCCAGGAGCTGCCCTGTGACGCCGAGCTCCTGCAGCACGCGCTGCAGCACACGTGCCACCGGCCGATGCTCCGCTGCCAGCGCGCTCGGTGGCGCCTCGGCGATCCATTCAATGGTGCCCAGATGCAGGCCGTCACTCTGCTGGCGCCGCGAGTTCAAGCGGAAGCGCCGCGCACCCCGGCACATCAATCCGAGCAGCCCATCCGGGAGGGTGTTGAAATCAACGATGCGTGCGCTCGTGCCGACGTCGGCCACCGCGTCGATCGCGCCGCTTTCATCGCCGCGGGTGATCAGCACCACGCCAAACTCGCCGCCTTCGCTCATGCAGCGGCCGACCATGTCGACGTAGCGGGGCTCGAAGATTCGCAGCGGCAGCAGGCCGCCCGGAAACAGGACGGTGCGCAGCGGGAACAGCGCCAGCTCAGGCACGGGCGCCGCGTGCCGTGAGAGCGCCGAGCAGGCGCTCGTGCAACCCGCCAAAACCACCGTTGCTCATCAGCAGCGCGTGATCGCCCGCGTGCAGCTCAGCGCCCAGGCCGGCCAGGAGGGAGTCCATGTCGCGCGCCACGTGCACGCGCGCGCCGAGCGCGGCAAGCGCCGCCGCCGCGTCCCAGCCCAGCTCCGCGCCGGCGTACAACCACACGCTGTCGGCACCGCGGAGCGACGCCGCGAGCGTGTCCCGATGGACGCCCGCGCGCATGGTGTGGGAGCGCGGCTCGAGCACCGCGACGATGCGCTCGCGCCCAACGCGCCGGCGCAACCCTTCGATGGTGGTGGCGATCGCGGTCGGATGATGCGCAAAATCGTCGTACACGCGCACCCCCGCGGCCACACCGCGCAGTTCCATGCGCCGCCGCACGCCGGCGAAATTCGCCAGCGCCGCGCAGGCGCGCTCCGCAGTCACGCCGGCGTGGCGCGCCGCGCCGATCGCCGCCAGCGCATTGTCGACATTGTGCAGGCCGATCAGCGGCCAGCGCACGGTGCCGACGGGGGTGTCCGCGAGCTGCACGGTGAATTCCGAGCCATCGCCCTGGGGCGTGAGCTGTGCCGACCACAGGCTCCCGGCGCCGGCGCGCGCTGCGGTGCCGCTCGGCGCAAAACGCTCCACACCGCTCCAGCAGCCCTTCTGCAGGACACGCTCCAGGCTGGCCTCGCCGGCCTTGACCAGCAATCGCCCGCCGCCGGGCACGATGCGCAGCAGCTGGTGAAATTGCCACTCGATGGCCGCGAGGTCCGGATAGATATCGGCGTGATCGTATTCCAGGTTGTTCAGCACCACGGTGCGTGGCCGGTAGTGCACGAACTTCGCGCGCTTGTCGAAGAAGGCCGTGTCGTATTCATCGGCCTCGATCACGAAGTAGGGCAGCTCCCCGAGCCGGGCGCTGACCGGGAAATTCCCGGGAATGCCGCCGATCAGGAATCCCGGCGACAGGCCGGTATCCTCCAGTATCCACGCCAGCATCGCCGCGGTAGTCGTCTTGCCATGGGTACCGGCGATGGCGAGCACCCAGCGATCGGCAAGCACCGCGTGCGAGAGCCATTCGGGTCCCGAGGTGTAGGGAATACCGCGCTCGAGCAGCGCCTCGATGACCGGCATGCCGCGGGTACACACGTTGCCCACGACGACGATATCGGGACGCACTTCGAGCTGCGCGGCCTCGTACCCTTCCGTCAGCTCGATGCCGAGTGAGGCGAGCTGCGTACTCATCGGTGGATAGACGTTCAGGTCCGAGCCGGTGACCCGGTGTCCGGCCGCGCGGGCGATCGCGGCGATTCCGCCCATGAAAGTTCCACAGATGCCGAGGATGTGTACGTGCATAATTGCTGCGATTGTACACGCGTGCCTGTGCACGCCCTTAGGGCCAAACTTGACTGCACCGATCGCTGATTCCGCCGCTCTGGCCGCCGCCGTCGCCGTCATCGCGCCCCACGATTCCCTCGGCCTGGATACCGAGTTCATGCGCGAGCGCACTTACTACGCGCAGTTGTGCCTGCTGCAGCTGGGCACGGCGGATCTGGCGGTGTGCGTCGATCCGCTGGCCATCGATACGCTCGATGCGCTGCGCCCGCTGATGCGCGCACCGGCGCTGTGCAAGATTTTGCACGCCGCCCGCCAGGATCTGGAAGTGCTGGCCCCGGTGGTCGGCCCCGTGAGCCCGGTTTTCGACACGCAGGTCGCCGCTGCGCTGGTGGGATTTCCGGCACAGATTGGCTACGCCGATCTGGTGCGCGAACTGCTGGGTGTCGAGCTGCACAAGAGCCAGACACGCACCGACTGGTCGCGCCGGCCCCTGTCCGCCGCGCAGCTCGACTACGCCCTCGACGACGTGCGCCATCTGCCCCCGCTGCGCGAGGCACTCGGGGAGCGGCTCGGGCGGCTCGGCCGCCGCGCCTGGTTTGACGAGGAGATGGAGCAGATCGGCACCGAGTCCCTGGCGGTTGACCCTGACCAGGCCTGGATGCGCATCCGGGCCTTCGCCGACCTGGACCCGGACCGGCAGCGGCTCGCGCGGTTGCTGGCGGCCTGGCGCGAGACGCGCGCCATGCAGGCCGACCGGCCGCGCGGCTGGATACTGCCCGATCCGGCGCTCCGCGACCTCGTCCTGCAGGGTCCGCGCGACATGGCCGCGCTGGAACGATTGCGCGAATTGCCGGCCGGGATCCGCGAGAACAGTGGCGCGCAGCTGCTCGAGCAGATCCGCGCGGCCGAACTTCCTCTGCTGCTCGCCCCGCTCCCGCAGCGCCGACGGCCTGACCAGCAGCAGCTCGATACGTTAGCGCGCCTGGTCGAGATCACGCGCCGCATCGCCGCTACCCTTGCCGTGGCGCCGGAAATCCTCGCCACCCGGCGCGAAATGGAACGCCTGGCCGGCGGCCACCGCGACGGAGCGGTGCTGAGCGGCTGGCGCCGCCAGGCCATCGGCGAGGAACTGCTGCGGGCGTTGTAGGGAGCCGCGGCCGGACTCCCGATTGGCTTTGCCTGGTGCTACCCCGGCGGCAGCACGGCGAGGAGCCGTGCCGTCACCGTATCCACGTCGCCCTGCGCATTGATCGTGCGCAACAGTCCCTGCGCGCGGTAATGCTCGATGAGCGGGCGGGTCTGCTCGTCGTAGACGGCGAGTCGGCGCGTCACGGTCTGCTCATTGTCATCCGGGCGCTGCGTCAGGGCGGCATGCGCGGCACAGTGGGTGCAATGGGTAATGCCCAGTGTGTTCGTATCGTGCACGTTGTAGATGGTGCCGCAGTTCGGGCAACAGCGCCGGCCGGAGATGCGGCGCGCGATCTCGGCATAATCGACGTTGAACAGCACCACGGCCTCGAGGGGCTGGTGGATCGCCGCGAGCATCGCCGCGAGCGCCGTCGCCTGGGCCTGGTTGCGCGGAAAGCCGTCCAGCACGTAGCCCTTGTGGGCGTCCTCCTGGCCGAGACGCTCACGGATGATGCCGATCACGATGTCATCGGCCACCAGCTGGCCTGAGTCCATGGCCGCCCGGGCGCGGCGCCCGAGCTCGGTCCCGCGCGCCACGGCCGAACGCAGCAGATCGCCAGTGGAAATTTGCGGAACGCCGAAGCGCGCGATCAGGCGCTGCGCCTGGGTGCCTTTGCCTGAGCCTGGCGCGCCGAGTAGGACGATTCGCATGTGTGAAAGGTACCGAGGCATCGTCGGGTGGTCAAACGCCCCTGGCTGCCAAAACGGGCCGCCCTTCGGCTATCCTCGCCATCCCGCCTGAACACTGCCCGGACGGAGTCCCTCAACGCCATGAGCAAGTCCACAGCACGCAATGCGGTCTACGCCCAGTCTGGCGGCGTCACCGCCGTCATCAACGCCTCCGCCTGCGGTGTCATCGAAGCCGCACACAAGGCGCGCGCGCACATCGCCCGCCTCTATGCGGGGCGCGATGGCATCGTCGGCATCCTCACGGAAAATCTGATCGACGTGAGCGCCGAGGAGCGCGCCACCATTCGCGCGCTGCGCTACACGCCGGCAGGCGCCTTTGGTTCGGCGCGCTTCAAGCTCAAGGGCCTGGAGGAAAACCGCGCCGAGTACCAGCGCCTGATCGAGGTGTTCCGCGCGCACGACATCGGCTATTTCTTCTACAACGGCGGCAACGATTCGATGGACACTGCGCACAAGGTGGCGCAGATCGGCGCGCAACTGGGCTACCCGATCGCCTGCATCGGCATCCCGAAGACGGTGGACAACGACCTGCCCCACACCGACTGCTGTCCCGGCTTTGGATCCGTGGCGAAATACATCGCCGTCTCGACGCTCGAGGGCGCGATGGACGTCGCCTCGATGGCGCGCACCTCCACCAAGGTCTTCGTGCTGGAGGTGATGGGCCGCCACGCCGGCTGGATCGCGGCGGCCGGCGGGCTGGCGGGACGCAAGGCGGGCGATGCGCCCCACATCATCCTGTTTCCGGAGATTGCCTTCGAGCGGGAGCCGTTTCTCGCACGCGTCAAGCAGTGCGTTGCGGATCACGGCTATTGCGTGATCGTGGTCTCGGAAGGCGCCAGGTACGCCGACGGCAAGTTTCTCGCCGAGGCGGGCACCAAGGATGCCTTTGGACACACGCAGCTCGGCGGCGTGGGTCCGGTGGTGGCGAACATGGTGCGCGAAGCGTTCGGGTACAAGTTTCACTGGGCGGTCGCCGACTACCTGCAGCGCGCGGCGCGCCACATCGCCTCGAAGGTCGATGTCGATCAGGCCTACGCCGTCGGCAAGGCGGCGGTCGAATACGCCGTGCAGGGCCGGCACGATGTGATGCCCGCGATCAAGCGAGTGTCCTCGCGACCCTATCGCTGGAAGATCGTGCCGGTGCCGCTCGCCGCGGTCGCGAATGTCGAGAAGACCGTGCCGCGCCATTTCATCACGGCGGATGGCTATGGCATCACCGCCGCCTGCCGCCGCTACCTCGAGCCGCTGATCGGCGGGGAGGACTATCCGCCCTACAAGGCGGGCCTGCCCGCCTATGCGAGGCTGCGCGGCAAGAGCGTGCGGCGCCGGCTGACTACCCCGTACCTGCTGAAATAGGCGGCTGGTGACCGGCCCGCGCAACCTGCCGGGGATCACCGCACTCGTGGCGGCCGCGGCGCTGTTCTCGCTAATGGATGCCGGCATGAAACTGCTGTCGCCGTTTTATCCGGCGATGCAGGTCACGGCACTGCGGAGCCTCGCCTCGCTCCCGCTGGTCTATGTCTATGTCGCGTGGCGCGGCAAGCAGGCCAGGCTGCTGCAGATCCGCTGGCCGCTGCACCTGATGCGCGGCGCAATAGGCATCGCCATGCTGTGGCTGTTCGTCGTCGGCCTGCGCCAGCTGCCGATGACCGAGACCTACACAATCTTCTTCATCGCACCGCTCCTGATCACTGCGCTCTCCGCCCCGCTGCTGGGGGAGCGCGTGGGTCAGGCGCGGTGGCTCGCCATCGTCGCCGGGTTCATCGGCGTGCTGGTGGTCCTGCGTCCCACCGGCGAAGGCATGTTGACCTGGGCGGGCCTGGCGATATTGAGCTCGGCGCTGTGCTACACGGTTTCCGCGCTCACGATCCGCATTGCCGGGCGGACCGATTCGACCGAGAGCCTGATGTGCTCGCTCATCACACTGCTCGCGGCCGGTTCGACGGTGCTGGCGTTGCCAGACTGGCTGGCGGTCAGGGTGCAGGACTACTGGCTCATTGCCGGAATTGGCATCAGCGGATTCTTCGGCCAGCTCGGCGTCACCTACGCCTTCCGGCATGGCGAGGCGTCCGCCGTCGCGCCGTTTGAATACACGGCGCTGGGCTGGGGCGTGCTACTCGACCGTGTCCTGTGGCACACCTCACCCGATCGCTACACGCTGCTGGGTGCCTCGATCATCATCGCCAGCGGCTGGTACCTGGTCCGGCGCGAGAAGACGCACACCGAGGCGGAACACCCCTAAGGCCATCGGTCCACCCCTGTTAGCGCGCCGCGCCCCTCAGGGCCAGCACGCCATCCGCCCGCAATTCGGTCGTGAAGCCTGAGCGCTTCAGGCGCCTGGCCACCTCGTGGGGCACATTGCGCCCCGTCGTGAGGCGGTTCGGCGCGCCGGTGTAGTGAAACAGGCGTCCCCGGCTCTTCAACACCCGCGCCAGCTGATCGTAGAAATTCTGCGAGTACAGTTCGCCGGCGATGCCAAAGCGCGGCGGGTCGTGGAGGATCGCATCGAAGTAGGCGGCGGGGTATTGCAGTATCCGCTCCGTGATGTCCCCGAGCGCCAGCCTCATCGCGCTGGTGCCTTCCGCTGACCACGCGCTGTCCGGCGACCAGGGGTTGAGACTGCGCAGCCACAACACGTCGGGGTGCTTTTCATAGCTGTGCAGTTGCGCGGCCTGCCCGCGCAGGCACCAGGCGGCGAAATAACCCAGTCCGCCGCAGGTGTCGAGAATGCGTTTTCCGCGCGGCTGGATCAGGCTGACTTTGTATTCCGCGTCCGCGTACGGCGAGACCCGGGCGCTGGGCAGCATCTTGATGCCATCGATCTCGAAGGTCGGTGCGCCCCACGGCGTGGGCACGAGCTTGATGTGGGCATCGGTGTAGCGCGCGGCGGGCTGGAAGTCCGCCCCCGACCAGTAGTAGATCGTGCGCGCCTTGCACGCTTCCATGTAGGGATAGCGCTGGCCGTCCCAGCCCCAGTCATTGAGGCCGACGCTGACCGTGCGTGCGGAGCGCTCCAGATCCAGCGAGCACTGCACGGTGGGCTCGCCCATGCGCCGCGCCGACACCAGAGCGTCGTGCACGGTTGAGGTCAGCAGCGGAGTCAGGTGCTCATTCACGCGCGGGCCTGGACCATCGGAGCGGGTAGTTCCCTGTGATATATTGCGCGCCCGCTGCACAGCGTCCATCCTTGGGGACTGGTCGCAGCCCATAAACAATATAGTTTATTGATTTCCGGAGGATTTTCATGGATGCCGCTAACTGGCTGTGGCTCGCCGTATGCGCTGGCCTGCTCGCCGTGGTCTACGGATTGTTCTCGATGGCCGCGATCCTGCGTCTCGACGCCGGAAATGCCCGCATGCAGGAAATCGCAGCGGCGATCCAGGCCGGTGCCAAGGCCTATCTGAACCGCCAATATTCGACCATCGCGATGGTCGGCGCGGTGCTGTTCGTGGTGCTGTGGTGGGCGCTGGGCGCGGCCACGGCGGGTGGCTTCGCGGTGGGCGCCGTGCTGTCGGGACTCGCCGGCTACATCGGCATGAACATCTCGGTGCGCGCCAATGTGCGCACCACGCAGGCCGCGTACTCCGGTCTGAACGCCGCGCTGCAGGTCGCGTTCCGTGGCGGCGCGATCACCGGCATGCTGGTGGTGGGCCTGGGGCTCCTCGGCGTGGCCGGATATTTTCTCGCGGTGCGCGGCCGCATCGGCGATGAGGCGGCGCTGCACTCGCTCATCGGCCTGGCCTTCGGCGGCTCGCTGATCTCGATCTTCGCGCGCCTGGGCGGCGGGATCTTTACCAAGGGCGCCGACGTCGGCGCCGATCTGGTGGGCAAGGTGGAGGCCGGCATTCCCGAGGACGATCCGCGCAATCCCGCGGTCATCGCCGACAACGTGGGTGACAACGTCGGCGACTGCGCCGGCATGGCGGCGGACCTGTTCGAGACGTATGCGGTCACGATCGTCGCGACGATGCTGCTGGGCGGACTGCTGCTGAAAGAGGCCGGGATGTCGGCGCTCGTGTTTCCGCTGGCGCTCGGCGCCGCCTCGATCGTCTCCTCGATCATCGGCACTTTCTTCGTCAGGACCTCCGACGGCGGCAAGATCATGAACGCGCTCTACAAGGGCGTGATCGTCGCCGGCGTCATCTCCGCGGTGCTGTTCTGGTTCATCACACGTCAGATCATGCCGGGCAATTTCCACGCCCTGTTCGCCTGCGAACTGGTGGGCTTAGGGCTGACGGCGGCGCTGATTGTCATCACCGAGTACTACACCGCCACGGAATTCCAGCCCGTGCAGCGGGTCGCCGCGGCCTCGCAGACCGGGCACGCGACCAACATCATCGCCGGGCTCGGCGTGTCGATGAAATCCACCGCCCTGCCGGTGCTTGCGGTCTGCGCGGCGATCTTTGCCGCCTACCACTACGCGGGACTCTATGGCATCGCCATCGCCGCGACGGCCATGCTGTCGCTGACCGGCATGATCGTCGCGCTGGACGCCTATGGCCCGATCACCGACAACGCCGGCGGCATCGCCGAGATGGCCAAGCTCGATCGCAAGGTGCGCGACATCACCGATCCGCTCGATGCCGTGGGCAACACCACCAAGGCCGTGACCAAGGGCTACGCCATCGGTTCGGCCGGGCTCGCCGCGCTCGTGCTGTTTGCCGATTACACCCACAACCTCGAATCGCACCTGTCCGGCGCGGGCCGCGAGATGGTGGGCTTCTCGCTGTCCGATCCGGCCGTGATCATCGGCCTGTTCCTGGGGGGCCTGGTGCCCTACCTGTTCGGTGCCATGGCGATGGAGGCCGTGGGTCGCGCTGCCAGCTCGGTCGTCACGGAAGTGCGCCGGCAGTTCCGCGACATCAAGGGCCTCATGGAGGGCACCGCCAAGCCCGATTACTCCAAGGCCGTGGACCTGCTGACCCGCGCGGCGATCCGGGAAATGATCCTGCCCTCGATGCTGCCGATCCTGGTGCCGATCGTCGTCGCCTTCGGCATGAATGCGCTGATGGGACCGGGGGCCGGCCTCAAGGCGCTGGGCGGATTGCTGATCGGCACCATCGTGACCGGCCTGTTCGTCGCGATCTCAATGTGCACGGGCGGTGGCGCCTGGGACAACGCCAAGAAGTACATCGAGGAAGGTCACTTCGGCGGCAAGGGATCCGAAGCCCACAAGGCGGCCGTCACCGGCGACACCGTGGGCGATCCGTACAAGGATACGGCGGGACCGGCGATCAATCCGCTCATCAAGATCATCAACATCGTCGCATTGCTCCTGGTGCCGCTCCTGTAGGCCGCGGGCGCGCCAGTACAGTACAGCGCGAATTTGAGAGCAAGACTTTGGAGTGATCCGGCGTGCCCGGGTGGCTACAGTCCCGGCCACCTGCAGCGGAGGATCCGACATGATTGACACGGCAGTCCAGGCCCGGCACCCGGCCACGCAGCTCGACCCGCGCTGGGCCACGGTGCTGGCGCGCGATCCGGAAAACAGCGGCGATTTCTACTATGCGGTCAGGACGACCGGCATCTACTGCCGCCCCTCCTGTCCCTCGCGGCACGCCAAGGCCGAGAACGTCCGCTTCTACGACAGCTGCGCAGACGCGGAGCAGGCCGGCTTCCGGCCCTGCAAGCGCTGCCGGCCGCGCGCACCTTCGCTGGCCACAGAGCGCGCTGCGATGGTCGCGAAAATCTGCCGCTACATCGACTCCGGCACCGAGACGCCGACCCTCGCCCTGCTCGCCCAGCGTGCCGGCATGAGCGCCTATCACTTTCATCGGGTGTTCAAGTCGGTCACCGGATTGAGCCCCCGCTCCTACGTGCTGGCGCGGCGCGCCCAGCGCCTGTCCGGCGAGTTGCGCCGGGGCGGCACGGTGACCCAGGCGATCCTGGATGCCGGCTATAACTCGGGCGGCCACTTTTACGCCACCTCGCATCAGCTGCTGGGCATGACGCCACGCAACTATCGCGACGGGGGCGTGAACGCCGAGATCCGTTTCGCCACCGCCCGCTGCAGCCTGGGGCGCGTGCTGGTCGCGCGCAGCGCTCGGGGCGTGTGCGCGATCTCGCTTGGGCCTAACGCCGACACGCTGCGCCGCGAACTGCAGGAACGCTTTCCGAAGGCGGCGCTCATCGGTGGCGATGCGGACTTCGAGCGCTGGGTGGCCGAGGTCGTGAGCCTGGTGGATGCGCCGGGGGTGGGACTGCGCTTGCCGCTCGATATCCGCGGCACCGCGTTCCAGCAGCGCGTCTGGCGCGCGCTGCAGAAGATCCCCGTGGGCACCACCACGACCTACGGCGATATCGCCCGGCGCATCGGTGCGCCTAATGCGGTGCGCGCCGTCGCGCAGGCCTGTGCCGCGAACCCGCTCGCGGTGGCCATCCCCTGCCACCGCGTGGTGCGCCGTGATGGCACGCTGTCGGGTTACCGCTGGGGCGTCAGCCGCAAGCGCGCGCTGCTGGCGCGGGAGGCCGCGCGCGCGCCCCAGGAATAGCCGCAAAGTACGTGTATGTACGGGTTGCCGCGGACGCTAGAATCTGCGGCGTGCGCACCCGCGGTAAATCCGCTGTTCCAGGCCCGGCGTGAACCGCCTGACGCTGTGTGGCGCTGTGGTGCTGCTGGCGGCGAGCCCGCCGGCGCTGGCACGTCCGCCCTCGCCCCTGCCGGCGATGACACCGCCCGCGGCGAGCGATCGCGTGCTCGTGATCGCACCGCACCCGGACGACGAGACCCTGTGCTGCGCGGGCTACCTGCAGCTGGCGGTGCGGAGCGGCGCCACCGTCGGCGTGGTGTGGATCACCGCCGGCGACAGCTTCGAGATCGATGCGATGCTCACCGAGCGCACGCTCCGCCCACGCTCGGCGGGGCTCGAGCAGCTGGGGCTCCGTCGCATCGGTGAAGGGCACGCGGCGGCCGATCTGCTCGGCGTGCCGCGCGCCAATCAGTTCCTGCTGGGATTTCCGGATCGGGACATCGCCGCCCTGCTCCAGCACCCAGACGCGCCCGCGCTCCGCTCACGCTACACGGGTGCCAGCGCGGTGCCGTACATCGATGCACTGCGGACGGGCGATCCTTACACCGGCGCCGCGCTGCGCGCCAATCTGCAGGAGATCATCGATCGCTTTGCACCCACCGTCGTGCTGGCGCCCTCGCTCCTCGACCGGCACCCTGATCACAGCAGCAGTGGCGCACTGGCGCTGGAACTGCTGGCCGCGCGCCGTCCAGCTGCACACCTGTACTTCTGGATCGTACATGGGGGCCTGGACTGGCCCGCACCGCACGGCCTGCATCGCAACCGGCCGCTTTCGCCACCGCGCCGTGCGGCCGCGCTCGCCTGGCAGCAGCTGCCCCTGGATGCGGCCCTGCAATCAGGCAAGCTCAGCGCACTGCGCGCACATCACACGCAGATGGAAGTGATGAGCCGGTTCCTGAATGCGTTCGTGCGCACCAACGAGATCTACGCGCCGGCGCCCTGAAGACCGCCGGCGCTAGGCGGCGAGCGGGAGCGGCGTGGGACGTCCCAGTGCGTAGCCCTGCAGGTAATCGACGCCGATGGAGCGCGCCGCGGCCACCGAGGAATCATCCTCGACCTGCTCGGCGATGACCTTGAAGTTCAGCGTGCGCGCCAGCTTGATCATGGCCCCCACCATCGCCTGGTTCACGCTGTCGCGGGCCAGATTGCGCATGTACGACCCGTCGATCTTGAGGAAGTCCACGGCCAGCAGCTTGAGGTTGGCGAAGGAACCCAGGCCGCTGCCGAAATTATCGAGCGCGAAGCGGCAACCCATGCCGTGGAGCACACCGATGAAACGGCGCGCCTGGTCGAGATTGGCAATCACCGTGCTCTCGGCGATTTCGAAGCAGACCTGCGCCGGCCGCGCCCCGGTCGTGTCAAAGCATTCGACCACGAAATCGAGGAACTGCGCATCGGCGAGCGTCTGGCCGGAAATGTTGATGCCGATGCTGCGATTGTGCGGCAGGGTAATGGCCCCGCGCCCGAGCGCGGTGAGCGCGGTCTGCACGACCTGCCGGTCGATCAGGCCCATCAGTCGATAGCGGTGCGCCGCCTGCAGGAAGTCGGTGGTCGAGACCTGTTCCCCGGCGTCATTGCGCAGCCGGACGAACACTTCCATGGCCGGTCCGGCATCGCCATCGCCGTAAGCCGCGACGATCGGCTGGCAGTACAGCTCGAAGCGGTGCTCGCGCAGCGCCGTCTGCAGCAGCTGCAGCCAGTGAATCTCTCCGGTCTGGCGCGCATAGGCCTGGTCCCGGGCCGAGTAGACCATCACGTGCCCGCCCTGGCGCTTGGCCTGGTAACAGGCACTGTCGGCCGCTGCCAGCGATTCTTCGACGCTGCCGGACTCGCGCGCCAGTTCCACCAGGCCCATGCTGGCACCGACGTTGAAAATTCGGTCATGCCAGACGAAGCGGTGATCGGCTACCTTGCTGCACACTTCATCGGCAATCTGCCGCGCCTTATCGAGCGGACATCCGACGAGCAAAATGCCGAACTCATCGCCCCCGAGGCGTCCCACGAGATCGGAGTCGCGGACCGCGGCGCGCAGGAGCTTCGCGATGTCGCGCAGCAGGCCGTCGCCGGCCTGGTGACCGCTGGTGTCGTTGATGACCTTGAAGCGATCGAGATCGACGTAGCACAGTACGTGGCTGCTCTCACCGGCCCGCGCGGCGTCCACTGCCTCCTGCAGCCGGCGCTCGAATTCGCGCCGGTTCACCAGCCCGGTCAGGCCATCGTGCGCGGCCTGGTAGGAAATCTGGCGCGTCAGGCCGCGCGACTCGGTGACGTCGTGCAGCATCAGCACGGCGCCGTCTATGTCACCCACTTCATCGCGGAGCGGCGCCACGGCCACTTCCATCTGCCGCTCATTCTCACCGTGGCTGAGCAGCAGCACGCGCCGACCTAAATTGACGGGTGATCCTGCGCTCAGTGCCTGCTGCACCGGCTCGGCCAGCAATTTGCGGTCCGCCTCGCTTAAGGCCGTGGCTACTTTATCCAGCGTCAGGCCATGCGCGGCTTCGGCGGAAACACCGAGGAGCGCTGTCGCCAGGGGGTTCAGGAAATCAACCTGGCCACGAGAATCCACCGTCACCACCGCGCCGGGCATGGCTTCCAGGGCGGCGCGCGCCCTTGAACGCATGCCGGCAGGCAGCCCGAGTGCTACGTTGGTCTGGGTGGGCAGCACTTCCACGCCCACGATCAGCAATGCTCGATGACCTTCATGCACGATCGGCCAGGAACTGAGCTCGAGCCGTGAATTCTGCCCCTGGAGCCCCACCAGGTCGACTTCATAGCGCTCGGCCGCGGGCTCGCCGCTCAGCCGATGGCGGATGTTCGTGCCCACGATCTCGGTGTATTCAGGCGGCACCAGGTCCTCGAGCCGGCGGCTGACCAGCTCGGCGGGCGGCACGCCGATCAGACTGGCGAACTGCGGATTGGCGTAGGCGATGCCACGGTCGGTCTGAATCAGGACGGCTTCATGCAGGCGGTCGGCCAGTTCGCCCACCGCGGCGGGCGGCGCGAGCTGGGTCGTCGCTTCGGGACGCGCGGCGCGCGTGAGCAGATGATTGACGACGGTCACCAGCGCACCGACCTCGCGCTGATCCGTTTCGAGCTCGACGCGACGGCTGAGCGAGCCACCCACGGCGATGCGGTGCACCTGGCGCGTGACTTCCCGGAGCACGCTGCGTTGGCGACGCTGCAGGAACACCAACATCAGCAGCGCCAGCGCCAGCATGGCGAACAACAGGCAAAGCGAGGCTAGAACTGTCATGAAACGGCCGGATATCCCTCTAAATCCCGCGTGCGGCGCGCCCTTGCGGCGTGTCGCAATTTAGTGACTCCAGCATAGCCCA
>Ga0209131_1001534_pt1 | contig 15999 bp, 12 predicted proteins | sample GraSoi_2013_40cm_FD_185826 | JGI IMG/M metagenome (GOLD analysis project Ga0209131, IMG submission 185826) | Grasslands soil microbial communities from the Angelo Coastal Reserve, California, USA - Sample 9_17_2013_40cm (SPAdes) (version 2) | ecosystem: Environmental > Terrestrial > Soil >...
TCGTCATGGGCAGCTGCACGGCCGGCGGCGCCTACGTCCCGGCCATGAGCGATGAATCCGTCATCGTACGCAACCAGGGCACCATTTTCCTCGGTGGCCCGCCGCTGGTGGAGGCGGCCACCGGAGAGATCGTCACGGCCGAGGAGCTGGGCGGCGGCGATGTGCATACCCGGCTCTCAGGCGTGGCCGATCACCTCGCGGAGAACGATGCCCACGCGCTGGCCATCGCGCGCCGCGCCGTGGCCACGCTGGCGCTCGCCCCACGGAGCGAGCTGGCGCTGCGCGAGCCGCTCGAGCCGCGTTACGCGGCGGATCAGATGTACGGCCTCATCCCCGAGGATCCGCGCAAGCCCTTTGAAGTCCGCGAAATCATCGCGCGGCTGGTGGATGACAGCGAATTTGCCGAATGGAAGGCGCGGTTTGGCACCACTCTGGTTACCGGCTTTGCGCATCTGTGGGGGATGCCGGTCGGCATCATCGCCAACAACGGGATCCTGTTCTCCGATTCGGCGCAGAAGGGCGCGCACTTCATCGAACTGTGCTGCCAGCGGCGCACGCCTCTGGTATTCCTGCAGAACATCACCGGCTTCATGGTCGGCCGCAAGGTCGAGCACGAGGGCATCGCCCGGCACGGCGCGAAAATGGTGACGGCGGTCGCCGCTGCGCAGGTGCCGAAATTCACGGTCATCATTGGCGGCAGCTTTGGCGCCGGCAATTACGCGATGTGCGGTCGCGCCTACGCGCCGCGTTTCCTGTGGATGTGGCCCAACGCCCGCATCAGCGTGATGGGCGGCGAGCAGGCGGCGCGCGTGCTGTCCACCGTGCGGCGCGATGCGATCACGGGCCGTGGCGGGAAGTGGAGCGCGGAGGACGATGAGGCATACTCGGCGCCGATCCGGGCGCAATATGAGCGCCAGGGCCACCCCTATTACGCGACGGCACGACTCTGGGATGACGGCATCATCGATCCGCTCGACACGCGCCGCTGCCTGGGGCTGGGATTGGCCGCCAGCCTGGCGGCACCCATCCCCGAAACACGCTTCGGCGTGTTCCGGATGTAAGCGAGACGGCCCATGTTCGAGAAGCTACTGATCGCCAATCGCGGCGAGATCGCCTGCCGCATCCAGCGCACCGCCCGCCGCCTCGGGATCGCCACGGTCGCGGTGTATTCGGATGCGGACGCCGGGGCGCTGCACGTGCGCGTTGCCGACGAGGCCCTGCGCATCGGACCCGCGGCGGCCCGCGACAGTTACCTGCGCGGCGATGCGATCATCGCGGCGGCGCTGCGGAGCGGTGCCCAGGCGATTCATCCCGGCTACGGGTTTCTTTCGGAGAATGAACCGTTCGCCGCGGACTGCGCGAGCGCCGGACTCCTCTTCGTAGGCCCGCCACCGGCGGCCATCCGCGCGATGGCCTCCAAGTCCGCGGCCAAGGCGCTGATGCAACAGGCCGGGGTGCCGCTGGTGCCCGGCTACCATGGCGAGGATCAGTCGCCCGCCCTGCTGCAGCGGGAAGCGGACCGCATCGGCTATCCGGTGCTGATCAAGGCCAGCGCTGGCGGTGGCGGCAAGGGCATGCGACGCGTCGACGCGGCAGCGGATTTCCCCGCAGCGCTGGCCTCCTGCCAGCGCGAGGCGCTGGCCAGCTTCGCCGATGCGCGCGTGCTGGTCGAGAAATACCTGCTGCAGCCGCGGCACATCGAGATCCAGGTCTTCACCGACACGCACGGCAACGGCGTGTACCTGTTCGAGCGCGATTGCTCGGTGCAGCGCCGCCACCAGAAAGTCCTCGAGGAAGCGCCAGCGCCCGGCATGGACCCGAAGCGGCGCGCCAGGATGGGCGCGGCGGCCCTGGCCGCGGCCAATGCCGTCGGCTACGTCGGAGCGGGGACGGTGGAGTTCATCGCCGGGCCGGACGGAAAGTTCTTTTTCATGGAGATGAACACACGGTTGCAGGTGGAACACCCGGTGACGGAGATGATCACCGGCCTCGATCTGGTCGAATGGCAGCTGCGCGTGACGAGCGGCGAAGCGCTGCCCCGGAGCCAGAAGGAGCTGTCAATCCGCGGCCACGCGATCGAGGCGCGCATCTACGCGGAAGATCCCGAGCGCGGCTTCCTGCCGGCGACGGGACGCCTCGTGCACTACCGCACGCCGGAGGCGACGCCCACCGTGCGCATTGACTCCGGGGTCGAACAGGGAGATGAGATCACGCCCTACTATGACCCGATGATCGCCAAGCTCATCGTCTGGGGCGAATCACGCGAACTCGCCCGCGGCCAGCTGCTGAAGGCACTCCAGCAGATTCAGATCGTGGGGCTCAGCAACAACGTCCAGTTCCTGTCCCGCCTTGTCGCCACCCCCGCCTTTGCCGGCGCCGATCTGGACACGGCGCTCATCGAGCGGGAGCACTCGCGCCTGTTCGGCGCGACCGCGCCGGTGCCGGACGCGGCGCTCATCGCCGCCGCCCTGCGGATCGTCGCGCTGCAGACCCAGGCGGCCCATGAGGGGCCCGGTCTTGAGGTCTGGCGCCACGCGGACAGCTGGCGGCTCAACGCGCCCGCCGCCAGGACTTTTCACTTCCGCACCGCCGGAGCGGACCGCGAACTCGTGGTGCGGCCGGCGAACGGGGGCTTTGAGCTCAAGCTCGATGCGCGGACGATGCAGCTGCAATGGCAGGCGCTGTCGGCCACCGATGCGCGCTTGAGCGTGGATGGCAACTCCTTCGATGCCACCACCCTGGTGCGCGACGGACACTGCGATGTCTTTCTGCAGGGCATTCACCATCAATTCGAATACGCCGACCCGCTCGCGCATGTCGGAGAACAGAGCGCAGCGGAAGGCCATATCCGGGCCATCATGCCCGGCCGCATAGTGGCCCTGCTGGTCCAGCCCGGAGCGCGCGTCACGCGCGGCGAGCCCCTGCTGATCCTGGAAGCGATGAAGATGGAGCACACGCTGGCAGCGCCCGCGGACGGAATCTGCGAGGCCTTCAACGTGGCGGTGGGCGAGCAGGTGGCGGAAGGCACCGAGCTCGTACAATTCACACCCTCGGTCCCAGCTCCCGCCTGAAGTAGTTCCGTCCTCCGGCCGATGCGATAGCATTGCCGCATGAAAGATCTGACGCAGGGCCCGCTGCAACGACACCTCATTGCGATGGCGGTGCCGATCGCGGCCGGCATGCTGTTCCAGACGCTGTATTTCCTGGTCGACCTGTATTTCGTGGGTCGCCTGGGCGATGCCGCGATCGCCGGCGTGGGCTCCGCGGGAAATCTCAGCTTTCTGGTGATGGCGCTCTCGCAGGTGCTGGGCGTGGGCACCGTGGCGCTGATTGCCCAAGCCGTCGGCCGCAAGGAGCAGGCCGCGGCAAACCTGGTGTTCAATCAGGCCATGCTGCTGGGTGTCAGCGCCCTGGTGGCTTGCCTGGTCTGCGGCTATGCCGCCAGTGCGAGCTTTGCCAGGACCCTCGGCTCGGACGCCGCCACCGCTGCGGCAGGCCTGACTTACCTGCGATGGTATCTGCCCTCCCTGGCGCTGCAGTTCGTGATGGTGGCCATGAGCTCTGCGCTGCGCGGCACCGGAATCGTCAAACCGGCCATGGCCGTGCAGATGATCACGGTGCTGATCAATGTCGTCCTGGCGCCGATCCTGATCGGCGGCTGGTTCACGGGACGACCCCTGGGCGTGGCAGGTGCCGGGCTGGCCAGCTCCATCGCAGTCGGGTTCGGCGTGGTCCTGATGTCGCTCTATTTCGTGCGGCTCGAGCATTACGTCAATGTGGATCTGCGCCAGTGGGTGCCGCGCCTGGCCAGCTGGCGGCGGATCCTCGGCATCGGAGCGCCCGCCGGCGGCGAGTTCGTGATGATGTTCGTGATTTTCTCATTCATTTACTGGGTGATTCGCCCCTTCGGCGCACCGGCGCAGGCCGGCTTCGGCGTCGGTACGCGAGTCATGCAGGCGATTTTCCTGCCGGCCATGGCGGTGGCCTTCTCCGTAGCACCGATCATCGGCCAGAACTTCGGCGCCCGAAAATTCGAGCGCGTTCGCGCCACCCTCTGGTCCGCGGCGTGGATGAGCGCTCTGCTGATGCTGCTGGCGATGGTCGTGGTGCAGTGGCGCGCCCCGGCGCTGATACGCGCCTTCACCGCGGACCCGGCGGCGGTGCAGGTGGGTGCCGACTACCTGAGGTTTATTTCCTGGAATTTCCTTTGCAGCGGCTTCATTTTCACCTGCTCAGGTGCGCTGCAGGGCCTGGGCAACACCTGGCCCTCACTGTGGGCCTCGCTCTCGCGCGTCGCGACCTTTATCGCGCCGGTCCTGTGGTTATCCGCACAGCCGCACTTCGCGCTCACCCAGGTCTGGATCGTCTCGATCACCTCGGTGACCCTGCAGGCGTTCCTGATCGGTGGCCTCGTGATCCAGCGGCTGCGCAAGGACTGATGGCGCGCTAGTCCTTGTCCGACATGGCCGGCACTTCCTTCATGCTGGCTTTCACGGCCTCGAACGCAGCCTGATTGGATGGCGCCAGGTTTGGCCGCCCGGCCAGGAATCCCATGGTGACGCCACCCTGGATGTAATAGGTCTCGCCAGGATCGGCGTCGATCGTCAGCAGGTCCTTGGCCTCCGAATGCACGACGAACTGGTGCCTGCCGGGCGAAACGTGGAGGACGAAATACTTGCCGTTGCGAAGTTTGCCCAGCTCGGTCTGCCCCTCGCGGACAATGAAACCGATCGCAGCTCCCAATAATTTGCTCGGCCGGAAGAAAATGACGGTTGCCGTGTCGCTCGGCGCTGCTGGGGCCGCCGCTGGCGGTGGCGCTTCGGCAGCGGCCGACGGTACCGGCGCGGCCGCGGGTTCGGCAGCGGGAGCCGGACTGGGAGCGGCGGCGGGCACAGCGGCCGGCGCCTCGGTCGCCGCCGGTGCGGGTGTCGCGGGCGCAGGGGTATCCTCCGCTACGGTTACCCCGCTCATGACCAGCGCGAGGGTAGACACCAGGGCGGTCGTCATCTGTCTCATATTCATTCGGCAATACCTTTGTGTGTGGCAGTCAGTGTGCGACTGCGGTGGGAACGTCGAATACTTCATCCTTGGCCGTCTTCGCTACGACCACCGTGTCCGCCGCAATGGTGGCCTGCTTGCCGTGTATGAAGGGCACGAAGAATGGAACGATATACTTGATTTGACCGGCTTGGCCAAGATTCGATCGCAGCCTGATTTCACGCTCGCCGACCTTGACGTAGCGTGCTGACACGACCAATTTGCCCTCTTTTCCGAGTGCGCCGGCGCGTTGCGAATCAATGACCTCACCGATGGCGATCGACCCCGCCGGAATCACCACGGTGTCGTCCACGGAAATGCCATCGGTCACCTGCATTCTAAAGTTGCTGCCCACCAGGCTGGCATCGGAGGCCACGGTTTCCATGAATCGCAGTGACACCAGGGTGCTCGCGTGCAGGACCAGAGTGCGCGCCGGCACGGTGGCCGGTGCCTCGGCGGCCAGCGGCAGCGGCGTTGCCGCGGGTGCAGCAGCGGGTACAGCCGGCCCATCGGCAGGCGCATCAGCCCAAAGTGGCGCAGAAAAAGCGATGCACGGCATCGCAATGACGGATCGGATCAAAGCTTTGGCGGTAGCTCGCGAGACTTCCATGCTTGTCTATCCGGTTGTGCGCCTGGCCGGCGATTGTTGTTCTTCTTGCGTGTCCCGCAACCGCAGCCGCCGGTGCCGTAACCGTGAGACTAAGCGCATTGCCGGAGAGGGGTCAATGCTGCCCCCGGGCAGGGCGCCCCGGCTCAGTCGCCGGGCCGCTGCAGGTCGCGCCGTGCCTTGAATTCGCTCCCGGCCTTCCATTTCGGAAACGCAGTGCTGTTGGCCAGCTCGAAGCCGACCCGCCACAGCAGTTGCACATCCTGCGCCCCGCCTTCGAGCGTCCAGTCCGCCTGTATCACATCGCCCACCTGGTGGTAGCGCTTGGCGATGAATTCGCTGCGCTTCGTTTCACCGTAGTCAGGCGGTTGGCCGATAAAGTCCAGTCCGTTGGAAATGTAGAGCCCCGGCACGCCCACGCGGGCGAATTCGAACTGATCGGCCCGGAAGAAACTGCCGCGCTCCGGATGCGCGTCGGGGACCGCGACGCGGCCCTGTGCCGCGGCCGCGGACGCCGCGCGATCGTCCATGTCGGACTTGCCACGCCCAATGATTTCCACGTCGCGCGTGCGCCCGAGCGGATTGATGCCGTCCATGTTCAGGTCCGCCACGGTGTCGCGCAGGGGGAAGAGCGGATGGCGGGCGTAGTAGCGGGCGCCGAGCAATCCCTGCTCCTCGCTGGTCGTCGCGAGGAACAGCACCGAGCGTGCCGGCGACCGCGGCAGCGCCTTGAACGCCGCAGCCAGCACCAGCAGCGCGGCGGTGCCCGAGGCATTGTCCTGGGCCCCGTGGAAGATCTGCTGCGATTTGGGTCCGCCGAGCTGCGGGCGCCAGCCGAAATGATCCCAATGCGCGCTGTACACGACGGTTTCAGCGGCGCGCGCGGCATCGCTTCCCGGGATTCGGGCCACGACGTTGTGTGATTCCACCTCGTGCCAGGCGTTGTGCACATCGAGACTGATGCGTGCGCCCAGCTCTACGGGGTGGAAATCGCGCGCGCGGGCACGCTCTTTGAGTGCATCGAAATCCAGGCCACTGCGGCTGAACAGTTCGCGCGCCCGCTCGAGCGTCATCCAGCCGGCAACCGGCGGGAAATCCGGATCACGTCCCCGGTTGCGCAGCACGTAATGTTCGGCGCTCCAGCTGTTGACCACCACGGAGTAGGGATAGGCGGCAGGTCCGGTCTCATGAATGATGATCGCGGCCGCGGCACCCAGCCTGGCGGCGGTCTCATACTTGTAGGTCCAGCGCCCGTAATAGGTCATCGCCTTGCCGCCGAACATCGCCGGGTCGAGTTCCCCGGGGTGCTGCGGGTCCGGGATGGGCGGGTCGTTGATGAGCATCACCAGCGTCTTGCCATGCAGGTCGAGCCCTTTGTAGTCGTCCCATTGGAATTCGGGCGCCTGCACGCCGTAGCCGACAAAAACCAGGGGTGAATCCTTGATCTGGAAGTGCCGCCGGCGCTCACTCGACCACGCCACGTAGTCCTCGGGAGACTTCAGTCCGGTGCTTGCACCGTGCACCGTGTAGTCCACATCGACCCGGCTGCGGAAGCCCGTCATCGGGACAATCTGAACGTAGTTCCCCGCCTTGTCGGCCGGCTCGAGCCCGAGCCGCCTGAACTCATGCACCAGGTAGGCGAGCGTCAGCGCCTCCCCGTGCGTCGCCGGCAATCGCCCTTCGAAGGTGTCGGAGGAGAGCACGCGGATGTGCTCCAGCAATCGCTCGCCGTTGATCGCGGCCAGGGCGGCGCCCGTGTCGACCGCCGGCGCCTCCACGGCCGCCCCGGCCACTGCCAGCGTCGCGAACAGGCCCAGCAGTCCCGGATTCAGCAGCGGGCGGCGAAACAAGCCTGGCGTCATGGAGCACCCCGTGGCGTGACTGTGCGAGGTGGATGTTAAGCGCGTGTGGCCCGCCGCGTCACTCATGCGCCGCCAGGACGGCCGGCATTGACGCCCGTCGGCGCCACAGCCAGCATGGGTCGGAATTCCGGCCGCCGAGGGGGACTGACTGATGAGAGCACTTTCGCGCTTCCGCAGCGCACTCGCGATGTGCTGCCTGCTGGCACCGGCGGCCGGCGCGGACTTCGCGCCACCGCCCGGGGACGCGATCGCCTCGCGCGTAGAAGCACTGCTCGCCCAGATGAGCCTCGCTGAGAAAGTCGGCCAGCTGGTGCAGATGTCGAACCCCGACGATGCCACCGGGCCGGTGACGGTCCGGGCCGATCGCATGCAGGCCGTCCGCTCCGGCGGAGTGGGCTCGGTCCTGAACATCGTCGGCGCTGCGCAGACGCGCCACTACCAGGAACTGGCGCTGCAGTCGCGACTGCATATCCCGCTGCTGTTCGCGCAGGACGTCATTCACGGCTACAAGACCGGCTTTCCGATCCCGCTGGCCGAAGCCGCAAGCTGGGATCTGGAAGCCATCCGACAGTCCGAGCGTGTCGCGGCCACCGAAGCGGCGGCCGCAGGCGTGCACTGGACCTTCGCGCCGATGCTCGACATTGCGCGCGATCCACGCTGGGGGCGCGTCATGGAAGGGGCGGGAGAAGACCCGTACCTGGGCGCGCGCATCGCCGCCGCGCGCGTCGCGGGCTTCCAGGGCTCCGGGCTGGGGGCACTCGACAGCGTGATGGCCTGCGCGAAGCATTTCGCCGGCTATGGGGCCGCGGTGGGCGGGCGCGACTACAACTCGGTCGACATGAGCCTGCGCCAGCTCTGGGAGACTTACCTGCCGCCGTTCCAGGCCGCCGCCGCCGCCGGCGCCGCGACCTTCATGAATTCCTTCAACGACCTCAACGGCATTCCGGCGTCCGCCAATGCCTACCTGGTGAACGACATTCTCAAGGGCCGCTGGAATTTCCAGGGCTTTGTGGTCAGCGACTGGGGCTCGATCGGCGAGATGGTCACGCACGGATTCGTGGCGGACAACCGCGAGGCCGCCCAGGCGGCGATCAACGCCGGCAACGACATGGACATGGAAAGCGACGCCTACGGCCCCCACCTGGCGCAGCTGGTCACCGACGGCCGCGTGCCACTCGCGCGGGTCGACGATGCGGTGCGGCGCATCCTGCGCATGAAGTTCCGGCTCGGGCTGTTCGACGATCCGTTCCGGTATTCCGATCTGGAAAGGGAGCGCCGGGTGCTGAACGATCCGGCGCACACCCAGGTGGCGCGCACCATGGCGCGCGAGAGCATCGTGCTGCTGAAGAACGAGGGCGCGCTCCTGCCGCTGTCACCAAAGCTCCGGACCATCGCCTTCATCGGTCCGCTGGTGAAGGCCAAGCAGGACAACCTGGGCGGTTGGGCCATGGAGGCGCCCGGCTTTGACTACTCGCAGCTGATCGTGTCGCAGTGGGAAGGACTGCAGCGGCGGCTGGGCCCGGGCACGCAGCTGCTGTACGCCCGGGGGAGCGACATCGAGGGCACCTCGACCGCCGGGTTCGCAGACGCCGTGGCCGCGGCGAAGCGCGCGGACCTGGTGATCCTGAGTGTGGGCGAGAACCGCGAGATGAGCGGTGAGGCCAAGAGCCGCAGCAACCTGCGCCTGCCCGGCGTACAGGAGGAGCTGATCAAGGCCGTGCAGGCGACCGGCAAGCCGGTGGTGGTACTGATCAACGCGGGGCGGCCGCTGGTCTTCGAATGGACCGCCGAGCATGTGCCCGCCATCGTCTACACTTGGTGGCTGGGGAGCGAAGCGGGGGAGGCCATTGCCGACGTGCTCAGCGGGGATTTCAACCCCGGTGGCAAGCTGCCGATGAGCTTTCCGCGCAGCGAGGGCCAGATCCCCGTGTACTACAATCACTTCAATACCGGCCGTCCCGCCACTGACGAGCCGGGTCACGGCTACCAGTCTTCCTACCTCGATCTGCCGCTGCGGCCGCGCTACGCCTTCGGACACGGCCTCAGCTACACGAGCTTCCGCTACGATCACCTGCAGCTCGACCGGTACCAGCTGCGCGATAACGAGATGCTCACCGCGAGCTTCGAGCTGACCAACACGGGGGTGACGGCGGGGAGCGAGACCGTGCAGTTGTACCTGCGGGACAAGGTGGCCTCGCTGGTCCGCCCGGTGCAGGAGCTGAAGGACTTCCAGAAGATCGCGCTGCAGCCGGGCGAGAGCCGCGTGGTGCGCTTCGTGATCGACCGCGACAAACTCTCCTTCTACGATGCGCATCTGCAGTGGGTCGCCGAAGCGGGCGAATTCGAGCTCCAGATCGGGGCGGCATCGGATGACATCCGCCTGCGCGACCTGTTCTCGCTGCAGGAGACAGGCTCGCCATGACCGGGAAGTTCTCGTCAGACTGGGAGCTCGCGATCGACCTGCCGCTGGGAGTCGTGGCCAGCCAGCTGGCGAGAATCGAAGAACAGTTGCGGCAGCTGAACACCAGGGCCAGGGATCTGCTGCAGGAGCGCGGCGCTGGACAGCGCAACGGGGCCATTTCAGTCCGGCTCGAAAACATCAACAAGGCACTCGATTCGATCGGGGCCTTCATCTCAGGGCTCGAGGCGGAAATCGAAGCCACGCGCCGCTCCTCCGATGCCGTGTTCTCGCACGCCCCCTATCGCAAGCCCTCGCCGGACCGGGATGACTGATCGCGGGCTGCGCGGCCGGAACGGGTAAAGCAAAAGCCCCGGAGGTTTCCCTCCGGGGCTCTGTTGCGACTCGCTTCGGCGAGGCGCGATGCGCAGGTAACGCGGCCGCGTTACATGTCCATCCCGCCCATGCCGCCCATGCCACCGCCGCCGGGCATGCCGTGGCTGTGCTCCTCATCCTTCGGAGCCTCGGCGACCATCACTTCGGTCGTCAGCAGCAATCCGGCCACGGAGGCCGCATTCTGCAGCGCCAGGCGCGTCACCTTGGTCGGGTCCAGGATGCCCTCTTCGAGCATGTCGCCGAACTCGCTGGTGGCCGCGTTGTAGCCATAGCTGCCCTTGCCGGCTTTCACCTGATTGAGGATCACCGCGGCATCTTCGCCGGCGTTTTCCACGATCTGGCGGAGCGGCTCTTCGATGGCACGCTTGAGGATGCCAATGCCGACCGTCTGGTCTTCATTCGCGCCTTCAAGCTTCTCGAGCGCCCGCTGCGCGCGGATGAGGGCCACGCCGCCGCCGGGAACCACGCCCTCTTCCACCGCCGCACGCGTGGCGTGCAGGGCGTCTTCGACGCGGGCCTTCTTTTCCTTCATCTCCACTTCGGTGGCCGCACCGACCTTGATCACGGCGACACCGCCGGAGAGCTTGGCGACGCGCTCCTGGAGCTTTTCCTTGTCGTAGTCGGACGTGGCTTCCTCGATCTGCTGGCGGATCGACTCGACACGGCCCTTGATGTCCGTGTGCTTGCCGGCGCCGTCGATGATCGTGGTGTTTTCCTTCTCGACCAGCACCTTCTTGGCTTCGCCCAGGTCATTGACCGAGGCTTTCTCGAGCGACAGGCCGACCTCATCGGAGATCACCGTGCCGCCGGTCAGGACCGCGATGTCCTGCAGCATCGCCTTGCGGCGATCGCCGAAACCGGGGGCCTTGACCGAGGCCACCTTGAGGATGCCGCGGATGTTGTTGACGACCAAGGTCGCCAGCGCCTCGCCTTCGACGTCCTCGGCGACCACCAGCAGCGGACGCCCGGCTTTCGCCACGGCTTCCAGCACCGGCAGCATCTCGCGGATGTTCGAGATCTTCTTGTCGACCAGCAGGATGTAGGGCTTTTCCAGTTCGGCGGACTGGTTGGCCTGATTGTTGATGAAATAGGGGGACAGATAGCCGCGATCGAACTGCATGCCCTCGACGACCTCGAGTTCGTTCGCCAGGCCCGAGCCTTCCTCGACCGTGATCACGCCTTCCTTGCCGACCTTTTCCATCGCCTCGGCAATCGTCTTGCCGATGCTCTCGTCGGAATTGGCGGAAATCGTGCCGACCTGCGCAATCGCCTTGGTGTCCTTGCAGGGCTTGGAGAGCTTCTTGAGCTCTTCAATCGCCGCCGTGACGCCCTTGTCGATACCGCGCTTGATGTCCATCGGGTTGCGGCCGGAGGCCACGGCCTTGAGGCCTTCGCGGATGATCGCCTGAGCGAGCACCGTGGCGGTGGTGGTGCCATCGCCCGCCTCGTCAGAAGTGTTGGAAGCCACTTCCTTCACCATCTGCGCGCCCATGTTCTCGAACTTGTCCTTGAGTTCGATTTCCTTCGCGACCGAAACACCGTCCTTGGTGATCGTCGGGGCGCCGAAGCTCTTCTCGAGCACGGCATTGCGGCCCTTGGGTCCCAGCGTCGCCTTGACGGCGTTGGCCAGGATGTTGACGCCTCTCACCAGACGGGAGCGGGCGTCATCGCTGAAACGTACTTCTTTAGCTGCCATGTGTGCTTTCCTCTACTTGCCTTCGATGACGGCCATGACGTCTTCTTCACGCATGACCACCAGGTCGTCACCGTCGACTTTCACTTCGGTGCCGCTGTACTTGCCAAACAGGATCTTGTCGCCGACCTTGACGTCGAGCGCACGGACTTTGCCGTCCTCGAGGATCTTGCCCTTGCCCACCGCCATGACCTTGCCCTGGATGGGCTTCTCGGCCGCGGTGTCCGGAATCACGATGCCGCCTGGTGACGTGCGCTCTTCCTCGAGTCGCTTCACAATCACGCGGTCATGAAGAGGACGAATCTTCATGGAACTCACTCCTTAAGATCGATTGGTGTTGGACGAACCGGCTAGCCGGCATATGTAAAATTCAGCCCCGTCGGAGCAGTATTAGCACTCTCCCCAGGTGGCTGCTAATGATAGGGGCAAATTCTGGGAATTCAAGCGCAACCACGGATTGTGCGGCCGGACGGGATCCCGGGCGGACCTCGCGCCGGTGTCCGCGCTGCCCGCCGATTTGCGGGCGCCCAGAGCTTCCGCGCGATTTCTGGTCCCACCGCGAAACCGAATGAACGCGCCCAAGTCCTAGGTTTTGCGCGACCGGCGACACATGACGATCGGGCTGGTTCGGGCTATGCTGAATTCTTAACATGGCGGCGGCATCGACATAAGCCGCTGATTCTGGAACCCAAGTGAAGCTGACTTCCCCGCTCGCGAAACCTCAGTGGTGGCCGGCCGTGCTGACCGCCCTGGTGCTCTCTTGCCTGGGCACACCTGCTTTCCCGGCCAGCGAGAGCGCGGCCGCGGCGCCGTTCCCTGCAGCGAGCGGCAGCCAGGATTTCCTGCCGCCGGAGGTCGCCTTTCGGGTGGCGGCCCATGTGGAGGCACCGGACCGCGTGCGCCTGAGCTGGGCCATCGCGCCCGGGTATTACCTCTATAAATCGCGCCTCAAGTTCGCAACTTCGAGCCCCGGCCTGACCCTGGCGCCGCCCGAACTTCCCGACGGCGACACCAAGACCGACGAGTACTTCGGCAAGCAGGTCGTCTATCACATGGAACTCATCGCGCACCTGGGCGTGAAGCGCGCGGCGAGTGCCGGCCGCCAGCTTGACCTTGCGGTCACCTACCAGGGCTGCGCCGAGGCGGGCCTCTGCTATCCGCCGATCACGCGCCAATTCAAGCTCGATCTTAGCGCCGTTACGGCGTTGGCCAGTGACGGCGGCCCGAACGGGAGCGGCGCCGGCGGTGGCGGCGCAGCCGCTGAACCACCCTTCGTCTCCGAACAGGACCGGCTCGCGCACCTGATCCGCAGCGGGCGCCTGGCTGCGATCGTCGCCACCTTCTTCGGGCTCGGACTGCTGCTCGCCTTCACGCCCTGCGTGCTGCCGATGGTGCCGATCCTCTCAGGACTCATCGCCGGCCAGGGCAGCGGCGTCACCACCCTGCGCGCGTTCCTGCTTTCCTTGACCTATGTGCTGGGCATGGCGGTGACTTACACGCTCGCCGGAGCGGCATTTGCCGCGGCGGGACACCAGGTGCAGGCCGTCTTCCAGCAACCCTGGATCGTCATCCTGTTCGCGGCGCTGTTTGTCGTACTGGCCCTGTCGATGTTCGGGCTCTACACCATCCAGATGCCCGCTGCGATCCAGACGCGGCTGATGGCCAGCAGCAATCGGCAGCGCGCCGGCACCTTCGGCGGCGTGGCGATCATGGGCGCCCTGTCCGCGCTCGTCGTGACCGCCTGCGTGGCGCCTGCACTGGTGGGTGCGCTCGTGGTCATCAGCGAGGGCGGTGATGTCTACCGGGGTGCGCTGGCGCTGTTCGCGATGAGCCTGGGGATGGGCGCGCCGCTCCTTGTCATTGGCACCTCGGCCGGCCGGCTGTTGCCCAAGGCGGGTGCGTGGATGGACACGGTGAAGCAGCTGTTTGGCGCCATGATGCTCGGCGTGGCGGCGTGGATGCTCTCCCGCCTGGTCGCCGATCGAATCGCGCTGCTGCTGTATGTAATTCCCGCGATCGCGGTTGCGGTGGTGCTGTGGCGGCAGCGCACCGGCGGGGCGTTGCGTGTCGTCGGACGCGCAACCGCGCTGGCAGCGGGCGTCTATGCGCTGATGCTGGGGCTGGGAAGCGCCCGCGGCGGCACCGATCCGCTGCGCCCGCTGGCGCGGGCCGCAGCGGCGGGGGCAGAGTTGCCGTTCGCCCCGATAACGACTGTCGGCGAGCTCGACCGTGCCGTGAGCGCCGCAGCGGCGGCGGGCCGCCCCGTCATGCTCGATTTCTACGCCGACTGGTGCGTGTCCTGCAAGGAGATGGAGCACGACACCTTCAGCGACCCGCAGGTCCGCGCCGCGATGGCGCGCATGACGCTGCTGCGCGCCGACGTCACGGCCAATGACGAAAATGATCGCGCGCTGCTGAAACGCTTCGGCATCTTTGGGCCCCCGACCATCGCGTTCTATGGTGCGGACGGCGCGGAACGCCGCAAGTACCGCGTGGTCGGCTATATGAAAGCGCCGGCCTTCCTCCAGGTGCTCGCGCGGATCGCGGCGCCGGCAAGCTAGGGCCGAAGGTGAAGTTTCCCGCCGCCCCATGGCTCCTGGCGGTCGCCCTCGCCAGTGCCGCCGCCGGCTTCCTGGCCTACCGCCTGTACCCGCGGCCCGTCCCGGCCGTGACAAACCTGCCGGCCGCCTCCGTGCCGGCCGCACCTGCGATCCCAACGCCGCCGGCCAATGCGGAACTGCCGGGCGAGATCCCGGCGGACGTGCCGGACCTCAAGCTCGCGGACCTGACGGGCAAGCCGCACGCACTGCGCGACGGCTCGGGGCGGCCGCACCTGTACAACTTCTGGGCCACCTGGTGCGAGCCGTGCCGACGGGAGATTCCGCTGCTCAATGCGCTGCAGCGCCGCTACCGGCCCGATCAGCTCCAGGTTGTGGGCATTGCCATCGATTTTCGCTCTGCCGTAAAGCAGTTTCTCCGCACGACACCGCTGGAGTACACGCTCCTGGTCGGCGAGGATGACGGGTACGAAGCGGCGCAGAAATTCGGCATGGGCATGGCCCTGCCCTTCTCGGTGTTCTCGGACGCGCAGGACCGGATCGTCGCGGTCAAAGTCGGTGAGCTGCACCTCGAGGAGGCCGATTCGATCCTGGGTGAGATCCGCCAGCTCCGGGAGGGCGAGATCACGCTGCAGCAGGCCAGGCTGGCGATTGATGCGGCCCTCAGGCAGTATTCGGTTGCGCGAGCGAAACAATCACCCACTTCCTGAGCTTTTTGTTTCACAGATAACTCAATAGACTTCCTCCAAATCGGCGTAGATACCAGCAGTTTCGCCGACAATGAGTATCAATCTCGACCCGTTTGGGCTAAATTTCGCGCACTTCAACAACAAGACCGGGGCTCCCTCAGCGCCTACGGTAACGGTTCATGGACATTAGAAAAATCAAGAAATTGATCGAGTTGCTCGAGGAATCGGGCGTCGCTGAAATCGAGATCAAAGAAGGCGAGGAATCGGTGCGGATTGCCCGCCAGTCCGCCCCGGGCGCGCACCCGGCGGCCGCGACACCGGTCGTCACGCACAGCCCGCCCGCGGCCGCGCGGGCGTCCGCCGCCGGCTCGACGCGCTCCGCCGCCAGCCCCGGTGCGCCGGCGGAAGAGGCTGCGGCAGGCCCCGTGGCCGGGGCGGGTGAGCATGTGGTCACGGCCCCCATGGTCGGCACCTACTACAACGCCCCGTCGCCGGGCGCGAAGCCCTTCGTCGAGATCGGCGAAGAGATCCAGGCCGGCCAGGTGCTGTGCGTCATCGAGGCCATGAAGATGATGAACCAGATTGAGTCGGAGATCGCCGGCCGGATACGGGCGGTCCTGCTCAACAACGGCGAGCCCGTCGAGTTCGGCCAGCCGCTGTTCATAGTCGAATAAGCCTCATGCTGGACAAGATCGTCATTGCCAATCGAGGCGAAATCGCGCTGCGGATCCTGCGCGCCTGCCGGGAGATGGGCATCAA
>Ga0209131_1001536_pt1 | contig 15996 bp, 16 predicted proteins | sample GraSoi_2013_40cm_FD_185826 | JGI IMG/M metagenome (GOLD analysis project Ga0209131, IMG submission 185826) | Grasslands soil microbial communities from the Angelo Coastal Reserve, California, USA - Sample 9_17_2013_40cm (SPAdes) (version 2) | ecosystem: Environmental > Terrestrial > Soil >...
ATTGGGGGCCAGCATGGCCGTATCGGAAATGATTTCGTCGAATGCGCAACTCCGCAATACGGTGAAATCCCGGCGCCGCGCGGATCATGAGGGGGAAGTCGATCCCATTTCGGTGCAGATTGCGGGGGCCGATCCGGCCACGATGGCCGATGCAGCACGTTACAACGCGGATCGCGGCGCGCAGATCATCGACATCAACATGGGCTGCCCGGCCAAAAAGGTCTGCAATGTCGCCGCCGGGTCGGCGCTATTGCAGAACGAACCGCTGGTCGGCCGGATTCTCGACGCCGTTGTAGCGGCCGTCGACATTCCGGTGACGTTGAAAATCCGCACCGGCTGGAATCCGCAGAACCGCAACGCCATGCGCGTGGCACAGATCGCGCAGTCCGCCGGCATCAAAGCCTTGTCGATTCACGGCCGTACCCGAGCCTGCGCCTTTGTCGGCGATGTCGAATACGACACCATCGCCGACGTGAAATCGAGAGTCGGAATTCCCGTCATCGCCAACGGCGACATCGATTCACCGGAAAAAGCCCGTGAAGTGTTGCGCCGCACCGGAGCCGATGCGTTGATGATCGGGCGCGCCGCGCAGGGACGGCCGTGGATCTTTCGCGAGATCCAGCACTATCTGATGACCGGCTTTCATCTTCCGGCGCCGCGGATCACGGAGATCCGTGACGTGCTGGTACAGCATTTGCATGACCTTTACGCGCTCTACGGGGAAGAGGGTGGCGTACGCGTCGCGCGCAAGCATATCGGCTGGTACGTCAGGGGGCTTGCCGGTGCGCCCGAATTCCGCCAGACCATGAACAGACTGGAAACCACGCAACAGCAACTCGCCGCCGTGGAGACCTATCTTGCCGGACTCGCATCCCGTGGAGATCGCCTGACTTATATCGAGGAACTCGCGGCATGATCAACGAAAACGAAATCGCCCGATGCGTGCGCAAGGCAATGGATGGCTATTTCCGGGACCTGGAGGGCGAACGCCCGTGCACGATCTACGACATGGTGATGAATTCGGTCGAGAAGCCGCTGCTGGAAATCGTGCTGCACCGGGTCTCCGGAAACCAGACGCAGGCGGCCCAGTTGCTGGGCATGAACCGCAATACCCTGCGCAAGAAGATGAAGGACTACGGCATCAAATAACGCATCGATGCCCCGGACTCCCGCCGCCCGCCCGATGTCGACGGGCGGTTTACTTTTTGGACCGCGTACGATAAAACCAAGCGAGATGAACGAGCGCAAAGCCCTGATCAGTCTGTCCGATAAAACCGGTGCGGCGGAGTTCGCCCGCGCCCTGCACGCATTCGGCATCGACATCCTGTCGACGGGAGGGACCGCCAGGCTGTTGCGCGAGGCGAATGTGCCGGTGGTCGAGATCGGCGACTACACCGGTTTTCCGGAGATGCTCGACGGCCGGGTGAAGACCCTGCATCCGAAGGTCCACGCCGGCATTCTCGCGCGTCGCGACCTGCCCGAGCACATGCAGGCCATGGCCCGCGCCGACATTCCGACCATCGATCTGGTGGTCGTCAATCTCTATCCATTCGTGCAGGCCATATCCAGACCCGGATGTACGCTGGAAGAGGCCATCGAAAACATCGACATCGGCGGTCCGACGATGGTGCGTGCGGCGGCGAAAAACTGGCAGCACGTGGCCATCGTCACGGATCCGGCCGATTATGCTGCGTTGATTGCCGAAATGAAGTCCGCCAACGGCGCAATCAGCGTCGAAACCCGTTATCGCCTGGCAAGGAAGGCCTTTTCGCACACGGCTGCTTACGATGGCGCGATCAGCAACTATCTGACCGCCACCGACATCAACGGCGCGGGCAGCGCGTTCCCCGAACAAATCAACATGAGCCTCGCCAAAGTCCAGGATTTGCGCTACGGCGAAAATCCGCACCAGCAGGCGGCGTTTTATCGCGATCTGCGTCCGGTGCCGGGCGCGCTCAGCAACTACCGGCAATTGCAGGGCAAGGAATTGTCCTACAACAACATCGCCGATGCGGATGCAGCCTGGGAATGCGTCAAGACATTCGCGGAGCCGGCCTGCGTCATCGTCAAGCACGCCAACCCCTGCGGCGTCGCCATTGCGGCCGGTACTGCGCAAGCGTATCGCCGCGCATTCAAAACCGACCCGACTTCCGCGTTCGGCGGCATCATCGCGTTCAATCGCGAAATCGACCTGGAAACGGCCGAAGCGGTATCGCAGCAATTCATCGAAGTCCTGATTGCGCCGCGCATCACCGCCGATGCAGCCGCAGCGCTGGCCAGGAAAACCAATGTGCGAGTCCTCGAAGTGCCGATCGAGAACGGCGCGAACCTGTACGACAGCAAACGCATCGGCGGCGGCCTGCTGGTGCAGACACCGGATGCGATGAACGTGCAGATTTCCGACATGCGTATCGTGACGAGGAAGCAGCCGTCTACCCGGCAGCTCGCGGATCTGCTGTTTTCCTGGCGGGTGGCGAAATTCGTCAAGTCCAACGCCATCGTATTCTGCGGCGACGGCATGACGCTGGGCGTGGGCGCGGGACAGATGAGCCGCGTGGACAGCGCGCGCATCGCGTCGATCAAGGCGGAGAATGCCGGCCTGTCCCTCAAGGGTTCGGTGGTCGCGTCGGATGCCTTCTTTCCGTTCCGCGACGGGGTCGATGTGGTGGCGAAGGCAGGCGTGGCCGCCATCATCCAGCCCGGCGGCAGCGTGCGCGATGAGGAAGTGATCGCCGCCGCCGACGAGCACGGCGTCGCCATGGTCCTGACCGGCGTGCGACATTTCCGGCACTAGGAATTTCTGCGCCGCCAAGGCTCTTTTCAATACCCCCTTGAGGGGTGCGCCAAGAGCGCCAAGAAAAACCCGAGATCGACAGACAAACAAGGGACAATATTCTCTAGAATGAAAGTTCCCCACGTTGCCGCACCCGTGATCACTGTCGCGCCACTTTGTCGTCCTCCCTTCCTTCTCGGCGCTCTTGGCGCTTTGGCGGCCGAAATTCCTTTTGGATTTGATCAATGAACTTACTCGTCGTCGGCAGCGGCGGTCGCGAGCACGCCCTGGCTTGGCGGCTGGCGCGGTCACCGCGCATCGGCCGTATCTACGTTGCGCCGGGCAACGCCGGTACTGCGCATGAAGACGGGTTGTTCAATCTCGCGCTCACGGCGATTCCCGACCTGGTCGATTTCGCCCGCAGGGAATCGATCGCGCTGACCGTGGTCGGCCCGGAGGCGGCGCTGTCTGCCGGCATCGTCGATGCGTTTCGCGCCGCCGGCCTGCGGATCTTCGGCCCCACGCGCGCGGCCGCGCAACTCGAAGCATCGAAAGATTTCGCCAAGGCCTTCATGGTCAGACACAGCATTCCGACTGCTGCCTACGCGACGTTCACCGACGCGAAGGGGGCGCACGACTATGTCGCGAAGCAGGGTGCTCCGATCGTGATCAAGGCCGACGGACTGGCCGCGGGCAAGGGTGTGGTGGTGGCGATGACGCTGGAAGAAGCGCACGCGGCAATCGACATGATGCTGGTAGACAACAAGATGGGGGCGGCGGGCACGCGCGTCGTCATCGAGGAATTCCTCGAAGGCGAGGAGGCGAGTTTCATCGTCATGGTCGATGGCAAGCATGTGCTGCCGTTGGCATCCAGCCAGGATCACAAGCGACTGCAGGATGGCGACAAGGGCCCGAACACGGGCGGCATGGGCGCCTACTCGCCGGCGCCGGTGCTGACGCCGGCCATCCATGCCCGTGTGATGCGGGAGGTGATCCAGCCGGTGATTCACGGCATGGAAAAGGAAGGCACTCCCTATACCGGATTCCTCTACGCCGGCCTGATGATCAAACCCGATGGCGGAACGAAGACGCTGGAATTCAACTGCCGCATGGGCGACCCGGAGACCCAGCCGATCATGATGCGGCTGAAAAGCGATTTGTTCACCCTGATCGAACACGCCGTCGACGGCAAACTCCATGCGATCGAAGCGGAATGGGATCGCCGCGTTGCCCTCGGTGCCGTCATGGCGGCCGCCGGCTATCCTGACGACCCGCGCAAAGGCGACGAGATCACCGGGTTGCCGCGCAATGGCGAGGATTTTCACGTCTTTCACGCCGGCACCTCTGTCCAGAACGACAAAGTGCTGACCAGCGGCGGGCGCGTTTTGTGTGTGACCGCCCTCGGCGATACCGTGCGCGTCGCACAACGCCGGGCCTACGAAGTCGCCGAGGGCATCCACTTCGCCGGAAGCCAGATGCGCCGCGACATCGGTTTTCGCGCCATCGGCGCAAAGAAGAGCACGCTTTAACGTCAATGGATATCGGGCTGGTCAAGGATTATCTGGCGGGCCTGCAGGATTGGATCGTCGACCGGCTGGAAGCGCTGGACGGCAACAAGTTTCGCCGGGACGCGTGGACCCGTCCGGAAGGCGGTGGTGGAATCAGCTGCCTGATCGAAGACGGCAACCTCTTCGAGCGCGGCGGCGTCAATTTCTCCCACGTAACCGGCATCGCGCTGCCGGCATCGGCCACGGCGGCACGACCCGAACTCGCCGGTCGGTCGTTCCAGGCCATGGGCGTATCGCTGGTCCTGCATCCGCGCAATCCTTACGTGCCCACAGTGCACATGAACGTGCGTTTCTTCGTGGCGGAGTCACCCGGGGAGGCGCCGGTATCATGGTTCGGCGGCGGAATGGACCTGACGCCTTATTACGGTTTCGAGGAGGACGCCGTGCACTTCCACCGAACCTGTCGCGAGGCCCTGGATCCGTTCGGACCGGAGGCGCATGGCCGGTTCAAGAAATGGTGCGACGAGTATTTCTACCTCAAGCATCGCAAAGAGCCGCGCGGCATCGGCGGCATTTTCTTCGATGACTTGTCGGAGCCCGACTTCGATACCTGCTTCGGGCTGGTACGCAGCGTGGGCGACCACCTGGTCGACGCCTACGTCCCGATCGTGGAACGCCGCAGGGACCTGCCTTTCGGCGAGTCCGAGCGCGATTTCCAGGCCTACCGGCGCGGCCGTTATGTCGAATTCAACCTGGTCTACGATCGCGGCACGCTGTTCGGCCTGCAGTCCGGCGGACGCACAGAATCCATCCTCATGTCGCTGCCGCCGGTGGTGAAGTGGCGCTACGACTGGAAACCCGAGCCCGGCACGCCGGAGGCAAGGCTTTACACCGATTTCCTGACCGCGCGCGACTGGGTTTAGGGCGCGACGCCACTGGCGCAGCCGCGGCTTTTGCGGCAATATCCGGTCGACATCGCAGTCGTCCCGCGAGTGTCGTGAAAAAGCCTCATTGGCGCCTAAACACCACTGTTGGAGTATCCGGATGGCGGCTTCACTCGAGTACTGCCTGCGCATAATCGAAGACCTTGAAAGGCGCATCACCGATCTCGAACTTTGCGCTTCGCGCAAGGCGCCGGTCGCCCCGCCCCCGCCGCAGCGCATACACCGGCCGGAGATTTCGGAAACCGTCCTGAAGCCGGATGCCATTTATCCGGTGTTGCGTTTTGACGATGACCGGGCCTCCCCGCCGCCAAATAAAATCCCGGTGCAGGCCGCGCTCGAAGAGATGCCGCGGCTCTGCGAGCAGATCAAACCGCTGTGGTTCTAGCCGGAATGCGAGCAGTTGCTCGACAAGCTGATCATCGACGATCGCGGCAACCGCAGCGGCTTGCGGCGCGAAGTCATGGAAGAACTGCCGTTCCTGGCAAGGCTGTTGCGCGCCGTCAAGACGAATCACAGCCTGTCGCCGGCAACCCGCAAGCCGGAACAAAACGATGTCTGGCAGGAGCAACGGCCGGAACGCCGCGCCTGAAGTAGCCGCTAGCGCAGTACCGAACTTCAGCGGCGATCCCGCAGCCATGTCCAGGAATTCCCACCGTATCATCGTCACCGTCATCGGCAAGGACCGTGTCGGCATCATCGCGAACGTTTCTGCGGTGCTGGCCGACGCCGGTGCCAACATCCTCGACATCTCGCAGTCCGTGATGGACGAATTCTTCGTGATGATCATGATGGTCGACGTCGAACAGGCCGGCGTCCCCTTCGGCGAACTGAAATCCAGGCTCAACGCCAAAGGCGAGGAGATGGGATTGAGGATCGACGCCCAGCACGAAGACGTATTCAAGTTCATGCACCGCATCTGACGGCTCCAGGCATGAGCGTCAGCCGCTACTCCCCCCAGGAGATCGTCGAAACCATCCGCATGGTGCAGATGGAGAATCTCGACATCCGCACCATCACCATGGGCATCAGCCTGCGCGACTGCAGCCATCCCGATCTCGCCGCGGCGGCGACGAAAGCCTACGACAAGATCTGCCGGCTCGCCGAAAACCTGGTGCGTGCCGGCGAGGAAATTGCCTCCGAGTACGGCATACCGGTCATCAACAAGCGCATCTCGGTGACGCCGATTGCGCTGGTCGCGGAGAGCTCCGCGGCAGACTCCTATGTGCTGATGGCCGAATACCTGGATCGCGCCGCGAAACAGGTCGGCGTCAATTTCATCGGCGGATTCTCCGCCCTCGTGCAGAAGGGCATGACCCGCGGCGACATCGCGCTGATCGCGTCGATTCCGCAAGCCCTCGCCGTCACCGACCGCGTCTGCGCATCGGTCAACATCGGCACCACCAAGGCCGGAATCAACATGGACGCGGTGGCGTTGATGGGGCGCACGATCGTCGAGACGGCCCGCCTGACCGCAGACAAGGACGGCCTGGGTTGCGCCAAGCTCGTCGTGTTCTGCAACGCGGTGGACGACAACCCTTTCATGGCCGGTGCCTTCCACGGCATCGGCGAACCGGAATGCGTGATCAATGTCGGCGTATCCGGGCCGGGCGCCGTATTACGGGCAATCGAAAAGGACGGTCAGACCGATTTCGGCACGCTGGCCGCGACGATCAAGCGCACGGCGTTCAAGATCACCCGCATGGGTGAACTGGTGGGCAGGGCGGCATCGGAAAAACTCGACGTGCCTTTCGGCATCGTCGACCTGTCGCTGGCGCCGACTCCCGCGGTGGGCGATTCGGTGGCGCGGATTCTCGAGGCCATGGGGATCGAGCGCGTCGGAACACACGGGTCTACGGCTGCGCTGGCGCTGCTGAACGATGCCGTCAAAAAGGGTGGGGCGATGGCATCGAGCTACGTTGGGGGATTGTCGGGCGCATTCATTCCGGTTTCCGAGGACATCGGCATGATCGAAGCGGCGAGCATGGGCGCACTCACCTTTGACAAGCTGGAAGCCATGACTTGCGTATGTTCGGTCGGCCTGGACATGATCGCCATTCCGGGCGATACGCCGGCGGAGACGATAGCGGCGATCATCGCCGACGAAGCGGCGATCGGCATGATCAACCGCAAGACCACGGCCGTGCGCATCATTCCCGTGCCGGGTAAAAAAGTCGGCGACATGGTGGAATTCGGCGGGCTGCTGGGCCGCGCGCCAGTCATGGCCGTGCATCGCGAATCCAGCCAGGGTTTCATCAGCCGCGGCGGGCGCATTCCCGCGCCGCTGCAGGCACTCAACAACTAGGCAGGCTGAATCACTTGCGCAGCACGCACTTGTCGTACAGGTCGTGCAGGCGGTTCTGCGGATCGTAGCGGGATTTCAGTTCCCGGTAGGCCTGCGCGCCGTACAGCGCGTCGAACTCCTGTCTTGAATAGTAGCTGTCGGAGTACAAAGACTTGATGCCGCCGAGTTCCGCGACCTTGCGTTCTATCAGCCGGTTGAAATGCCCGGGAAGTTGCGACTTCTCCGACTTCACGACATCCCAGAATCCGAAATTCACATAGGTCGTCGCCGGATTCAACGGGTAGAGCGGAAACACCCGGGTATCGGGGCTTCGGATCGGGCAGATCCAGATCGGCAGGACACCGACCTCGCGCTGGAAAAAATCCAGGAATTCCCTGGCACGGGTGATCGGAATGTCGACGTCCTGGATGACCGACTCACGCCGCACGCCGAACAGCGCATCGACGCGTCGCGTGAATTTCCAGCGGCTGTTCCAGCGCATTATCCCGGTATAGGTGCGCGAATTCAGGCGCGCCCTGCCTGCGAGCCGGCGGATCAGCGGATTCTGCACGCCGAAATTCTTCGAACACCAGAACCAGTCGGTGTCCCAGCGCCACAGAAAATCGTGTGCGGTGAGATAGTCCGTGGCCTTCTCCCGGATGGATCGATAGTAGATGTGTTCGAATGTGTAGTCGCTGACGAAAGGCGCGTCGTCGACGAACGTACCCGCGATCAGATACTGCTCTTGCGGCCCGAACACCACGCCATCGACGAAATCGGCAGCGGAATCGCAAAGCGCCTGCAGCCCGCGGAAATACTCCGACGGGTCATCGAAGCGCGAGTGCTCGAGGCGCACGAATTTCTTCACCGGGATCGTCTTGACGCGCACCCGCAGCGCATAGCCGAGCGTGCCGTAGGAATTGGGAAATCCGAAGAATAGATCCTGATGCTCGTTGTGCGGCGTGCACAGGTAAACCTCACCGTCGCCGGCGAGAATGTCCATTTCGAGCACGCCCTGATGCACCAACCCGTGTCGGAAAGAGCTAGCCTCGATGCCAACGCCCGCCACCGCACCGCCCAACGTGATGGTCTTCAGTTGCGGCACCACCGCCGGCATCGCGCCGCACGCCAGGGTCGCCAGCACCAGATTCTCGTAAGGCGTCATGCCCTCGGCATCGGCCCACTCGGCCGCCGGTTCGACTCTCAGGATATGATTGAAATCGCGCACGTCGAGCCGCGGCTTGCTGGCGCGATCGCGGTCGCGGAACAGGTTGGAGCTCTTCTTTTTCAGCGCGACCTGGCCGGTGGAAGCGTGCAGCTGCTGCGCCAGCCTCTCGCGGCGTTGCGCATACGTGTCTGCTTTCTGCGCTTTCGAAGTCAACCGGCTAGTCTCGCGGATAGAGGAAGCCGCGGCTCATCGGGTAGTTGTCCCTGGTGATGTTGCCTTTGCTGAACACAATCTGGAACAAATGCGTTCTGCCGGCGGAGGAGCGGAACATCTCCGCGCAGGAAATGAGATACACCCGCCAGACGCGACGGAATTTCTCATTGAATCGAGCGGGATCGAGGGCGCGGATATTCTCCCAGTTGCGGTCGAAGCGTTCCAGCCAGGCGTCCAGCGTCGGCGCATAGTGGCGCCGCAGATTCTCGATGTCCACGATCTCCAGTCCGCAACGCTCCATTTCCGCGATCGTCTGCGCCAGGCTCGGGATCCAGCCGCCGGGAAACACATGCTTGCGGATATAGAACTCGGTATCGCGCACGCCGACGTGGCCGATGAAATGCAGCATGCCCATGCCGCCGGGTTTGAGGAAGTCGGCGTGCGCCTTTACGACCTGCGCAAGCTGGTCGCGACCAGCGTGCTCGAGCACGCCGATCGAAACCACTTTGTCGTACTGCCTGTCGACCTCGCGGAAATCCGCCAGGCTGACTTCCATCTTGCCTTCGAGGCCGCGGCGGCGGATTTCTTCCTGGACCGCCGTGACCTGCTCCGGCGTGGTGTTCAGGCCGTGGGGAATCGCGCCATAGTGCTCGTGGGCATGGAACATGAATCCGCCAAAACCGCAGCCGATGTCGATGACGGTTTCGCCGGGGGAAAGTCTTATCTTGCGGCAGACGTGGTCGACCTTGTTGATCTGGGCTTCATCGACGCTCGCCGTGCCTTCCCGCCAGTAACCGCAGGTGTACATCATCAGCGGCGTGTCGAGCCAGTAACGATAGAACTGCGTGCCGATGGCATAGTGAAACCGGGCGTTGACCCTGGCCTGGGCGATGCTGCGATTGGAAAAGCGCAGTTCGTGCCAGCGGTTGCGCAAGCCAATCAGTGCATTGGGATGGCGCTCGAATCCGCTGTCGAACGCAGTCTTGAACGCCGCCCCGAGGTCGCCGTCGATATCGACATCCCCGTCGAAGCAGGCCTCCATGAGCCCGATATGGCCGAACAGCAGAATGCGCCGGTAGGCGCGCGGATGCCTGATGACGATGACGAATGCCGGTGCGCCTTCCCGGTTCTGGTATTGCGTACCGTCCGCAAACTGCACGCGGAAACAGGTTCCGACACCGTGTCCCAGCGCCGACAGCCTGTTTCGAACCGATCCGGTGAGCATGTCCGACCTCGTTATCGCAAATCGAAAGCCGGTATCGCCGGCGCCTTCACTCGCCCAGGTAGGCCTTTCTGACGAGCGGATTGTCGAGCAGCGCGCGTGCACCGTCGGCCAGCGTGATCAGGCCGCTTTCCATGACGTAACCCCGATGGCTCGCTTCCAGCGCCAGCTTCGCGTTCTGCTCGACCAGCAATACCGTGACGCCTTCCTCCGACACCATACGAACTGTATCGAAAATCTTCTCGACCATGAGAGGCGCCAGGCGATCGCGAGCATCTGCTGCTCGCCTCCCGACAGGGTACCACCAGTCTGGTTGCGCCTTTCCGCGAGCCGCGGAAACAAACCATAAATGCGTTCCAGATCCGTGCGGATCGCGGCTTTGTCGTTACGCACGTACGCGCCCATCTGCAGGTTTTCGCGCACCGTCAGCCGGCCGAAAACGCCGCGACCTTCGGGCACCAGCGCCAGTCCGCGTTCGACCAGTTGGCAAGAGGGGAAATTGCTTACGTTCTCGCCGTGCATATGCACCGTGCCGCCGTGATGCAACAATCCGCAGATCGCCTTCAACGTGGTGGTTTTGCCGGCGCCGTTGGCGCCGATCAGCGCGACCATTTCGCCTTCGCCGACGCTGAAGTCGATGCCCTTGACGGCATTGATCCCGCCGTACGCGACTTTCAGTGCCCTCACTTCGAGCAGTGCGCTCACGGCAGCGCTCCGCCGAGATAGGCACGGACCACTTCGGGATCCTTCTGTACCCGCGCCGGTTCGCCTTCCGCAATCTTCCTGCCGTAGTCGAGCACCGCGACGCGGTCGCAAAGACCCATGACGAGCTTGACGTCGTGCTCGATCAGCAAAATGGTCACACCGTCGTCGCGGATCTTTACCAGCAGACGGCGCAACTCCGCCGTTTCCGTCGCATTCATGCCCGCCGCGGGCTCGTCCAGCGCCAGCAGTTTCGGTTCCGTGGCCAGCGCGCGAGCGATTTCCAGGCGGCGTTGATCGCCGTACGACAGATTCCGGGACAGCGCGCCGGCAAGCTGACCGATGCCGACGTACCCCAGCAGTTCCCCGGAACGGCTGCGGATGGCCGCTTCTTCGTCCCTGGTGCGACGCGTGCGCAGGATCGCGCCGATCGCGCCGGCATGCGTGCGCACGTGCCGTCCGACCATCACGTTCTCCATGGCTGTCATGTTGCCGAACAGACGGATGTTCTGGAAAGTCCGCGCGATTCCGGATTCGGCCACGCGGTAAGGCTTGAGGCCGACCAGACTCGCGCCGTCGAATTCGAATTCGCCGCGGTCCGGCACGTACAACCCGGTGAGCACATTGAACAGCGTGGTCTTGCCGGCGCCGTTTGGCCCGATCAGACCATAGATTTCGTTGCGCTTGATGGTCAGCGAAACATCGGCGAGCGCCGTCAATCCGCCGAAGCGCTTCTCGATGTTGCGGATCTCGAGCAGTTGCGCTGTTTGCATCAGCTGTGATCGGCTTCCGAGAATTCGCGCTTGCGCCGCTTCGAAGGCCACAGGCCCGCGGGCCGGTAGAGCATCATGAGCACCAGCGCCAGCCCGAACAGGAGCATGCGGATGACTTCGGGCTCGATCAGCAGGCGGCCGAACAGCGCTTTCTGCGCCGGCTCCACGGTATAGCGCAGGATCTCCGGCACGAAAGACAGCAGGATCGCGCCGAGTATGACTCCCCATACGTTACCCATTCCACCGAGCACGACCATGGACAGCACCATGATCGACTCGACGAAGACGAAGCTCTCGGGACTGATGAAGCCTTGCGTCGCGGCAAAAATGCCGCCGGCTACGCCGCCGAAACTTGCCCCCATCGCGAACGCCAGGAGCTTCACATTGCGCGTATTGATGCCCATCGCCTGCGCGGCGATCTCGTCTTCGCGGATCGCCACCCAGGCGCGGCCCAGCCGGGAATTCTGCAGGCGCAAGTTGATGACGATCGCCACGACCAATACGACCAGCAACAGATAGTAGTACTTGATCGGGCCGCTGAAGGCGAGGCCGAGCAGGTTGTCGGTACGGCTGAAATCGATTTTCCCGATCCTGAACGGATCGATGAGCGTGACACCCTGCGGGCCGTTCGTGATGTTGACCGGCTGGGAGAGATTGTTCAGGAATACGCGAACGATTTCGCCGAATCCGAGCGTGACGATCGCCAGATAGTCGCCGCGCAGTTTGAGTGTCGGCGCGCCGAGCAGCACACCGAACACGCAGGCGACCGCAGCGCCGATCGGCAATATGATCCAGAATGGAAGATGCAGCCCGAAGTGCGGAGACGCGAGTAGCGCGTAGCAGTAGGCGCCCACGGCATAGAAGGCGATGTAGCCCAGATCGAGCAGGCCGGCGAAACCGACGACGATGTTCAAGCCGAGGGACAGCAGCGCGAACAGGATCGCCAGGTTCGTGATGCGCACCCAGGCTGTACCCACCGATGCGAGCGCGAACGGCAGAATCATCAGGGTCACGACGATGAGCGCGATGCCCATCCAGGGTGCGGCGCGGTGTGAGCGCAGTTTTTCCAGACGTTCGATCCAGTCGCCCATGCGTCAGGCCCGGTCCGAAACCCGCTCGCCCAGCAGGCCGGACGGGCGAAACACCAGCACGGCAATCAGCACCAGGAAGGCGAAAACGTCCTGATAGTTGCTGCCGAAGAGCACGAAGTGCCCGTCCTGCGCGCAGCGCGCGGCAAGCGCATCGGAGATTCCCGATACATGGCACAAGTCCATGATCTCGCCGATGTAGCCGGCACCGAGCGCCTCGACCACGCCGAGCAGCACGCCACCCAGCATCGCGCCGGCAAGATTGCCGATGCCGCCGAGCACGGCGGCGGAAAACGCCTTCAGACCGAGCAGCGCGCCCATGGTGTAGTGCGCGATGCCGTAATAAGTGCCGACCATGACACCGGCGACCGCGCCGAGCCCGGCACCGATGACGAAGGTCGCCGAAATCACGCGATTGACGTTGATGCCCATCAACCCCGCGACTTGGGGATTTTCCGACGTCGCACGCATGGCGATGCCCAGACGCGTGCGGAACACCAGCAGGGTCAGGCCGGCCATCATCAGGAAGGATCCGAGAATGATGGCGATCTGCACCGCGCTGATATGCGCACCGGCAATCTCGAAGACCGGGTTGTCGATGATCTGGGGAAAGCCCAGCGGATTGCGGCTCCAGACGATCATCGCAACCTGCTGCAGGATGATCGAGATGCCGATTGCGGTGATCAGCGGCGCGAGCCGCGGCGCGCCGCGCAGCGGCCTGTAGGCGACGCGCTCCATGGTGAAGCCGACCAACATGCATACCGGCACGGCGCAGAGCACGCCGGCGAAAACGATGACCAGCGGCGGCAGCATGGTGCCGGCGAGTGCGGAGATCACGGACAGGGAAACCATGGCACCCACCATCACGACTTCACCGTGGGCGAAATTGATCAGCTGCACGATCCCGTAAACCATCGTGTAGCCCAGCGCGACGATGGCGTAGACGCTGCCCAGGGTCAGGCCGTTGATGAGTTGCTGTAGAAAGATGTCCAAGGTCGGTCAGCCGGTCACGCGAGACGCTAGCAAATTCCGTGCAGAAGGGACTGGCGCGCAAGCATCGTCCATCAACCACCAAAGAAAACAGCACCCGCAGGTGCCGTTTTCATTTCGGAACAGGCGCACCGATTACTTCGTGGCTCCGCCCTTGACGAAATCCTCGAACTTGACCGACTTGCCGCCCTTGATGATCGCGACCGGCGTGATGGTGCCGTTCTTCATGGTGAAGATCGTCATTTCCGCATCCTTGCGGTCGCCCTTTTCGTCGAACTCGATGTGGCCGCTCGCGCCTTCATACTTGATCTTCGCGAGCTCGGGCAGATACTTCACCGGATCGACGGAATTGGCCGCCTGCATGGCAGCAATCAGAAGATTGGTGCCATCGTAGGTAAACGGCGCGTAGATCAGCGGATCGGAATTGAATTTCTTCCTGAATGCATCCAGGAAAGCCTTGCTCGCCGCCTGCACCGGAATGCCGGCCTGCGAGCAGACCATGCCTTCGGATGCGGGACCGGCCAGCTCCTTCATCTTTTCAGTGCACGCGCCGTCGCCGAACGAGAACACCGCCTTCAGGCCCAGTTCACGCCCCTGCTTGAGCAAGGGACCGGCACCGGAATCCATGCCGCCGTAGAAAATCGCATCCGGGCCCTTGCCCTTGAGCTTGGTCAGAATCGCCTTCCAGTCGCGGGTCTCCTGCGTGCCTTTTTCGCGCGGCAGCACGTTGATCCCGGATGACTTCAACGTCTTCTCGACTTCGTTGGCGAGCCCCTCGCCGTAGGCCGTTGCGTCGTCGATCACCGCAACGGATTTGGGTTTGTGTTCGGAAATAAGGTAACTGGCGATCGCCGGTCCCTGCTGGTCGTCGCGGCCCACCGTGCGGAACGCAACCTTGAACCCCTGCTCGGTCAGTTTGGGGTTGGTTGCGGAGCCGCTGATCATCGGAATGCCGGCCTGGTTGTATACCGCGGAAGCGGGGATGGTGACACCGGAGTTCAGATGACCGACCACGCCAGCCACTTTCGCATCGACAAATTTCTGCGCGATGATCGGACCCTTGTTTTCCTTGCCTTCGTCGTCTTCGCTGATCATTTCGAAGGCGATCTTCTCGCCGCCTATGGTCAGGCCTTTTGCATTGGCTTCCTCAATCGCGAGACGCACGCCGTTCTCGTTGTCCTTGCCCAGATGGGCGATGCCGCCCGTCAGCGGTGCCGCGTGTCCGATCTTGACGACACGCTGGATCGAGGGCGATTTTCCGGCGCCGCCGGCTTGTTCTTCCTTCTTGCCGCAACCGGCGAGACCGAAGGCCGCCACCGCGATCAGGCCTGCTGCAACCCACTTGAATTCCTTCGTCACATCGCGAGCTTTCATATTTGCGTCCCCTTGTTGTTTTGCATCTATCACGCCGGTCCGTCCGGATTATCCGCCAGCGTTTTGAGCGTTGTCAATTTGGGCCGTTAATTCATCAAGTTGTATGAGCGCCGCGGGACGCTTCCGGAAAACAAAAAGGCCGGCATGTGCCGGCCTTCCTTGCTGCAACTGCAGTGGCGTACTACAGGGACAAAACCCACTCGACGAGAATTTTGGCCTCGTCTTCCTTTACCGGGTTGGGCGGCATCGGAATCGTGCCCCACACGCCGCCGCCGCCGTTGATCACTTTCTTGATCAACATGGCTTCTGCATCCTTGTTGCCCTTGTACTTCTTGGACACTTCGGTATAGGCGGGACCGACCAGCTTTTTATCGATCGCGTGACAGGCGAGGCAATTCTTGGACTGTGCCAGCGCCTTCGCTTTTTCCGCATCTGCCGCATGCGCGCTACAGGCCAGCACCAGGCCCGCTGTCGCCGCGATCATCATGAGTTTCTTCATTTGCGAGTGCCTTTCGTTACGAGTTGGTTTGGACCGGAGCGCATTTTATCGGCTTTGGCCGGCTTTGAAAACCTTCAGACAACCTGCCCAGTCTCGAGGTTCGCAGGCAAAGCCTCCATCTCCTCGCACTCGACCGGTCCCAGGCAAGTAACGCCATGGCAAACACAAGCGTTGACAGTCTTGACCCGGGCCTGTTCGACACGCCAGGCTAAAGTCGACCGCATGGCGGTATTTTCGAACTTCTCCCTGCGCAAGCCCCAGAAAACCCCGCGCGCACTTCCCGATGGATCAGAGGCCGAGGCTGGACCATATCTCGTCGATGCGGCGTTTGACCCCTGCATCCATCGCAATGGGAACGCCCCAATTGCGGCTGGTCTCGCCGGGCCATTTGTTGGTGGCATCGAGCCCCATTTTCGAACCGAGCCCGGACACCGGACTCGCGAAATCCAGGTAATCGATCG
>Ga0209131_1001539_pt1 | contig 15975 bp, 13 predicted proteins | sample GraSoi_2013_40cm_FD_185826 | JGI IMG/M metagenome (GOLD analysis project Ga0209131, IMG submission 185826) | Grasslands soil microbial communities from the Angelo Coastal Reserve, California, USA - Sample 9_17_2013_40cm (SPAdes) (version 2) | ecosystem: Environmental > Terrestrial > Soil >...
CGCCGAACCTGGTGCGCGTGGTGCACGACGGCGTGCGCATCCCGCTGCCCGAGGCGAGCGTCGACGTCGCCTTCAGCCGCAGCCTGATCATTTCGCAGCTGCCCGGCGTGTGCCATGCGCTGAAGGACGGCGGCGTCTACTTCACCACTTCCAAGGGCCCGGCCGCCGAGCTGCGCCAGGCGTTCTACGACGCCGGCTTCTCCGCGCTGCGCTTCTATGTCGGCAACCTGCGGGTGCCCTACCTGCTCGCGCTCGCGGTGGACGATCAGTTCCGCCTCGCAGCAGTGAAGTAGCGCCTATAGGACTAGGGGAACACCACCGCCGGCTTCAAGGTGCGCAACGTGTCTGCGGCATCCTGCGCTACCGAATGACTGCGCTTTCGCAACGACTCGCCGTCGGTGGACCCCTTGCTACGACGACGTCGCGGCTGGTGGCGCCGCTCGCGGCCTTGCACGGCGCGATGTTCCTGTATGACTTGCAGCATCCGCAGCGCTTCCTCAATGCCGACCGGGCCGGAGAGCGCATCGAGGTGATTCGTGGATTTGCGGCGGCGCTTCGCTCCGGCGACACGATCGCGTATAGCGTCGGCCACGGCATCGTGGGCGACTGGCTGCCGCAGGCGTTGCTTTACATCCTGGGCGGCCAGTACCTGGTCATTGCGGCGCAGGTGATTCTCGCGCTCGCATCCGTGCTGTGGGTCCGCGAGATCGGCTTGCGCATCGGCTTGCGCGAATCCAGCGCGAACGCCGCGGCGCTGGTCTATGCGCTGCTGCCGCACACGCTGGTGTTCCCGCACCAGCTTGCGGCCGAAGCGATCTTCGTCCCGCTGGTCGTCCTCGCCTTCCGCCTGTCGGTGCCCTCGCTCAGTGCTACGGGGGGCGCCGCGCTCGGATTTGCGACTCTCGTGCGGCCGATCACCGTCCTGTGGCCGATGGTGGCTGCGGGGATGCAGAGAGCGCCGAACGCCCGTCGCGCAGCATTCGTCGCCTGGGCGCTCGCGCCTTTGCTCGCGTGGATGACCTTTGTACTGCTCGCCACGGGTGAATTCTCGATGGGACGCTCTGGCCACGACCTCGGCAACAATCTCTATTACCGCATGCAGCGCATGGCAGCAGCGCTGCCCGAGGCGCAGCGGCCGGCGGTCAAGCCCGAGGGCCAGACCAAGGCGACGCTCCGCGAGTATCTGTCCTTCGTTGCCGCGCACCCGGTGGCGGCCGCGGCGCACAGCGCGCGCGACGTGGTGGCGATTGCGTTCAAGTCCGGAATCGAGCGCGTCACGCTCGACTATCTCGACCTCTTCCCCGACGCGCGCAAGGCGCTTCAGCAATCGGACGGCGGCTGGCGCACGAGCCTCGAGCAGCGCGGCGCGCTCGCCACGCTGACCGGGCTGCTGGGCGCCCAGCCGGGCCTCGTGCTGTCCTCTGCGCTGGCGTCGGTTCTTTTCACCCTGCTGATGGCGCTGGCCGTCTATGGAGCCGCGGTCTCGCTGCCCAGACGCGAGTGGCTGCTCCTCGCGTTGTTCGTCCTGTACGTCGCGGCAACCGCGCAGGTGGTCGACGCCGCGCAGTCCCGCCACCGCGCGCCGGCGGAATTCGCCCTGTGCCTGCTCGCCGTCGCCGGGTGGAGAGCGCTGCAGACCCGCAAGGAGAAGCGCCATGTCCGCTAACCCGATGCAGGAGCGCAGGCTCCTGCCCAAGAACCGCGTTGTGGCGGTCTTCGATCTCGACGGCACGCTGACCTTCGGGGACAGCCTGTTTCCCTTCCTGCGCTTCGTCGCCGGCACGCGTGCGTTCGTGCTGCGCCTTCCGTTCGTGTTCGCGATATTGGCGGCGATGGTGCTTCGCTTCGTGCCGCGCAAGCGGGCCAAGGAGCTCGTGCTGCAGATGTTCCTGCGCGGCAGGTCGCGGGCCGACCTCGAGCGGCAGGGCGAGCGGTTCGCGCGCGAACGGCTGCCGGCGATGCTGCGCCCGCAGGCCAGCGCGCGGCTGCGCTGGCACCAGTCGCGCGGCCACCATAGCGTCGTCGCGACCGCGTCGCTCGCGATCTACGTCGCGCCGTGGGCGGACGCCGCGGGCTTCGACGATGTGCTCGCGACAGAGCTCGAGTACGACGCGCACGGCTGCGCGACGGGCCGCATTCTGGGCGAAAACTGCCGCGGCGAGGAGAAGCTGCGGCGGCTCGAGGAGCGCCTCGGCGAGCTCTCGGCGCTGGCGCTGCACGGCTACGGCGACAGCCCGGCTGACCGGGCCTTTCTCGCGCACTGCTCCGAGGCGCACTACCGGCCGTTTCGCGGCGTAGCTGCGCCGGCGGGCCCTCGCGACGCGGAGCGCCTCAACCGGCTCTCGGACTTCCTGCGCCTCATCCGGCCGCACCAATGGGTGAAGAACGCATTCGTGTTCGTCGGCATCGTTTTCGGCCATGCCTGGACCACGTGGCCGCTGGTGCTCGCGGCGTGCGGCGCCGCGGCCGCGTTCTGCCTCACCTCGAGCGCGGTCTATATCGTGAATGACTACGCCGATCGCGAGCGCGACCGCGTCCATCCCAAGAAGCGCCATCGGCCGCTCGCCTCGGGCCGCGTCACGCCGCGTGCCGCGCTGTGCCTCGCGGCGGCGCTTGCGTCGTGCGGCCTCGCGCTCGCGTATGCCGCCGGGCCGGTGGTCGCGGCGCTGGTCGTCGGCTATGGGGCGATGAACCTCGCCTACAGCTTCGCGCTCAAGAACGTCGTCATCCTCGACGTGTTCGTCATCGCGGCGGGCTTCATCCTGCGCATCCTTGCCGGCACGCTCGGCATCGGCATCGCGCCCTCGCAATGGCTTCTCGTGTGCAGCCTGTTTCTCACGCTGTTTCTGGGCTTCACCAAGCGGCGCTCCGAGCTGCTGTCGGTCGGCACGGAGTTCCTGATTCACCGCAAGGCGCTGCTGCACTACAACCCGCAGCTGCTCGACAAGATGATCGGCGTCTGCGCCGGCGCCGCGCTGATGAGCTACAGCCTCTACACCATGAGCCCGACGACGGTGCGTGTGCAAGGCACGGAGAATCTGATCTACACCATCCCGTTCGTCGCCTACGGCATCTTCCGTTACCTCTTCTTGCTGCACGCCAAGCACGCGGGAACCGACACCTCGCGCGAGCTGGCGCGCGATCCGCACCTCCTCGCGACGCTGCTCGGGTGGGGGGTCGTGACACTGGCGCTCATCGCATGACGGCGGGCTATTCGCTGATCTTCACCGGCGTGCTGCTCAACGCGCTCGGCCAGCTCCTGCTCAAGGCCGGCACCAACGCCGTCGGCCGCTTCGAATTCGTCACCGACAACCTGGTGCCGGTGGCGGCGCGCTTCGCCTTCGAGCCGCACATCCTCGCCGGCGTCGCCTGCTACGCGGTGAGCCTCGTCGTCTGGATCATGGGCCTGTCGCGCATCGAGGTGAGCGTGGCCTACCCGCTGCTGTCGCTCGGCTACGTCATCAACGCGGCCGCCGCCTGGTATCTCTTCGGTGAATCGCTCAGCCTGATGCGCATCGCGGGCATCGGCTTCATCGTCCTCGGCGTCTGCTGCATCGCCCGCAGCTGATGCGGCGGCGGGTGCTCATCCTCGTCGAGAATCTGCCCTCGCCGTTCGACCGGCGCGTGTGGCAGGAGGCCTGCACGCTGCGCGACGCGGGCTACACCGTGTCGATCGTCTGCCCGACCGGACGCGGCTGCGAGGAGAAGTTCGAGGCGATCGAGGGCATTCATATCTGGCGCTACGACCTGCCGCTGGAAGGCGACGGTGCGCTGGGCTACCTGGTGGAGTACGCCACCGCGCTCTTCTGGACCTTCGTGCTGTCGCTGCGCGTGCTTTTCGGACGCGGCTTCGACGTGGTCCACGCCTGTAACCCGCCCGATCTCTTCTTCCTGATCGGCGGCTTCTACAAGCTCTTCGGCAAGAAGTTCCTGTTCGATCACCATGACGCCAACCCCGAGCTCTATATGGCCAAGTTCGGCCGCCGGGACTTCTTCTACCGCCTGATGCTGCTGCTCGAGCGGCTCACCTTCCGCGCCGCCGACGTCTCGCTCGCGACTAACAACTCCTATCGCCGCATCGCCATCGAGCGCGGCGGCATGGTCCCGGAGCGCGTGTTCGTGGTGCGCAGCGGGCCTAGCCTCGAGCGCCTGAAGATCATGCCCCCGGTGCCCGCGCTCAAGCGCGGAAGGAAGCACCTGGTCGGTTACGTCGGCGTGATGGGTCGCCAGGAAGGCATCGACTACCTGCTGCACGCGGTGTCGTACATCGTGCACGGCCTGGGGCGCAGGGACATCCACTTCGGCCTGGTCGGCGGCGGCACGTCGCTCGAGGAGACGCGGGCGCTCGCGGCCGAGCTGCAGATCGCCGACTACGTCACCTTCACTGGGCGCGTGCCGGACGCGGAGCTGCTCGCGATGCTGAATACTGCGGACGTCTGTGTGAACCCGGACGTCGCGACCGAGATGAACGACATCTCGACCATGAACAAGATCATGGAATACATGGCGCTCGGCAAGCCGATGGTGCAGTTCGACCTCGCCGAGGGCCGGTTTTCGGCGCAGGACGCGTCGCTTTACGCCCGGCGCAACGACCCGCTCGACATGGCGGCGAAGATCGTGGAGCTCGTCGACGACCCGGCCCGGCGCAAGGCCATGGGCGAGCTCGGCCGGCGCCGGGTGCTCGAGGAGCTCGAGTGGCGCCACGAGGCGCCCAAGCTCCTTGCGGCCTACGACGCCCTCTGGGCGCGCGCGGTGCCCACAGCCCGGCACGCTACTTAGTCCGATCGCGAGTTCGTGATCGCCGCAAAGCTCTGCCGCAAGCCGCTGACGCGCGCCGCGCTCGCGGCGGGTCTCGGCCTGTTGCTCCTCCTCGAGGTGGCGTTGCGCGCGGTGGGCTACAGCGCGCCGCAATGGCACCAGCTCGATCCACGGCTCGGCTGGACGCTGCGGCCGCATCGCCACGGCTGGTTCGTCGCGGATGGCGTGCGCAGCCCTGTGCACATCAATCCGGCCGGCTTTCGCGACCGTGAGCATCCGCTCGACAAGGCCGACGGCGTCTATCGCATCGCGGTGCTCGGCGACGAGTACTCCGAGGCGATGGCGGTGCCGTTCACGCAAACCTGGTGGTGGCAGCTGCCGGCCGAGCTTGGGCGCTGCGGCTTCAGGCCCGACAAGCTGGTCGAGGTGATGAACTTCGGCGTCGCGGGATACGGCACCGCGCAGGAGTACGTGCTGCTGCAGTCGACCGCGATGCGCTACCAGCCCGATCTCGTGCTGCTGCAGTTCTCCAACCGCGACGACGTGGTGGACAACTCGTTCGCCCTCAGCCCGGAGAAGCAACGCCCATTCTTCATCCTGGACGCCCATGGCGTCGCGCGCATCGACGATTCCTTCGCCACCGCGCCGGCTTTCGACCGCCGCATGCAGACGCGCTATCGCCTCGCCACCGAGATCGCCGACCACTCGCGCACCTGGCAGCTCGGCCGGCAGCTCGCCGGGCTGGCGTTCATCGGCGAGGCGCATGCGCACGACGATGGCGCCGTGCTCCAGGCGCCGCACGACGAGGTCTGGGAGAACGCCTGGCGCGTGACCGATGCGCTCATCGGCAAGATCAACGACTACAGCCGCCGCAACGGCGCCGAGCTCGCCGTGGTGGCCGTGCCTCATCCACTCCAGGTGGCGCTCCGGACGGGGCAGGGCGTGAGCTATCCGGACCAGCGCCTTGCAACGCTCGGAAAACAATTGGACGTGCGCGTCGTCGCGCTCGGCGAGGCGCTGGCGCAGAAAAAAGAAACGCTCTATCTGCCCTCGGGGCACTGGACCCGCACGGCGCATCGCATCGCCGCCGCTGCAGTGGCACAACGTCTCTGCGGGGCGACGGCCCGGCCGGGCTAAGCGGCAAGGTCGAATTTGCTCCATCCGGAGCCTACCCTTTGTGGGTCTCTGGGGAGCCGGATGCTCGTCGCGATTCACCAGCCGCACTATTTGCCTTGGCTCGGATACCTGCACCGCATGGTGCGGGCTGAGCTTTTCATCGTGCTCGATCACGTGCAGTTCGAGCGTGGCAATTACCAGAACCGCAGCATGGTGCGCGTCAACGGCGCGCCGCACTGGCTGACGCTGCCGGTGGCGCAGCGCTCGCAGAAGGAGCGCATCGTCGAGAAGGCGATCGACAACAGCCAGCACTGGGCCGGGACGCATTTCGAGACGCTGCGCCGCGCTTACGCATCGGCGCCTCACTTCGCCCCCTATGCGTCTCGCCTGCAAGAGCTCTACGCCCAGCGCTGGGAGCGGCTCGTCGACCTGAACGAGGCGCTGCTCGAGCTTCTGCGCGAGGGCTTCGGCATCCGCACGCCACTGGTCAACAGCTCCGAGCTCGATGTCGGCGGCGCGAAGAGCGAGCTGGTGCTGAATCTTTGCAAAGCCGTGGGCGCGCACACGCTGCTCGTCGGCCTCGGCGGCTCGCGCGACTATCTCGACCGCGCGGCGTTCGCCGAAGCCGGCATCGCGCTCGCGTTCCAGGAATTCAACCACCCGGTCTATCCGCAGCGCGGCACGGCGCCTTTCAGCGCCGGCCTCTCGGCGATCGATCTTCTCTTCAACTGTGGGCCGGACAGCCGACGTGTGCTGCTTGGCCAAACCACGCATCGCGAGCTGAGCATTGCCTGATTCCGAGATCACCCGGTTCTATGAGAACCACATCCGCCGCTTCGGTTACGGCTACAAGGCCCTCGGCTTCGGCCGCCGCTCCTCGCAGGAGAAGCGCTTCGCCACCGCGCTCGGCCTGGGGTCGTTCCATGGCAAGCGCCTGCTCGATGTCGGCTGCGGCTTCGGCGACCTGCTGTCCTGGCTCAACGCGCGCGGCGTCGAGCCGCGCTATACCGGCATGGACATCTGCAAGCCCATGATCGAACGCTGCCGCAAGCGTTTCGCGGGCACCGGCGCGCGCTTCATGATGGGCGACGCGCTCACCTTCGTCACCGACGAGCCCTACGACTACATCGTGGCGAGCGGCATCTTCGGCTACAACGCCAAGGACACGCGCAAGCGCGTGCAGCCGACGATCGAGCGCCTGTTCGACCTCACGCGCATCGGCCTGGCGGTGAATTTCCTGAGCCGCTGCGCCGTGACGCGCAGCCCCGGGCGCCTCTATCTGCACCCGGCCGACGTGCTGCAGTTCGCGCTCAAGCTCACGCCGGCGGTGCGCCTCGACCACACCTACATGCCGAACGATTTCACGCTATGCCTCTACCGCCAGCCGCCGTGGGAGCAGGAAGAGTGAAGATCGCCGAGCGCTACGCCGGCAAGACCGTGCTCGCCGTCGGCGCCCATGCCGACGACGTCGAGCTCGCGGTCGGCGGCACCATGGCGCGCCTGCGCCGTGGCGGCGCTCGCGTGGTGATGGTGGTGATCTCGCTGCCCGGCGACTACAAGACGCGCCTGCGCGAGGCGGAGCGCGCGGCCGACATCCTCGGCTGCGAGCTGCGCGTGCTGATGGCCGACGGGAGCAGGCGCATCGAAGACCTGAAGAGCTACGAGCTGGTGGCGATGATCGACCGCGAGGTGAAGGAGCTTGCGCCCGCGGCGATGCTGACGCACGGCCCCTCGGAGTTCCATCGCGATCACGTGCTGGTGCACGAGGCCTGCGTCTCGAGCCAGCGCCTGCGCTACTTCGACTTCTTCACCTACCACCCGAACTTCTGCCGGCCGGTGCCGGTGGCGTTCCATCCGCGCGCCTACGTCGACATCACCGAGACCATCGAGACCAAGATGCGCGCGATCGAAGCGCACCAGAGCCAGTTCAAGTGCCGCGGCCTGGGGATCGACATCTACCGCGACATCGCGCGCCTGAACGGACGCATGGTCGGCGTGCAGTACGCCGAGGGCCTCGACGTCGGCCGGATGCTCCTAGCGTGAGGATTTTCCGCTGGGTAGTCTGCGCGAGCCTGGTCGCCTGCGCCACGCCGCAAAGCGCGGGCGACCACGTCACCGTGGTGTGGAACCGCGTCGACGACGTGCAGGCGGTCTGCCAGGGCCTCGCCGGCCGCAAGGAAATCTTCGCGATCCGCGGCTGCTCGAAATGGAGCGACGCCGAGCGCGGCGGGCGCGTCTGCTCCATCTACGTGCCGACGCCGCGCAGCGAAAGCGACACGCAGACCTTCATCACGCTCGGCCACGAGCTGATGCACTGCTTCGACGGCAACTGGCACGACAAGTGGGGCCGCATGAACCCGCAGGAAAGCCAGGCCGCTGCCGGGGGCGGCAGATTGCCGAAAGCTCGTACTGCAGCCGATTGAGTAGTGCGTTTGCGCACAACACGCTGGCGATTTTCAGGACGGATCGATAACGCTGAGCGGGAGTCTGGGTGTCTAATGTCACGGCCACTCTCTAGCCCTGACGTAGCGGCCATCCATGAATGTTCTCGTGATCGAACAGCGTCCTCGCACGCGCGCAATGCTCGAGCACCTGGTGCGCGACGCCTTCGACCCGGTGGCCATTTACTGTGAGAGCACGCTCGAGGCGGCGAAGAGAAAAGCCCGGCGAATCGAGCCGCTCGACCTCGTCTTGCTGGACCTTGTCATGCCGGGTTGCACTGGAGCCGACGCGGTAACGGAGTTTCGCGAAGGCTTCGCCAGCGTGCCGGTCGTGGTGGTCTGCGCAAGCGATGAGCTCCCATCGATCCTGGCCGCCATGAAGGCGGGCGCCGTAGGCTACATCCCGAAGAATTCGCGTCGTCCCGTCATGATCGCGGCTTTACGCTTGGTCCACGCCGGTGGCGTCTACCACCCGCCGGAGCTCTTTGCATACATCAAGGCGCCGGATCAGGAGCCACATCGCCGCATCATTGAAAAGCTCACCGAGCGGCAGCGCGAGGTGCTTAGATTCGTACTCAACGGGCACAGCAACCCGCGCATCGCCGTCGAACTGCAAATCTCAGTCGGTACCGTGAAGCATCATGTTCATGCGCTGCTCATTGCGTTCGAGGTGGCGACGCGATCCAAACTTATATCGATCGCCGCGCGCGGCGGCGTGCGCAGCGACGGCTCGCCTATAACCAAGGTCGTATGACCATTGGCCCATTTGCAAAGGCCGAGATTTCACCTATCGTGCCGTCCGCATCGAGTGATGTCGATTCCCGACATACCGATGAACGAGAAATATAGAAATATCGAGGACGCGGTACAGCGTCCCGCTGGGAGGCAAGGTGGTAGATCGCGACGTGGCGGGTGTTACCCCACCGCGGCACGATGCTGGTTTGGCAAGTCTGGCAGTGGTCGCCCGTTTTCACGGCAAGGCAGCGGATCCCGAGCAGCTTCGTCACGAATTAGGTCTTAGCGCGCCTGCGCGCGCGGAAGAGCTATTGCTCGCCGCGAAGGCCCTGCAGCTCAAGGCAAAGATGGCTCGGGTCGATCGCGCCCGCTTGGAAGCAGGCGGAGTGCCGCTGCCGTGTATTCTGGAATTGGCTGCGGCTGGAGCGAGTTCGCACGCCGATCCGTCCTTTGCGGTCTTGGCACGTGTCGAGCGCGGGCAGGCTTTGATCCATGACCCGGCGGCTGGCCGCCCAGCAACCTTGAGCCTCGACGACCTGACCTCTCGAATGACAGGGCGCGCGATCCTCCTGACCTCGCGCGCCTCGCTTGCGGCAGGGCTCGCCCGCTTCGACTTCACCTGGTTCATTCCTGCAATCGTCAAATACCGCAGGCTGATCGGAGAGGCGCTGGTCGCGTCACTGGCGTTGCAGATTTTCGCGCTTCTGACGCCTCTGTTTTTCCAGGTCGTCGTGGACAAGGTTCTTGTGCACAAAGGTCTATCGACCCTGACAGTCATCGCGATCGGTCTTTTGGCAGCCGTGATCTTCGAGTCGACGCTTTCTGCGCTCCGGACTTACGTTTTCGCGCATACGACAAGCCGAATAGATGTTGAACTGGGCGCACGCCTCTTCCGTCACCTGCTCGCCTTGCCGCTTGCGTATTTCGAGGCGCGCCGCGTCGGCGATTCCGTGGCCAGGGTGCGGGAGCTCGAGAACATCCGTCAGTTCCTTACCGGTCCCGCTCTGATGTCGATCATCGATATCGCTTTCACCGGTGTGTTCTTGGCGGTGATGCTTTACTACAGTCCACTCCTCACTCTCGCGGTCGTACTGGCGATCCCGTGCTACGTAGCTCTGATGGCGGGGGCGATGCCGGTTTTCCGCAGGCGCCTGGATGAGAAGTTCGCACGCGGTGCGGATAACCAGGCGTTTCTCGTCGAATCCATTACCAATATCCAGACGCTTAAGGCTAGCGCGACCGAGCCCCAGGCCGTGCGGCGGTGGGACGAGCAGCTCGCGGCATATGTTGCATCGAGCTTCCGGGTCACACGGGTTGCCGTTTTCGCTAGCGAAGGCATCCAGCTTACGCAGAAACTGGTCACCGTCGCGATACTGTGGCTCGGTGCCCTCGAGGTGATCGATGGCGCAATGACAGTCGGCGGGCTCGTCGCGTTCAACATGCTGGCTGGACGAGTGTCGCAACCGATCCTACGCCTTGCTCAGCTGTGGCAAGACTTGCAGCAAACCGGCATCTCAGTCGCCAGGCTGGGCGACATCCTGAACTCCAGGACCGAGAGCGCAGTGGCCGCCTCGCGCGCACAGCTTCCTCAAATCCGCGGTTCCATTGAATTCGATCAAGTTCGATTTCGCTACCGTATCGACGGAGCAGAAGTGCTCCGCGGCGTCTCATTCCACATTAACCCAGGCGAAGTGCTCGGCATCGTCGGCCGATCGGGATCCGGCAAGAGTACCGTTGCCAAGCTGGTGCAGCGGTTATACGTGCCTGAAAGAGGCCGCGTCCTGATTGACGGCGTCGATCTTGCATTGGCAGACCCAGCATGGCTGCGCCGCCAGATCGGCGTGGTACTGCAGGAGAACCGTCTATTCGCTCGCTCCATCCGCGAAAACATTGCTCTTGCTGACCCGGGGGCACCTATGCAGGTCGTGATCCAGGCGGCAAAACTTGCCGGTGCCCATGATTTCATCCTGGAGCTGCCCGAGGGCTATGACACGCTCGTGGGCGAACAGGGTGCGACCCTGTCCGGCGGACAGCGTCAGCGCGTCGCGATTGCACGTGCCTTGATGACCAATCCCCGGGTACTCATTTTCGATGAAGCCACCTCGGCGCTCGACTACGAATCGGAGCGAATCATTCAAGACAACATGCGGTTCATCGCCAAAGGCCGCACGGTGATCATCATTGCGCACCGGCTCACAGCGGTCCGCGACGCGCATCGCATTCTTGTCATGGAAAGTGGCCAAATCGTCGAGCACGGCTCGCATGCCGAACTCGTGAAGACTCCCGAAGGCCGTTATGCACGTCTCCACGCCATGCAGGCCGGATGAAGGTGTTATGAGCGCGAGTGCAGCCCCGTCGATTTTTGGATTCATTGTTCGTTATTGGAGCGCTGGCCGCGCGGCGTGGGCTTCAGGTGCCAACGCACCAGTGCGCACGTCGCTTGAGCGCGAGTTTCTCCCCGCAGTCCTCGAAATTCTGGAATCCCCGGCGCCGGCTCTACCGCGCGCCATTGTCTGGGCAATCGTGATCGCACTGGTCTTTGCTATAGGGTGGGCAACGCTCGGCCGCATTGACGTCGTGGCAGTCGCTCCTGGCAAGGTGATCGCGGCGGACAAGGCCAAGGTTATCCAGCCTGCCGAAGTCGGAGTCGTCAAGAAAATTCTTGTCGCCGACGGCCAGATCGTAAAAGCCGGGCAGGTACTCATCGAACTCGAGGCTGCCGCGACGGCGACAGCCGCAGAGACAGCTCGCAGCCGCGAAGCATTGATAGCTACCCGGCTTGAATCTGCCCGCTATGACGCTCTTGCGAGAGCAGCGAACGGGCGCCTAGCCCACCCGTCATTTAAGGCACCTTCCAAGGCGCCCGGCGTCTTGGTGGCATCAGAGAGCCGCGCGATGGAATCTCAATATCAGGAACATCGCGCAAAGCTGGCTTCTCTCGACGCGGAAATCGCAAAGCATTCGGCTGAAGTCGCCGCTGCTAATGAGATTGTAGCGAAGCTTGCGCAGACCCTGCCGATCGCTGAGCGCAGGGCACAGGATTACAAAAATCTTCTCGAGCAGAAGTTCTTATCCGAGCACATGTATCTCGAACGCGAACAAGCGCGGATCGAACAACAGCGTGATCTGGCTTTTCAACGAGCTCATGTAAAAGAGCTTGCGGCCGGCGTTGAGGAAGCTCGTAAGCGTCGCGATATCACGCTCGCCGAATTCGAGCGAACTTGCGTCAATGCCAAGATAGACGCCGATAAGCGCGCAGCACTGCTGGAGCAGGAATTGATCAAGGCCCAAACCCGCGAGCGGCAACAAGTTCTTTTGGCTCCCGTAGATGGAGCGGTTCAGCAGCTCGCCGTGCACACTGTAGGGGGCGTCGTTACTCCTGCGCAGACACTCATGGTTATTACCCCGAGCGACTATCAAGCGGAAGTGGAAGCTGCATTAGAGAACAAGGATGTCGGATTTCTGAAAGTAGGCCAGCGGGCCGAGGTGAAAGTCGAGACATTTCCCTTCACGCGCTACGGAACGGTTTCCGGCACTGTGAGCTTTGTTTCAAAGGATGCCCTCCAGGATGAAAAACGGGGACTCATCTTCCAGACGCGGGTCAAACTCGACAAACCTACGCTACATCTTGACGACCGCGAGGTGATGCTGACTCCCGGAATGGCCGTAAGCACCGAGATCGCAATAGGTCGGCGAAGAGTTATTGAATTCTTTCTCGATCCAATCAAAAAGATCACGAGCGAGGCAGCGAGAGAACGATAACCGTCTTCACGAAAGTGAACAGGCAGAACTACTAAACCCCATGAACGATATGCATGATCAATTCGAGCGGAGATTTTGCCGTGCGTTGTTTAATTCACACGGCCTCATTCGACCGTCATATTTCCTATCCTGGGTTTGGCTGCTCGTCGTGCTTTTACTAGCCGGCTGTGCATCTAGCGGCGATAACCGGGGACCCGTTGCCTTCTCTGAGCCGCGACCGCTTGGTGTTGCCGAAGAAGTTAATCCAGACGACCGAGGGCGTGAAGTCTTGCGAGTAGTCATCGAACTTATCAGGCATGGGAACCTCCGCGACACAGAGTTCGCTTCGAAACTTTTCAAATTGCCCATAAAGAGAGATGGCGGTCTTACTGTCTTGGGTAACGGTGCCTTCCCTCAGCAGCTCATAACCCTTTTTCGGTATGAGCTCGCGCGGCCGAGTGTCAATGCTTCGATCCGAGACCATGTATCCATGTCGTTCGATAGCGGCCGTGTCTGCGTAAGGCGAGAAGATTTTCTTGAGTATTTTTGGAAAGAATTCGGTGTCGGTAAAGAGATCGTTTCCGCGAAGCCTACCGTGCCAGCACTTATAGTGTCCCGCGACCTGGGATGGTCCGAAGCCCAAGAATTCCATCTAACTGGATCCCGTTCGATCCAACAAGGGATGCCGAATGGAATTGTAGTCAGTGGCCTTTTACCTAAAAATTCTGGCTGTGTCTCGCACATCGGTCTTGACCAATATCGTCCCCTCTAACCGCTTCTCTTCGAGGCATCATGGATCCACTTCAGAAAAATTCCGACGAATTTCAACGCGTTTTTGGAAATGTACTACCGCTGCTGCAGTCTCCAGGAAACGACATCACGGATGAAGTGCTGCGGCTTATAAATGTCGACCCGAGGTTGCGCGCCGACGTAAACGCGTATTACCAGTCCGTACTCTATATGGAGCCCCGGCCGAACGATGCCACATACCCTTATCAATCCGCGCCAATCGACACCAACGTTGGAGTCGGGGATGCGGGGACGTTTCGTATTGAGGGGCCAACCGCAAACGTTCCGATCCATATCGGCAGCGTCAATATCGCTGCGAATTACTTTGCGTCCGCTGTGAAGTTTGTCACTACGCTATCCCACGAACTTGCTCATTTCGCGCAGCGAAATGTGGACTTTTTTGTCGGCGCTAACACTGCGCAAGAGTATGCCGATGCGTATTTGCAACGGGAGGCACTCTCACATCTGCGCCAAGCTGAAACGGCCGAAGCTATCCAAAATGCTGGAAGCACGCTCCCGCCTGAAGAGAAGTTAGAACCGGAAGTATCCTTCTTGCAACAGGAGCGTGCTCGAATTACTGAGAGCAATCCGACAGCGTCGCCCGAGGTGGTTCAGACTCTACTCGTTTCATCCTTCGCGTCACGATTGTCTGCCCCAGATTCCGGACCTCTTTCGCGCTTGTTGGAAGCCATGAAGGAGGCGGCGACGAGACAACCGCTCGCATATACCGCAGACGGCCAAATTTACGGTGTGACCGTCGGCAAAGATACGGATGGAAATCCGCGATTTGAGTACGAACGGGGTGACATCCTTGTTGAGGGCACAGTGGCGGTGAATGGAATGTGCCGCATTTTTGATGCGGACAAACTACAAAGCACGACGACCGTTACCCCTGCGCATAAGCTGATAGTCGAAACTTTCGATACCTCTAGCAACCAGTTATGGTCAGAGCAAACCGAGCGTTTCGACGCTCAAAGAAACCTGGAATCCACAGTTACAGTATTTGACGACGGTTCTCAGACTGTCGCCGGCTTCGGCAATTTAGTCCAGTTTGGCTTGAGCAATACTGGTGATGTAGTAGCGGTCCGAGTGGACCAGCTCAATGGAGCGCCAGTCGAACAAGTTCGAGGAGAAGCGATTGCGCGCAGCATCCAGGCGTACGGCGGTACTCCGGATATGGTCGCAACAGACAGTCCGTGGCTTCACGGAGTGCTCGACGCTAACAATCTAGGCCTGCATCAAGCGGATCTTCCCCCTACAACATTCACGATGCCGCCCGCAGTGCTGTTCGAGGGATTGCTCGATGGCGAATCATCGACCGTAGAACAGCTAAATCAAGCCTTAACGCCGGCGGCTGGTTCGGCTACGCCAAACGAGGTCGTCCCCAACAACACAACCCCTTTGGGCAGAAATCTTGAAAATTGGTTTTCTGACGGAATCGATCTATCGAAACCCGCATCTCAATTCGGATTTAGCGGCTTTGGATCAAGCGACGGCCTGCAGCAAGTATCGATGGAGCAAATCCCGACAGCGCCGGTAGGGAGTGCATTTATGTTGGGATCCGACCCGAGTTTGACGTACATAAATCCCACGCCGTTTACGGAAAACCAGAATCTCGTTTCGGTTCCAGTGACGACTCCCGAGAATTACACCTACGTTTCGTCCTACAACCCCCCTGGTTATGCATACCAGTTATTTATTGCTGGTACTGGTTGGGTGAATCCTGGTGGCGATACCGTAGCGATATCGGATGTTACCGGCGAGGCATTGGGTTTCGTTGACGAGAGCGATTTCGACTTGGTCGACGTAGATACCTTCAACGACTCGTTTGATGCGAATAGTTGGACATCTTTCGCGGGAAACCCATGGAATATCGACATGGGAAGCTGGGCCTTCTCCGAGTTTGGTCCCGTCGTTCTCGATATGGACGGCAACGGGTTTTCCGATCTTTCGCCTATAGCCCAAAGCACAGCTCATTTTGATATGAACGGCGACGGAGTTCGGGATCAAGTCGGTTGGGTTGGGCCCAACGACGGCTTGCTCGTCTATGACCATGACCAGAACGGCATCATTACGCGTTCGGATGAGATTTCATTCTCGCGGTACGGCGACCAGACGACGAGCGACCTGCAAGGCTTGCGGGCCTTCGATACAAATGGCAATGGAACTTTGGACGCTGGCGACGCGCTATTTAGCCGATTTGGTGTATGGCGTGACGCGAATCAGGACGGCATAAGTCAAGCGGGTGAAGTCGTAACGCTCGGACAAGCGGGCATAACGTCGCTTAGCCTTACGGGAACCGGTCAGCCTCAGCTAATCAACGGCGCCACTGTAAAGGCCACGACTACCTATACGACTTCCGACGGTCAATCACATAGTGCCGCCGACGTAGCGT
>Ga0209131_1001540_pt1 | contig 15965 bp, 20 predicted proteins | sample GraSoi_2013_40cm_FD_185826 | JGI IMG/M metagenome (GOLD analysis project Ga0209131, IMG submission 185826) | Grasslands soil microbial communities from the Angelo Coastal Reserve, California, USA - Sample 9_17_2013_40cm (SPAdes) (version 2) | ecosystem: Environmental > Terrestrial > Soil >...
ATCAATCTGCGCCGTTTGGCCGAGGACCTCACCAGCCGCTATTACGTGGTGTCGCGCGAGACGTTGTTTCTATCGCCGGTCTCCTTGACGCCCTATCAAAGCGAAACGCGCATAGATGATGCCGCGCTCAAGCGCATCATCGGCGACGCCTACGCTTCCGCCGCCATTGCGCCCGCCGACATCGACACCGGCGCGGTCATTCTCACCGGCGAGGCGCTGCGCCGCGAAAACGCCCAGGCGATTTCCGCCATGCTGGCCGAAGCGGGCGGCGATTTCGTCTGCGCCACGGCGGGCCATCACATGGAATCCATGCTGGCGGCCTATGGCTCTGGCGCCTCGCGCGTCTCCAACGAAATGGGAGGCCGCCTGCTCAACATCGACATTGGCGGCGGCACCACGAAGCTCGCCCTCGTCGAGGGCGGCCGCGTCATCGCCACTGCCGCGGTTCATATTGGCGGGCGGCTGCAAGTGGTGGACGGTGACGGGCGCATCGTGCGGCTCGATCCCGCTGGCCGGGCTCATGCGCAGCGCGCCGGCTTCAATTGGAAGCTCGGCGATTCTGTGGACGACGCCGATTTGGATCGGGTCGCGGATGTGATGGCGGATACGCTCGTGGCCGCGTTGCTGCCACAGATTCCCCATGACGTGGCACAGCTCTATCTCACCGATCCGCTGCCGAGCCTCGACAATATCGCCGGCGCGATGGCCTCGGGCGGCGTCGCGGAATATATCTATGGCCGCGAAGCGCGCGATTTCGGCGACATGGGCCGGCGCTTGGGCCGCGCAATCCGGCGCAGATTCGACGTCGGCGCGCTGCCCTTTACTCTCCTGCCCGCGGGCGAATGCATTCGCGCCACCGCGTTGGGGGCCTGCTTCCGCGGCGAAATCTGCAAGTGCTTCAGCCGCCGTTCCAGTTTGGCGCGTCTGTCGATGCCGACGCGCTCGCGCTCGCGATCCGCGCGCACCGCAAGGCCTTCGAAGCCGACGACCCGGACGCGGAAATTGCACTCGCTTTTCATTGGCACGGCGCGCCCGCCTACGAGCGCATCTTCGCCTGCGCGCGTGGGATCGCCGCCGGCCTCGCCGACAAGGTCGCCGCGAAGAAACCGATCTATGTCATGCTCGACGGCGACGTGGCCCACACGCTGGGCGCGATCCTGCGCGAGGATTGCAAGGTGATGAGCGACATCCTTTCAATCGACGGCGTCATGCTGATGGACTTCGACTATATCGACCTCGGCCGCGTGCGCGTGCCCTCCTATACGGTGCCGGTGACCATAAAATCGCTCGTCTTCAGCGATGATCCCAAGCGCACGCGCGAACGCATCCATCACCACCATGACCTCCCTCGCCCCCTTGGGGGAGAGGGTCGGGGTGAGGGGGAGTCGTGACTGCGACCGAACATCCCGCGATCGGTCTGTCGAAGCCTTCCGGCTTCGACGCGAAATGGCCGATCATCGGCGCGGCGGTGCTGATCGTCGCCTGGCTGGCGCTGGTTCCGCTGGTCTTCCTCCTCTGGCAAAGCTTCATGACGCCGGCCTCGCCCGGCATGCCGGCGATGTTTACTCTCGCCAATTATTCCAACGTCTACACAGGCGCGGAAACCTTCCGCCTGCTGGGCAACTCGCTCACCTTCGCAAGCGGCGCGGCCGTGCTCTCGCTCGTCCTCGGCACCTCGCTCGCCTGGCTGAATGAGCGCACCAACACGCCGTTCAAATCGCTGGTCTACGCGCTCTCCGTCGTGCCGCTGGTCATTCCCGGCATCCTCTTCGTCACGGCCTGGATCATGCTGGCCAGCCCCAAGATCGGCGTGCTGAACCTGTTGTTGCAGCGCGCCTTCGACACGGACCACGTCTTCTTCGACGTCTACACGCTTCCCGGCATGATGTGGGTGGACGGGATCCAGCACGCCCCGCTCGCCTTCCTGCTGATGAGCGCCGCTTTCCGTTCGATGGACCCGTCGCTCGAAGAATCGGCGCTGATGAGCGGCGCCTCGATACTTCAGGTCGCGCGCCGCGTGACACTGCGGCTGGCGCTTCCTGCACTTGCCGCCTCGTTCCTGATCCTCTTCGTGCGCTCGATTGAATCCTTCGAGAACCCGGCGCTGCTGGGTCTGCCGGTGGGGATTCAGGTTTTTACCTCGTCGATCTATGAAGCTTTGCATGCCTATCCCAGCGATGTGGGACTGGCTTCGACATACGCCGTTACGCTGCTCGTCATCACCTCGGGCGGCATCTACTGGCAATCGCGTTTCGCGCGCCATGGCAGTCGCTACGCCACTCTCAGCGGCAAGGGCTACCGTCCGCGCCGGATGGACCTCGGCAATTGGCGCTATGCCGCCGCCGGCTTCTTCCTTCTTTATGCCGCGCTGGTGATCGGCCTGCCGTTCCTGGTGCTGGTGTGGTCGTCGCTGCAGCGCTTCTATGCCGTGCCGTCGCTGGCCGCGCTGAAGACCGTGTCGCTCTACAATTATCGCGCCGTCATGGATTACCCGAGCATCGGCAATGCGGTGTGGAACAGCATCTTCCTGGCCTTTGCGACCGCGACCGCCGTGATGATCCTGTCCGCCGTCATCGGCTGGCTCGTCCTGCGCACGCGCATACCGGGACGCTGGATCCTGGACAATATCGCCTCGCTGCCGATGGTGATGCCGGGCCTCGTCATCGGGCTCGCCATCATGGTCGCCTATCTCGCGCTCGGCGGTGGCCTTTACGGCACGATCTGGATTCTGCTGATCGCCTATATGACCCGCTTCCTGCCCTACGGCATGCGCTTCAACGGCGCGTCCTTGCTGCAGCTCCACAAGGAGCTGGAGGAATCGGCGCAGCTTTCCGGCGCGAGCTGGTTCACCACATTTCGCCGCATCGTGTTGCCGCTCTTGAAGCCCGGTCTGATCGCCGGCTGGATCTACATCGTCATCGTCTCCATCCGCGAGCTCTCCAGCTCGGTGCTGCTCTACAGTCCGGGCACCGAAGTGGTTTCGGTCGTGCTGTGGGAGATGTGGCAGAACGGGCAATATGTGCAGCTCTCCGCCCTCGGCGTCATGCTGATCGCCGCGCTGTTCGTCTTCGTGCTCGCCGCGCAGGCCTTCGGCCGGCGCTTTGGGCTCAGCGAGGTCTAGCCCGTGCTCAGCGTAAACTCGCTGAACACCGAATACCGCACCGGCCGCGGCGAGGTCTTGCGCGCCGCGCGCGACATCGCGTTCGAGGTGGAGAAAGGCAAGTTCTTCACCCTGCTGGGCCCGTCGGGATGTGGCAAGACCACCACCCTGCGCTCCATCGCCGGCCTCGAGCGACCCCTCACCGGCGAGATCGCCGTGAACGGGCGCGTCGTCTTCTCGTCCTCGCGCGGCATTTTCGTGGCGCTGAACAAGCGCAATTTCGGCATGGTGTTCCAGTCCTATGCGATCTGGCCGCATATGACCGTGTTCGAGAACGCGGCCTTTCCGCTTCAGGTGCGCGGGACATTGTCGCGCCAGGCCATTGCCGAGCGTGTCGGCAAGGTGCTCGCGGTCGTGGCCCTCGACGAATTGGGAAGCCGCGAAGCGACCAAGCTCTCCGGCGGCCAGCAGCAGCGTCTGGCGCTCGCCCGTGCCATCGTCATGGAGCCGGAGCTGCTGCTGCTCGACGAGCCGCTTTCCAACCTCGACGCCAAATTGCGCGAGCGCATGCGCTTCGAGTTGAAGCGGCTTCAGCGCGAGCTCGGCGTGACCACCATCTATGTCACGCACGACCAGGCCGAAGCCCTCGCGCTCTCGCATGAGGTCGCGGTGATGAACGAGGGCCGCATCGTGCAGATCGGCAGCCCGCGCGCGATCTATGAGCGGCCCTTGAATCGTTTCGTCTCCGAATTCATCGGCAGCAGCAATTTTGTCGATGCGACGGTGCTCGGCGCCGACAACACGCCCGGCCTGTGGCGCGTGCGAACGAGCTTCGGCGACCTTCTCGCCCATAGCGAAACACCGCTTCTGTCCGGCGCTTCCGTCACGCTGTCGATTCGCCCCGAAAATGTCGTGCTCTCGGAAGCCGAGACGCCGGCTGCCGCCAACCGATTCACCGGCATGGTGAGCAGCAAAGTCTTCCAGGGCGATTTCGCCGATTTCCAAATCCGCGTCGCGAATGTCACGCTTCTGTCGCGCACGCATCCCTCGCTGCGCACGCCGACCGGCGAGACCGTTCACCTCTCCATCGACCCCGAAAAATGCATCGTCCTCTCATCCGTTTAATCCCTCTCCCCATGGGGAAAGCGCAGGGTGAGGGCGCAACGCGGGCGCGTGGCGCGCGGGCCTCAGCACGATTTTCTCTGGTTCTATGAGCTAGCCAAATATCGGTCCCACAATCTCTCCGCGGAACCGACCCCCTTGTGTGCCTTTCCCTCTCCCCCATCGGGGGAGAGGGCAGGGTGAGGGGGAGCCTCGCCCCGCGATGAGACTGCACCGCTTCGAATGATGGGACTCGCTTGACGAAACCGGGGAGACGACCCTATAGCCGAGGTCCCTCAAAAGAGGGCGCGTAGCTCAGCGGGAGAGCACTCCCTTCACACGGGAGGGGTCGCATGTTCAATCCATGCCGCGCCCACCAGCCTTCGCTCGCGCAACGAGCGAGGCTGCCGCGCCGCAGCCTGTGGGGCGAAGGCGGGCTGTTGCATCGCGAGCTTCGGCTCGGCAAGCCAACACAGCCTTCGCTCGCGCAACGAGCGAGGCTGCCGCGCCGCAGCCTGTGGGGCGAAGGCGGGCTGTTGCATCGCGAGCTTCGGCTCGGCAAGCCAACACAGCCTTCGCTCGCGCAGCGAGCAAGGCTGCCGCGCCTAAATGACGGAATTGCGCTCTTCCAACGCTACCGCTGTTTGCGCTTGGCTTTGGGCATCTCGTCGCCCTTCGTCGGAGGCCGACCGGCGCCTGTCCGCTTGAGGATGCGGAGTGCCTTGGGGATATCGGCGCGGGCGGCACGTTCCGCGAGATAGCTCTCCGTGCGCAGGGCCGAGAGCTTCTCCGCCACCGCGACATTGATGAATTGGTTGAGCGCGACGCCCTCTTCCTCGGCCAACTTACGCGCCTCATCGAGAAGCGAGGATTGAAGCCGCAGCGCGAAATTGCTCTTTCTCATGATCTCCTCTCCAATCGCTTTATCGCTTCGCTCGGTGGCAAGACCGAAATTCCGAACTGTTCCGCCGCAGGATCGAAGTCGCGCCGGTTGAACGTAGCTGCGGGCGGTTCAACAAAAGTTATTCGCATGTCACGCGCGCGACGATCATCGATGCCGACGGCGAACGCAGCAACTCGGTCGACTTCACAGTCAGTTGCAATCTTGCGGTCACGTCATAGCTCCGCTTGGCTGAGGGAGTACACGAAAGGATAGCCGCGACGGTGCTAACCGCCCGGCTTGGCCTCGGCTTCTGCCAGCTCGGCCAGCCGTTCCCATTGCTCTGCGATGATGACGTAGGACTCCCGCACCGTCGGATGAGCCAATTCGGCTTCCCGCCGCGCGTCCGCGGCCAATTTGCGATAATGCTTCGCGCGTTGGGTGGCTGAGAGTGCCGAAACGTCAATCATGAAACCTAATCACGGCCTGCGAATGTGCAATTTGCGACACCGACATATTAGTTTTGGCGGGTTTAAGAATCGCTAGCACCACGTCCGAACCTCGCCGGCGCGATTTTTTGCCGGCCTTGAAACCAAATCAAAGTTTGTGCGTTTCCGTACAAACTTGGGGCAAACTATCTTCGGAATCTGAAATCCGAGCTTCCATTTCGGGAGCGCGAGGACCCAATGGGAAAGAGACCCCGATGGAGGCCAATCAGGCTAAGGCCAAACAATACCGGGAACGCGCCGAGGAGGTGCGAGCCATCGCCGAAGCCATAATGGAGACGGAGTGTCGGAAAAGTCTTTTGCGCATTGCGGCCGCCTACGAACAGATGGCTGAGACTTTCGACCCGAACACGGCAACGCGTCTCGCACGCTCGGTCTCCGGGTAGGGTGTTCTAACCGACAAACCCGTCCGGACTGCGATCGGCGTAGCAACGGGTGAGACTTAGCGCCCGACGCGCCTTTTATTCGCGATCGCGCCCCGCATCGCTCATGATCGAATCCGCCATGACCTCCCACTGGTCGGCGATTTGCAGAAACTCCTCCCTTTCCACCGGTGAAGAACTTTTGGCGGCAGACTCGCGAGCTTTTGCTGCGAGCCGCCGGATACGTCCGATTCGCTCCTTTGGCGTTTCTGAAGAATCCCCGGACATGACCCCAATCCATCGACCCTGACCTCCAGATAACGGCATCGCTGGAGCTTGGTTCTCCGCCTGATGGAACTTTTTCGTCGCCCTTGCCGAACACCGCGTCGGCGTCCCGCTCAGCGATCCGCGACGGCTGCGCCGCCCAACGCGAGAGGCAAGGCAAGCGCGGCCAATACGAACCATAGGCCGGCCTTTTCGGAATCGGTTTTGCTCATCTCGGGAATGGGCGTGGGAGAGACCGCTGGCGGGCTGAGCTCAAATCGGCAAGGCCTTGCCGGCCGTGATCCCGACAGGGTCAGCCCCAAATCGCAGCCGCTATACGCGGTGAATGCGGGCGGATCCGCGAGCTTGGGCGCCGGCGGCTGGGAGGCGATCACCGTGTGGATCGCCTGTGACATCGCATATTGATAGGCGTAGAGCATCATCGCGACGGCGAAGATCGTGAAACAAAGTCGCCCAAGCAATTTCATGCGAGCACGCGATCGATTGGCCAGCGCATTTGGCGCAGCCCCAAGCATCGCCGTCTTTCGTATAGGATGGATTAATGCTGCCGGTACGCCGTGGTTACCGGTTCATTTCCGCGCATGGGCGCGAAATCACGCGTGGTGGGCCGCGGGCTCCTTGGTGACGACGACGCGCTCTTCGGGCGGCGCGGCAAGCAGAACCTCGAGCTGACGTGACACGATCCGCATGCCATGCATTTGAAACCGGTCCCAAAGCTGGAGCAGGCAATCGCTCTTGACGTTGGCGACGCCGTTCATCGGATCCTCGATCCAGATACGTAACTCGAATTCGATTCCCGTGTCGCCGAACGCCATCAACAGGCAGACCGGGCGCGGCTTCTTGATGACCCGTGGTATCGCAGCCGAAGCTTCGAGCGCCAACGTGATGGCGAGCTTCGGGTCGCCATCATAGGCAATCCTGAACGGGATCTTCAGCCGGACGCGGCTGTCGGAATGCGTCCAGTTCTCCACCCCGTTGGTGAGGAAGGTTTCGTTGGGGATGAGGTATTCCCTCCCGCCGCGCGTTTGCAGCGATAGGTAGTTGGCGCTGATGGACGTGACCTGGCCAAAGGCTTCTGTGCCGGCCTTGTCCTTGACGGCGATGACATCGCCGGGCCGGATCGACCCACTGCCCAGTATCAACACGCCGCTCACCAGGTTCCCCACGATTCTTTGAAGCCCCAGTCCGACCCCAACCGCCAGGGCGCCTCCGAACACCGTAATCGCGGTGAGGTTGATGCCGAGCACCGGCAGCGCGATCAGAACCGCTGCGGCCGGCAATGCGAGTTTCAATGCCTGCGCGAAGAGGACGCGCAGCGTCGGCGTCAGGTTTTCCGCCAGCAGGATTCGCCGCTCGAGGAATCCGCGCAATTGTCCGGAGAGCCATAACAGGGCCACCAGCACGATGAGCGCGCGCACGATGTTCAGTGCCGAAATGCGAACGTCGCCGTAACTGATCCCGATATTCGCCAGGGACCCTTCGATGCGGTCGAGCAAGCCGAAGATTTCGAGCGCGGCGATGGACCACGCCGTGACCAGAATGATCCGCGACCAGAAGGCATTGCGGACGACATTGGACAACAGCCGAATGACGATCCAGGCGACGAGCAATGCTTCGGCGCTGGCGGCAAAACTCGTGTCAAAGCCACCGGCTCGCCCCGATTCGACGGCCAGCCAGAGCAACAGCAACCAGAGGATCGGCGCGGCGACGGATGCCCCTGTTGCGACAATGCGATCGGCAGCCAGCCACACCGGCATTTGAGAGATATGCCGTTTGAAAAAGCGCACGAGGCCGGGGGCAACCCCATGCGCCACCAGCCCGGCCGCCAAGATCGCCGCAAGTTCGAGCAGAAAGCCGACCGAAAAGATGCGGTCGAGGAGGGGCGCCAGCAAAGCCTGTCCCTCGGCCATCAAATGTTCCAGATCGAGCGTGCCGTTCACCTCACAACATCCAATCTAGATTGCCGTTAAGTTCCCATGCGCGGACCTGAGGTGCGGAGTCTGAACCGCATAGCCCTGGATTGCCAATTCACGGCAGGCGAAAAGGTTCCGGGCCGCAGGAGATTGTGAACGGGCGAGGCCCTGCTTGAGTGCCTGACCGAAAACATCTTTATACGGATGAATAGGCGGCCGGCAACCGCGTCACGCTTGGCGCGGGGCGATGGAACCCGAGGGGAGTCGAAGCGGCAGCACGCGCTCGATCAGCATCCCCAGCAGCATCATCGCCACGAACAACCAGGGCTGCCACAGACCGAGCACGAGCCCGGAGATCGCTGGCCCGGGGCAGAACCCGACAAGTCCCCAGCCGATGCCGAATATGGTCGCGCCGACGACCAGACGCGAATCCATGCTGCGATTCTCCGGGACGAAATACGCGTTTGCGAAAAGCGGCCGGTTCAAACGCCGCCGCAGCGCGAATGCGATCGCGGTGGGGATGACCGCGCCGGCCATGACGAAGGCAAGCGTCGGATCCCACGCGCCGGCCACATCCAGGAAAGCCAGAACACGTCCGGGATTGATCATGTCGGAAAGCGCGAGCCCGCCTCCAAAGATGATCCCGGCGATGAGAGCGGAAAGAATGGATCGCATCTCCCTATGCCCCAATCATATGACGCACGACGAAAACCGTGATCACCGCGCTCGCCATGAAGATGGCCGTCGCGGCCAGCGATCTGGGCGAAAGCCGCGCCACGCCGCAAACCCCGTGACCGCTGGTGCAGCCATTGGCGAGTCTGGTGCCGAAACCGACGAGCAAGCCCGCTGCGATCAGCAGCGGCAGCGATGACGTCACCACGATCTCCGGCCGGCGAATGAAGCCGGCGACCATCCATGCTCCAATCGGAAGCCCCAATAGGAAGCATACCGCCTGCAGCCACGGCGTTCCGCCCGATCCTATTCGCGCAGCGATGGCCGCAAGTCCGCTGATGCCGGCAATCCGTCCGTTCAGGAGCAGGAACATCGCCGCGGCGATGCCGATCAGCAATCCGCCCGACACAGCGATCACGGGAGAGAGTGGGGTCATATTCGCGGTTGCCGTTTCTAAGCTGCTCTGGACGGCTTACCTATCCCAATGGCGCTGTTCTTCCAAGAGTTGGCAGCAGAGGTAGCGGAACGCCAAAAAATAAGCCCGGAAACCCTTGGCTCCGGGCTTATTTCGCCAAATGAGATTTGGCCTAACGGCGGTCGTTGTGCTCTTCGTGGTTTTCCCACCACCGTTCGTTGCGCCATCCTTTGTCGCGGTCTTTGCGGTCTCTATCATGCCGGACGGCATAGTAGTGTTCGCCATAGTGATTTCGGAAATATTCCGCTTCTTCTCTGTTGCGCCACGCATGGAAACGACGGTCGCGATCCCAGTAGCCATCGCTATATCCGAACGCGGCATTTCCGAGTGAGACGCTGAAATCCACGGCCGCCACGGCCGGGGAGGACGCAATAAGCGGCGCTCCCGCCATGGCGAGAGCGATCAGCGCGCCTTTGACGATAGGTTTCATTGCGGGTCTCCTTTGGGTTTCTGCCCAATATTTGGGAAGGTCTGTCCTGGAGCGGACATATTCCCTGGAGGTGAAAACGCAGACGGCCGCGGGCAAGGCATGTCGCTCAGATTAAAATGCTGTCAGCCTACAATTCGCTCGCCGTCAGGGCCCGCAGCAACGAGCGCAAATCCGCAGCGCGGCTCGCTCCGAACGCGCCTTCAAAGCGCGCCTGCGCCGCGGACCATTTCTTTCGCGCCGCCTCGAAGCGCTTCTCGCCCGCTTTGGTCAAATGCAGTTCCTTGGCGCGGCGGTCCGATGCGGCGCGCTCTATTCCGATCAGCCCGTCGCGCTCCAAGGGCAGGATGTTGCGTCCCAGCGTGGTGCGATCCATCGCCATGACATCGGCAAGTGCGTTGATCGTCAATCGCCCGTTCTGTTTGAGCTTGGAAAGGATCGAGAATTGGCTCGCGCGCAGGCCGGTCGGCGCCAGGAATCGATCGTAGGCTTGGCTGATATGCCTGGCCGCGGCGCGCACCGCGAAGCAATTGCACTCCTGCGAACCGCGCATGATATCCGTCGCCATTGCTCATCCTTCCTTGACAAATGCGTATATGCGCTTAAATGGGCGCATATACACGTATTGTCAACCGCATGATATTCGGCTGAAGGAGAGGCCTATGGGCAAGTTGGAAGGGAAGATAGCGCTCGTTACGGGCGGCAACAGCGGCATCGGCCTGGCGACGGCGAAGCAGTTCGTCAACGAAGGCGCGTTTGTCTTCATAACCGGGCGGCGCGACGCCGAATTGGCCGCGGCGGTGAAGGAGATCGGAAGAAATGTCACCGCCATTCGAGGAGACGTGTCGAACCTTGCCGATCTTGATCGCCTCTTCGCGCAGATCCAGCGGGAGAAGGGCAGGCTCGATATCGTGTTCGCCAATGCGGGCGTGGCGAAACTCGCGCCGTTCGGGACGGTAACCGAAGAGCTTTACGACTCGATCTTCGACACCAATGTGAAAGGCCTGCTATTCACCGTGCAAAAGGCGCTTCCGCTGTTGCCGGATGGGGCTTCCATCATCCTGAACGCATCGATCGTCGCCAGCAAAGGCTTGTCGTCGAACAGCGTTTACAGCGCCACGAAGGCCGCCGTGCGTTCGTTCGCGCGCACTTGGACGACGGACTTGAAGGATCGCGGCATCCGCGTGAACGCGGTGAGCCCGGGCTCCATCGACACACCCGGCTTGAGCGGCTTGCTCGCATCTTCAGAAGCGGGCGCGCAGCGTTTGAAGATGATCTCCAGCACCGTGCCGCTCGGCAGGCTCGGCAGGCCCGATGAGATCGCCAAAGCGGTCGTGTTCCTCGCCTCCGACGACAGCAGCTACGTCGCGGGAACCGAACTGTTTGTCGATGGCGGCTTCGCCCAAGTCTAGGCCTCGCCCCCACGCGAGAAGTCTCCAACAAAGGAAACGAGCATGCGCAATTCTTCCTCTAAGGGCACCGCCCTCATCACCGGCGCTTCCAGGGGCATCGGCGCTCTTTATGCCGACCGTCTCGCAAAGCGCGGCTACGATCTCATCCTGGTGGCGCGCGACGAGGCACAACTCAAGACGCTCGCCGATCGGCTGACAAGCGAGACCGGACGTTTGGTCGTCCCGCTGGCCGCGGACCTGAACGACAAAGAGGATCTCGCTGTTGTGGAAACCACGCTGCGCGAGGATCAGGCCATCACGATGCTCGTGAACAATGCCGGCATCGCCTCCGTCGCTCCCTTGCTGAACGCCGAAGTCGAGAAGATGGACGACATGATCGCTCTCAACATCACCGCACTGACGCGGCTGACCTATGCCGCCGCGCCGGCCTTCGTCGCCCGTGGTGCAGGCACGATCATCAACATCTCTTCGATCGTGGCCATCTCCTCCGAGTCGCTCAATGGCGTGTATAGCGCAAGCAAAGCCTATGTCCTTGCGCTCAGCCATTCGCTCCAGCACGAGCTCGCCGATAAAGGCATCCGCATCCAGGCTGTGCTGCCGGGCGTGACCGCAACCGACTTTTGGACCATCGCCGGCTTGCCATATCAGAATCTGCCCGCCTCGATCGTGATGTCGCCGGAAGACATGGTCGATGCCGCTTTGGCCGGGCTCGATCAGGGCGAACGGGTTACGATTCCCAGCCTTCATGATGGCGACGAATGGACTCGTTTTGAGGCCGCGCGCCGCGCACTCTCTGAGTGGTTTGGCAATTCCGTGCCCGCGCCCCGCTATCGGACGGGTGTGCTCGCGCCGGCCTGATCGATGCTTAGCCGATCTCGAGGGCGATGATCTTCGAGCCGGTGAGCTTGAACCGGTAGCGGAGGTCGATGGGATTTCCGGGAAAATCGCCGGTCAGATGCGCGGTCACGATGGTTCGATCTCCGGCGGCTTCCGTCCCCAGCACCTCCGCATGGTATCGGTACTTCCGCCGCGTCTCTTGCGCCCAGTCGCGGATGGCGCTGCATCCGCGGATATCGCGCCGCTCGTCGCGGACGAGGGCGCCCTCGGCGAAGCAGGCCGCGACGCGTTCGGCGTCGTCGGTATTGGCGGCGGCGAAGTATTCCGTAATGACCTTCGGAAGCTCCACGACGACCCCGATTCTAGGCGCGGCTGCCCGGGCACAGATCCAGCGTGACATCCGGCCATCCGACAGCGGGCGGGCCCAACGCCGAAAGGCTCATCTTGTCGCCGGCCTGCGGCTCGAAAATCATGACGACCTTGTCGGTCTTGGGATCGATCAACTGGCCCTCGCGCGGGCCCGAGATGATCAGCTGGCCGTTGATGATGACGCCAGAGTTGGTCACGGTGCCTGCCATGGCCTCTTCCCCGCGCACCGTTTTGACGCGCGCGCCCACTTTGAGGAACGCCGCATCGCAGCTGCCGCCGGAGCCGCTTTTCCAATTGCCCGCAACCTGCGTGGAAATCTTCGCGACTTCCTGCGCCGTGGCTTGCGGCGTCACCGGCACGATCTCATCGGCGCTGGCCGGGGTGACTTGCCGGTAGCGGATGCGCAGGCCGTCCTTGTCGAGGATCTGCAGCGAAACTGAGAATTGCGCAGGCGGCGGCACGTTCAGCGCCGTCTCGGCGTCGGAGATGTAGAGGCGCTTGTCGGCTGAGACGAGGATCTCCGCGAGGATGCGGCGCTGGGCCGGCGTCTCGACGGTCATGCGCCAGCTCCGGTGCATGTCCAGCATGTTCACCGCGTCATAAGTCGGCTTGCCCTTGGCGCGGATCGCCGCCGCGGCTTCATCGATCGCGGTGGAAAGCTCGCCCGGCGCGCTGGTGTAGTCCACCACGGTGATGCTGTAGCGCCCCCGTGAATCCTGCGCCGTATAGACATGACCCGGAAGCGAGGTGCCTTTCGCCGTCTTATAGGTGATGTCCGTCCGCGCCGGCTCGCCCGGGAAATTGACCGCAAAAAAATCGCCGCGATTGGCATATTCTTCCCAGGCCTGCGCATGGGCGGCGCCCGAAATGAACAGAGCCGCCATCGCGGAAATCAGGCTGACGAAGCGCATTGCTTTACCTCTCATGGTTCTGAATGGGCGCAGATAGGAATTTCGATGTGGCCGGCTTTTGCGTAACCGCGCTATGGACGGCCACCCGGGCACAGTTCCAGCGTGACTTCCTTCCACGCCAGCACCGGCGGGCCCATCGGCGTGAGGGTCAGCTTGTTGCCCTCTTTCGGCTCGAAAATGAAGATCACCTTGTCGGTCATCGTATTGACGAATTGGCCCTCGCGCGCTCCGGCAAGAATGAGTTGGCCGGGCACGACCATGCCGGCATCGCTGACGGTGCCAGCCATGGCGAGCTCGCCGCGCACGGTCTTGGTGCGCTCGCCCGCCTTGAAGAACGCGGTTTCGCAAGCTCCACCGGCCGGATTCTTCCACGAGCCGGCAACCGCTTTTGCGACCATATCGGCTTCGTTGACGTTGTTCTGGGCATAGGCCGTTGACGTGCTCAATCCCACCAGCAACGCGACTAACGAAATTTTGCTGCTCAAGCCCATTGATTCCTCCGAAGGGTCCCTCTCGAAAGCCAGCATACAAGCAGGGCGAAGCCTCTGCCAACGCCCTCTCTCGGCTTTGTGCTGGGAAATCCGGCGAGGCTTACTGGCTTGAGCCTGCGCTAAGCGCGGGCGGTACGGTCAAGCTGCGGCGCGAAGAGTGCTAGCCTGCTGACACTCGCCGCGAAGAACCGCTGCCTGCCTCGAACAATATGGCTTGCGCTTCGAGCTCGCCCGCATAGGTTTCCAATTCGGAGATGATGCGCTGGTCATAGAAGGTCGTGGCGAGTTGCCGGCAGCGCGCGGCCCGATCCCTCAGCGCGGTCGCCTGCTTCTTCGCGACGTCGCCGACCGAGGATGCAATCCGGAATCCGCCCACATCCTTGGCGAGGTCGAGGCCATAGAACCGGCGATGCAACACAGGCGCCTCCTCCTTGAGGTGCCCCCCTATGACGCCAGCATGTCCCATCGTGGTTAAAAAAAGGTGAAGGGCGCGAGCCCCCTTATCCGCTCACACGCCATGATGCTCGCACGTTTTAGTGACTCTCCGGGTGCAAGGCTTTGCGGGGCGGCAGTCTGTTGGGGAATCTCACCAGATTGCCCTCGTTCCCGGCATCGGGCTTGCTCAAGACGCGATTGATGGCCCGGCGCAAATCCTCGCTTTGATAGGGCTTGCGCAGCAGAAGGATCTTCTCTTCCGCCGCTTCGTTTGGCGTGGTGAGGCCGCTGGTCAGAAGGATCGGCAGGCCCGGATAGAGCTGGCGCAAGGCATGGGCGAGGCCAAGACCGTCCATCGCGCCGGGCATCGCGACGTCGCTGAAGACGAGATCGAATTTCTCGCCGCGCTCGAGCACCTGCAACGCATCCTCGGCATCATGGGCCAGGCGGCTCGTGTAACCGAGCTGATCGACAAGCGAGGCGGTCACTTCGGCGACCTCGGAATCGTCCTCGACGATCAGGACCCGGCCGCCCGCGAGCCTGTCGCTGTCTTCTTCCGATCGAACGATGGCCGGCGCGGCTGCCGTGCGCGGCAAATGCATGGTGATTTCGGTTCCCTTGCCGATTGCGCTCTTCGCGCCGACTGCGCCGCGGGACTGCATGGCGAATCCGTAGACCTGCGACAGACCGAGTCCGGCGCCCTTGGTGCTCTCTTTGGTGGTGAAGAAGGGATCGAAGATCTTGGGCAGCACCTCGGCGGCAATGCCGCTTCCCGTGTCGGTGATCTTCAGCGCAACGAAATCACCGGACAGATGTTTGGGCGAATCGGAATCGGGCAATCGGACATTCTCGGCGCTGATGGTGATGCTTCCGCCCTGCGGCATGGCCTCGCGCGAATTCAGCACCATGTTCACCAAGGCGAGTTCGAGCTCGCTGGCGTCGATCTGTACGGGCCAGATGTTTTCGGGAATGACAATCGCCAATTGCACGTTGACGATCAGCGAATTCAGCAGCCAGCCGAAGCCCTCCACGAGACCTTTCAAATCTGCGGTTTCGGCATTGAGCTGCCGGCGGCCCGAAAAGCTCAGCATATGCCGCGTCAATGTCGCGCCGCGCTTGGCGGCGATCTCGATCGCTTCGACCGCGCGCAACCCTTTGGCGTCGTTCCGGACGAGCCGCTTTACGGTTTGCGCGTGACCGCTGACGATCATCAAGAGATTGTTGAAATTGTGGGCGATGCTTCCCGTCAAGCGGCCCAAGGCTTCCATCTTGCGCAAATAGCCCAGCTGCTCTTGCGACTTGTCGAAAGCCAGCTGCGCCTGGCGCCGCTCGGTGATGTCGCGCGTGATCTTTGCGAAGCCGATCAATGTCCCTTGTTCATCGCGGACGGCATCGATGACTTCGCTGGCCCAGAAGGCGCCGCCATCCTTGCGTTTGCGCCATCCCTCGGCCCGCCACTTGCCTTGCTGCCTGGCGGTAATCAGGGCCCGGGCCGGGATATCGGCCTGGCGATCCTCATCATTGTAGAACACCGAGAAATGCCGCCCGACGATCTCGGCCGCCTTGTAGCCTTTGATATTCTCCGCGCCGCTGTTCCAGGTGACGATGTTTCCTTCCGGGTCCAGCATGTAAAGCGCGTGATCCGTGACGCCTGACACCAGCAGGCGGAACTGGCGCTCGCTGTCCTTGAGGGCATCCAGCACGGCGCGGCGTTCGGTGATGTCTCGAATGATCTTGGCGAAGCCGATGAAATTGCCGTCCTCGTCCTTGATCGCGTCCAGAATGCTGC
>Ga0209131_1001542_pt1 | contig 15951 bp, 13 predicted proteins | sample GraSoi_2013_40cm_FD_185826 | JGI IMG/M metagenome (GOLD analysis project Ga0209131, IMG submission 185826) | Grasslands soil microbial communities from the Angelo Coastal Reserve, California, USA - Sample 9_17_2013_40cm (SPAdes) (version 2) | ecosystem: Environmental > Terrestrial > Soil >...
CAGATCGCGTACGCGTCGGCGAGCTCGTCGAGAGATCGCACGGCAAAATCGACCGGCACCTTGGGTGAGGTCTCTCCGGTGTTCGGTCCGAATTCATCAGCGCTTACGACGTGCGCGGTATGCATGCCGACCGACGCGGCCGCCTTCAGATCGCCGCTGTGCGCGGCGACCATTATGCATTGGTCGGGCGCCAGGCTGAACGCCTCGGCCGCCGCGAGGTAGACGCGCGGCTTGGGCTTGTAGTCGCCGGCAACCTCGGCACCAAGGACGGCATCCCATCGAAAGTCGTTGCGCCGCGCAAGATCAACCATCAGTGAGATATTCCCGTTGGAGCAGGGGGCAAGCAGAAAGCGGCGCCGCAATCGGTGCAGTCCGGCCGGCACACCCTTCCAAGCGTCGAGGCGATGCCACGCGAGGTTGAGTGCCTGCAGCACCGGCTCGTCCAGCGTTTCGAGTCCGAAACGGGGTCGAATGCGTTCCAGCATCCGGCGATGGATGACATCCAGCTTGGAAAACGGCACGGCACCGGAACGTACCTCCTCCATTGCCGGCTGATACTCCGCACGCCACGCCTCCGCAAACGCGATCCAGTCAATCGAGTAGCCGAGCGGCTTCAAGATCGCGTCGGACTCGCGTGCGACACCGGTACGCCAGTCGACCAGCGTACCGAATACATCGAAGAACAGCGCTTTCACACCATCGACCGGCTTTGCGGCCGAGGTCTGCGGCCAGGCATCCCGCGATGCCAGAAGTGCCGTGCCGGAAAACGTAGCGGCGATGCTCAATAGGGCGGAGCTACGCAGAAAGTGGCGGCGTTCAGATATGTCGGGATTTGAGCGATGCATGACTTTTCCTCCTTCCTCACATAGTGGCCGGGAGCAGCCCGGCGGCTGGTCATCGTTTTGCGCTCGCCAAGAAAATCGAAGATTTCAGTGGAGGCTAATGATTGGACAGGATGAACAAGATTGACGGGATGAAATGCTCGATCGATTTTCTGTTCCTGTTTCCATCATGTCCATCCTGTTAATCCTGTCGCGTTCTTGTTACTTTCAGTAACCAAAAGAGGGCCGGAAAGTGCAATTGCGCAAAACCTGACCGCAGTGTCCCCGGCGCGTTCCGCCCCGCGTGGTACCCGCAAGGATCCGCCAAACGCAGGTCAAGCTTTGCGAATGCACGTCTCCAGCAGATCCACGGCGCGACGCGCGAAGAGCCACATGTTTTCTTCGCGGTCGGCACTCCCGGTTTCGAGGGTGATCACGGCCTCGACCGGACCGGATACGGCAATGCAGGCGTGCCCCGCGGAATCTCCGTAACGATTGCCCGTGGGTCCGCTCGCCCCGGTTTCACTCAATCCCCACGTGGCGCCGAGATTGCTTCGCGCGCGACGCGCCAGCAATCCGGCGAAAGGCTCGCTCGCTGAGCGGATGCCGGTCATGTCTTCCGCACCGATGCCGAGCAGAGCCTTGCGGCCAGCCTGGGTATAGACGATCACGCCGCCGAGGTAGTAGGCCGACGCCCCCGGAACAGCGACCATTGCGGCATTGATCAACCCGCCGGCGGAGGACTCGGCGACAGCCAGTGTTTCCTTGCGCGCCTTGAGCAGCGTGCCCACAGCGGTTCCGAGCGCGACGAGTGACTCCATGTGTTTTCTCCGTTCTTCTCTTCGGGCAGCGTACGGGCACCCGAACTTCCGAATCCTTGCGTAACGCCCTACTTGTCCGCAGTGCGGCGCCACTCCCTCAGCAGCTTGACCTTCTGCGCGACTCTGCTCAAGCCTGCATGGAAGCTTGAGGTTGAAGCGGTTGCATCGGCGTAGGATCCGAATTACCGGGGGTAGCCCGGCGGCTGGTTACTTTGATTGCGCTCGCCAAGACAACCGAAGGTTGCAGTGGAGGCTAACCTGCTTTATCTCTTGGCGCCGTCACTGTCCTGTCGCGCTCTTTTTCTTTTCAATGATTGGACAGGATGAACAGGATTGACGGGATGAAATGCGCGATCGATTTTCTGTTCCTGTTTCCATCCTGTTAATCCTGTCGTGTTCTTGTTACTTTCAGTAGCCAAAAGAAGACCGCCCCTGGAGTCGCGCCTCGTATTCACGAGGTAACCCTGCGCTGCCTCAAGGGGAACCCAGATGCGGATAAATCGTTAATGCACACTGCAGCCCGACCCCGTTACTCCGCTGGGAAAATGTAAATCGGGATCACTTTTCTACAATACCGGTGGCGATCTCTCGGCAGTGGCTCTCGTTGCTACGTGATTCACCCAATGTATTAGTCGCTTAAGTAACATAATTCTTTGGCACAAGCATTGCGTCATTATCTCCGACGGCCATGTGCGCCGCCTCACAGATACGAGGAGATGTGATGAACAAACTGCCAATAGCACTACTAGTCGGCGCGATGGCGATGAGCACCTGTGTCCTGGCTGCTGACGGTCAAACGCCACAGGCAACGCCGAAGGACTGCTCCAAACTCAGCGGCAAGGAAAAGGATAAATGCGTTCAGGCAACACCATCAGGTCCGGTGGACATGCAGACCGGCGCGCAAAAGAAAGGAAAGAGTGAAATCGCGAAAGACCGGGACCGCGTGAACGAAGAGAATCAAACCGGGGCAAATGCGCCGGCCCAAGGCAATGACGCTGTCGGTAATCCCGCGGAGCGATCGGCTACCGGGGAAGCGCAAACTGGCGCCAATAAGGACAGCACGCCATCCGCCAAGACCTCTCCGGAACAAAGTAAAGATACCGTGGGACAACCCGACAAGCGCAGGACGACGGGCGAAGCGCAATCCGGCCAGGAGCCCGGCCAGGAAGTTGCCAGGAAGACGCAATAGTTCGATAAGCGGCGATCAGAAACGGCCCGGCGGATACCCCTCCGCCGGGCCTTGTTGTATTCCCGCGCGGTGCGCGCCCTCGGGACAGGCTTGAGGTCTTGCTTTATTCATGCAACATGCCAAGCCCCGTTACCCGCAGGCCTTGTGTTTTGCCTGCTCAAAAGGCAACGCCCCTCGTGCATAAAACGCTTTATGCAAATATGCAGGCCTGCATAATTGCTTTGTTATGCATTTATGCAGGCTGACCCCGCTGCCCTACGAAGTCGGCCCGGGGCGCGACCTGATTATCGGCGAAGTCGTTCACATCCATGCCCGGGACGGCCTGATCGACCCGCGTACCAAGCGCATTGCCGACGAGCGCTACCGCCCTGTTGGCCGGCTCTATGCCAGCCGCTACTGCACCACGCGCCAGCGCTTCGAACTGCCCGGGCCGCTGACAGAAGAATGACTATGCATTGCAGGTTCCCCTCATTCTCCGACGAATGCTGAAGTAGAAAGCGCTTATGCACACTGCAGGCTTGGGATATTGCATAAAGCCTTTCCCCTCACGGAATGCCCATCAGCGTGCGCGTAATCGCGGGCGGCTCCTCCTTGAACGCAAAAGCCCTGACCTCGAGGTCGGCGGCGCTCACGTAAACGTGGGGGAATCCGCATCTCACCAGCATTGCCGGCAGGGATTTCTGCGTGAAGCCGGTTTTGTGCGCATAAAAGTCGTTGCCACTGCCTTCGATTTCCACGCCGTATCCGTAGACCACATCGAGTACGGTTATCGGCCCGCGCACGGACTGATAGAGCACGTCATCGATGTCCACCTCGTTCTGCGCCATCACGCGCATGACTTCCCCCATGTCCGGCACGATGACGTGCGCGAATCCGCCCGGCTTGATCACGTGCGAAAAGCCGGCCAGGACCTTCGGGACCTCGTGCCGGTAATAGTGTTCCAGGTTGTGGGCGCAGTAGACTGCGTCGTAGGACGCGGCGGGCAAAGTCGAGAGTTCCCGGGCATCGCAGACGATATCCGGCTTGCCCCTGGCGTCGATATCCAGCAGCACGTTTTCCCAGCCCTTGTATTGCGGCGGCAACGGAATCGATTTGTTGCTGCCGCCGACGTTCAGTACTTTCCTCACCTATTCGCCCTCCCAGCACAGCAACGGTCTCGATTTCGGCCCGCCGTCCGGTAAGCAGTTTACCGGACGACGCGTGACGGTTGGGCTTGCGGCAGAAACGTCCTGTCTGCCGATTGCATTTCCGGTAACGTACCGCCGTGATGCCCTGATACCCACAGGGGCGGGGGCAGGTCTTGCCTTTTGCCTCTGGCGTCAACCCGCATGCAAAGCACACCAAGTGCGAGCGCCATCGCACGCGTCCCATCATCAGCCAGCCGATTGCATGGGCGGAGCAGGCAAAAAGCAAGACCCCGCGAAGGCCCGCGAAATTTGTGAGACCAGATATTGAATGGCAGGCCGGGGGCAGCCCGGCGGCTGGTCACTTTTCTTGCGCGGCCAAGAAAAGTAACCAAAAGAAGGCCGCCCCTGGTGTCGCGCCCCGTATTCACGGGGTGCCCCTGTGCTGCCTGACTCGACAAGGCGGCTGCGGAACTCGACCTGGCAGGGCACACACAACGTGCCCTGCCATGGGACTGACTCGGTTCCCGGCGGGCGTAAGCTGGGGCGGAATCCGAGTCATGGGCGCCTGTACTGACATTGGTAGACCGAGTCTCGGCGCCTGCTCCCGCAAACGGAGCTGCGCTTAACGTGTCGACAGGCGCACAGTCCTCGCCGACACCCCCTTGTCGAGTCGAGCTGCTCGGCGCGCCTCAAGGGGGAAACGGCGTTTTCAACCTGCATAGCAAATAGTGCTTTATGCAAATATGCAGGCCTTACCCCGCGACAATGTATCGCTCGCCTCACTCCATGGCGAAAGACTTAAGAATGAATTAAGGCAGGTCACTGACAATGCGGTTTCTGCCGTATTTGGATTTCCATTAAATCTATTGCGTCATGCTCAATTATGTCCGACACACCCGTCGAACAAAATCGGGTTCGCCATTCCATTCAATTCAGCATATTTGTTAAAGTGCATCATGGCGCAATGCAATCAGTGAGACGAAGTTGATGCAACCCCGTTTCAGGTCCTTTAGCCCGAAACAGAGCCGCTGGTTTGCTGCAGGAGCCTTGCTTCTGGCACTTTCTGCCAGGTCTGAAGAGCCGGACCCGCTGTCGCGATGTACGGCAATCCCCGATCGAGAGCAGAGGTGGCGCTGCTACGATGAAGTAACGAGCGCGCCCAGTCCGGGAAACAGCAACGATAATTCGGCGGCGGATACTTGCGGTGCGGAGTATACGGCGCTATCGCGTCAATGGGACACGCGTCCCGGTTGCGGGAGCAAGCTATATCGCCTCGTGCCCTATAAGCAGAACTACCTGATAGTCCGCTATTCCAACAATCCCAATAACCGCCCCACGAGCGCCAATTTCGGTACGGTTCGCGACCAGCGGCTTGAGCAGCCGGAACTGAAGTTCCAGTTGAGCGCTAAGGTCAAAATCGCGGAACAGATCGGAAACCTTGCCGACCTGTGGTTCGGTTACACGCAGCAAAGTAGCTGGCAGGCGTTTAACGGCACGAATTCCCGTCCATTTCGCAATACCGACTACGAACCGGAACTGATACTGGGCTTCCCGTTACGCACGCAGGGCAGCGCGATGGGCTTTACGCCACGCATGATCAACTTCGGCCTCGTTCACCAGTCGACCGGTTCAAGCGATCCCCTGGAGCGCAGCTGGGATCGGGTATATGCGGAAATCGGGCTCGACAGGGATGTCGACAAGACGCGCGACCGCTTCGCCATCCTTTTGCGGACTTGGTACCGCCTGCCTGAAAGACGTACTGAAGACGACAATCCAGACATTGGGCACTATCTGGGCTATGGGGATCTGTTGTTCTTCTGGAGACACGGGGACAGCAATGTTTCCGCGCTCCTGCGCAATAATGCGCAGACGGAGGACAATCGCGGCTCGTTGCAGCTCAACTGGAGCATACCGATCACGCGTGTTCCGAGTCTGGACAATGTCACGGCCTCGTCTTGGGTCGATCACGAACTCAGGTTTTACGTGCAGTTCTTCACGGGCTACGGGGAGACACTGGTCGATTACAACCACTACCAGACAACTATTGGCATCGGCATCATGCTGAGCGACTGGATGTAGAAATGGCTTTCTTCCATTGAGAGTACAAACATGCCAAATTCTGAAGGAAGTGCCAAGGATACTTTTTCCAAAATCCAATCAATGCTGGCCAAGGAATATGGTCTTCCCATTGATCGACTCGGACCAGAGCAGGCGCTTGCCGACCTGGGCATCGACTCTCTCACCACGATCGAATTCATGTTCAAACTCGAGGATGAATTTTCGATTTCCCTGTCCGAGGAGCGTGGCACGCTGAGCACGGTACGGGATATTGCAATTCTTGTAGATGCCGTGCGGAATAAAAAGTCGTGACGGACGCAGGAACCGGCGAAAACGGCGACATTCCTTTTGGGCGACGTTCTCTGTTATTGACTCAAGCGTGCCAGGCATAGCGATTATCAAACGATGAATACAAACGACACACTACGCGGAAAATTTCTCGTCGCCTCGGCGGCCCTGTTGCTTCTCGTTCAAGGCTGCGCAGCGTTGGGTAACCGGTCGACTCCGGGCAGTTACGCTGTAGCAGAGCGCGTCACGATAGGTGGCAACGGAGGCTGGGACTTTATTGCACTCGATCAATTCCGGCAGCGGCTGTTCATTACTCGCGGCGACCGGGTTCAGGTGTGGAGCATCCAAAGCAAAAAATTGGTCGGCGAGATCGAAGGAACCGCCGGCGTGCACGGCGTGGCACTCGCTCAAGACTTGAAGCGGGGGTTCACCAGCAATGGGCGTTCGAATACTGTCGCGGTGTTTGATCTGGAAACCCTGAAGGTGGTCGACACCATCAGCATTCCGGGCGACAACCCCGATGCAATTCTGTACGAACCCAGGTTCAAGCGCGTCTATTGCTTCAATGGACGCAGCGGCAATGTCACCGTCATCGACGCGGTTAATCTCAAAGTGCTGGCAAACGTTGCGCTGGGCGGCAAGCCGGAGGTTGCCGTCAGCGACGGCGCGGGGCATGTTTTCGTGAACGTCGAGGATAGTGCCGAGCTAGTCGTCATTGACCAGGCCACGAATGCAGTGCAGGCCCGATGGCCACTCGCCCCCTGCACCAACCCTACGGGGCTGGCCCTCGACACACTTCATCGACGGCTGTTTTCCGTCTGCGACAACCACAAGATGGTAATTCTCGATGCGCAGTCGGGGCGGCAAGTCGCAATCATGACAATCGGTGGTGCGCCGGACGGGGCCGAATATGACCCAAGCTTTGACATGGTAATTAGTTCGAACGGTGACGGTACGCTGACGTTTATGCACGAAGATGACCCGGAGCACTTTACGGTCGTTGCCAACGTACCGACGCAGGAGAAGGCGCGAACTTTGGCGCTGGACTCCGCATCGCACCGAATCTATCTCGTGACCGCATTGTTTGGCCCGACACCCGCCCAGACCGCCGAGCAACCCAGACCCAGGCCACCCGTGCTTCCGGATAGCTTCACCGTAATCGTGGTGGCACCGAAGTAAGGTCACAAACAGGCAAAACGGGACATACGGAAACTGCGAGGTCGATTCCTGGCCGGCTAGGCGTCTGGTCCTTCGACGTGTTCAAGCCATCGACCCAAGGTGTTACCGAGATCCAGGTCGATGCAAAAACGGGCAAAATTGATTCGGTGAAGAAGGAAATGCCTGCGCAGGAAGCAAAAGAGGCGAAGAGCGACGCACACGTCTCGCAATGAGGTAGGCGATCAATCCACCGCGGATCGACATCAGCGTGTTCTCGGCTAACCTGGAGCGGCCCACCAAGATATGGGTGATGGAAAAAGCATGATGGCAGTAAATTCGGGCGCAGACGAACGTCTCAGCGTCCACAGGCTTGGGATATTGCATTATTTATGCAACATACCAAGCCTGACCCTCATGGCACTCTCACCGAATGCTGCGAGACGGCGCGTCGACTGCGCACGATTCCGGGTTTCGGCCCAACCTGCAGTGGGGAGTTGGCCGGTGAGATCGGTACCATCGAGCGCTTTGCCACCGAAGCGTCGCTCGCGCTCTACCTGGGCATGGCGACCCTTGATCACAGTTCGGGCACGCATACGGGCACCAGGCGCCCGCGACAGGTCAACACCCGGGCCAAGGCAGCGATGATGATCGCGGTGGCACGCCATATGGAGCAGGTGCCGGCCTCGCGTGCTTACTACGACAAGAAGCGCGCGCAGGGCAAGGGGCACAATCAGGCTGTCCGTGCGCTCGGACGGCAACTGGTGCGGGTGATCTGGTCGATGCTCAAGCATCAGCGCGATTACGAAGTGCGTTGAAAAACCTGCTTGCAATTTCCAGCGGGATGTTCAGGCCTGCATAAATGCATAACAATGCAATTATGCAGGCCCGACCCCGCTGCCGCCGCACCGTTGCCCGTTCCTGCAGCAGAAAGGCTATCCTAATAGCATGGCGTATAGATGCAACGGCGATACCAAGGGAGGGGGCGCCAATGTGCACTGTTCGAGTTCTTGCTGCCCTTTTTGCATCTGGCGTATCCATTCAAGTTTTGGGTCTCGAGCCCGAGCAGGTATACGCGAAGGTCGCTCCCAGTATTGTGGTAGTTGTCGGATATAAGATCACAAATCCGACCGACTCTTCTCTTGGCAGTGGAGTCGTCATTGCCCCGGGGCAAATCGTTACAAATTGCCATGTCATTGATGGCGCCGATTTAATCTATGTTAAGCACGAAAAACTCTCTTCCGTAGCCCTACTTCGGTTCGCCGATCCCGATAGAGATCTATGTCAAGTGACTGCGGTTGATAAGAGTCAGTTCAGTAAAGCAATTACTGGAGTAGTTTCTGTATCGGAACTCCGCGTCGGACAAAGAGTATATGCCGTGGGCGCACCTGAAGGACTAGATCTCACTTTGAGTGACGGTCTAATTTCATCTCTTCGAACCATAGACGAGGGAACAATCATTCAGACTAACGCGCCTATATCGCCGGGATCGAGTGGTGGTGGACTATTCGACGTAAATGGACGCCTAATCGGGATCACATCCTTTTATCACAAAAGAGGGCAAAATTTGAACTTCGCCGTACCGGCTAGTTGGATATTGGAATTGCCAACTCGGCATGTAGAGCGCGAGGAAAAGAAAGCCGGAGCCGCTCAAAATAAAAACGAGGTCAATCAAAGGAATGAAGAAGCTGTAGCGCAACGCCGCGAGGAGGAGCGACTAAGAGAAGAAGCCGAGTTCAGGGAAAGACAGAGTAAGGCCAACAAACGTGCCGAAGCAGAGCAACGGCGTATCGAAATTGAGCTAACGCGCATCGAAGCTCAGGAAAAAACCGCCGAACGGGAAAGGTTGCGCATAGAGGAGCAATTGCGCACGGAAGAACAGAAGCTAGCGGAAGAACAACGTCGTGAAGACGAAGCGCGCGAAGTGGAGCGCAGACAGCAGCAGAAGGAAGCCGAAGCTTTAGCGAAATGGCGACAAGAGCACGACTCTTCGTTTGGGATTCAACAACGAGAACTGAAAAAGTGGCCAACTATTGATGTCATGGCTGAAATAGAAAATAGTCCCAGTCCGAGAGGATTCGTTTTCGATTGGTATGACAACGAAAAGAAGATATTCCAAGAAGATCGCGAACGCGCCGAAGATCGCAAGCAACTTGCAATCGCAGTCGAACTTGAGCGCGAAGGCGAGCGAAAGCACCGTGAAATGGAGGAGTTCAAGCGCCGAGCGGAAGCGGCGGTGCGGGCCGCGCAGCAGAAGGCCATCGACGACTGGAGGGCGCGCATCAAGGCGAAGATCAAGGGGCGAGTCGTGGTGCCGCCGAACGTGGAAGGCAATCCCGAAGCGCGCTTCGAGGTCGTATTGCTGCCGGGAGGAGAGGTTTTGAGCGCCACCCTGAAGAAATCGAGCGGCAATCCGGCTTACAACACGGCCGTGGAACGCGCCATCATGGCGGCGCAACCGCTGCCGGTACCGACCGAAACCGATATGTTCCAGGAACATTTTCGCTATCTCACATTGGTTTTTCGGCCAAAGGATTGAGTAGTTTCTCGTGCGGACGTAAAAATATTGACAAGTCTCGCTCAGTAAGTTTCAACGTAGTGCCAAAAGCTTTGGAAGCTTTGGGGTCTGGCCTGTATGCAGGCCTGACCCTCGTGTTCCCTTCCGCCGAAAATCCCTTGTCGAGTCGAGCTGCTCGGCGCGCCTCAAGGGGAACCCAACTGCAGAAAAATCAACTATGCACACTGCAGGCCTGATTCCGTTGCTCTCGTTCGTGCGAACCTTCGCAGAAATTCAATACCGACAGTCAATCGCCACTCAATCCCAGCGCTCGTTGTAGTTGCTTAATGAGAAAAGTTCGTCCCTCAGGGGTATTTATGATTCTTCCCGTTGCCCGAACCAACTTATTTCCAGTGACCTTGGCCCAAATTCCTTTCGGATAAGTCCGCGCGGTTTGCTTAAAGTTATCGAATTCCTTTCGTAGCTCTTTGAGTTGGTCTTTCGTAATCGCGAACTTTTCGTTTAGTGAGACGATTTCATCGTATAACTCGTCGAATCGCGAATCGACTACTTTAAGTTCTTCAAACGTGAAATTTGCGTCAGGATCGGTAACAACCTCATCTATGCTGTCTTGGAGTTTTTTGCGGAGTTCTTCCAACGGATCGATCCGTGTCGTTGCCGCGAGAATATCCTCGCGAAGGTTCGCGCACCACGTGGGAATCTCCCGCACGAAACTTTGTGGTCCGTCAATATCGTATATGTCCTCGGTTTTAACGCGACCTGGGATGGCTCTAACCCAATAGTGTGTTTCTTTAACGCGCTTCGTTTGGCTGCTCAGTGTAAGTTTCTGTTCAATCGTAAACAGATCGACGCGTTCTTCCTCGTTCAAGACAAGGGAGTAACTAGGTTTGTACTTGAAAGCAATGCTTGCAAGCGTTCGGCCGCTATCCGGGAATTCAAGGTCGAAGTCTTGTTTTGTAAACCCGGACACATCCAATTGTTCGCGGATTTCATTGATGAACGACGGTTTGAGTCTCGGCATAAGGTTTCCTAAATTCTGGACATCATATTAATTCACAATGAAAACGACATACGACATCGCACGCGTGACGGGGTCACCCATTAGCCGTCCGCTACGATGCTGTTGCCTCTTTACCGGAGGTGGCTAATGGGTGACCCCAACGTCCTCCGCTATCGGTCACCTTGATGCCGCTCCCCCGCCGCGCGCCGTGATCCGAAATAATAGAAATATATAGGGACAAACCACGTTTTACCTAACCAGGCAAGAAGTGGTGATTGGCCAGCGGCATCGCGAAGTTTTCTTAGAGCTGCCTTTTCGCCATCAAAAAGGGGGGTCTAAGCGTCCTGCAGAGCGCTATTCTATGGACCTGTCTGTGTGGATCGGTGCTTTGCGGTGGTCCGACCGCGATCTAACCGGGTTCTTCGTATTTCCGGCCTAGCGCCTTGACAATGGGAGCCTCTTCAACATTCGCGTTGCGAATGCTACTAATCGAGACTCTCCTTGCCTTTCATTTATAACCTTCTGAAGATGACGCCTCGCCTGAGAAATATCTTTCTCAAACCAAAAAATGCCTAGCTCCAAATAGTATTTCTGACGAATTCGTTTTTTATCAACCGGGGATTGCGCTAAACGTATTGCCTCTTCATATAGTCTAGCCCCCCGATCTTTATGACCCTTCCGCATGTTCAGTAACCCCAAGGTTGCGGTCGGATACGGTTCCTTATGAATAGCATTCATAATAAATCGCAGATAGTTATTCGCTTGCTTGATATGTCCGGATTCGATACAAGCGAAGACTATATTGTTCGCCAACAAAATTTGGCGCACATCCATTTCCCCGTGCCTAAGAGGTAGTAGACCTTCATATTCTTTCACCATACTCATTGCTTTCTGAGCGCCGTTCTCCTCCATTGCATAGTAAGCAATTATTACTCCCGCGACCCATATCTTTAGATTGCTGGCGATATTCTGTTCCGAAAGTAATTCCTCGGCGATCTCCATTGCCTTCTCACCTTGATCTAGATTCTTCAGGGCGTGGAGGTAAAAGACATAAAGATCCGACAACGTGTTGTCATAGAGAATCGAGCGATCACGATCGGCTAAAAGAACCGCACTTGTAAATTTGAGAAGCTCGTCGAAATCCCTCTTTTCGGCGATGACCAAGGCAGCGTTGCAAGCTGCAAGAAAGAAGTCTTGCGTTCGACTTCCCGTGTCCTTCGTCATCGCATATCGAAAACAAATTAGCGCTTGAGAAGGATCTTTCTTTCGATAGTAGGCAACTCCTAAATTGTTCCAAACTGCACTAGTGTCTTCAACGCTTCCTTGTCTCTTAAGCGCGGCGATTGCTTGATTCAACTCGCCGATTTCTAGCAATGCACGAGCGAGGCGAGCCCACATAAGGGGGTTTTTCTGCTCGAATCCTATTAAATATCTCAGTGAAGGAATTGCGTCCTCGTTCTTACCTTCGGAGAAGGCGAGATCTGCGAGGAACGCAACGGCATTCTCGTTTAGTGGATCTAGCGCTACCGCTCGTCTTAGTGCCGCTAAAGCACGGTCGGTATTTTTTAGAAATACGTAGGCCACCGCCATATTGCTAAATAACGCTGAGGAATTTTGCCGCTCAGTAGACGCGATCCTAAAACTTTGGATTGCTAGTTCAAATTCCCCTCGTAGTAGCCGGAGAGCGCCCTCAAACAATCGGGCTCCGAAATTAAGCGGATCAATTGAAAGCGCCTTTAGTACGAGAAGCAGAGATGCTTCTATGTCCTGTCGCTGAAGATGAAAATATGCAAGGCGCAAGTTCGCCTCGACGTCGGTGTCGAGGTCCATCCTAGCAAACATACTTTCTGCATCTCTAAATTTGCCACGGGCCAAGAGATTTTCTGCCAAACGATGATCAAAAACATTGTCCTTCCCAAGCTTTTGACCGCGTTCAAGGAAATGGGCCTCCCCCTCCCGATTCCCGGCAAGATCAGCAAGATCGGCCAATCTGTTCAAAAAAGAAGGGGAATCAGAGAAGCGCTCACTCTTCCGCTCGAGTGCTACTAGCTCTAGTGCAAAGACTTGCTCCATTTTGACCCAAGCAGTAGCGGCCAATTCCTTCAAGGAGAAATGTGTAGCTTTCATCGCCTCCATCTCAAGGATGTCCTCGAGTGGGGGAAGTTGAACCGTTAATGGAGAAGTGCCATCTTCGGCCAAAACCAGTTCAATTGGCCATCGTTGCACCACAAGGTTCTTGGTTTCGGAGGGGAGTTTATTTGATAGCATTTTTAGCTGTAGCTAGGACAGTTTGGAGCCTTTCTGCTTTCTTCCTCAGTTTCTCTTCGACCAGGCGTCGCCGTTCCCTGCGTGCCATTAACGCACGAGCATATAACTTCTGATTTTCTAGGCATCTAATAGCAGACCATACCCTAGAACGCACCCATTCGAGATTTCTCGGTCTGTTTGCGAAATTGGTATGGGTCAATGCGTGTAACAAGTCATTTAATAGTGGAACAATGCCGGGAGGAACACTACTTCCCGTGGCCTCTATATCAACTAAATTCACGCCAGCCGCAAACCGGGCAATTCCTTTTTTCCATTCCAACAGCTGGTGAGGTTCCGTAGTGACCCCTTGGACATAACTACTCAGTCCAAGCAATATCGCTTGATACTTCGGATTTCGCGAAACTAATTCGTGAAAGAAAAGCCCTGGGTTAAACAGTTCAAATAGCAAACATCCAAGTGCATATATATCCGTGTATGGCGCCAAATATCTGTGGGCTGCAAGCCCGCATATCGCTTCCGGTGCGGCATATCCAATAGCACCGACCGGCACGGTGTAATGCTGTTGAATATAACCTGAAGAAAATCGAGCAGCAGTACCTAAATCAATAGCAACCACGATTCGCTTTTGCAGTACTTCACACGCTCGTAGATTGTCCGGCTTTAGATCACGATGAAACACTTCATGCCTATGAAGCGCTTCAACTGCCAATAGAATTTCGTTAAAAAGGCGAAGCTTGTCGAGCGTATCGCAATCTTGCTGTCGATAAAAAAAGGACTCAATCTCCTGATCTAACCACTGAATGCCAAAATATTGACACGGAAAGGTCGCCGCGACACCAGATGGCGTCGGCAGAGAGAAATCATAGACGGCCATAGGAGCAGCAAGCTGTAAGCAGCGTTCCTTGGATTGGAGCAATTGGAGAATCTCATGTTCTCGCAGGAAAGCATTTCTTCGGTACGGATCGTAAAAAAGCGCGGGATCAATGTCGTAAAATTTGAGGGCGACGGTAGCATTTTCAACCGCATCGTACGCACTAAAAACTAAGGAAAAACAGCCTTTTTTGATGTCATTTAGCGCGTCAAAGTTAACTAGTTTCAGATTCTGGAAGCGCCCATCCAAGAGTGGCGTTGCCTCTAAGGTTTGGACAAGCAGCTGACTATTTTGAGAAAGAGGCATCGCTGAGAAAGATAGCTGTCCGTAACGGCTCGACTCTCAGCTCGTTTATGTTGGAGAATCTTACCCTTAGTTACTCGACACGCACAAATCGATACGAGTCCCCAACGCTCAATTGGAGGGTGGAAAGAAAAAGGAACAGCTGTATCTAGCCCGTGGCTCGCGACCATTAGCATCGCGGTTGAATTGCCGCACTTCGCTTCCTGTACGCCTTCGCTTCCCCTTCGTCCTCTGCGTCAATGTTTCTAATCACCGATCCTCAGTTCGCTGGTTTAGTGGCTATTGCCGTTGGTGTCTTTGGGGTCAGACCCGTAAAAATGCTTAAAAAATGCAATTTTGCAGGCTTCGCCCCGTGACCGTACGTTGCTAGGTCTGACTACGAAGGATTGAGATCTAGTCTTTACAACTGCATAACAATGCAATTCTGCGATCCGGACTCCATTCTCCAAATTACCGCAAGTAGACAATCAACCATAGAGAGGCGGAGCGGCCGCGATGGCGAACGGTAGAAAATATTCGGAGAAGAATGGAGTGTTAACTACGGTAAGTAGTGCAGATCGCGTAGCTGGAAACAACAATCGCCAACTGGAAAATGCATAGTCCTTTTGCGGTATCTCCTTGATCAGATTTCCGCCTTCACTAGTGGTTCTTTCGGTAATGACATTAAACTGAGCGGTTACCGCATTACGGGGCATAAAGGCGGCGCCCAAATTGTGCAATCGTACTGTCCGCTCCGGCGATGCCAATCTTGCAATCTTGAGTTCTTCGGACTCGGTTTCCTCTTTCTCCATTGCAAAGCGAATTAACGTCGGCAGGAGGCGACTTTGAAATCCGGTTCGTATGCCTTTATTTGGAATCGCGAGAAAGTATTGATAGTAGCGTAGCAGCCAATACGCATAGCCGGCCCAAAGCCATGCAATGACGGAATTGGGGCTATCTAGTTCGATATCGATGCCTAATATACTGAGATGATCGACGGATATGCCCGTGGTCTCGGCGAAGAGCAAGACTAGGCTGATTGCGATTAAATTTCGCCTCTGACGTACAAAAGCGGCTCTAATCTCGGATTCGCCTAAACCTTGCTGTGGGGCGAAGAGATTCATATGCTCTCGACAATCGGAATGACTATCCGCAAGGAAAATGGCGTCAGAGTCAATTTACTCTCGATGCTAAAACGGTGAAGATGAATCCGTCATCGTGCAACTTGATAATCTAGCCAAAACTGTTGCCTCAAACATTTTTCTATTATTTTCTGCGCTCGGCTGCACCTATGTCGAGCCTCAAGCGGGAGAAGTACATTCTCATTCCGGCACCAGAACTCCGTTTCGCCTTGAGCGACCGAGCACCCGACAGAGATGTCATCGGTGGCATAGCATTTTTCATCGACTGCCTTCATCGCGCCACTGCAATTCCATCCGGCTTCGAAACCCGACCCTTGGCCTTTCACACACCAAAAGGTCATTTGACGGAAAGCAAGCCGGCATTCACTCGGAATATTTTCCGCCGAGGCCTCGTCAACACTCAGAAATGCT
>Ga0209131_1001543_pt1 | contig 15950 bp, 19 predicted proteins | sample GraSoi_2013_40cm_FD_185826 | JGI IMG/M metagenome (GOLD analysis project Ga0209131, IMG submission 185826) | Grasslands soil microbial communities from the Angelo Coastal Reserve, California, USA - Sample 9_17_2013_40cm (SPAdes) (version 2) | ecosystem: Environmental > Terrestrial > Soil >...
GGGCAGTACGCGGTGGCCGAGGTCACCCTGAACCGCAAGGCCTCGCCGCTCTATCCCAAGACGGTCTGCGAGGTGGTGTATCAGAAGAGTGCGTTCTCCTGGACCGAGGGCGACGTCGACGCACCCGGCGGGCCCGAATGGCTACGCGCGATCAAGGTCGCGGAAGAGGTGTACTACCTGCGGCGCCCGCCCGCGCTTCCCGGCGTGCTCTACTTCCACGCCACCTACGTCCACCCGGACTGGTCAAAGGAACGCAAACGCGTGGCACGCATCGGCCGCCATGTGTTCTACCGCTGACGGGTGAAGAAGCGAACGCCCGGCTTAAGCGCCTCGAAGACGAGGTAATGCGTGCGCAGCATGCCTGCGGCGCGATAGGTGGCCTGAGCGCGGCGGTTGTGGCGCTCGACGTAGAGGCGAAAGCCGCAGACCGCGCGGTCCTTCGCCGCGAGCGCCTGCACATGGCGATACATGCGCGAGTAGATGCCCTGCCGGCGGAACCCGGGCAGCACGTAGACGCTCTGGATCCACCAGAAGTCGCCGTTTCGCCAGTCGCTCCACTCTTTCGTGATCATCAGCGCGGCGACCACCTCGCCGGCGAGCTCGGCCACCGTATAGAAGCCCGAGCCGGGCCGGCGCAGCAATGCGCGCACGCCGGCGCCGATGACGCGCGGCATGAGGAGCTTGCGCTCGGTCTCGAGCGCCATCGCGCGGTTGAAGGCAACCAGCGCCGCGGCGTCGCGCCGCGTGGCGCGGCGGATGTTCAACTTTTCTCCCATGCAGGTATCTTAGGCGAGCGATGAAACATCGATCGATCCTGTTTGTCTGCACCGGAAACATCTGCCGCTCGCCGACCGCGGAAGGCGTGTTGCGCCACCTCGCCGCCGCGGAGGGCATCGAGCTGCGCATCGCATCGGCCGGTATCGGCGATTGGCACGTCGGCAGCCCGCCCGACGAGCGCGCGCAGCAGCATGCAAAGGGCAGGGGATATGACCTGAGCGCGCTGCGGGCGCGCCAGGTGCGGCCGGGCGATTTCAGCGAGTTCGATCTGATTCTCGCCATGGATCGCGGCCATCTTCGCGCGCTCGAGCGCATGGCGCCGCGCGAGCAGCGTCACAAGCTGCGCCTGTTTGCGGCGGGAGAGGACGTGCCCGATCCCTACTACGGCGGAGCGGAAGGCTTCGAGCGGGTGCTCGACCTGGTGGAGGCCGCGTGCCGCGACCTCCTCCAGGAATTGAAGAGCGCTACCTCTTAGTCTCGACCTGCTGGAGCTCGTCGTCCTGCGGCAGCGGCTTTACCCGCTCGCGGCGCGGGCGCCCGAGGTTCTGCGGCTCTTCGTGCACCGGCGGCTGCACGTGCACCTTGGCACGATCGGTTTCGATCATCACCAGGCCGGCATCCTTGAGGAGCTCCTTGGGATCGACCCGCGGCTGCTCGGCGCGCGGCTGCTCGACAGGGGCCGGCGCAGGCGGCTCGTAGCGCGGCTGTTCCTGAAGTGGCTCTTCGTGCCGCGGAGGCTCTGCCTGCCGATGAGGTTCTTCGTGCCCCGCCTGTTCTGCGCGCGACTCGAGCTCGTGGATGCGCCTCTGCTGCTCCGCCAAGGCGGCGGCTGCAGGCGAATGGTCTTCGCGCGGACGATCCGGGCGATCGCCGCGATCACCACGCTCGCCGCGATTGCGGTCGCGGCCACCGCGATTGCGGCGTCCCCGGCGGTGCTCTTCGCCTTCGCGCTCCGGACGCGGACCCTGACCTTGAACCTGAGGCTGCTGGCCCTCGGTCGGGAGCTGGTGGAACTGCGGCGCTTCGCCACCTGTTAGGGGCGGTTGCTGCGGAGGACGCGGCTGCTGTCCGTGCTGGGGCTGACGCTGCTGCTGCGGACCGCGATCGGGCCGGTCGGGACGCGGACCGCGATCCGGCCGTCGATCCTGGCGCTGGCCCTGGCCATCGCGCTGCTGCTGGCCGTCGCGCTGCGGCTGCCCATCGCGTTGCGGGCCGTTGCGGCGGCCTTCGAGGCGGCCTTGCTGCTGTCGGTCGCCGCGATCGCCGCGATCGCGATCGCCGCGCCCGTCACGACCGCCGCGTCCATCACGACCGCCGCGCCCGCCGCGCCCATCGCCGCGCTGGTGGTCGCGGCGCGGATCGCGCTGTGCCGGCGTGGGTTGCCCCGCAGGCACTGGCGCAGTTTGTATCGCGGCCGGGGCTGGCGTGGCGGGCTTGAATATCGAAAGCATGCGTGAGAAGAACCCGGCGCCCGCGCTTGCCGCAGCGGCGGCCACTACCACAGGCTGCACGATCGGCGAGGGCTGCGGCGCCGGCCGCGACTGTTGTTGCGCGCGCGGCGGACGCGGCAGCGATTCGTCGACGATCGGCGCCGGCTCCGACGGGGTGATGGTCTTCACTACCGGCTGCTGGCGCTCGACCTTGGCTTCGGCGGTCTCGGCGCCCGGTGCCTTGGGCTCTTCGGGCCGCTCGACCATCTCGTAGCTCGACGGCACGTGCTCCATTTCGTTGAGCTCGTCGTGCCGCAGGCGCTGCACCTTGTAGTGCGGCGTCTCGAGGTGCTGGTTGGGCACCATCACGATGTTCACTTTCAGGCGCGCCTCGAGCTTCTGGATCTCGGCGCGCTTTTCGTTCAGCAGGAACGACGCCACGTCGACCGGCACCTGGGCGTGGACCGCCCCGGTGTTCTCCTTCATTGCCTCTTCCTGCATGATCCGCAGGACGTGCAGGGCGGTGGATTCGGTGCCGCGGATGAAGCCGGTGCCGCTGCAGCGCGGGCAGTTGATGTGCGCCGTCTCTTCGAGCGAGGGCTGCAGCCGCTGGCGCGAGAGCTCCATCAGGCCGAAGCGCGAGATCTTGCCGATCTGCACGCGGGCGCGGTCGAACTTGAGGGCGTCGCGCAGCTTGTTCTCGACCTCACGCTGGTTGCGCTGCGACTCCATGTCGATGAAATCGATCACGATCAGGCCGCCCAGGTCGCGTAGCCGCAGCTGGCGCGCGACTTCTTCAGCCGCCTCCAGGTTGGTGCGGAACGCCGTCTCCTCGATGTCGCCGCCTTTTGTGGAGCGGGCCGAGTTGACGTCGATCGCCACCAGCGCCTCGGTGTGATCGATGACGATGGCGCCGCCCGAGGGCAGGGCCACCTGGCGCGAATAAGCGCTCTCGATCTGGTGCTCGATCTGGAAACGCGAGAAGAGCGGAACGTCGTCGCGGTAGAGCTTCACCTTGCCGACATTGCCCGGCATCACCGTCTGCATGAAGGCCTTGGCCTGCTCGAAGATCTCGTCGGTGTCGATCAGGATCTCGCCGATGTCGGGCTGCAGGTAGTCGCGGATCGCCCGGATCACCAGGCTCGACTCGAGGTAGATCAGGAACGGCTTCTTGGAGGTGTCCGCGGAGGCGCTTTCGACCGCGCGCCACAGCTGCATCAGGTAGTTCAGGTCCCAGTTCAGCTCCTCGGAGGTGCGCCCGATCGCCGCGGTTCTGGCGATGACGCTCATGCCCTCGGGTAGCTGGAGTTGATCGAGCGTATCGCGCAGCTCGTTGCGGTCCTCGCCTTCCACCCGGCGGGAAACGCCGCCGCCGCGCGGGTTATTCGGCATCAGGACGAGGTAGCGCCCGGCTAGGCTGATGAAGGTGGTGAGGGCGGCGCCTTTCGTGCCGCGCTCGTCCTTCTCGACCTGGACGATGACTTCCTGGCCTTCGTGCAGCGCATCCTGGATGCGGGCGCGGGCCACGTCGATGTCGGGCTTGAAGTAACTGCGGGAGACTTCCTTGAACGGGAGGAACCCGTGCCGCTCCTCGCCGTAATCGACGAAGGCAGCCTCGAGACTGGGCTCGATGCGGGTGATGATGCCTTTATAGATATTGCTTTTGCGCTGCTCCCTTGATGCTGACTCGATATCGAGGTCGACGAGTTTTTGTCCGTCGACGATTGCGACTCTCAGCTCTTCTTGCTGGGTCGCGTTGAATAACATCCGCTTCACTTGTTGTTCTCCTGCGCGCGCAGGAGACTAACGTTCGGTTAGTGCTCTCCTAAGGTCGACCTTGAATTGACGTCCCGTGGGACGGGTGAGGTTTCGCCGGGAAAACAGCCCTGTGCGCGCTTCTAGTAGTATCGCTACTTCCGGTGAGCGAAATTAACCAGCGCTTCAGGTCCGGCTGTGGCCGGACAGGAGGCGGGTTGCAGGTGCCGGCTGCCGGCGGCCTGAAGTTGTCCCCTAACCCTGTTAGGTGGACTTTCAAGCTCACCCGCCTTGTGCTTTCCTGTGCCTCGCAACTCAAAGCGACCGGCAGATCATACGGAAAATGAAAGACTTAAACAAGCCTGGGGCTCGTCCTGAGGTCACCTGGGTCGAGGTCGGCGAAGAAAGCGCCGCGCAGCGCATCGATAACTTCCTGCTGCGGCGGCTGCGCGGCGTGCCCAAGAGCCACGTCTATCGCGTGCTGCGCAGCGGCCAGGTCCGGGTGAACAGCGGCCGCGTCGGCCCCGATTACCGGCTGCAGATCGGCGACCGGGTGCGGCTGCCGCCGGTCCGCGTTTCACCCGCCCCAAAGAGCGCGCGGCCCGCCGAGTTTCCGGTGGTCTACGAGGACGCGGCCCTCCTCGTCATCGACAAGCCGACCGGCGTCGCCGTCCACGGCGGCAGCGGACTGAGCTTCGGGGTGATCGAGTCGCTGCGGGCGTCCCGGCCGCAGACCAAGGTACTCGAGCTGGCGCACCGCCTGGATCGGGATACCTCAGGCCTGCTGATCGTTTGCAAGAAGCGCAGCGCGCTGGTCGAGGTGCACCGGCAGTTGCGCGAGGGCGAGGTCGAGAAGATCTACGCCACCATCGTGAAAGGCATCCCTGCCCAGGACGCCTTCGAGCTCAGCCAACCCCTGCACAAATATGTAATGGACTCCGGCGAGCGGCGCGTCAGCGTGCACGAAGGCGGAATGAGCGCCTTGACTCGAGTGAAGGTGATGAAGAAGGGGCGCGACTTCAGCCTGCTCGAAGTACACCTCCTCACCGGCCGGACCCACCAGATCCGCGTCCACCTCGCGCATGCCGGGCACCCGGTTCTGGGCGATGACAAATATGGGGATTTCCCGCTCAACCGGGAGCTGGCGAAGCAGGGCGTAAAGCGCCTCTTCCTGCACGCCGGGCGCCTGGCTTTCGCGCATCCGCTCAGCCGCGAGCGCGTGCGCCTGCAGGCACCGCTGCCCGCCGACATGGCGGCCTTCGCCGAGCGCTTGTGAAGTACCGCCTGCTGGTATTCGACTGGGACGGCACGATCCTCGATTCCGCACGCATCATCGCCGAATCCATCCGGCTTGCGGCCCGCGACGTCGGGCTCGAGGTGCCGACGATGGAGCAGGCGAGCCACGTCATCGGCCTGGGGCTGCACGACGCGCTGCGCCACGCGGTGCCCGGACTCAGGCCCGAGAGCACGCCGGAGTTCGTCGAGCGCTATCGGCAGCATTTCCACGCCAGCGAGCACGCGATGGATCTCTTTCCCGGCATGCGCGAGCTGCTCGCCGCGCTGTCCGAGGAGCGCGTGCTGGGCATCGCCACCGGCAAGAGCCGGCGCGGGCTGGACCGCGCGCTCGACGCCACCGGCCTGCGGCCCTATTTCCAGGCTTCGCGCTGCGCCGACGAGACCCATCCCAAGCCGCATCCGGCGATGCTCCTCGAGCTGATGAAGGAGCTCGATTACGCTGCCGAGAACGTGCTCATGATCGGCGATACTTCGCATGATCTTGATATGGCGCGCGCCGCCGGCGTCGATGCGGTGGCGGTAACCTACGGGGCCCATGCCGAGCACAACCTGCGCTCCTGCGGCCCGCGCGGCTGTGTCGGCAGCGTCACCGAGCTAAGCGAATGGCTGGCGCAGCACGGCTGATCTGCCCCTCGGGGGCGCTGGCGGATTCGGGAGCCGGCGTGCGCTTCGAGGTCGAGTATTTCGGCGAGCCGGCACCCGCCTTTGTGGTCCGCTACCGGGGGAGGGTGCATGCTTATCTCAACCGTTGCGCGCATGTCGCGATGGAACTCGACTGGCAGGAAGGAGTATTTTTCGATTTCGACGGCCGCGATCTGCTCTGCGCGACGCACGGCGCGACCTATGAGGCCGCCAGCGGGCGCTGCGTCGGCGGGCCGTGCGGCGGCACTCCACTCGTAAGGCTCCTCGTCGAGGAGCGCGACGGCATGGTTTATTTCACGGGGTTCGAAGATGACTGACAGCAATTCTTCATGGGAACGCGAGCTGGTCACGAAGCTCGCCAACGAGGCGCTGCTCGAGCAGCGAAAGCGCCGGCGCTGGGGCATCTTCTTCAAGCTGCTGACCTTCGCCTACGTCACGTTCCTGCTGATCGTGATGGTGGACTGGGGCGGCCGCGACGGCCTTACCGGCGGCAAGAAGCACACCGCGATGGTCGAGCTGAACGGGCTGATCGCGCCCGGCACCGATGCCAGCGCCGAGAAGGTGAACGCCTCGCTGCAGGCGGCGTTCAAGGACAAGAACACGCAGGGCGTGATCCTGCGCATCAATTCGCCCGGCGGCAGCCCGGTGCAATCGCAGACCATCTATGACGAGATGCGGCGGCTGCGCAAGAAGTATCCCGACATCCCGCTTTACGCGGTGGTGGAGGACATCTGCGCCTCGGGCGGCTATTTCGTCGCCGCCGGCGCCGATCGCATCTACGTCGGCAAAGCCAGCATCGTCGGCTCGATCGGCGTGCTGATGAACGGCTTCGGCTTCACCGGCCTGATGGACAAGCTCGGCGTCGAGCGGCGCCTGATCACCGCGGGCGAGAACAAGGGCATGCTCGATCCGTTCTCGCCGCTGGAGGAGAAGGACAAGCAGTACATCACCGGGCTGATGAAGGACATCCACGAGCAGTTCATCGGCGTGGTGCGCGAAGGCCGCGGCAAGCGCCTGAAGGAGACGCCCGACATGTTCAGCGGCCTGTTCTGGACCGGGCAGAGGAGCGTCGAGCTCGGCCTCGCCGACGGCTTCGGCAGCCTCGATTCCGTGGCGCGCGACGTGATCAAGGCCGAAGACATCGTCGACTACACGCAGAAGGAAGGCATCGCCGAGAAAGTCGCGAAGCGCTTCGGCGCCTCGATGGCGAGCTCGTTTGCGGACTACGCGATCCGCGCGCTACCGGTGCTCCGCTAGCAGCAAAAACACCGCCGGGCGCTTGCCGAGATTGGTGCGCGCCCGGCGCCAGTCGGCGATCGTCTGGGTCTTCACCGATTCGGAGCCGAGCGTGAGATCGGCGGCGACGCAAAGGCGCGTGCCCGGCGCGCAGGTTTCCAACAATGCGCTGAGCAGTGCGTCATTCCGGTACGGTGTTTCGATGAAGATCTCGGTCTCCCGCTCGCGTCGCGAGCGCTGCTCCAGTTGCTTGATGCGCCCGGCACGTTCGGTGGCGTCGCGAGGCAGATAACCGCAGAAGGCGAAGCGCTGCCCCTCGAGGCCTGACGCCATCAGCGCGAGCACGATGGACGAGGGCCCGATGAGCGGCAGCACGCGGAAGCCTTCGCGCTGCGCCGCCTCGACGAGCGCGGCACCTGGATCGGCGATGGCGGGGCAGCCCGCTTCCGACAATAAACCCAGGGCACGCCCATCGCGCAATGGCTGGAGCAATGCGGGAACGTCAGCTGCCGGGGTGTGCTCGCTAAGCTCCGACAGTTGCAGCTCGCGCGGCTTGCAGCCGGCGGCGGAAAGAAAAGCGCGCGCCGATTTGGCGTCCTCGACCACGAAGTCGCGCAGACTGCGGACGATTTTCAGTGCCGAAGCCGGCAATGCGTCTTCGGGCGCGCCGCCGAGCGGCGTCGGGATGGCGTAAAGGATCAAACGACGGGAAGGCCGGCGCGCTCGAGCATCTCGGTGAGCGCGATCAGCGGCAGGCCGATGAGCGAAGTCGGATCCTCGGTGTCGATGCGTGCGATCAGCGCGATCCCCAGTCCCTCGGCCTTCGCGCTGGCGGCGCAGTCAAAGGGCTGCTCGCGCCGCAGATAGTTCTCGATGCGCGCATCGTCGAGCGTCCGAAAGTGCACGCGGCAGGGGACGACTCGGGTCTGCACGCTGCCGTTCGCCGCGTCGAGCAATGCGAGTGCGGTGTGGAAGTCGGCGCTCTTGCCCGAGAGCGAACGGAGCTGGCGCACGGCGGTTGCATGGTCGCCCGGCTTGCCCAGGACACGGCCGGCGCTCGTGGCGACCTGATCCGAGCCGATGATCAGCGCATCGCGATGCGAGCCGCGCACCGACTGCGCTTTGAGCCCCGCGAGGCGAAGCGCGGTGTCCGGCGGCGCTTCGCCGCTCAGCGGACGCTCATCGGTGTGCGGCGCAACGGTCTCGAATGGCAGGCCGAGGCGCGCGAGGAGCTCCTTCCGATAGCGGGAGGTCGAAGCCAGCACGAGCCGCCGGGTTGGAGCCCGCATTTTGGATATGGCTTTGTTTTGACGGGGGAATTCCAACGATGATATCATCCGCGCCTTTATGTCGCACCAGCCGGTAATCGACGGCTTCGAGTTTGCTACCGCCGGAGCGACGCAGGAAGGGACGCTGCCGCTCAGCAGCTTTCCGCGCCTCCAGGATGTGCTGGTCTCCGACTCGGGCAACGCGGCGTACAAGCTGCAGGGCGTGCGCGATGAGCGCGGCCGCCCGAGCCTGCGGTTGAGCGTACGCGCCACGCTGCAGTTGCGCTGCCAGCGCTGTCTCGGAGCGCTGGCGCACGAAGTGCGGGCCGAGGCGCTGCTGGTGCTCGCCGCGACGCAGGCAGAGATCGACGCCGAGCCGGCGGCGGTGGACAGCCCGGATCGCGTGCTCGCCGGAAAGGAAATGGCGCTGCGCGATCTGGTCGAAGACGAGCTGATCCTCGCGCTGCCGTACGCGCCGCGGCACGAAGGCTGCGAGACGCAGTTCGAGGAAAGCGATGCGGGGAGCGACAGAGCAGCGAGTTCGCCGTTTGCCAGCCTGCGCGGCATGATGCCGCGCAAGCATTGACTACAGAGGAGTTCGACCATGGCAGTCCAGCAGAACAAGAAATCGCCTTCGCGGCGCAATATGCACCGCTCGCATGACCACCTGAGCCCGCCCGCCACCGCGATCGAGCCGACCACCGGCGAGGCGCACCTGCGGCATCACGTCAGCCCAACCGGTTTCTACCGCGGCAAGAAAGTCGTCCGCACCAAAGGCGAGTAAGCCCGCTGATCACCCTCGCGGTCGATTGCATGGGGGGCGATCACGGCCCTCATGTGACCGTCGCGGCCGCGCTCGACTTCCAGGCTCGCGTCGCCGATGTCGACATCGTGCTCGTCGGCGTGCCTGAAGCCGTCGCGGCCGAGCTCAAGGCGCGCGGCGCCGTCGCCGGCCGGCGCCTGCGCGTGCAGCCGGCGAGCCAGGTCGTCGCGATGGACGAGCCGCCGGCGCAGGCGATGCGCTACAAGAAGGACTCGTCGATGCGCGTGGCGATCAACCTCGTGAAGGAGGGCACCGCCCATGCCGCCGTCAGCGCCGGCAACACCGGTGCGCTGATGGCGATCTCGCGCTTCGTGCTGAAAACCATCCCTGGCATCGATCGCCCGGCGATCGCCACGCTGCTGCCCAACATGAAGGGCAGCTATACCTACGTGCTGGATCTCGGCGCCAACGTCGACTGCACCGCGGAGCAGCTGATGCAGTTCGGCATCATGGGCGCGATGCTGGTCGCCGCCGTGGAGCACAAGCAGCGCCCGACGGTGGGGCTGCTCAACATCGGCGTCGAGGACATCAAGGGCAATGAAACGGTGAAGCGCGCCGCCGAGCTGCTGCGCGCGAGCGGGCTCAATTTCCACGGCAACGTCGAAGGCGATGACATCTACAAGGGAACCACCGACGTGGTGGTCTGCGACGGCTTCGTCGGCAACGCGCTGCTCAAGGCATCGGAGGGCGTGGCGACGATGATCGTCGGTTTCCTGCGCCAGGAGTTCAAGGCCAATCCCTGGAACATGTTCGCCGCGATCATGGCGGCGCCAGTGCTCAACGCGCTGCGCGCGCGCATCGACCCGGCGAAGTACAACGGCGCGAGCCTGCTCGGCCTGCGCAACATCGTCATCAAGAGCCACGGCTCGGCCGACGCGCGCGCGTTCGGCTACGCGCTCGAGCGCGCCGTGGACGAGGTGCGCAACCAAGTGCCGCAGCGCATCGCCAAGCGCATGGCCGAAGTTCCTCCCGTGGTGCCGGTGGCGGCAACATGATCTATTCGCGCATCACCGGCACCGGCAGCTACCTGCCGGCGCGCGTCATGACCAACGCGGAGTTCGCGGCGCGGCTCGATACCAGCGACGCCTGGATCCGCGAGCGCACCGGCATCGCGCAGCGCCACATCGCCGACAAATCGCAAGGCTCGAGCGACCTGGCATTCCATGCTTCGGTAAATGCCCTGGCAGCCGCCGGCACGAAGGCGGCGGAGATCGATCTCATCGTGGTCGCGACCTCCACCCCGGACTACGTCTTCCCGAGCACGGCCTGCCTGCTGCAAGCCAAGCTCGGCGTCAAAGGCTGCGCGGCATTCGATGTGCAGGCGGTATGCAGCGGCTTTGTCTACGCGCTCGCGACCGCCGATAGCTTCATTAGGGGTGGCATGTATAAAAAAGCCTTGGTCGTCGGCGCCGAGGTGTTCTCGCGCATCCTCGACTGGAACGATCGCGGCACTTGCGTGCTGTTCGGCGACGGCGCCGGGGCAGTCATCCTTTCCGCCGACAGCAAACCCGGGGTGCACGCGAGCGTGCTGCGCGCCGACGGCAGCTATGCCGACATCCTGTCCGTTCCAGGCAACGTCTGCGGCGGCGCCATCCTCGGCACGCCATTCCTCAAGATGGACGGCCAGGCGGTGTTCAAGTTTGCCGTACGCGTGCTCGAGGAGTCGGCGCGCGAGACCGTCGCCCTGGCGAAGATGTCGCTCGAGGACGTCGACTGGCTGATTCCGCATCAAGCCAACATCCGCATCCTCGAAGCCACCGCGCGCAGGCTCGGCCTGCCGCGCGAGAAACTGGTGGTGACCGTCGACCACCACGGCAACACCTCCGCGGCTTCCGTGCCGCTCGCGCTCGACGAGTACCTGCGCGCGGGGAAAATCAAGGCCGGCGACCGCCTGCTGCTGCAGGGCGTGGGAGGCGGCTTCACCTGGGGCTCCTCATTGGTGACTCTATGAAGCTGGCCATGGTGTTTCCAGGGCAGGGCTCGCAATCGGTCGGCATGCTGAAGGGCTACGCCGGCCTGCCTGAGATCCAAAACATTTTGAAAGAAGCCGAACGAGCGCTCGGCCCCGCGTTCGTGCGGCTGCTGGACGAAGGACCGGCCGAGGCGCTGAACCAGACGGTCAACACGCAGCCGGCGATGGTCACCGCCGGCTATGCCGTGTACCGCGCGTGGCGCGCGCTTGGCGGGCCAGCGCCGGAGCTCGCGGCCGGGCATAGCCTGGGCGAGTACACGGCGCTCACGGCGGCCGGCGCGCTCAGCTTTGCCGATTGCCTGCCGCTGGTGCACTTTCGCGCGCAGGCGATGCAGGAAGCGGTGCCGCAGGGCCAAGGGGCGATGGCGGCGGTCCTGAATCTCGATGATGAGCACGTAGTGGCCGCATGCGCGGAAGCGGGTGGTGTGGTGCAGGCGGTCAACTTCAATGCGCCCGGGCAAGTCGTGATCGCGGGGGAGAAGGCGGCGGTCGAGCGCGCTATCGAGAAATGCAAGGCGCGCGGCGCGAAGCGCGCCATGCCGCTGCCGGTGAGCGCGCCGTTTCACTCGACGCTGATGCAACCGGCCGCCGATCGCCTGAAACGTCACATCCAGAGCGTCGCCATGGCGGCGCCGCAGTTCTCCGTGGTCAACAACGTCGACGTGAAGGCAGAGCGCGACCCGGCGCGCATCAAGGACGCGCTGGTGCGCCAGGCGGCATCGCCGGTGCGCTGGGTCGAGACCATCCGCCAGATGGTGGAGAGCGGCGCGACGCACATCATCGAATGCGGCCCCGGCCGCGTGCTCGCCGGCATGACCAAGCGCATCGCGCCGCAGGTGCAGTCGTTTGCGCTGAACGATCGCGCGGCGCTCGAAGCGGCGCTTAAAGCGGTAAAAGGGGCATGACGATGTTCGAAGGCAAAGTCGCGGTCGTCACCGGCGCCTCGCGCGGCATCGGCCGCGCCATTGCGGAAGAGCTGGGCAGGCAAGGAGCGAAGGTCGTAGGGACATCGACCAGCGCCGAAGGCGCGGCCACGGTGCCCGGGATCGGCAAGGTGCTGAACGTGCGAGATACCGCGCAGACCGACGCGTTCATCGACGAGGTGCAGAAGCAGGTCGGCGACATCGCGATACTCGTGAACAACGCCGGCATCACCAAGGACAACCTGGCGCTGCGCATGAAGGACGCCGACTGGGACGAGGTGATCGAGACCAACCTGCGCGCGGTGTTTCGCCTGTCGCGCGCGGTGATGCGCGGCATGATGAAGGCGCGCTGGGGCCGCATCATCAACATCACTTCGGTGGTCGGTGAGTCGGGCAACGCCGGCCAGGCGAATTACGCCGCCGCCAAGGCCGGCGTGGTCGGCATGACCAAGTCGCTCGCGCGCGAGCTCGGCAGCCGCAACATCACGGTGAACTGCGTGGCGCCGGGATTCATCGACACGGATATGACCAGGGCATTGAGCGAGGCGCAGAGGAGCGCGCTGCTCGCGCAGATTCCACTCGGGCGCCTGGGCGCCGCCGCGGACGTCGCCGCCGCGGTGGCGTACCTCGCTTCGCCCGCCGGCGGTTATGTCACCGGCACCGTGCTGCACGTCAACGGCGGCATGTATATGTCGTAAAATACGGCCCCTTTCCGGAGGACAGTAATGGAGAACATCGAGCAAGCGGTCAAGAAAATCATCGCCGAGCAGCTCGGCGTGAACGAGGCCGAGATCAAGAATGATTCCTCGTTCGTCGACGACCTCGGCGCCGATTCGCTCGATACCGTCGAGCTGGTGATGGCGCTCGAAGAGGAGTTCGAGACCGAGATTCCCGACGAGGAAGCCGAGAAGATCACGACGGTCCAGCAGGCCGTCGATTACATCAAGGCGCACGCCAAGTCGTAACCTCTTCTGTGAGTCGTCGCCGAGTCGTCGTCACCGGCCTCGGCATCGTCTGTCCCCTCGGTAACAGCGTCCAGGAAGCCTGGGACAAGGCGCTCGCCGGTACCTCCGGAATCACGCGCATCACGCGCTTCGATCCGTCTCGCCTGGCGAGCCAGATCGCCGGCGAGGTGAAGCGCTTTGACGTCGCGCCGTACATGTCGCCGAAGGAGGCGCGGCGCATGGATCTCTTTATCCACTACGGCATGGCAGCTGGGCTGCAGGCCTGGCGCGACTGCGGGCTCACGGTCACCGAGCAGAACGCCGAGCAGATCGGCGTCAATTTCGGCTCGGGCATCGGCGGCCTGCCGATGATCGAGCACACCAAGGAGGAGCTCGACAAGAACGGGCCGCGGCGCATCTCGCCGTTCTTCATCCCCGGCACCATCATCAACATGATCGCCGGCCTGCTGTCGATCGAAGTCGGCGCCAAGGGCCCGAACCTCGCGATGGTGACGGCCTGCACCACCTCTACGCACTGCATCGGCGAGGCGTCGAAATCGATCCGCTACGGCGAGGCCGACGTGATGATCGCCGGCGGCGCCGAGGCGGTGGTCACCGAGCTCGCCATCGGCGGCTTCGCCTCGGCGCGCGCGCTGTCGACCCGCAACGACGATCCGGCGAGCGCCAGCCGGCCCTGGGACAAGGAGCGCGACGGCTTCGTCCTCGGCGAGGGCGCCGGCGCGGTGGTGCTCGAGGAGTACGAGCACGCCAAGGCGCGCGGCGCGCGCATCTACTGCGAAGTGGTCGGTTATGGCGCCTCGGCGGACGCCTTCCACATGACCGCGCCGCCCGAGAACGGCGACGGCGGCTTCCGCGCCATGCGCAACGCGCTCAAGGACGCCGCGCTCGACGCCTCGACCGTCGACTACATCAATGCCCACGGCACCTCGACCCCGCTTGGCGATGTCGCCGAGACCATTGCCGTCAAGCGCCTGCTCGGCGCGAACGCGTCGCGCGTGGCGGTGAATTCGACCAAGTCGATGACCGGGCACCTGCTCGGCGCGGCCGGCGGCGTCGAAGCGGTGTTCAGCGCGCTTGCGCTGCGCGACCAGGTCTCGCCCCCCACTATCAACCTGCGCACGCCCGATCCGGCCTGCGACCTCGACTACGTGCCCAACGAAGCGCGGCGCATGCCGATTCGCATCGCGCTCTCCAATTCGTTCGGCTTCGGCGGCACCAACGGGACCCTCGTCCTGGCGCGCATTTGAGTGCTGTCTTGCGCCTCGAGCTTGCGCCGTCGCGCTGGCTCGCCGCCGGCATCGTCCTCACCCACCTTGCGGCTGCGGCCTCGGTCTATACCGTCCTGCCCGGCTGGACCGGAGCATTGCTCGCCGCCGCGCTCTTGGCGCTCGGCGCAGCGGCCGCATGGGGCCGGGCACTGCTGAGATCGGGAGCTTCGGTGCGCGCGATCGAGCTCGGCGCGGCGCAGCCGGTGTTCGAGCTTGCGAGCGGTGAAAGGTTGGCGGCCGAGGTCGCTGCGCGCCGCTATGTCACGCGCTATGTCGTCGCACTACCGCTCGGGCGTCCGCTCAGCCGCACGTTGCTCGTCACCGCCGACATGCTCGGTCGGGAAGAGTTCCGGCGGCTGCGTCTATGGGCGCTCTGGAATCGGCTGCCCGGCGTGGCGGCGAAACAACTAATCGCCCAGTAAGCGCCGATGGACGGCAAGAACTATTTCACAGGGCGCGCGTCTATGGCACATAGACGTTGCGAACGGACGATTTCGTCCGGGGGTGGGGAGCCCTTGCCACGCGATGTCTGACCGCGAGATCGACCGCCAGCTGGTCGAGCGGGCTCAGCGTGGCGACAAGCGAGCTTTCGAGCTGCTTGTAGAGAAGTACCAGCGCAAGCTTGGCCGCTTGTTGTCGCGCTTCATCCGCGACCCGGCCGAGGTCGAAGATGTGACGCAGGAAGCGTTCATCAAGGCCTACCGCGCACTCCCCGCATTCCGTGGCGACAGCGCCTTCTATACGTGGCTGTACCGGATTGGAATTAATACGGCCAAGAACTATCTCATGGCCATGGGTCGGCGGGCGCCGACCTCGACCGAGGTAGAGGCCGAAGAGGCGGAAGGGTTCGAAGAGGGCGAGCAGCTGCGCGACATCAACACGCCGGAGAGCCTGTTGCTGTCCAACGAGATCGCGGAGACGGTGAACGCCACGATCGAGAAGCTGCCCGAGGAGTTGAGAACGGCGATCCAGCTGCGCGAGATCGAGGGCATGAGCTACGAGGACATCGCGAAAGTCATGGATTGCCCGATCGGCACGGTGCGTTCGCGGATTTTCCGCGCACGCGAGGCGATCGCAGAGCAGCTGCGCCCGTTGCTGGACACGGGCAAAGATAAGAGGTGGTAGGGGCATGAAAGAGAAGATCTCGGCATTGATGGACGGCGAGCTCGACCAGCGCGCCGCGGCGGAAGCGATCGGCGGGCTGGGCCGCGCAGGCGAGGCCACCGAAGCCTGGCGCGTCTATCACCTGATCAGCGACGGCATGCGCGACACGCGCGTGTTCTCCGAAGGCTTCATGGCGCGCTTCAGCGAGCGCCTCGCCGCCGAGCCGACCGTGCTTGCGCCTGCCAGCCTCCCCGGGCGCACGCCGGTACAACGATTCGCCTTTGCCGCGGCGGCAAGCCTGGCCGCGGTGGCGCTGGTCGGCTGGCTCGCCTTTGCGCCGCAGCCGCAAGCCCCCCAGCCGATAGCGCAGGCACCCGTCCCGGCAGCGCTCGTGCAGGCGGTCAACGTGCCGTTGCCGAGCGCAGCGAACGACTATCTGCTCGCCCACCAGGGCTTCTCGCCGCGTGTCTCGCTGCAGGGCATGGCGCCTT
>Ga0209131_1001545_pt1 | contig 15946 bp, 15 predicted proteins | sample GraSoi_2013_40cm_FD_185826 | JGI IMG/M metagenome (GOLD analysis project Ga0209131, IMG submission 185826) | Grasslands soil microbial communities from the Angelo Coastal Reserve, California, USA - Sample 9_17_2013_40cm (SPAdes) (version 2) | ecosystem: Environmental > Terrestrial > Soil >...
AGGAGAAATCTGGCAATCCAGCGGAACATTTGCGAACAGCATAGCAGTTACTAATGTTGGGGGGCTACTTCTCGGCAAAGAGTGTCCCTGTTGAGAAGCGAGGCCCGGGAACTGAGAACTGGCTTCCTGCTGTAACATTTCTCCGTGCAGAGCTTGGCCGAGCGACTGTTGAAGACAATTCGGAAGCAGCAGTCGGTTCGGGCGGGGGACCGCCTGGCGGCGGCGGTTTCGGGTGGGGCGGATTCTGTGGCGATGCTTTGCCTGCTGCTGGAGTTGCGAGCCGAGTTAGGGATCGTGCTGTCGGTTGCGCATGTAAACCACAAGCTGCGTGGAGAAGAGGCGGATGAGGACGAACGGTTTGTCGCGAAGTTGGCGCGGCAGCACGGGCTCGAACTGCATGTTTGTGAAGGGAAGGTTGATCGAAACGAGCGGTCGGGCGCTTTCTCCGGAATCGAGGCGGCCGCGCGTGAATTGCGCTACAGGTTTTTTCGCCAACTGGCGCGGGAAGGTCGCGTTACCAAAATTGCGACGGCGCACACGCTCGACGATCAGGCGGAGACGGTGCTGCTGCGCATCTTTCGCGGAACCGGCATTCGGGGGCTTTCAGGCATTCATCCGCGAATCGTCTTCGGAGAGCAGGGAGCGGCGTTTGGCGAGTTAGTGCGGCCGCTACTGGGCTTCCGGCGCGCTGCGTTGCAGGAATTTCTGCACGAGCGCGGTCAGAGTTGGCGCGAGGATTCGTCGAATCGGGATACGGCCTTCCTTCGTAATCGCGTGCGGCATCAGCTGCTGCCGATTATCGGGGAAGAATTTGGCGAGGCCGCGATCGAACACATGGGCGAGCTGGCAGAAATCGCGCGGGCCGAGGAGGAGCATTGGGCGCAAATGCATCCGGAGATTCGGGGCCAGGGCGGTGGCGCTGCCGAGACGCGGCAAGCCGCTACTCTAAGGGTGGGGCGTTTGTCGATGCTTCCGTTGGCGGCCCAGCGACGACTGGTGCGCGCGTGGCTGGAAATGAATGCGCCCGATTCGAGGATCTCGTTTCGGCTGATCGAGGAAGCGCTGGAACTGGCGCGTGGGGCGGCAGGCAAGAAATTGGAGTTGCCGAGCGGACGGAGTCTTCGACGTGGACGACAGGAACTCGGGTTGGAATTGGACCCCTCAGGCGACAGGGAGGTGGCGGATTATGAGTACGCTTTAGCCGTGCCGGGCGCGGTGGACATTCCTGAACTGGGCGCTTTTATTGAAGCTCGGGTGGTGGATGCGGATGGCATTTCTGAGGATGAGCGCGGAGAGTTACTGGATCTGGGCCGCATGCCGAAGGAAATTCTGATCCGAAACTGGCGAGCGGGAGATCGCTTCAGACCAGCGCACACGGCGGCGACAAAAAAAGTGAAGGAGCTGCTGGGTGACCGTCATGCTACAGGAGCGGAGAAAAAACTCTGGCCAGTTGCGATCGCGGAAGGCTGCGGGTTGATTTGGATGCGAGGATTTGCGGTTCCGGCCGCTTTCCAGGCGCCTGCGGGAGCTTCAAAAGCAATTTGGATTCGGGAGATTGCGAGCATGATGTAACATGCCATGAGTTAGGGTTACTGCTGCACGGTTGCAGTTACCACGCATGGAGGCGCCACTTCCACTATGAATGTTTCGCCGAATGCCGGATTGCGCCAGGTGATCTCGGCCGAGCAGATTCAGAAAAGAGTCCGCGAACTGGGACGGCAGATTTCCGACGACTATCGCGGCGAGACCATGATCGCGCTGGGTATTCTCGAGAACAGCTTCCTGTTTATGGCTGATCTGGTGCGAGCGGTCGATGTTCCCCTGATCTGCTCTTTTATCAAGCCGAGCTACAAGCAGAGCCAGCAGGGGGAATCCGCCGTGTTGGAGATTCTCTTCAGCCACGAACTGGCGATTGCAGGCAAGCATGTGTTGCTGGTGGAAGGGTTAGTGCACTCAGGGGTGACCAGCGAGTTCCTGATGAACGACCTGCGAGGGCGCGGCGCGGCTTCGGTGAAGCTGGTCACGCTGTTAGATAGGCAGTCGGCGCGCCGCGTACCGCTGCAGCCCGACTACTTCGGATTTCTGGTGGATGACACCTTTCTTTGCGGCTATGGGTTGGGGAGTCCGGAACAGACGGGACGGAATCTGCCGTATTTGGCCGCGACGACGTAGATCGCGGGGGACAGGGGTCCGCCCCCGTTCAACCGGAGCGTAGCTTTCAGCCCGCCAATCCGTCATGCGTCGGAAATAGGCGAAACCACTTGGGTGGAATGTCCAGCTTCCCACAAGCCGACTCGGGGACACAATCTCCGGTCTGCTCGGCATCCATTTCTCAATGAGTAAACGCCTGTTTATCAAGAAGTCCCGCTAAGGGTCAACGGGTGACACAGGTAGTCTGATACATCTAATCTCCACCCCGGTACTTCCGTAACCCATTCCTCTCGAATTAGCTAGGTCTTCACCTGGACCCGGCAAATACTTTTGCTATGAAGCATCTTTGTATGCTCGCCGCGGTACTCGTCTGCGTCTTCGCCGGCACCGCCAACGCGCAAGATAATCGCGTCTTCGATTGGACCCCTGCCAACGGCGAGACCATCCCCATGGAGCCCGCCAGCCTACACGCCGGTCGCGTTTACCATCCCGCAGCCGGGGGCGGAAACATGCACATCGGCATCGAGTCGCGATATCCCGTCACCATCGCCATGGCCTGGGCCGACGAATGGAATGCCGCGATGCAGCATCCCGACGCCCCTGCGAATTTCAGCTTCCTCTGCGTGAAGGAGCATGTCACCAACCTGATCTACGAGTGTCATCTGCCGTCCGAGCGGCCCATGATCATTACCTTCCACGACGAGCGCCGGCCGGAGAAGCCAGTAGTCTCCACGATCCGCGCAATCCTCGGACCCGGCACGCAGCAATTCATTTCGCCCAACGACCTCCACATCCAGTACTACAGCTGGAACTGTGTGGACAATTGCATCCTGCCCGAATTCCACTGGCGCCGCATCCTGAACGAAAAATATGAGGTGACGCTGGCGCCCAAGGTCTACAGCCTCATGACGCCCGATCACGACGGCCAGGAACTCAGCGTCAAGATCAAGTCGCCCATTCCGTTGACGGTCGCGCTACTGCCGTCCCATCTGGCCGACCAGGTCTACGACAAGGTCGTGAGCCTTACTGACGCACTCGATCAAACCGGATGCAAGGAACGCGGCGTGCAGTCGATGAGCTTCAATTGCTCCTTCAATGTCGCCAATGGCCCGCAAACGCTGTTCATCCTTCCCGACATCAGCTTCTCCGGACACAAAAAAGCCGGCGTCGAGGTCAATACGGTGAAGTGCGTGGAGCACTGCGACCTGCTGAATCCGGCGGTCAATCCGTAGAGGTATTCAAGCACGAGCTGCCTGTGGGAGCTGTCCAATTCGACAGCAATCGAAAACCCTCTACCTGGATTCAATGGCGCGCTTGAATGGCATAGACGAAGATTGTAGTCCGCCTTGCCAAGACTGTTGCAAAATCCCCATTACACTCATTGACCGGGCGAGGTGTCCGCAACGCGGAAACTATCCAGAAACGGGCTTCGAGGACTGTGGGCAGACCGAACTGCGAAAAGTTTAATCTAGAGCTTATGGGCATAGCCCCGCTTCCCACAAGTGTACCTCCATGATTTCTGTGCCTGGTTTTACCTCTCCGTTTCTCATCGAAAAGGGCTAGAATGAGGGGACAGGCTCTTCCAGTCGAATTTCCGCCTCCGGCATCTAACACCGGGTGAAGAGGTGCCTTCTTCCTTTTGACTGGGGACGGGCTCTTAGAGGAGTTTTAAGTGAATTCTACGATTAAAACAGTACTTTTCTGGGCGGTCATCGTGGTCTCGGCCTTCCTGCTTTGGCAGGTTGTGAAAACCGGAAGCAATGCCCAGAAGGAAAAAGAAATTGGCTTTTCTGAATTCCTGTCCGACGTGGATCAGGGCAATGTCCGCGACGTGATGTTTATCGGGCAGGAAGTCAAAGGCAAGTTTAAGAACGACTCGCCGTTTCATACGATTGTGCCGGCGAACTATCCCGACATGTACAAGAAGCTGACGGAGAAGAATGTTCCGTACGGCTTTAAGGACATCAGCAACGGCACCTGGCCCAGCTGGATTCTCAATCTGTTGCCGCTGGTTCTGCTTGGCGCTCTCTGGTTCTTCATGATCCGGCAGATGCAGACGGGTGGAAACAAGGCGCTGTCGTTTGGCAAGAGCCGGGCGCGGCTGCTCTCCATGCAGCAGAAAAAGATCACGTTCAAAGACGTGGCTGGCGTGGATGAGGCGAAGGAAGAACTTCGCGAGATTATCGAGTTTCTGCGGGAAGCGCAGAAGTTCCAGAAACTTGGCGGGCGCATTCCGAAGGGCGTGCTGCTGGTTGGACCTCCGGGAACGGGCAAGACCTTGCTGGCGCGCGCGGTAGCGGGCGAAGCGAATGTTCCGTTCTTCTCCATCTCCGGCTCGGACTTTGTTGAGATGTTCGTGGGCGTGGGCGCGAGCCGCGTGCGCGACCTCTTCGAGCAGGGCAAGAAAAACGCTCCCTGCATCGTCTTCATCGACGAAATTGACGCCGTCGGACGTCACCGCGGCGCCGGGCTCGGCGGTGGACACGATGAGCGCGAGCAGACTTTGAATCAGTTGCTGGTGGAAATGGACGGCTTCGAATCAAACGAAGGCGTGATTCTGATGGCGGCGACCAACCGTCCGGACGTGCTCGATCCGGCGCTGCTGCGGCCGGGGCGTTTCGACCGGCGCGTGGTGGTGAATCGTCCCGATGTTCGCGGACGGGAAGAAATTCTGCGTGTACACACCCGCAAGATTCCTCTGGCTGACGATGTGGAACTGAACGTTTTGGCTCGCGGCACACCAGGGTTCTCCGGCGCGGACCTGGCCAACATGGTGAATGAAGCGGCATTGGCGGCTGCCCGGCAGAACCGGAAGGCCGTACTGATGTATGACTTCGAAGTGGCGAAAGACAAAGTCCTGATGGGCGTGGAACGCAAGTCGCTTCTGCTTTCCGATGAAGAGAAGAAGAACACCGCGTACCACGAGGCCGGACACGCGCTGGTGGCAGCCATGCTGCCGCACTCCGATCCGGTGCATAAGGTTACGATCATTCCGCGCGGCATGGCGCTTGGTTTGACCATGCAGTTGCCGACCGACGACCGCCATAACTACTACAAAAACTATCTCGACACGCAGATTGCCATTCTGATGGGTGGGCGCATCGCGGAAGAGCTTTTCCTGAACCAGATGTCGACCGGCGCGGGCAACGACATTGAGCGGGCCACGGAACTGGCGCGCAAGATGGTTTGCGAGTGGGGCATGAGCGACCTGGGGCCGCTGACCTTCGGCAAGAAGGAAGAGCAGATTTTCCTGGGACGCGAGATCGCGCAACACCGCGACTATAGCGAAGCCACCGCCATTCAGATTGACGAAGAAGTCAAGAAGATGGTGAGCGCGGGGTACGCGACGGCGAAGGGTATTCTCTCGGAGAATCGGGAGACGCTGATCCGGATCGCGAAAGCGCTGATCGAACGCGAAGTGCTGGACGCCACGGAGATCAAGTTGCTGGTCGAGGGGCAGGACCTGCCGCCGATCAAGCCGCTGCCGGCTAAGACCGATGACGGCGTGCAACAAGTGATTAAGCCGGAGCGGGCTCCCGCGAAGGGCGGCGAGCGGCCGGCTACGGCGTAAGGGCCAGAGGCGGGCTGACCTCGTCCCGAAGATCGCGGACAGGTCACGGCTAAGCCCCTGTGCCCGTCGGTGACGTGTGTTAGCCTGTATCTCTAACCGAACCTTTGCTGGCACAGGCGCATGGCGGATCCGATTGTAATCCCCACAACTCGGCTGCGATTTCCCTACCTGAAATGGTCCTCCCAACTCCCCAGCCTGCGGCGACAATTTCGAGAGAACCAGCCTTATCCGCACGTGCACCTCAAAGAATTTCTAGACGATGACGTGGCTGACGAGATGGCCAGGGAGTTTCCCGACATGGCCACCGACGCCTGGACGCGCTATAAGCACCAAAACGAAAACAAGCTGGGGCTGGCAAAGCGAGCTCTGTTTCCGTCACTTTTGGGCGAAGTGGTGGATGAACTGAATTCGGAAGCGTTTGTACATTGGCTTTCGCAGTTAACCGGAATTCCGAACCTGCTGGCGGATGAATCGCTCGAAGGCGGCGGTCTGCACCAGTCGGGCGCGGGCGGATTCCTGAACGTGCACACCGATTTCAGCAATCACCACTACCATAAGCATTGGCGGCGGCAGGTGAACCTGATTCTCTATCTCAACCCCAACTGGCAGGAGCAATGGGGCGGCGCAATCGAACTGTGGGATAGGGAGGTGCGGCGCTGCGCCGTGAAGATACCGCCGCTGTTCAATGAGGCGCTGATCTTCCGGACCGACGAGATTTCCTACCACGGCTTTCCCGACCCCCTGCGCTGTCCCGAAGGCGAATCTCGCAAGAGCTTAGCGTTGTATTACTACACTATCGAGTCGGGAGTCGGCGCGAAGGCACACTCCACAAACTATCGCCCGCGTCCGGAAGACGGACCGCTGAAGTCCTGCATGATCTGGCTGGACAAGGAGGCCGTGGATCTTTATTCACGGGCCAAAGCGCGCTTCGGTTTTTCGGACGAGTTCGCCAGTAAGATTCTCGGCTTCCTCTCGCGGAAGCGCTGATTCCAGCGTCCCGAGTCCGACCTTCAAGCGGTCACGGCGGATACCGTTGCCAGCGATCATGACGCTGCCGTTTTGCCGACTTCCTCTTTTGCCGCAGCTTTTGGCATCAGCGCTGCCACGGCCAAGATAACGAACAAGGGATCGATGGGGCGCCGGTAGTAATGTTCGGGGGTCGTGATGTAGTAGATAGGCGGAAACCAAAGAAGTACGAGCGCGTAGGGCAGAGCGCCAGACCAATCCGCTCGCCAAGCGCGCCGCAGGCCTAGAAGCGCGAGGATAGTTAGCGCGGTGGAAAACAAAATATTCGGCGGATCGAGTGGCTCCTGGCCTAGATAATCACGGTCGAGGCTCCAGTAGCCGGTCCAGATAAAGAGCGCGCGGCGGAAAGTCCTCCAGATGTACCACCCAGGCTGGGCACGAATGGACTCGATCGCCTGCTGTTTTTTCTTGTCCATGTACCCGAGTTCGCCCAACTGCTTGTATTCATTCCACTCAGTGTCGTTACGCCAGGGGCCAAGCTCGGATTGTGCCCAGTAAGAAGTCGGGCCTTTTGTACCCAGCCGCAACACGAGTCCCATGTTGTCGCGAAAGGGAACGAAGCGATGGAAGACTTCATAATTGCGGACGAACCACGGGGAGACCACCGCAATGAAAGCGATGGCGGCAACGACATTGACGGCGAACCAGCGCCGGCCGCGACGATGGCGGCGATAGATGACCCATCCGGCGAGAAAGGGCAGCACCGAAAGCAGTGAAGGACTGGTTAGCGCGGCAAGTCCCCATATCAGCCCGAACACGATCCAATTCCACAGTTTCTCTTCGTTCTCCAGATTCAGCGTTATCAGAAAAAGCAAGGCAAACAGCAGCGTCGCCAGCCAGGTTTCCCAGATGCGTTCGACGGGAAAATAAATGGCGTAGGGGAAGAACACCCAGGCCCAGCCGGACCATTTGGCGATGCGATCGCCAAAACTGATACGAGCGATCAAGAAGATGGGAATGCAGACCAGCGCTGACGTTAAGGCATTCAGCGAAAGAAGGACTATGGCTGACGTCTTGGTGTAGACGCCGAAAAGCTTAAAGACGCCGGCTACCAGATAGGGATACACCGGGGTCATCCAGGCGGTGGGGCCCGTGTCCCCGAACAAAGGGTTGCTAAAACCGCGTCCCTGCGCGATGGAGCGAGCGATTCTGCCGGTTTCGTATCCGAAACGCCAGTGGTCGCGCTGTGGATCGAGTTGCTCAGGCAGTAGAAAAACCATGACCACCAATCGAATCACGAGCGCTAACAGGACCATGGAAATCAGGAACGACGGGAAGCGTGTCGGTCGCGATGTTTCGGCCGAGGGATTCGGGATGGAGGAGGGCGGCAAGGGCGCAGCGTTGCGACTTGCCATGATAGTACAGCATGTAGCGACTGAGAGCGGGAATCCGGGGCCCGCAACAACCGGGAAGCCAAGCTAACGCTTGCCGTCGGACTCAACCGCCCGTAGCATCTAATCAGTAAATGAATACCGCAACTATCCCAAACGGACGCGCTCACCTCGCACTTGGCGAGATATTCAGCTTCGCCTACGAGACCTTTATGAGCAACAAGGTCCGCTTTGCCCTCACCGCGCTCGGCATGGTGATCGGCACAGCTTCCTTGATCCTGGTCACGACCATCGGTCTTACCGGGAAGCAGTATCTGCTCAATCAGATTCAGGCCATCGGCTCCAATTGGGTGTATGTGGAATACGAGAGCGGTGGGGAACGCATCACCAACACCGCCAGCGACGCTCTAACCATCAGCGACATGGAAGCGGTTCAACACCAGGTCAGTGGCATTGCTTATGCTTCTCCAGTTGTCCCCCTCAATGAGCGCGTGGCAGTCGGCGGAGGCAAGGAGCGTGACCTGCAGATCATGGGGGTGTACCCCGAATACCAGCAGGTCCGCAATATTGTGGTTCTTGCGGGACGATTCTTCGACGAGCAGGATTCCCGGGCTCACAATAAGGTCGGCCTGATCATGCCCAAACTGGCGATCCAACTTTACGGTTCCGAGCAGGCTTCGCTCGGAAAGACGTTGAAGTTGAGCGGGCTGCCGTTCACCATCGTTGGCACCTTCCGCGAAGGCGTCGATACATTCGGGCAATCGGAGGTGACCGACAACACCATGCTGATTCCCTACACCGTGATCCGGTATTTTCAGGAAACGCCCACGGTGAAGCAGATTTTCTTTTCGGCTGCGGACGCGTCTCTAGTGGTTCCGATCACGGCCCAGGTTCAGCATGTCATTCAATCGCGCCATCGGCCGGAATCCGTTTACAGCGTCAGGAATCTGACGCAACTCGTCGCTGTTGCCGACAAGACAGCGACCGCCATGACCGTGGTTCTGCTCGCGGTGTCGCTGGTCGTGCTGCTGGTCAGCGGTATCGGCATTATGAATATCATGCTTGCCACGGTCAGCGCCCGCATTCGCGAGATCGGCATCCGCAAAGCGATCGGCGCCACCAACCGGGAGATTCGCTTCCAGTTCCTGTCGGAAGCCATACTCATCTCCCTAATCGGAGGCGTCCTCGGCATCGTCATCGGACTCGCCATCCCCTTCTCGGTCCGCTACTTTACCGCCTACCGCATCCCGATTTCCGGCCTTTCCGCCATCATCGCTATCATTGTGTCCTCGCTGGTTGGCATCCTGTTCGGCACCGTTCCCGCCATCCGCGCCTCCCAGCTTGATCCCGTCGAAAGCCTGCGCTACGAGTAACAGGTGGCAGGTGGCAGGTGTCAGGTTTCAGGAATCATCAATTTGGCATGTCACACGTTAGACCTGAAACCTGGCACCTGAGACCTGACGCCTGACACCTGACGCCTGCCCCATCGTGCGATACTTGTATGCTCTATGAATCTGACTTTGAACTCAAAAGTTGTTCTTATCACCGGTGGATCGCGCGGGATTGGGGCGGCTGCGGTGCGGTTGTTTGTGGCCGCTGGCGCGAAAGTTGTGTTCAATTATCAAGCGGCGAAGGCGCAGGCCGAGGATCTGGTCCGTGAATGCGGCGCAGCGAACTGTCAAGCCGTGCAGAGCGATCTGTCAACGACGGAAGCAGGGCGGCAGTTGGTGGCAAATGCAATCTCGGCCTTCGGACGTCTCGATATTCTGGTCGCGAATCACGGCATTTGGCCTCCTGAGGATGCACCCATTGATCGCATGTCCGATGAACAATGGCATCGCACGATGGCGGTGAATCTCGACAGCGTCTTCTCGCTGGTCAAGCATTCGGTGGGACAAATGAAGAAGCAAGGGAGCGGGGACATCGTGCTGATCAGTTCGACAGCCGGCCAGCGTGGCGAAGCTTTCCACTGCGACTATGGGGCCAGCAAGGGCGCGCTGATCAGCATGGTGAAAGGATTGTCGACGGAACTGGCTCGCGACGGCATCCGCGTCAATTGCGTCGCGCCCGGGTGGGTGGACACGGACATGTCGGCGGCGACCCTGAATGATCCGCCGACGCGGGAAAAGATCTTTCGAGGCATACCGTTAGGACGCGTCGGAACGCCGGATGAGATCGCCGGGCCGATTCTATTTCTGTGCACGCCCTATGCTGGATTCATCACGGGCGAGGTTTTCAACGTGAATGGCGGGGCGGTGCTGGTAGGGTAGGGAGCCAGACTGCGTCTCGCTGCGCCCGGAGGATTTCGCGATAGCGGAAGCGGAGAGCTGGTCGACGGGACGGCTGGCCACGTGTTCATCTTAGAAGGGCCAAAATGGTACAGCTAAAATCAGCTTTGCGGCTTCTAACCAGGTGACATGTATCGTTTTTTTGCCATTCTGCTGCTATCCACGCTAGCCTATGCCCAAGCCGCTCGAACGCCCGCCTCGCCGCCCGCTTCCCCTCAAGCCGCCGTCAGCCTGAACGATTCGGACAATGCCCGGAAAGCGCGGGCGGTTCTCGATCAGACGATCCAGGCACTGGGAGGGCAACCCTACCTCAGTTACGAAAACAAGGAGGAGACAGGCCGCTACTACCCCCTCTACCACGGGCGCACCGAGAGCACCGGGATTCCCTACAACTACTATCTCAAGTATCCGGACAAGGACCGTTTCGAAGTCATCCACCTGAAGGACATCTTTTTGATTGAGGGACAGGTGGGCAACGTAAAGGTCAAGAATAAGTTTGATATTGTTCTGATCCACAATGGCGACAAAGGATACGAGACGACGTACAAGGGGACGGCACCACAGGATCCGCTGGACCTGGAGAACTACCTTCGGCGTCGGCAGCATTCGCTCGAATGGGTGTTCCGGAAATGGATCCGCGATCCGAACATGGCCTTGTTCTACGATGGTCTGGCGGTCGTGAATGGGAAAGAAACCGAAGCGGTAACGCTGCTCAACAGCCAGAACGACTCGGTTGGCGTATTCCTGGACGAGAACTCGCACTATCCGGTGAAGATCAGTTATTCCTGGCGCGATCCGAAGGACAAGCAGAAAAACGTGGAAGACGAGGTTTACGATAATTACAAACTGGTGCAGGGAATCTGGACCCCCCACTCCGTCACCCGTTATTTCAATGGAGAAACTTCGCAACAGCGCTTCATCAACACTGCGAGCTACAATCTGAAACTGCCGGACTCGATGTTCGAGGCGGCGGTGACGTATGACCCCACCGCGCCTCTGAAGAAACGGTAAGACTGGCGGCGATATCGGGTCAAAACCTCGCTTGATGACCGTAAAAACAGGCCTAAGTTCTCTCTTCGATACCCCGAACATATGTAACGGCCTTAATAAGTTAGAGTTGCCACGGTCGCGCGAACCACGGAGTGTGGTTGTTTTGCCACATACGGAAGTCCATCCAGAGCGGTAAGCTGACACACAACAAAAGACTTACACTTATCTTCCCGTTGACACATGAGCAAACAATTCGTGCTGCGGTCACGTGCACAGGAGTGGGCCTCCACAGCGGCGCACCCGTCAGCCTGCGGATTCTGCCTGCACCTGCGGGGACCGGAATTGTGTTTCATCGCACCGACCTGGAAGGCTTCGCGATCGAAGCCAGTGGACGTAACGTAGCTCGCGTCAGCTACGCCACCAGCTTGATGAAGAAGGGCGTTCTCATCTCCACCACCGAGCATCTGTTATCCGCATTTACCGGTCTCGGCATCGACAACGCAATCGTCGAACTGGACAATCTGGAGCTGCCGATTCTGGATGGCAGTGCCCGTCCGTTTGTCGAAATGATTCAGAAGGCCGGCGTCCGGAGACAGCGTAAAGCGCGCACTTATCTACGGATCATCCGGGAGATCGAGTTGCGCGAGGGAGATAAATTCATTGCCGTATATCCGGCAGATGTCTATTCGGTTGCTTATTCCATTAACTTTCCGCATCCACTGATTGGCAAGCAGCGCTTCTGCGTCCGGCTGACAAATGGCAGCTATCTGAAAGAGATTGCCCCGGCGCGCACTTTTGGATTTCTGCACGAAGCCGAGGCCATGCGGCAACAGGGGCTGATCCGGGGAGCTTCGGTCGAAAATGCCATCGTTCTGAACCGCAACGAGGTGTTGAACCCGCCGCTGCGTTTTCAGGACGAGTTCGTCCGCCATAAAGTTCTAGACCTGATCGGCGACTTGGCGCTGCTTGGGAAACAGATTCTGGGATCGGTGGTGGCCGACCGGGCGGGGCACGCCATGCATACGGCGCTCGTGTCGCGCATTTTGCGCGACCGGTCGTATTGGGAAGAAACAGCCCTGGAAGATCAACCTGCGGCGCCGGCGCTGGCGTCGGCGGCTACTCTCACCCTCTAGCGCGGTGCCTGGAGTTGGTGCAGAAGCGCTCTCCTGTGGTTATGGTCTCAGATCTCGTAACGGTTCTCCTGAGGCCTAAAACCCGACACCTTTGATCATTTCAGTCGGCGGGCTGGGGGGCGACGTTCCATTCATAAGGCAAGGCACGTTCTGCCAGCAGGCGTTGCAGTTCGGCTTCCGCTTCGGTGCGAACGCGGTCGGCGAAAGCGTTCGCACTCTCGCGGTGCTCGGCGCCGAGCGCGGATAAGCGCGCATGCAAATAGGGCTGGTCCTCTTCCAGGCGGCGCAGCAACCGCTGGGTTTTAGCGATTCGTTCTTCCAATGTGATCATGGTATAGACGCGGCAAGCCTCGTCTCTACAGTGCCACAGCAGTGGCAGGGCGCAAGTTGCAAGCTGGGTGCCGGGTGGGAGTTTTTGGGATGCGCTTCCGGGGAAACGGCGAAAACTGGCGGTTGGACGATCAGTTAGGGCAGCGCCGCGTAGCCTTGCAGTCGGTCAGGTATTTCATTTTGCAGGTGGTCAGTCAGCCATTTTTCAAGCTGATACTGCGAGCTCTGCGGAACCTCTACGAAGCGGATGCCGATGTGGCCGGTTCCGTCGGCCCAGGCGACTTGGCCCTTCAGATCGAGTGAAATGTTCATTCCTGGAAGCGTGAAACGAAATTGCGCCTGCACGTCCTTGGGCAACTTGCCGAGGACGCGAATGGCCATCCCTCCCTCGCTAACGTTGGTGGTCGTCGCCGTCAATTCCCGATTGTGCGGAAGCGCAATTCGCAATGGGAATTCCACCGGATGGCGGTAATAGCGACGCCGTTCCCGAACCATAAAATTGAGAGCCGCGTTAAAGCAGCGCGCGGCGTGCAGCGGGGTAAGCGGCTTCTGGAGAACGAAGTTGGCTCCGGAATGGAAGGCCTGCTGGGTCGTGGTCTTCCCATTCACCACCGCGAAGGTTACGGACCTGGCATTGCTTTGGGTCTGGCGCAGCGCGCTCAGGAGATCAAAGCCATTCTGCAGATCGTCGCAGTCGATGATGACGGCGTCGAACTTGCGGTTTGCCAGCAGATCGTTGCCGGTCTTGGAGCTTCCGCAAACCTCAATATTGACTGAAATCTTCTCCAGTGCAGGACGCAGCACGCCGAGCAAAGCAGCGTCGTCGGTGATAAGAAGAGAGTCCAGATTCATTGCATCTCCGATACTAACGGCACCCGAGAAGCGAAGAAAGTGACCTTGGTACTGCGCGAAGGTGCAAGGCGAAAAGGTCCTCCGTCACAGCGAATGGTCTGGACGCTGCCTGCCATGGTCACGGCGAATCGCTCTACGAAGCCGGAAAGATGTAAATGATACCGGCCGTCAGTTTCTGCTGGATTCTCGCGGCATTCGCCGCGAAACTAGCTGGATGGGTGAAATCGCATATCTGTCGCTGGGATCGAACCTGGGAGACCGTGCGGCCAACCTGCGCACGGCCATCGCACAATTGGAAGTTGCGGGCCGGTTGCTGGAGGTTTCCGCCTTGTATGAGACCCAGCCGGTAGACGTCCCAGACCAGCCGTGGTTTCTGAACTGCATCGCGGCGATTGAAACGGATAAGACTCCGCGGGAGTTGCTCCAGCTTGCATTGCAGATCGAAGCGGCCATGGGACGTCTCCGCATGGGCGAGAAAGGTCCGCGCAACATTGATATCGACATTGTGCTTTTCGCGGATCGCATGGTGAATGAGCCAGGCTTGAGGATTCCGCATCCTGCAATGCACCAGCGCCGATTTGTTCTCGAGCCGCTGGTCGAGGTTGCGCCGGAGGCGCGCCATCCCGAACTCGGTAAAACTGCGCGAGAGCTTCTGGCGGGATTGCCTGGTGAACAGACAGTCCGCCGAGTCTGAAGTCTGCTGCAAGTGTGCCGAGCGGCTGTTCACTTTCCCGGGGCTGCCAGAATCTGCTCCAACGAATATTTCTGCAAATCCCCTATGCGCTCCAGCGTGATATCCGGCTTGGGATATTGCGCCACCAGCGCCTCATTCAGCGCGTAGTGCCCCTGACGCGGAAACACGGTCGTCACCCGCGCGCCCCAATGCTTCTTGATCGCCGCCAGAATACGCACCTTGTCGTCCACCATTACGTAGTGCGCCGCCGGATATTTCGCCTCCGCATCGTCGAGTTCCAGTTCCTTGTGAATGTAGATCAGGACCTGCCGATCGAAGATCTCGTACAGGCCCAACGATCCACCTTGAGCGGTTGAAAAACCACATCGCCGGTCGCTCAAGATCACAGCTCGCCCCAAACTCTGCGCGTATCCGACCGCATCCAGCGACTCCGGAAACAGACGGTTGGCAAAGGGATAATTCACCATGAAGTGCGACACCGCGAGCAGCTTCGGATCGCGTGGCCGCTCGACGCGGTAACGCTGCAGCGCTCCCAGATAGTCCGCATATCCGAGCTCTGCGCGCAACTGCTCGAAAATTTCCCAGTAGCGCTGTGCACTGGCTTCGCCCACTTTAGTCGTGAGGTACCGCCGCAGATCTTCCGCCACGCGATCGTTATCGAGGAGCGTGTTGTCCACGTCGAAAAAGAAGACGGTGCTCGGCTTGGCAGCAGCGTGATTCACGCGATCTCCAGAAAAACGTGGCTTTATCATGCCAGAAATCACAGTCCCCCGTCGCAGCCGATCTGCGCGATTTGTTTTGCATTGTAGTAATCCCTGTAACAAAAAAAGAACAAGAAATTCGCCGCTGCCGTGAAGGGCTTGTACAGATCCCTTCCGTTGTAGTACAAAGGCCTCGTCAACAATCGATGATCAGCTGAGGCAGGATATTGGTTTCTGCCCCACAACCAGGCGAATCCGTTCTCGCCTCTCCCAGGAGCCGCCTTTCGTGGAACATAGAGATCCAGCTGTTATCAATCGCTTCGACACACGCTCCAGCCGGCCATGTGAATTCTGCCGGGAACTCGACCCGCAGTTCCCGCAACGGCGCCCGCTCGACCAGATGGTTGTCACCAGCCGCAAAGCCATTGCTTCTGCCCATTTGACGGAGGACGGGTACGTCCGCCACCGCATGCTCGAATTGCGCCAGATCACTTCCAGCGCGCCCCTCACCGCGGCGTAACTGGGTGGATTTCTTGGAAGCCCTGCTCTGCCCCTCTTGGACGGGGCACAGCCCCGTCAGCGCACAACTACTTCCAGCGCAAATTTTTCGCGCAACTTTCGGGCCGTCATAGTCTTCTAATGAATTGGGCCCAGAGTTGGTGCATCCCTGGGGGAGGCTTCTCATGCTGGCCGGTATGCGATCCTGTTTCCCGCTTTCGTTCTGGCTGGTATTTTGGTTCGCAGGCTATTTGCCGGTTCAGGCGCAGATTCACGGTGTCCCCGCTTCGGTCACTTCACTCGGTTTCGGCGGGAGTGACAATCCCGCTCCCGGTGTCCGCGCCAGCGTGACGTCCCTCGGGCCAAACGGTTACGGCAACA
>Ga0209131_1001546_pt1 | contig 15945 bp, 17 predicted proteins | sample GraSoi_2013_40cm_FD_185826 | JGI IMG/M metagenome (GOLD analysis project Ga0209131, IMG submission 185826) | Grasslands soil microbial communities from the Angelo Coastal Reserve, California, USA - Sample 9_17_2013_40cm (SPAdes) (version 2) | ecosystem: Environmental > Terrestrial > Soil >...
AGGCGGATGAGGCGAGGACTGGGCCAGTCTGCCCTTTAATCCGTTGGTGTCAATACATACAATTCCCGAATGAGGATGAGGTTCTCGCGTTCGCATCCGATGTTCCATCCAAACAAACAGAAGACGAGGCTAGATGTAGAACTTGAACGGAAGTCAGCAGCGCAGATCAGTTCGGCTATGGGTAACGCCATTTCTCTGTTGGCCACGGGATACGAATGCGACTCAAACTCCTTGTCGCGCTCCGGGTGTTCTGTTCTGAATGATGTAACCCAAAAGCAGGGACAGGATTTTGGGTTCTCTCTGTTGAAGGTGGGCATCCACACTGTTCTAGCCTAAAAGGCTGGGCATGAGGCTGTGCTATGCTGAAGATTGCGACGATCTGCGGGAATGGCGGAACGGCAGACGCAACAGGCTTAGGACCTGTCGGGGTCACACCCGTGGGGGTTCAAATCCCTCTTCCCGCACCACTCCCGAAAACCCACGGTTTTTCTATGCCCAAAACTATCCCTGGTGAGTGCTTCGGGCCATACTGCACATAATTTGCGTGCAGTGTCACCTAAAACTTGAGCACGCACCAGCACTGCTGGAACCCGTATTATGGCTGTTCTTTTCGCGAAAGCTTGCGTAACATTTTTTTTGCCGCGCCTCCATGGCGCGATTTTCCTCGCTGGATTACCGGCTTTGCGCGGAGCATAATAACGGGCAATCGTGCAAGCTTGCGGCGCGCCTGAGCGGCGCTGTGGTCGCATCCAAAGGCAGGAGTTGAGGAGCGGAGCTGCGAACGAGGGCAGCAGAATGATCGTTCAAGAGCGCGGCGATGAGCTAATTCTAATCCGGCAAACGGATCACGCGGTGCTGTCTGGCTTTTTTGCGCGCGAGTGGGGCAATGAGCTTTTCCGGCGGTTCGAGCCTTTCGAATCGGTGGGACTGGCGGCCAGCGAGCACGACAACGGCTGGCAAGAATGGGAGCTGCAGCCGGAAATCGATCCGAAAACGCGGCTGCCCTTTAGCTTCATGTCGCTGCCCACCGACGCGCATATCGAGCTTTATCAGCGAGGAATCGAGCGTGTGGTCAAGAGTGACCGTTACGCCGGTCTGCTGGTCAGCATGCACGCATCAGGACTGTACGACCGCACCCGTGCCACCATTCCAGGCTTTTCCGCGAAGTACGTGAAATCGACGGAGACCGAGTTGGTGAGTGGCTTTCTGCAGGCGCTAAAGCTGCAGCAGTTGCGCCTGAAAGTGGACCTTCGCGCCGATGCGGCTCGTAAGGACCTTGTCCAGGAGAAATTGCTGGAGCGGAATTTACGGCGGCTGGAAGCCTTGGACCGTCTCTCACTCTACTTATGCATGAGCGGCGCGCCGCACGACGCTACGATCGAAAGCGTGCCGGTGGATGATCAGGGGAGCGAAGTCGATTGGGAGCTGCGCCCGGACGGACCTAACGCGGTCTCGCTGGGACCTTATCCATTCAGGAGGGAACCGCTGCAAGTGAGCATACTTACCAGGCGGGTTCCGAAGCGTTTGTATGCCGATAGTCTTGATTTCCAGAAGACGCTTGCGCGCGCGCGGTATACCGCGCTGAGTTTTACGCTGCACGCAGGTGGCGCTTCGGCTGCGCGCTTTGCTGTTGCGTAGCACCTGTCGCGTAACATTACGTCAAGCGACTGCCACGGGTTTCCGGCAACAGTAAAGAAAGCAAAGCGGCGACGAAGAAGGCGCCCGCCTGCAGCAAAAACGCAGGACCGATGCCATGCTTAATGGCCAGAGCGCCGACCGCGAATGGCGCAACGGCTGAAATTCCGCGTCCAACGTTGTAACTGAAACCCATAGCGGCGGCGCGGATTTCGCCGGGAAAGATTTCGCTGGCGATCGCCGCATAACCCGAAAAGAATCCCGTTCCAAAGAATGCGACCAGCGGCCCTAAGAGCAGCAGCAAGGTCGGGCTGCTTGTCATTCCGTAAATTGGCACCAGGGCGGCAGCAATTAACAGGTATGCAAAGTATGGCTTTCTGCGCCCGAATGCGTCGGCGAGGAAACCGAAAGCGGAGTATCCCGCGAATTTTCCTCCGCAAAGTACCAGGAAGAAGGTCGTTGTCTTCACCAGGCTGAGGCCGCGTCCGCCTTGCGCCGGCGGAAGAGACAAATATGCAGGGATCCACGTGAACAAGCCCCAGTAGCCGAAAAGGGCGCACGTATTCATGGTGGTGGCCAGTAAGCTGGTGCGCAGAACTTTGCCGGAGAGCAGGCCGCGGAGCGGGGGCTTTTGCGCGTTGGCTGACCGGCGTTCTGTCCACAGAGTTGGCTCTGGGACGCTGGATTGAATCCAGAAGACGAGAAGCGCGGGCAGCACGCCGACGAGGAAAACCGCGCGCCAACCGAAGTTCGGCAGCACCAGCCGCACTACAAGGGCAGCGATGGCTTCACCGATGGCGTAGGCGGATTGCATCAGGCCGAGCGCTTTGCCGCGATGTTCCGGGCGCCACGTTTCGGCGATGAGCGCGGCGGCCGCGGTCCATTCGCCGCCCATGCCAAGGCCTAGGATGAAGCGAAATATGGCCAATTGCGTGACCGAATGCGAAAACGCGCAAGCGGCGCTGGCCAGCGAATAGACCAAGATGGAGATCATCAAGGAACGCGTGCGCCCGATGCGGTCCGCCACGACGCCGAACAGGAGCCCGCCGATTGCGGAGGCCACTAGCGTGAGTGAGTTCAGAAAACCGGCAGTGCGCGTGTCCATCGAAAATTCGCGGATCAGGTACGTGAGCACGAGCGAGTACAGCATCACGTCCATGGCGTCCAGCATCCAGCCGAACCCGCCGGCGAGAAGCGATTTGCGTTCTGCGGGCGTGATGCCGCGTGGCAACTCGAAGATTCGTGCGGGTTTGTCCGGCGCTGCTACTTCCGCTTTGGGCGGGTGGAGAGTGTCAGGCATTTCGCGGGATTCTAGCTGAATATTCGCTAATTGACTCGATTCGTGTTCACGGGCACAATCCGAGAAAATCGCTCGTTGTAATTTTGCGATGCGCGGATTTCTGCTTGACTTCCGAATGACCTGCTTGCATTGTTAAGAGCTTTGCCCCTCGAAAAATCCGCGCCGAGGGAGAGAAAGGCGCATTTCCGCTCGACATGACCCGCGTACGGCTCTGTTTTCACGATCGCTGCTTTGATGGCACTGCCTCCGCCGCCCTCTTTTACCGCTTTTATCGCGAACGTTTCGACCCTTCCGCCGAGTTTCATTTCAGCGGTATGACGCACCGCGCAACGCATCCCTGGGAGGGCGGCATCTTTGATGGCGATGAGAACGTCATTGTGGACTTCAAGTACTCGAATTCGCCGAAGCTGACCTGGTGGTTTGATCATCACCAAAGCGCGTTTCTTACCCCGGAGGATGCCCGCCATTTTCGAGAACATCCCGGCCCGCACATGTTTTATGAGCCGGACTATCGCTCGTGCACCAAGCTGATCGCCACCGTGGGGAAAGAGAAATTCGGATTTGACACGCGGCCGCTGGAGAACTTGATTCACTGGGGCGACATTATTGATGGCGCGCAATATCCCACTCCGGAGTCGGCCGTAGAGATCGCCGAGTCTGCGACGCAGCTTGCGCTTGTGATTGAAGCCGCCCCGGAAGACGGACTGCCCGCGCGCATCATTCCGGAGCTGGCGTATCGCCCGCTCGCGGAAATGGTCCAGTTGCCGCTGGTGGCAAAACACTTGGGCCCTTTGCTCGAGCGCCATCGCCGCTCGATTGACATTCTTCGCCAACGCGCAGAGGCGCGCGACAACGTAATCTTTTTTGATGTGAGCGATCTGGATCTGGAAGGCTACAACAAGTTCATTCCGTACCTGCTGCATCCGGAGTGCGTCTATTCGGTCAGCGTGAGCGCGTCGTCTATGCGCGCAAAGGTCAGCCTGGGGACGAATCCGTGGAATCAAGCCAGCGCCGACAAGAATCTGGCGTCGATGGCGGAGAAGTTTGGCGGCGGCGGCCATCCGCGCGTCGCTGCCATCTCGTTTGAGCCCAGCGATCTTCCGCGCGCACGCGAAGTTGCGCGAGAGATCACTGCCGTTCTCCGCGCCTAAATCCATTTTCGGGTCGGTGCAGGTGAAAATTGTGCGCATCCGCGTGTTCGACAAAGATGTGAGGCGCATGTAAAATTCTAAGGTTGTCTAGGCGCCGCTAGCTCAATTGGCAGAGCAATGGACTCTTAATCCATAGGTTGTAGGTTCGATTCCTACGCGGCGCACCAATTTTCTCTCGATCGATTCAGAGTGTCCTCAACCATGCAGGGTCCGATAGGTTGAGAGACAACGCTCGGCGGTTTCCATCTCCGAGTAGTCGCTGCCTTCTTGTTCGATCAGATAGTATTCGATCCCGCCTGTGCTCTCGGCCGCGGTGAACAGTTTTTTCCAGGGCGCCACTCCTTCGCCAAACAACACGCGGTATCCCTTTTCGGGAGACCAATCCTTGCAGTGCATTGAGCGTATACGTCCCGGATTTCTCTCGATCCAGGCGACTGGGTCATTGCCCGCTTCCAGGCAAGTGCCGACATCCAGTTGCAGCATGATGCTTTTCTCCGTGTTGGCGGCAAGCAGTTCGATCGGCTTCTGCCCCTCGACCGGCTTCCATTCGAGATCGTGGTTGTGATATCCGGCGTGCAGTCCGTGGCTGGCAAGTGTCGTGTTCGCGTTGTTCAGAATGTCCGCAAGGCGCTTCCAGCCGGCAATATCCTTGATGTCACCGGGATGGGCCAGCACGACGTAGTGTGCGCCAAGGGCCTGGTTCAGCTCGATAGCCTTGCCGATTCCGTCCGGCGTGAACGATTGAGCGGAATTGTGCGTGGAGTAGCAGCGAACGCCGAGAGCGTCCAGCTCCTTGCGGACATTCTTCGCGTAATCAAGCGTCCAATCATAATAAGGTGCGTAGAATTCGACACACTCATAGCCCATCTTCGCCACCGCGCGTACCGTTCCCGTCAGGTCGTTTTTCAGGTCGGTGCGGACTGAATAGAGTTCGAGCCCGACGGGTATATGTTTATTGGCGGCCAGAGTGGCCCACAGCGGCGTCGCGGTGAGAAAAGCGAGGAACGAGCGCCGTGAAAAGGTATTAACGATTCGCATAGCGGACAGACGCTATCACAAAAACGCGGTTCTAGAGAGCCTCAACATGAGTGATCTTGCGACTTCGTCTTCTTTCCGGCAACCCAGGGGAGGAATCCTGTTACTAACGATCAGTGGGCCATGTGTCACGTTCTACTGGACAAAGAGGTCCGTCCATTGTTGAATGCCGTCGCGCTTGTTCATTTTTTGCGGCCCCGCGCGGGCTGCCTTTGGCATAATCGACGCTTCGCCAAGGGGCGAATCGGCAGCGCGGGCGCGAGCGATTTCAATCCGTTTGGTGCAAGGAGAATTCTTTCATGGTGGAGTCTGAAGTAAATCTTACGAAAACATACGATGCAATCGTCATCGGATCCGGCGCCGCAGGCGGAATGGCGGCACACGTTCTTACCAGTCACGGGTTGCAAGTCCTTATGCTCGAGGCCGGGAAGAAGCTCCCTATTGAAAAAGAATTGCGCTCGATGGAGTGGCCCTACGACAATCCGTACCGCGGACAACTCCCGCCTGATTCGCACTCGCTCTCGTTCAACGAATACACAATTCGCAATCCTCCCTACGGGCCCGGCTTCGAGAAAGCCAAGCACCTCAAAAGCTACATTGGCAGCACGGATTACCTGAAAAACATCGTGGTCGACGAGCGCGAGAATCCCTTCACTGGCACGAATTACGCCTGGGTTCGCGCGCGCTGTCTCGGTGGAAAAACCAATATTTGGGGACGCCTCGCGCTCCGCCTATCGGACTACGACTTCAAGGCCAAAGACCGCGACGGCTACGGCGAGAACTGGCCGATCAGCTATAGCGACATCGCTCCGTACTACGACAAAGTCGACCTGTATCTCGGCATCACCGGCGTGAAAGAAAATCTGCCGTACCTTCCCGACAGCATTTTTCAGCGGCCCACGAAACTGAATTGCGCCGAAGTCACATTGAAAGAGAGCCTCGCCAAGATGGGCCGAGTGCTAACCCAATATCGCGCCGGCGTTACTAGCGACGGTCTCAAGCACAATAAATATCGCAGCCGCTGCTACGGGCGCGGCGCCTGCGAACGCAAGGGCGGATGCGACATTCATGCCGCATTTGACTCCCCTACAGGGTTGATTTATCCCGCGATGGACACGGGGAACCTGACCCTCCGCACCAACTCTGTTGCGCGCGAAATTACGGTTGATCCGAAGACAGGCAAAGCCAGCGGTGTGCACTTCATCGATTCCCAGACCATGAAGGATTACACGGTCCATGCGAAGGTCGTGGTCGTTGCTGCCTCCACCCTAGAGTCCGCTCGTCTTCTCTTGCTCTCCAAATCGCACCTCCATCCCAATGGATTGGCGAACTCCAGCGGCCACGTAGGTCACAATTTTTGCGAACACATCATGGGCCCTGGCATCGCGGGTCGCGCGAAAAATCTCGTTGGCAAGCCGCCTACGCTCGATGACGGCCGCCCCGGCGGATTCTATTTAACTCGCTTCCGGAATCTGGCGGAGAAGCATCCCAAATTCATCCGCGGCTATGGCTTCGAAGGTGGCAGCGGCAGCACGATGTTTCCTCGCGGCACCGACACACACGGTTTTGGCGCGGATTTCAAAGAAGAGGTGCGCAAGAACCAGGGTGCATTCGTCGGCATGGGAGCGTTCGGCGAAGTTCTGGCGCGCTATGAAAATTATGTAGACCTCGATCCGGTGGTGAAAGATAAGTGGGGCATCCCCGCGCTGCGCTTTCATTACAAATTCGGCGACAACGAGCACCGTATGGCCGAGGACATGAAGGAGACCGCGCAAGAAATGTTCGAGGCCGCAGGATTCGAAATCACGCACGTCAGCAGCCGCGTTCTCACCGAAGGCTGGTCTATACATGAACTTGGCACCGCGCGCATGGGTAGCGATCCGAAAACGTCCGTACTGAATCAGTTCCAGCAGTCGCACGAGGTCAAGAATCTTTTCGTGGTCGATGGCAGCGCCTTTGTCAATGCCAGTTGCCAGAATCCTACTTGGACGATTATGTCTTTGTGCTGGCGCTCTTGCGATTATTTGGCCGACGAATTGAAAAAAGGAAATCTGTAGGAGAAAACGATGCCCAACGATCCTATCGATCTCAGGCAAGACCGCCGGGAATGGCTGAAGACTTCCGTCGCCGCGCTCGGCGCTTCGTTGCTGCCGTTGCCGGCGGTAGCGGCGGAAACGCCGCAAGCGGAAAGTGCGCCAGCCGGACCGCAGGCGAAGCCGGCCGAAGCGGAACCCGCGGCTCGCTTTTTCACTCCCGCCCAGCATGCCCTTGTTGACGAGTTATCCGAAACAATCATTCCTGCGGATAGCCACTCCGGCGGCGCAAAAGCCGCAAAAGTCGCCGACTACATCGACCAGGTCTTGCGCGAGAGTTACGACGACGCCGAGAAGGCGCTTTGGCGGGAAGGGCTGCGCCTGATCGATATCATGAGCCAGCATTACAACGGAAAGTCTTTCGTCGACTCAACCCCTGAAGGCAAGATCGCGGTCATTAAAGTTCTTTCCGACAATGACAAGATGACCGATCTTCCCGAGGTTCGATTCTTCATCGAGCTAAAGCGTCTGACGGTGCGCGGCTACTACACCTCGAAAATCGGCATTCACGACGAGCTCGAATACAAAGGCAATCGCATCTTGCAGGAATACGTCGGCTGCGACGATCAGGGGCCTGCGTCTTCGTAGCTCACTGATGCGCACTAGCACTCGGCAAAATTCAATGGAGCAGTAATGACGGAAGGTAAAGTAAAGGTCGGCATCATCGGAGCGCAATTTCAGGCGGATATTCACGCCGCGTCGTTCCAAATCATGCCGCACGAGGCGGAAGTTGTGGCGGTCGCTTCTCCCACCCCAAGCAATGCCGCCGCATTCGCAAAAAGATTCGGCATTCCGCGAGTCTTCACCGATTATCGCGAAATGCTGAAAGAGCGCGACATTGAGATGGTCACCATCGCCGCGCCGAACAGTCTGCACGCGCAAATGGCCAAAGACATCGCAGCCGCCGGCAAACACATCGTCTGCGAAAAGCCGTTAGCCATGACCATTGCCGACGGCGAAGAAATGATCGCCGCGGCGAAGCAACACGGCGTCTTGCTGATGTACGGCGAAGAGCTTTTCTTCACGCCAAAGTATCTAAAGGCCAAGGAAATGGCCGATGCCGGCGCGTTCGGCAAAATCTATCTGGTCAAGCAAAGCGAAAAACATTTCGGTCCGCACAGCCCCTGGTTCTGGGACGTGAATCGTTCCGGCGGTGGCGCGTTCATGGACCTCGGCTGCCACGGTATCGCGTTTTGCTATTTCTTCCTCGGACGCTCGCCGATCAAATCCGTCTACTGCCAGATGGGCACCTACGTTCATGCCGACAAGACGAAAGCCGAAGACGATTCACTCTGCATTTTGGAATTCGCGAACGGCGCTGTCGGACTGATCGAAAACAGTTGGGCGCGTCGCGGCGGCATGGATGATCGTATCGAAGTGTTCGGCGAAGCCGGCGTGACCTACGCCAATCTGCACATGGGCAATGCGCTGCCCACGTTCAGCGAAAACGGTTATGGCTACGCGGTGGAGAAAGCCCCCACGACAAAGGGTTGGACCTATCCCGTCTTCGAGGAGCTTTGGAATTACGGCACGCCGCAAGAACTGGCGCACTTCGCCCGCTGCGCGCGCGGAAAAGAGACTCCGCAAGCGACGGGAGAAGACGGGCTCGTGGTAATGCACGCGCTGTACGCGGGTTACGCCTCCGCCGGCGAAGGCCGCAAAATCGCGATGCCATACCAGCCGCCGCCCGGCGTGAAGAAGCCGATCGATCTTTGGCTGAATGGTCCCGCTCGCGCGCAAGCCGCGCAGCGATGAACGCAAACGAATTTACGTCGATGCTGGTGTGACTAGATTTTCCCGAGAGGTGATGCCGTGCTCCTACAAATGAGAAGTCGGCTGTCCGTAATGATGTTCCTGGAGTATTTCATCTGGGGCGCCTGGTACGTGACGCTCGGAACGTGGCTCGGACAGACGCTGCATTTCTCTGGCGAACAGATCGGCATCGCCGCTGGAACCACCGCGCTTGGTGCTGTCGTCTCGCCGTTTCTGGTTGGCTTGATGGCCGACGAATTGTTTGCCAACCAGCGGCTGCTTGCGGCGCTCCATGGAATCGGTGGCGTGCTGTTGTGGGTAGCGTCCACGCAAAAATCGTTCGGTCCGATGTATGCGGTGCTGCTGATTTATTCGCTGTGCTATATGCCGACTATGGCGCTGACCAACGCGCTGGCGTTTCGGCAGATGAAAGATCCGCAACAGGATTTCGGCTCTATTCGCGTGCTAGGCACCGCCGGATGGATCGTCGCGGGACTGCTCGTCGGTTATATGGGGGTCGAGTCGACCGCCGTGCCCATTCGCGTGGCGGCGATTGCCTCGATTTTGATGGCCATCTACAGCCTGACGCTACCGCACACTCCGCCGCTGCGCTCCGCTCACGGATTCAAACTCGGCAATATCTTTCCGCCCGAGGCGTTCAACCTTTTCAAAGACAGAAACTTCACCGTCTTCGTACTCGCTTCCTTCCTGATCTGCATCCCGCTTCAGTTCTACTACACCTTCACCAATCCCTTTCTGAACGAGATCGGCGTACAAAACGCCGCCGGCAAAATGACCATGGGACAAATGTCCGAATTGCTCTTCATGGTCACGCTGCCGTGGTTCTTCAAGCGCCTTGGACTGAAGCGCACCTTGATGCTGGGCATGTTCGCGTGGGTGGCGCGCTATCTCATGTTTGGGTACGGAAACAGCACCAGCTTGGCGTGGATTCTGTACATCGGAATCGTACTGCACGGGATTTGCTACGACTTCTTCTTTGTGACCGGCCAGGTGTACGTCGACCAGAAAGCGCCCGCTGCCTTACGTGCTGCCGCACAGGGCATGATCACATTCATCACCTACGGAATCGGTATGTTCGTGGGCTCTTGGATCTGCGGCCGAGTTGTGGACCTCTATGCCAAATCCTCGGCCAATGGCACTGTTCACAACTGGCGCTCCATTTGGATGGTGCCCGCAATCGCGTCAGCGGTTGTGCTCGTTTTCTTCTGGGCCGGCTTTCGCAACGAGGATCGCGCGGCGGACGCATCAGTGCCAAAAGGCGAAGTCGTCTCTCGAGTTCTATCGGAATAGAGGTCGGGATTACAGTGCCGGGTCGGATGGTGACGCGGGTGCCGTGAGATTCACGCGCAACACGTCATTCGCATCGGCATAAAAGTGGCGCTGTCCAGAGGCGAGGGAGACCGGATCTCCATGGAGTGTATAAGTGCTGTTGGTGCTGCCGCCACCCGGCGCGTACGTGAACAAATACCCGCTCTTACTCCCGCCGGCCAGGTTAGGGTCAATCAGGCATGCAGAGCTTGCCGTTGCAACCGCTGGCGCAATGCAGTTGGTAGGTGTCCCGCCATTGCTAAGCGATGGCAAGTCGGCGGAAAACCCGACGGTGTACGTACTGGAATAGATAATTTCCGCAGTGATCAATGTGCGCATGGAAGCGACGGCCGACGCTTCGTTCGCGCTCATTCGAGACCTCAATAGGTTCGGAATTGCCACCGCCGCGATGACTAAAATGATCGTCACGACGATCAGCAACTCGATCAGCGAAAATCCTTTCTGTTTACTACCCATTTAGTCGAAGCTCCCGCTTGATTCTCCATGCAAGAGCACACACTTCCGACCGCTTAGGGAGTGCACGCACTATACTGATAGCACGTGTTTGCCCATTCCCGTTTTCCTTTCAAGTAACTGAAACTAAACGTCTTATACAAGAATGCCAAGACCTGCCAGCCGCACTCTGTCACCTAAAATGACACAAATTGTCATTCACTCAATTTTCACCTCAACGACTGACCTAGGTGACTGAGTATTGCAACTCGCGGAAGGCGGACTTCGCCGCCACGCAAAATGGGCGAATTCGAATCGTGATACCATCCACCGCGTTTGCCGTGTCCGCAACCCGTGCGCTAACCGCGCAGACTTTCGCTCATGGACGCCTCCTCGCAAACCGCTGAGCGCGCCAACGCAGTGTCCGCTCCAGCCGCCGCCAAGCTCGCCCCAGCTCGCTGGACCCGCATCATCCCCGTCGCGCTGGTCATGTACACCATCGCCTTCATCGACCGCACTAACATCTCCCTCGCGCTTCCGCGCATCAGCCATGATCTGAATCTCGACCCGCGGCAAGCTGGCACCGTGGCCGGCATTTTCTTTTGGGGCTATCTCGCGCTGCAAATCCCCGGCGGCCATCTAGCCAAGCATTGGAGTCCGAAGAAATTCATTAGCGTCTTGCTGAGCGCCTGGTCGCTCTTCGCGGTCGGCTGTGGTCTCGCGCGCACCTATCACGAATTGCTGCTCCTCCGCCTCCTTCTCGGCGTAGCCGAAAGCGGCGTTTTCCCCGCCACGCTGGTTCTTCTCTCCCACTGGTTCTCCCGCGGGGAACGCGCCCGAGCTAACGCGATGTGGCTCCTGTGCCTTCCCGGCGCCGTAATTCTCTCTTCGCCTTTTTCCGGATGGATGTTAGATCACTGGGGCTGGCGCATTATGCTCGTCGCGGAAGGCGCCCTACCGCTTGCGTGGTTAGCCATCTGGCTCGTCTTCATCCAAGATCATCCCGCAGAAGCTCACTGGCTCCCGCAAGCCGAACGCGAATCTCTTGTCGCCACGTTACAAGCCGAAGCCGCCGAGCTTGAGCGTTCCGAAAGCGTTCCTTACCTGCGCGCCCTGATGCGCCCGCAAGTTTTTATCCTGGCCGCGATCTATTTTTGTTTCGTCAGCGGCCAGATGGGCCTGCTTTTCTGGTTGCCCAGCGCGACCGAAAATTTCAAGAAGCTCAGCAGTCTACATACCGGCATCGTCTACACATTTCCATTCATCATCGGCGCCATCGCGCTGCTCGTAGTCGCTCGCCACTCCGATAAGTCGGGTGAGCGCCGCAAGCACGCCTCCGCCGCCATGTCCCTCGGCGGCCTTTTCATTCTGCTAGCCGTAGCCGTGATTCCGTACTCGCCGCTTCTCGCCTTTGCTTTTATCACATTCAGTGGCGTCGGAGCCTTCGGCCCCATGGGCCCCTTCTGGGCCATTCCCACCGAAACGCTGCCCGCCAAAACCGTCGGCTCCGTCATGGGCTTCGTCAACGCCATTGGCAACCTCGGCGCGTACTTCGCCCCGCTCATTGTCGGCGACCTCAATAAAATCACCGGAAATTTCGTTTCTGGATTTGCGTACCTTGGAGTCATCACGGTCGTCGGAGGCGCACTCTGCCTGCTCCTCCGCGAAAAATCCGCCTCACAGGCCTAAGCGAGCAGCCTCCTTACGGCATGCCCTCAGAAAACATTCTCGTCGGCATTGCGGTGCTCACCGGCAGCTCCACGGGCTTCGCTCTCGACACCTCATAGCAGTCAAATTGCACTCCCACGCCCACCTTACCGCCTATCGCTTCTATAGCTTCCACTCGTACCACATGCCCGGTGCATCGCCACTCGCTCGTCGGCTCACCGATGATCTCTCCGGGCATGTTGAAGAACACTTCCACCGTCTCACCTTCACGTAGCAGGGAATCGGTCGCAAAGTAGATTCCCCGCTGCGAAACGTTTACTGACTCCGCCGTCTGTTCTGGCGCCGCTGATTTCCACAGCCGTACGCGCAACGGCGTCTTCAGCTTGTATCGTCCTGCTAATCTACGGTCCGTTTGATAACCAGTCATCGGCTGCGCTCCCGTTGTGCTACGTGGATGTTCAGGAAAAGCGCGAAGTTCTGCTGGAAAGGGGGATGCCGAAATTCCCACACTTCCACATCTTTGCACAGACTCAATTTCGTACTGTCCCAAAAAGGGAAGGCTTCTGCGTCAAAGATGGAGGCTAAAGTGCCCACGCACCACGGGGCTAAAGCAGCCGGTCTCTTGGGGAATACCCCCGATTCACGTGCCCAAACTCGAAAACTGCCGTTGCGCACGACCGATAACAGTGACGCAGTTCTATATGTTAATCGTCCCGCCAACCCGCATACAGCATTCACCGTACTCTCCTTTACGCTTACTCATGCTATGTTCCCCGTTGTCTCATGCCCAAACGCGTCCTCATCGTCGAAGACGAACCCTCCGTACGGAATGCGGTTCGGGTCTTCCTCGAACACCAATCCCCCTTAGAGGTTTGCGGCGAAGCTGCCAACGGCGTCGAAGCAGTCGATAAGGCAAATGCCCTTCAACCCGATCTCATCATCTTGGATCTTTCCATGCCCCATATGAACGGCATCGAGGCTGCCTCTCTGCTCCGAAGCAGGGTGCCCAATACCCCGATTGTCGTTTACACCATGTTCGGCGACGTTCTCGGCAAACAGCTCGCGGCCGCACTCGGCGTTGCTGCCATCGTCTCCAAGTCCGACGGCTTGGCCGTTCTTCTCGCCCGCATCGAAGCACTCCTCGAATCCAACACCCTGGTCCAGCCGCCCGCCGCCTGAACAAGCCCCGGTCGTTATTTACAATACTCCTCAGACGCCCCCGATATTCGCCCTCACAGCGGGTAGTAATCCTTTTCTCTGAACGAACGCCGGCATTGCAGCCGCGTTTTTCCATTGACAAGTTCGCATCGGTTCGTGGTAGCTTACCGTTAGTGGATGCTTACCTACAAGCCGGGCTCGACGCATTGGGGGATGCCACCCGCATGGCCATCTTTCAAAAGCTCGCCGCCGGGCCTACGGCCGTAAACGCGCTGGCGCGCACGCTGCCCGTGAGCCGTCCAGCGGTGTCGCAGCACCTGCGCGTGCTGAAGGATGCCGGGCTCGTCACCGACAGCAAAGCCGGAACGCGGCGCCTCTACCAGTTGAATCCGGAGGGCGTGGCGCGCCTGCGTGCCCACTTCGACCAGATGTGGACGAAAGCCATGAGCGCGTTTCAAGCAGCAGCGGAAAAAGAACCATTGGGAGAGAAACATGGCAAACAAAGTAGAGGAAGCCGTCGTACGTAAGAGCGTACGGGTACAAGCGCCGATCGAACGCGCGTTCAGCGTCTTCGTGGAACAGATGGAGGCCTGGTGGCCGGCCACGCATCACATCGGAAAAACTCCCTTCGAGGCCATCTTCGTGGAGCCGCGTGTCGGCGGCCGCTGGTACGAGAGAAACGTCGAAGGCAAAATGTGCGACTGGGGCACCGTGCTGGCCTGGGACCCGCCGCATCGCGTCACCTTCTCATGGCACGTTGGTCCCGGACACGACCAACCGGACTGGAAAGCCGACCCGGATCCGGCCAAAGCCAGTGAAGTCGAGATTCGATTCACGGCCGAAGGACCGGCAACGACCCTTGTCGAGTTAGAGCACAGCAAGCTGGAGCGCCATGGCCAGGGCTATGAGCAGTTGCGCGCTATCTTCGACGGACCGGGCGCCTGGGTCACCATTCTGGCGCTGTACGCCAAAGCGGCACAAGGAGCCCAACACGGAGGCCAAGAACAATGAAGCCCGCTATTTTCCTTCGCATCGCAGCCGTCTTGACGTTCATTCACGCCGTGCTGCACACCATAGGCGGAGTTTTTGGCAAGGTGCCACCGGGCCCTGCCGCCTTGGCCGCTGAGGCGATGAAGATGAATCAGTTTCTGCTGATGGGACACACGCGGAGCTTTTGGGATATCTATCGAGGGATGGGTCTCGCAGCCACAATATCCCTCACCGCTGAAGCAATTCTCTTCTGGCAACTGGGCTCGCTGGCCAAGACGGACGCGCCGCGCCTGCGACCGATCATGGCTACATTTTTGGTCGCCTACGCCGCCCTCGCCCTGAACTCCTACACGTACTTCTTCCTGGGCCCGGTGATTGCCGAGATCATAATAGTGGCATGCCTCGGTTTAGCGCTTGCTACCGCCAAATCCAAAGCAGCAGCTTACGTCAGCACAGCCCAGCGGGCTTGATATGACAAAGTCATTCTGGAGCTGTGCCGTCATGACGCTCCTCAGTGCTGGCGTAAGCGCCGGCTTTTCCCTTCTAGGTCTGTTCGATGGCGGCGACACCTTCGCCCGTTATGCAGCTTCGCGAAGCATTGCCTTGTTGCTGGCGGTCCTCGTCGCAATCTGCGTTCGTTCCCGTGTCGCACTTGCAGTTTTGGGAATCGCCATGACGGTAGTGCAAGCGTTCGACGGCCTCATCGGCGCAATCGCCCACGATCCTTCCAAGACCTACGGGCCATTTGCCTTTGCCGTCCTCAACGCACTCACGGTCATCTGGCTAGTGAAAGAAAAGGAAGTCACGCAAGCAACGCCATAACGAGCTAGATGCCCGGTAAGGCGCCTTATTCGGAGTTAGCCCTGTCAGGGGCCGTTCCCTATACCAGTACGGGCTCTTTCGCCATTCTCACATTGCCGTTGTTGTAGTTCTTCCCGCACGAATCGCAGAACAGCGCTCGGTACGTGGCGCCATCTTTAGTACTGGCGTTCTCCACCAGGTTCCAACCCTTTGCCTTCGTCAGCTTCCCACTCTGCGTTAACGCCTGAAACAGATGCTCGCAGATGTAGTCCATTCCATCCGCCTCTGCCTTTTTCGCCTCGCTGAGCCTATGAATCCAGATCGTTTGCGCCATAGGGTGCCTCCGGGTTCAGCTTCCACTGTGGCATACGGGCATATCCGCAAACACCTGCCCGGAGGGCCAGATGTGCTCCGCCGGCAACCCAGACTAGGCGAAGATGAGAGCCACCCGTTGTCAACATGATCGCGAAGGTGACGAGCGTGCCCCGTCCTCGGTTTTTGAGGGCGGGAATTTTTCTCACTTACGTTGCAGGTTGGATGATCTCGCGGACGGATGCCCAGCCCGTAGGGCTATCTTTGT